>Ga0224508_10000719_pt1 | contig 31755 bp, 24 predicted proteins | sample SF_Jan12_sed_USG_4_FD_170157 | JGI IMG/M metagenome (GOLD analysis project Ga0224508, IMG submission 170157) | Sediment microbial communities from San Francisco Bay, California, United States - SF_Jan12_sed_USGS_21 | ecosystem: Environmental > Aquatic > Marine > Sediment | place: USA...
ACGGCACCGATGTGGTCGGCGGCGTGGTGCCCGGCAAGGGCGGCCGCAAACACCTCGGCCTGCCGGTCTTCGACACCGTGGCCGAGGCGGTCAAGGCCACCGGCGCCAACGCCAGTGCGGTCTTCGTGCCGCCGCCCACTGCCGCGGACGCCATGGTCGAGGCGATCGAGGCCGGTGTCCCCCTTGTGGTCTGCGTGACCGAGCGGGTTCCGGTGCTCGACATGGTTAGGGTCAAGCGGACGCTGGAGGGCACGGCCACCCGCCTAATCGGACCCAATTCGCAGGGCATCATCACGCCGGGCGTCTGCAAGATCGGCGTCATGCCCGCGCACCACGACCGCCCAGGCAGGATCGGCATCGCCTCGCGCTCAGCCTCGCTGGCCTCCGAGGTGGTGGAGCAGACGACGGCCGTGCGGCTCGGCCAGTCGACCTCGATCGGAATCGGCGGCGACCCGGTCTACGGCATGGGCTTCATCGACTGTCTCGAGCTGTTCTTCGCCGACCCGGATACCGCGGGCGTGATACTGGTCGGCGAGATCGGTGGTACGGCGGAGGAGGAAGCGGCCGAGTTCCTCAAGGCCGAAAAGCCGCGCAAGCCGGTCGTCGCCTACATCGCCGGAATCTATGCCCCGGCCGAGCGTCGCATGGGCCACGCCGGCACGGTCGACGTACGGGGCAGGGGCGGCGCGGCGGAGAAGATGGCGGCGCTCGAGGCCGCCGGTGTCCGGATCGCGCCTTCGGCGGCTGAGGTCGGGGCCACCATGCGCCAAGCCCTGGTGCACTGATCCCCGTCTACCCCCGGCGAACGACTTTTCGTCCAGATACTGGATCGCGACTCGGATGCCCCCGCGCCGCAGGAACCGGCGACCCGCCCTCCGGCGCGGCGACCTCGGACTTGCACCGGGCAGGTGTGGCCGCCGACTGATAAAATGTTTACCGACTCGGTGTAGAATATCCTGCAAGCATCGAGCGGCGATACGCGCCGCCTGTTGCCGCCTCGGCAATCAAGGTTAGCCAAGTGTTAAACCTTCAGGGTGCACATTGGGGTTGACCGAAAAAACGGGGCAAGCGATACGACCTGCAACATGCTGAATTTCGCGAATTCGACCTTGACCGAGACTAACGACAGCACGGCCGATGCCACCGGATCCGACGCCGAAACTCCACGGGACGGGGGCCCGGAGGTAACGCCCTTGTTCACCGCGCCCGACGATCGGTCCGGCCGGGCCCCGCCGGAGAGCGGGGGCGGACCGGCCACGCAGGACCAGCCCGTGCGCGACCAGGTTCAGCGGATCCGTCTCGACCTCCTGGCGCGGGAAACCGAACGGCTGGACCGGCGTCTCGAGCAGATCCTGGATCAGCAGAGGGAGGACCGCCAGCAGCGCGAAGGCCTGCAGGGCGAGCTTGCCAATCTTTGCCGGCGCGTAGATAAATTGATCGTCATGAAGGAGTCCGAAGAAGGTGGCGGTGGCGAAGCGGGCGCCGATCTGCGCGACACGGTCAAGCCCCTGTTGCAGGCCGTCCTGCAAATGCTCGACGGTCCCCTACAGAAATCAGCCCCTCAAAGCGGGTCGGTCGCACCGGCGCAGGCGCCTCAGCCGCCGGTAAAAACCGACGAGACGCGCCAACAGGACACCGGAGCCGGGCCGCGCGCGCCGGCACCGCAAACCGTCACCGCCAGGTACCCGCAGCCATCCGCCTCGACGGCACGGCCGGCCGGAACCGCGGCTACGCCCCAGCCGCCGCCGGAAAGACCGCAGGTGCATCCGGACGCTCCGCCAATCGGCGACGTCGAGGCCACGGCCGCGGCCCTTCACAATGCCCTCTCGCGACTCGACCTGGCCACCAAGTCGGCGGCACGGGCGCGAACGGCGGATCCGAATCAGGCGGCTGCCCCGAACGCCGCGACGCATCGGCAGGATCCTGCGGTTGCCGGGTCGGCGACGCGTGCCGGGCCCGCGGCCCCTGTGCCGGGAGACGGGCCGGCACAAGAGCGGGTGGTTTTCAAGGTGCCTCCCATGGTACGGCAACCCGAAACGCGGCCCGGCCCCCAAAAGCCGCCGTCAAAGGCCGCGCCGGACAATTTGGGCGACACGGACGATTCGTTGGGCATCGAGGATCCGACCATCGAGATCGCCAGACTGCTGCGGCCGGTGAACGCGAGGACCGAGGCGAAGCCGGTTGGCCGGCAGCCCGAGCCAAGGCCCCGGCCTCCCGAGCCTGCGGCCCGGCCTCCCGAGCCTTCGGCCCGGCCTCTCGAGGCTACGGCCCGGCCTCCCGAGGCTACGGCCCGTCATCCCGAGCGGCGCAGGGCCGGCGAGTCCGAACCGCTGCAACTGGGCACGCCCGAAACCCCGGAAATCATCGAGCGCCCCGAGCGTTTGCCGCACAAGCCGGGGCCGGGGGATGTACCGGCCGAGCGGCCCGTTGCTGCCCAAGCGCCCATGAAGTCCGGCGGCGTGCCCCCTGCGGGCGACGCGCGTGCGCCGGACCGTTCTGCCCCCGCCACGACCGGCGGGCAGGGCACGGTGGCGGCGTCCACGACGCAATCAGCCGGAACGGACCCGGCGTCCCGGGGCATCACGCCGCCCTCGGGGCTCGAATCCCCGTGCGAGGCGCTGCCAAAGTGTCTGACCGAGCCTTGGGACGACGCGGAGTCGGGCCGGCGGCAGGCGGGGCAGGACAAGAGCCCACGCCGCTGGCCGTTCCGACGCACCCGATCGACCGGCGAGGCGACGGACCGGCCCGAAGACACCCGCTCAGCCCCCGGCGCCCGGCGGTCGCGTTTTGACGACGGAAGCGACTCGACGAAATAGTCGGGCCTTTGATCCCTCCGCGCAATCCGGTCCGAGGTCGCGTGATGCTCCGACACAGCGCCCCATTGCCGCCGCATTTCGCCTCATTGGCTTCACCTCTGAATGTTATAGGATGCGCGTGAATCGCTTTAACCGCGGGGCCGGACTGTCGTCGGCGACTGTGTCGAGGCCGCGTAGAACGGCACCCGACCCCCGCCGGATCAAGGGAGGGCGAGCCATGGCCATGCGTGTTGGGATCCTCGGTCTGTTACTCACTCTGATAGTGCAGCCGGCGGCAAGTCATGCCGCCGAGGTGGCCCAGGCCGAGAGCCGGATAACGGCCGTTACCGTTTTCCCGGACCGGGCCGAGGTCACGAGGGCGGTGGAGGCCGTCCTTCCGGCCGGCGAAAGCACGGTCGCGATCGCCGGACTGCCGGCCAGCCTGTTGACGGAGACCGTGCGGGTGCGCGGCGTCGCGGAGGGGCGGTTCCAGATCGGCTCGGTGGAAACCAGGCAGGTCTTTGCCGAAGCCGCGGTGAAGGAAGAGGAACGTCGACTCAACCGGGAGATCGAGGAGCTTGGGGACCAGCGCCGTGCCCTGAGGGACAGGATCGCCGCCCTTAAGGTTCAACTCGACTTCATCACCGCCATCGGCCGCGAAGCGCCCAAGACCGCCAACGAGGAACTGATCCGCGGAAAGCTGGACCCGGAGAGTTGGAAGCAGGCCTGGACCTCGCTCGGCGGTGGCGCCGCCGAGGCCTACGAAGGGATCCGTGGGGCCGAGATCGAGCAGCGCAGGCTCGACCGTAGCATCGCCCGGAAGAAGCGTGAGCTGAACCAGATCCGCACCGGGCGCAAGAACAGCGTGACCGCCCAGGTCAACGTCGCGCTGAGCGCGCCCACGCGCCTTCGCCTCGAGCTCAGCTACCAGCTCCCGGACGCCTCCTGGCGGCCGCTGTACGACGCGCGCCTCGACTCCGAGACCGCAAAAGTCGGGCTCACCCAAATCGGCGAGGTGCGCCAGCGCACCGGCGAGGACTGGTCGGAGGTCCAGCTCACCCTTTCCACCGCCCGCCCGGCGGCGAGCGCCCGGATGCCGGATCTCGAATCCTGGTTCATCGACTTCGCTCAGGTCATGCCGCTCGAGAACTATCGCTCGAGAGGTGTTTTGAGCAAGGCCGAGAAGGCACAGGAAGGGCTGCGGGCCCTGGGCGATCAGGTCATGGAAATGGAGGCCGCGCCGGAGCCCATGGTGGCCCAGGCCCCGGCGCCCGTCGCCGAGGTGGTTGTCGGCGAGTTCGCCAGCGAGTATCGGATCGCTGGTGCGGCCAATGTGCCCGCCGACAACGCGCCGCACAAGTTCGTGATCGACGAGCGCTCGTTCGGGGCGGCCCTCGCCGTGCGTGTGGTCCCCAAGGTCGCGCGCCTGGCCTACCTCTACGCCGAGATCGAGCTTCCCGCCGGCGAGCCGCTTCTGCCGGGGCCGGTCTCGGTGTTCCGCGATGGCGCCTTCATCGGCACCGGCGGCCTCGGCCTGCTGCGCCCCGGTGAGAAGCACAAGTTCTCCTTCGGCATCGACGACAAGGTCCGCGTGACCTATCGGCTGGTCGAGGGCGAGCGGTCGCGCGAGGGCCTGATCAACAAGGACCGTCGCCAGGAGCGCCTGTTTCGCACCGAGGTGACCAACCATCACGCCATGCCGATCGGGATCACGGTCATGGACCAACTGCCCGTGCCGCGGGACGAGCGCATCGAGATCGATCTGCTCAAGGAGTCGAGCAAGCCGACGCAGAAGGACGTGGAGGAGCGCAAAGGCGTGCTCGCCTGGACCTACGAGTATGCCCCGGGCGAGAAGCGGGTGGTCGTCTTCGGTTACGCGGTGACCTATCCCGAAGGCGAGAGCGTGCCCGGGTTCTAAATCCGCCCCCGTCGTTAACCGGCCGAAGGTGGTCTGTTTCGGGATTGAGCACCGCTTTGCCGGCTGCTAAGGGACGGCGCGCATCGGGGCGCCGTTCGCCCGGGGGAGCCCAAATGACCGATCCGTCCGTTCAGCCCGCGATCACCTTCGGTCCGCGGGTTCGTAAGTCGCCCTTCTTTGCCGCGACCCGGTGCTACGGCTGCAAGGCGTACAGCGTCTACAACCACACCTACATGCCGCTCTACTACGAGAGCCCGGAGGCCGACTTCTGGCACCTGGTCCGCGACGTGACCCTGTGGGACGTGGCCTGCCAGCGTCAGGTCGAGATCACCGGGCCCGATGCCGCGCGCTTTACCCAGCTGCTGACCCCGCGCAACCTCTCGAGCTGCGCGGTCGGCCAGTGCAAGTACGTGCTGATCACTGCCGAGGACGGCGGCATCGTGAACGACCCGGTGCTGCTGCGCCTGGCCGAGGACCGCTTCTGGCTGTCGCTGGCCGACAGCGACGTGCTGCTCTGGGCCAAGGGGGTGGCGCGCCACGCCGGCTTGGACGTGTCCCTGCGCGAGCCCGACGTGTCGCCGCTCCAGGTCCAGGGGCCGAAGTCGGCCACGCTCATGGGCGACCTGTTCGGCGCTTGGATCGACGAGCTACGCTATTATTGGTGCCGGGAAACCGAGCTGGACGGCATTCCCCTGGTGGTCTCTCGCACCGGCTGGAGCAGCGAGCGCGGCTACGAGATCTACCTGCGCGACGGCGCCGAGGGCGAGCGGCTCTGGGAGCTGATCATGGCGGCCGGCCGGCCCCACGGGATCGCACCGGGTGCGCCCTCGACGATCCGGCGAATCGAAGGCGGCATGCTCTCCTACGGCTCCGACGTGACGCTGGCCGAGAACCCCTTCGAGCTCGGCCTGGGGCGCTTGGTCGACTTGGACATGGAGGCGGACTACGTCGGCAAGGCGGCCCTGCGGCGGATCGCGGCCGAGGGGGCGACACGCCGGCTGGTCGGCCTCGAGATCGGCGGTCCGCCGCTCGCCGCCGGCAACGAGGAGCCCTGGCCACTCCGCGCCGCGGGGGCGCCCGTCGGCCGGCTTACCTCCTGCGTCCATTCGCCGCGCCTGGAGAAGAACATCGGTTTGGCGATTGTCCCGCTCGCGCGGGCCGAGGAGGGATGCCGGCTCGATGTCGAGGCGCCGGGCGGCCTGCTTGAGGCCAGCGTGGTGCGGACGCCCTTCTACGACCCGAAAAAGACCCTCGCCGCAGGGTGAGAGGAGACCGCGTGGTCGCCCGGCATCGCGCCATAGGTGTTTTACACAAAGGAAATGCATTTTCGCATTGCAGCAATAAATAACTTCCTTTCTTCGGTAATTTATGGCCAAATATGTTGCAGGGCAGCACGACTTCTGCGCCGCCCTGGCACCACACTCCGTGGTGTTTCCTCCCAGATAGCACTCGGGCCGCCCCCTCCGGGCGGCCCTTTTTTGTCAGTCTGTCCGATGTGTGGGAGGGGACCGGCCGGGCGAAGCTGTAAGGCTTCCCTTCACCTCACCGCGACTAGATTGGTAGAGGTCAGCGCGAGGAACATGGCGAATGCGACACGGCCTGGTCAAACGGGCATGTTACGGCGTGTTGGTAGCGGCTTTGATCTTTGGCCCGAGGGTCGTGACCGAATACTACGCGCCCGATGAGATCGGCGTCGTTGCGACGCTGTCGGTCCTTCTGGTGCCAATGGCTCTGGCGGGCGCTGTTGGGTCACTTGTCATGATCGGCTTCCGCGGTCTGCGGCGACAGGCCCTGAACGTGATGGTTCCCTGCCTTGCCTTTCTTCTGGCGAGCGCGGGCATGCTCCGTCTCCAAGGCGAAGCGCGGAGCCTTGCTTTCGAGAAACTGGCGGAACGCTCGCGCCCCCTTGTCGAAGCTATCGGACGATACGAACGCGAGCGGGACGCACCGCCGCACTCTCTGGACAGCCTGGTGCCGGATTACCTCGACGAGATTCCAGAGACCGGTATCGAGGCTTGCCCGGAATACGATTACGAGGCCGTTGTCGAGATCGCCGACGATTACGGGCAGTCGAGCGGCCGTCGCGTTGCCCGCGTGTCGCGCTGGGAACTGCGCGTGCACTGCCCCATCGGATTTCTGAATTGGGACGTGTTCTTCTATTGGCCGACGCAAGACTACCCAGACGGAATCTACGGCGGCGCAATCGAGCGAATAGCCGACTGGGCCTACGTACATGAGTGAACCGGAAAGCTTCCTCACTCCGCCGCCGGTGCCGATACCGGGGCGGGGCCGGATATCCGCCGGCCCATCAGCACTTCGTTGCCGGGGGCGGGCGCCCAGGGCACGTTGAGCGAGAGCAGCAGCGAGACCGCGGCCATGGCGCTGCCGGCCAGGAAAACGGCGGCCGGCGAGATGAGCCAGAGGAAGCCGAAGGCGGCCGGCAGGATGACCGCGGCGATGTGGTTGATGGTGAAGCTGACGCCGGCCGTCGCCGCGATGTCGGCGGGGTCCGCGATCTTCTGGAAATAGGTCTTGATCGCGATCGCCAGGGCGAAGAACAGGTGGTCGACCACGTAGAGCCCGGCGGCCAGGCCCGCGTGCTCGACGAAGGCGTAGGCGGTAAAGACGCCGATCAGGCCTAGATATTCGAAGATCAGGGCCTTGCGTTCGCCCCAGCGGCCGATCAGCCGGCCGATCCTGGGCGCCATGACCACGTTGATCACCGCGTTCAGCAGAAACAGCAGCGTGATCCCGCCGACCGTGAAGCCGAACTTCTCCACCATCAGGAAGCCGGCGAAGACGATGAAGATCTGCCGCCTGGCCCCGGACATGAAGGTCAGGAGGTAGTAGAGCCAGTAGCGCCGGCGCAGCACCATGTGCCGGTGTTGACGCACTTTCTCGGGAAACTGCGGGAAGGCCAGCCAGGCGAAGAGCGCGATCGCGGCCGTGAGACCTCCGCCCAGCAGATAGACGTAAGCGTACGCGAGCCCGGCCAGGTCGAAGGCGAGCCAGATCAGCCCGAAGGTCACGATCGACGCCAAGGAGCCGGCGGCGATGATGCGGCCCAAGGTCTCGGGCGCGCGCGCCTTGTCGATCCACTGCAGGGACAGCGAAATCTGGATCGTCTCGTAGTAGTGGTAGCCGAGTGACATGACCACGGTCGTGACGTAGAGCCCGACGACGCTCGGGAAAAAGCCGGTCACCGCCGTGCCGAGTCCGAGCAAGGCCAGGGCGAGATAGGCGAGCGCCTGCTCGCGCAGCAGCAGCAGCAGGAACACGACCGCAAACGCGAGGAACCCCGGCACCTCGCGCAGGCTCTGCAGGATCCCCATCTCGGCGCCGGTGAAGGCCGCGCGCTCGATCGCGAAGTTGTTCAGGAGCGCCTGCCAGGTGGCGAAGCTCAAGGGCACCGCCGCCGCCATCAGCAGCAGTAGCAACTCGGGCCGCCGCCAGTCGCCGGAAAAGAGTTTGCGCCAGCTGGTCATGCCCCGTATTTAGCGGGCCAAGGCCTGCCCGTCCGGCTATAATCTGCCAAATGATATCGCCAAACAGTCAAACCGCCACGCCGCTGCATCCAGGCGACCTGGACGATCCGGCGCGCCCCATCGTGGCCGTCGCCGTCGACCACCCCGGGCCGCATTTCTTCCCGTCGCACAGCCATTTGCGGGCGCAGCTGCTCTACGCCCCGGCCGGGGTCATGACGGTCGTGACCGCGACCGGGACCTGGGTGGTGCCGCCGCAGCAGGCGGTCTGGGTGCCGGCGGGGGTCGAGCACGAGGTGCGCTCGGCCGGGCCGCTCGCCCTGCGCTCGCTCTACGTCCATCCCGCTGCGACCGGGGGCCTGCCCGAGGCCTGCTGCGTGGTCGGCGTGCCGCCCCTGCTGCGCGAGCTGATCCTGCGCGCCGTGAGCTTCGGCGAGCAGGTGGCGCCCGGCGGCCCGGAGGCCCGGGTCCTCGCGCTGATCCCGGACGAGCTTAGGGCGCTTGAGCCGGAGCCCCTGCATCTGCCGCTGCCGCGCGACCGGCGCCTGACGGCGGTGACCGGTCGGCTCGCCGCTGACCCGGCCGACGGCCGGCCGCTCGCCGCCTGGGCCACGGCCGCCGGGGCCAGCGAGCGCACGCTCGCGCGCCTCTTCCTGAAGGAGACGGGCCTGACGTTCGGCGCCTGGCGCCAGCGCCTGCGCCTGCTCGCCGCCATCGCGCGCCTCGCCCAGGGCCAGGCGGTCACCGCCGTGGCCTACGACCTGGGTTACGACAGCCCCAGCGCCTTCATCGCCATGTTCCGGCGCACCCTGGGCGCGACGCCGGGCCGCTATCTGAAGACCACGGCGGAGTGACCCGCCCACGCGTCTCGGCCGCATGCAATCGGGCTTTTGCTGGCCCGGCGATGCGGGTAAAAAGAAGCTATGAGAAACCTGGAACTCCCCGGCCGTTCGGCCGTGCGCGCGCTGAACGGCATGGCCGCGACCTCCCATCCGCTGGCCACCGGGGCCGCGCTCGACGTGCTCAAGGACGGCGGCAACGCGATGGACGCGGCCGTGGCCGCCTGCGCGGTACAGTGCGTGGTCGAACCGCAGTCGACCGGCATTGGTGGCGACTGCTTCGTGCTCTTGGCGCCCGGGGGCGGCCCCAGGGGCGCCCCCAGGGGCGACGCGGAGGTGGTCGCGTTCAACGGCTCGGGCCGCGCGCCCGCGGCAGCGACGGCCGAGTGGTACCAGGAGCACGGCATCGCCGAGATCGAGCGGAACTCGCCGCACGCGGTCACCGTGCCCGGCGCGGTCGACGCCTGGTCGCGCCTGCTCGAGGACCACGGCACCAGATCGCTCGGCGAGCTGCTGCAGCCTGCCATCGCCTTCGCGCGCGACGGCTATCCGATCCACGAGCGGGTCGCCTTCGACTGGAGCCTGGAAGCCGACCTGTTGGCCCGAGACCCGGCCGCCAAGCGCATCTTCCTGCCGGACGGCCGGCCGCCGGCCGTCGGCAGCGTGCATCGCCAGCCCGAGCTGGCCGAGACGCTCGGCCGCATCGCCGGCGAGGGCCGCGACGGATTCTACAAGGGGGCGGTCGCCGAGGACATCGTGACCTACCTGAACGGCCTCGGCGGCCTGCATACGCTGGACGACTTCGCGGCGGCCGGCGGCGAGTACGTCACGCCGATCAAGACCGACTATCGCGGCCACACGGTCTTCGAGTGCCCGCCCAACGGCCAGGGCATCATCGCCCTGCAGATCCTCAACGTGCTATCGGGCTACGACCTGACCGCGATGGACCCGCTGTCGGCGGAGCGTCTGCACCTGGAAATCGAAGCGGCGCGCCTCGCCTACCAGGACCGGAACGCCTTCGTCGCCGATCCGCGCCAGGCGGAGGTGCCGGTCGAGGCTCTGCTGTCCGAGACCCGGGCCGCGGAGCTGCGCGCGGCGATCCGGCCCGACCGGCGGCTGGCCGAGCTGCCGCCCTCGAACCTCCCGGCCCATGCGGACACGGTCTATCTCTGCGTCGTCGACCGCGACCGCAACGCCGTCAGCTTCATCAACTCCGTGTTCAGCTCGTTCGGCTCCGGCCTTGTCAGCCCCGAGACCGGGGTTAACCTGCAGAACCGCGGCCAAGGCTTCGTGGTCGATCCGCAGCATCCGAATTGCATCGCCCCGGGCAAGCGGCCGTTGCACACCATCATTCCGGGCATGCTGCAGAAGGACGGCCGCACGGTCATGCCGTTCGGCGTCATGGGCGGGCAGTACCAGGCCCTGGGCCACGCCCACTTCCTGACCAACCTGATCGACTTCGAACTCGGCGTGCAAGGGGCGCTCGACCTGCCGCGCGTCTTTGCCCCGCCCGAGGGACCGGTCGATGTGGAGAGCGGGGTTCCGGCCGAGAGCGTCGAGGCGTTGCGCACGCTCGGCCACGACATCGCCGCCTCCGTCAAGCCGATCGGCGGCGGCCAAGCGATCCTGATCGACTGGCAGACCGGAACGCTCACCGGCGGCTCAGACCCGCGCAAGGACGGCTGCGCGCTCGGCTATTGAGGGGCGGGAGCAAAGCCGGGGCTTGTCTCCTTGTCAACGCGTGTACCGGGTCGCGGGCTGCCGATCGGCGTCCAGCACCGCGCTCGAAGTGCCGGCGCGCGGGTCACTGCACCTCCCAGGCGGCGGGTACCGAGCCGATGGACTGGTTGCCGGTGACGGTAAATCCGTCCATCTGCCAGATCCTGGTGCCGCCGCTGCCGGTGTTGCGCCATAGGATGTCGGCCTTCCTGTCGCCGTTGTAATCGCCGAGCCGTGCCACGGTCCAGCCGGAGCCGACGGAGCCGATGAACTGGTTGCCGGTGACGGTAAATCCGTCCATCTGCCAGATCCTGGTAGCGCCGCTGCCAAGGTTGCGCCAGACGATGTCTGCCTTGTTGTCCTTGTTGGAATCGCCCACGCCCGCGACGTGCCAGGCGGAACCGGCGGCGCCGATCGACTGAGAGGCCATCACGGTGAATCCGTCCATCTGCCAGATGATGTTGTTTCCGCTGCCGGTGTTGCGCCACAGGATATCGGCCTTGTTGTCGCCGCTGAAATCGTCGACGCCGACCACCGCCCAGGCGAGCGGGACGCCGCCGATCGATTGAAAGGCCGTCACGGTGAAGCCGTCCATCAACCAGATGATGTTGCCTCCGGTGACGGTGTTGCGCCACAGGATGTCGGCCTTGTTGTCGCCGTCGAAGAAGCCGACGCCGGCGACCTCCCAATCCGGGCCGGCCGCGCCGATCGATTGCACGGCCGACACCGTGAATCCGTCCATCTGCCAGACCACGTTGTTTCCAGTGCCGGCGTTGCGCCACAGCACGTCGGTCTTTTTGTCGCCGTTGAAGTCGCCGAGCCCGCCGACCTTCCAGGCGGAACCAGCCCCGCCGATCGATTGCAATGCCGTCACGGTGAAGCCATCCATTTCCCAGACGACGTTGTTGAAGGTGATACCGTTGCGCCACAGGATGTCGGACTTGCCGTCGCCGTTGAAGTCGCTGACCGTGCGTTTCACGAAGGAGCAGCTGGCCCAGGCCGTGCCCCAGCGACCGTCTTCGGTTGGGGCCCCCGTTGGGGTTCCCCGCACGTCGGCGAACTCGTTGAACACCCAGAAGAGGTTGTCGTCGGTGGGATCCAGTGCAATGCCGCTGTAGTCCCCCCAGCGATTCCTGTCGACGCCCGGCGTGCCGAAGGTCCGGATGTAGAAGTCGACGCCCGCCCGCACCGTCTCGGAGCCCTGAACGGTGCCGGGAGGGTCGCCGGCCTCGCGTCCCGTCACATAGGCGCCGGCGAACATGATCGAGGCCGAGGCGGAGAAGCCGAACTTCGCGTCTCCCGAGCCGTTGACCGCGACCGATGGGAAAAACGTGTAAACCTCGTCCAAGTCGTCGACGATGTCCTCGCCGTGGATATCGCCTTGATCGGCAGGTGCGATCAAGCCGGGGCCTGAGCTGGAATCGACGACGCCGGAGGTGTCGAGCCTGAACCAGTGGGCAGTGGTTTCGCCGACACTCTGACCGGCATTCGGCTGGATCGTGGTCGTCAGCCAGAGGCTGCCGTCGTGCCAGACCGCATCCAGTGCCCGGCGGTCGTTGACCTCGATCAGGATGCCGGTGCCGCTCTGCGGCGCATCGGGCAGGTCCGGAGTACCGAAGATACCGCCGACATCCTCGATATCGCCGATATCGACGAATTCCTGTGTGAACGTCGGAGCGCCGCCGATCGGATTGTCGACCCGAACGACCTGGACGGATTCGATTCCTCCAGGGCCGCCGGTCGAGATACCGGAGTACGAGACCAGGAAGGTGCCGACCCCCGACCCAACGCCTGTGGCGCCAAAGACCTGGGCCGGCATTGTCGTCACTGCAAAGCCGCCACCGGCGTAGGGATCGTGAACCGATACGGCGGGCGTGCCGCCGGCGTAGAAACCGCCGACCACGTTCTTGTCGACGATCCACAGCCGGACGCCGCCGAAACTGCGCGTGACATGCCGGAACATGTTGGCGGTGATGTAGACCGCGTCCTCGTCCACCTCGAAGCCGGGGTAGTCGGCCCAGTGGTCCTGCCCGCCGATCGACGTTTTCGAGTTGATCGCGTGGAACCACCAGTCCGCCGTCGTGGCCGAGGCGGGTGTCCCGGTTTTCGAAACCGCCAGCAGGATGCGCGAGATGTTTCCCGGGTTAGGATTGGAACCCGCCTCGATGAGCTCCAAGGCGACCACCAGGAAGCGATCTTCGTATTGATCGTAGATTATCTTGGGGTCGAAATCCCTGCTTCCCGAAAACAGCGTTAGGGACGAGAAGAAGTCCCTAAGGGAGTCCCGGTAGAGAAGTGTGCCGGTCTTGCTGCGCGCCTCGATCATCCTGTTGACGACAGCGATGACCCGATCGGTGCCTGCGGCACCCATCGGATCGGGTGGTATGGACAGGAATCCACCGTTCTCCGTGGCATTGTCGTCGAACCCGAAGCCCGGGAACGTGGTCCCGATGGCAGCGCTTCGAGGGGAGGGTGCCGCGATGTCTTCGGCCGGGCGGGGCTTGGCGATCCCCGGGCCAAGCGCGGTGCCCTCGCGCGACCGATGTGCGCCGGCCTGAGATCCCCCGGATGGTACGGGCGTTTCAAAACCGACAGGTTCGGCGGACTGTCCATAGAGCTGCGCGGGTCCCGCTCCCAGCCCCGCGAGCGAGCCGAGAAGCGCCGTAAGCAATGCCTTCGTCTTCATTGGTCTTCCCCCGTTTGACTGTCTTGCACCAGGCTGGTTGCCCCCGGGCCGCCAAGCCGGCGCCACCGATGATTCGGCACGCCAGTGAGGCCCGATACCGACCAGTGTCCGCCCGCTTGGCGCAGGGCGCTCCAGTTCTGGCTGACCGGCATGTACCGGTCAGGAAGCAGAACATTCATACCAGCATGTCACTCGTACGCGAACCGGCCAAAAAACTGCTTGCCGGCTTCCGTGAAGCCCGCGCTTCCCAGTTTCGATTCTGCACGAACCGGGGCGTGTGGGATTTGTCACCAATCGCGAGATTCGATGACGCTCGCAGAAGAGCGTTTTGCGCGAGAGGCAGCTCGGCAACGGACGCGAATTATGCGTGCGGGCGTCCGGGGCCGCTGCGCCCGCACCCTTGGGTTCAATTTCTCAGGTAGAACTTGTGCCGGCCGATCTGGGGCCCCTCGACGAAGGTCTTGCGCCAGGCGGGCTCGACGTAGTCGGCGTGGTACCACAGGGCGCCGCCGGTCGGGTCCTTGGAATTGCCGGCGAAGATATGGCTGGCGAAGAACTGGCTTTCGGCCCAGGCCCGCTTGTTCAGCGGCCGGTCGTCCTTTGCGTCGCACCACCAGGAGAACTGGCAGCGGTTGCGGGGCTTCTGGCCGCCCTGCATGACCACCCCGCAGACCGTCCCGGGGAAGCGCGGGTCGGCCACGCGGTTCATGACCACGTGGCCGACCGCCAGCTTGCCCGCTTCGGGCTCGTTGCGCGCCTCGTGATAGATGTTCATGGCCAGGCACTCCAGGTCGCCGGCCCAGTCGGCGCCCTGGTAGAGCGGCACGCGCTCGGGCGTCAGGGCGAGGCCGAGGAAGGCGAAGCCGGCCAGGCCGACCGTGATCGGCCGTCCGAAACGCCGGTGCAGCCAGGCGCTGAACCTTGCGGCGGCCTCCCGGATGTGGCTGCCCGCCGCGGACAGGCCCCGGCGGGCGAGGTCGAGCGCGGCATGGACCGAGGGGCTGCGGGCGAGCGCCCGGCCGGCCGCGCCGAGGCCGCGGAGCGCCCACCAGAGCAGCCGGCCGGTCCCGCGGACCGCCCGGGCGAGCAGCCCGCGCCCGGCGCGGCCGTCCGGCCTCTGCCTCTTGGTCCGCCTGCGTCGCCCCGCAGGGCGTGGCTGAGCCATGTTCCTCCGTCCCGAGAACAACCGTCACGATCCCTGGCGGGTAGCGGGCACACCCGCCCGCTGCCAAGTAAAGCTCTGGAATTTCAGTTAGATAAAGGGAGCCGCGCCGGGCTTTTAAAGGGTGGAATCAAGGCATTTGTATGGCCGGGCCGGGGGGCGCCGGCCGATGCCCTCGGGCTCAGTAGACCGTGAGATCGAGGTCGGGATTGACCAGGATGGAGATGCACTGCAGGGCCCGCTCCAGGCGCCTTTCGGGACGTTGGAACGCGATGCCGACGGCATCGCGGCTGCGCCAGACCGGCGTGCCTTGGAACCGGCCCCCGGCCCTGTGCTCGAGCTCGACCGTGTCGGCGGCCGGCAGCTTGCTGACCAGGCGCAGCTTGATGCCCGTGAGGGAGATGTTCTCGATCTTGCAGTCGTAACGCCGGTCGCCCGCGCTCAGCGTGATGGTGGTCGGGCTGTCCGGGGCCAGCCGGCTGGAACAGCGGCGATCGGGGTCGTCTTTCGGCGGTGTGGTCATGGCGGGCTCTCCAAGGGGCGGCCGGCGGATTCCTTGCAAGAACCATTAGTCGGGTCATGGTTAAGGGCCGGTTAACGCCTGTCCCGCACGCCTTCCCAGCGGGCCGAGTTATCGGACTCTTAACGGATTGCCGCTTAGCTTCCACAACCGGAAGCATGCTGTTCCGCCGGCGCCCGCGGGTCGCATGAGAGCCAGTTGCATGAGGGCAGACGAGCCATGTTGAACACTCTCTTCGCCAGGTTTACCCGAACCGGGGAGCCGGAGGCGGACAGGCGCCGCGAGACGCGCAATGCCACGCCCGGCGGAACGGTCGAGATCGACGGTCGGGCCTATCCGATCGTGAACTGGAGCTACAGCGGCTTCCTGGCCGAGTCCTACGCGGGCGACCGCAAGGCGGGCGACCGGGTGGACATCACCTTCACGGTCGAACCCGGCGACGGCCGGGCCTTCGCGTTCGCCTGCAAGGCCATGATGGTGCGGGTCGATCCCGAGGCGCGGAAGCTGGTCGGCGCCTTCGTCGAGATGGACGCGGCGACGCGGGCCAAGCTCTCCCGGTATTTCGACTAGCCCGGCTTCGGTTTGTTTGCACTCGGCGCCGGCCCGCTCCCCCTCCCGGCCACCCCCCGGCCACCCCCCGGCCACCCACGGAATCGTATGCTATGGGTGGCCGGGAGGGGGAGCGGGCTGGATCCGCGAAATTCGAAAGCGCTCTAGCATCCCCGAGTCTTCCGTGGCGAGAGAAAGCTTGAGCCCGGGGCCGGCCTCGGGTTAGAACGCCACGACAGATTGTGGAGCATGCCGTACTGAGACAGCCTTCTCACACCTCGATGGATGGGCGGACGCGTGTCCGTCCCGCCGCCCGACCCGGCCTCGGCCAAGTGCCCAGCCTTCAAGGAGATCCCCGAATATGATTACCGGAACCGTCAAGTGGTTCAACACGACCAAGGGCTTTGGCTTCATCGCCCCGGACGATGGCTCGAAGGACGTATTCGTTCACATTTCGGCGGTGCAGCGCGCCGGCCTGCGCGGGCTTTCCGAAGGCCAGAAGGTCGAGTTCGAGGTGTCCCCGGGACGTGACGGACGCACCGCCGCCGACAACCTGAGCCTGGTCGAGTAACACGCGCGAAATTGGGGTCAGACTCGATTTAATCTCGGCGCCGGGAGGAATCGCGGAGAGCTCGACAGTTTAAATCGAGTCTGACCCCAATTCTATGACCCTATTTAATCATGAACAGCCCCAGGGCCGCGACTGCGGCCCCGCGAGCTTATGCGAGCGAAGCCAAGGGAGCGGAGGTGACCGCCCGGCGTCTGAGGGGCTACGAAAGACTCTCTTCCTCAGCCGAAGAGGTACCAGCAGATCGCCACGGCGGCGACGATGCCGGCGAAGTCCGCCGTCAGGCCGGCGGCCAGGGCGTGGCGGATGCGCCGGACCTGCACCGCGCCGAAATAGACCGCGAGCACATAGAACGTCGTCTCGGTCGAGCCCTGGAGCGTCGAGACCAGATAGCCCGTGTAGCTGTCGGGCCCGACCGCCGGGTCCTGCAGGATCGCCGCCATGACGCCGTAGGCGCCCGAGCCCGAGAGCGGTCGCAGCAAGGCCATGGGCAGCGCCTCGGCGGGCAGGCCGACCAGGCCGGTGACTTGGCCGAGCGCGCCGACCAGCACGTCCATTGCGCCGCTCGCCCGGAACATGCCGACGGCGACGAGGATGGCGACCAGATAGGGGATGATCCGCAGGGCCACCTGGAAGCCGTCCTTGGCGCCCTCGACGAGGACCTCGTAGACCCGCACCCGGCGGAGCGCGCCGAAGCCGAGCAGGCCGACGATCAGCCCCGGCACGATCCAGGGCGCGATCGCCTTGCCGTAGAGCACGGTGAGCGGGACCAGCCCGGCGATCCCCGCCAGCACCAGGAAGGACACCCAGGCCGGATAGGCCCCGCTCGCCCCGGCCCCGAGCGCCGGGCCCTCGGCGGCCACAGGGTCGCCGACGGCGACCGGCGTGTCCTCTCCCGCGTCCGCGGCGCCGGCGGCGGGCGGGGTCGAGAAGCGCTGATAGAGCTTGGCGGCGAAAATCGCCACGGCGGTCGAGCAGATGGTCGCGAAGAGCGTCGTCGGCACGATGCCCGCCGGGTCCTGGGAGCCCAGCGACGCCCGGAGCGCGACGACGCCGGTCGGCAGCAGGGTGACGCTCGACGTGTTGATCGCGAGGAACAGCGCCATGGCGTTGGTCGCCGTGCCCTTCTCGGCGTTCAGCTTGTCGAGCTCCTGCATGGCGCGGATGCCGAACGGCGTGGCCGCGTTGCCGAGCCCCAGCGCGTTGGCCGAGATATTGAGGATCATCGCGCCCATGGCCGGATGCTCGGCGGGCACCTCGGGAAACAGGCGCACCATCAGCGGGCGCACCGTCTTGGCGATGATCACCAGAAGGCCGCCTTCCTCCGCCACCTTCATCAGCCCGAGGAACAGCGCCATCACCCCGACCAGCCCGATCGCCAGCGTCACGGCACTGCCCGCCGCCTCGATCGCCCCGGTCGTGAGAAGCTCCATGGGCGAGGGCGCATCCGGCCCCTCCGGCACCCAGAGGATCTCGCGCACCGCCGCGACGACGAATGCGATCAGGACGATGGCGAGGAAGACGGCGTTCAAGAACGGCACTCCAAGCGGGAAGGCCCCCGACCATGGAGCGATCGGGTTAACGAAGCGTTTACCATAAACTAGCGCGTGCGCGATCCCTGGCGTAGAGTGGTCGCCGTTGAGCACGCCGGGCCGTCAAGGCAGGCGTCGGGGGCAGTCTTAGGGAGGCTACTTCATGAAAACGACGAAATCCGGGAGGACGCTGGCCTGTGCGCTGGTCGCCCTGCCCGCACTGGTGCTATCCGCGCAGCACGCGCTGGCGGCCGGCTACGCGATCAAGGAGCAGAGCGGCTCGGCGCTGGGCAACGCCTTCGCCGGCGCGGTGACCGGGATCGACGACATCACCTACAGCTTCTATAACCCGGCGATGATGACCTACCTCTCCGGCAACCACGCCGCGTTGTCGAACAGCTACATCATCCCGAATGCCAAGTTCAAGAACGGCTCGGCGAGCACCGTTACGACTGCACCGATCAACAACACGAGCCGCTTCAAAGGCAACGACGACATTGGCCGCGACGCGCTGGTGCCCGCTGTCTACGGCATGTGGTCGTACGACGAGAATCTGAAATTCGGGCTTAGCATCACCGCGCCGTTCGGCCTGCTGACCGACAACCCGGACGGCTGGCAAGGCCGCTACCACGCGCTGAAATCCGACCTCAAGACCTTCGACATCAACCCGGCGGTCGCCTACCGGGTCATGCCCGGTCTTTCGATCGGAGCGGGTTTCCGGGCGCTCTATGCGGATGCCGAGCTGAGCAACGCCGTCGATTACGGGACTATCGCGGGGGGCTCGTCAAACGAATTGACCGACGGCCGGGCCAAGCTGCAGGGCGACGACTGGGGCTTTGGCTTCAACGTCGGGGTCATGTACGAGCCGATCGACAAGCTCCGTTTGGGCGTTGCTTATCGATCCTCCATCGATGTCGACATAGAGGGCGATACCAAGTTCGATTTGGATCAAGCTGGTGTCGGCGCAGCTCTCCAGGCAGGGCTCGGCCTGTTTCTCGACACAGATGCCACGGCGTCGGTGGACCTGCCGGACTCGGTGGCCTTCGGGGCCAACTACGACCTCACCGGCGAGTGGTCGGTCATGGCCCAGGCGGAGTGGTGGAACTGGAGCAAGTTCGACGAGCTGCGGGTCGAGTTCGATAACCCGAATCAACCCGACAACGTCACCGAGGAGGACTGGAACGACTCCTGGTTCTTCGCGGTGGGCACGACCTACAAGCCGAAGCAGGTCGAGGGCCTGGCGCTGCGCCTGGGCCTCGCCTTCGACGAGTCGCCGATACCGGACAAGACCCGCACGCCGCGCATCCCCGGCGAGGACCGCTATTGGATCGCAGCGGGTATAGGCTACACGCCGCTGCCCTGGCTGACGCTCGATCTCGGCTACACCCATATCTTCGTCAACGATGCCGATATCGATCTTAAGGCGACGCCGACCAACGATAACACCTTCCGCGGCAACCTCTCGGGCAAGTACGAGGCGCATATCGACATCATCGCCCTCCAGGCCACTGCTAGGTTCTGAGGCCCGCGCGGGGCGCCGCTGCACGGGCGGCGCCCCGCTCGCGCACCAACCGACGAGGGAGAGTGACCGGAGGTGAGTGTGCCGACAAAGCCTTCGGAGATGCCGTGGCTCGAGAGTTATCCGGAGCACGTCGACTGGGCCGTGCCGATCACCGACGAGCCCCTGACCGCGACGTTCGACCGGGCGGTCGAGCGCTACGGCGCGCGGTCCTGCATCGACTTCCTGGGCAAGACCTACAGCTATAGGCAGGTCGGCGAGCTGGTCGACCGGGCGGCCAAGGGCTTCCAGGCGCTGGGCGTCGGCCGCGGCGTCCAGGTCGGGATGCTCCTGCCCAACACGCCCTACTTCGTGATCTGCTATTACGCGGTCTTGAAGGCCGGGGGCACGGTCGTCAACTTCAACCCGCTCTACGTCGAGGAGGAGATCGCGCGCCAGATCGAGGATTCCGGGACCCGGATCATGGTCACGCTCGATCTCCGGATCCTGCTGCCCAAGGTCTCCGCCACGCTCGAGAGGACCGGGCTGAAGCGGGTCGTGGTCTGCCCCATGGCGGACATCCTGCCGTTTCCGAAGAATATTCTCTTCACCCTGTTCAAGCGCGGCGAGACGGCCGGCGTGCCCAGGGACGGCCGCCACCTGCGCTTCGCCGAGCTGACCGCCAACGACGGCGCGTTCGAGCCGGTTGAGATCCGCCCGCGCGAGGACATCGCGGTCCTCCAGTACACCGGCGGGACCACCGGCGTGCCCAAGGGCGCCATGCTGACCCACGCCAACGTGGCGGCCAACGCCCACCAGGTCGAGCTGTGGAACCCGGACGCGGCCGTGGGGGAGTGGCGGATCCTGGGCATTCTGCCGCTGTTCCACGTCCTGGCCATGACCGCCGTGATGAACATCGGGATCCGCGTCGGCGCCGAGCTCATCCTGCGGCCGCGCTACGAGCTGGAAGACACGCTGGAGGTGATTCACGAGAAGCGCCCGACCTACTTCGTCGGCGTGCCGACCATCTACAACGCGATCAACCATCACCCGCGGCTCGATCGCTACGACCTCTCGTCGCTCAAGGTCTGCATCTCCGGCGGCGCGGCCCTGCCGCTGGAGGTCAAGCGGGCCTTCGAAGCGCTGACCGGCTGCCATCTGCTCGAGGGCTACGGGCTCAGCGAGACCTCCCCGGCGGCGACCTGCAACCCGCGCGTGGGCGAGACCAAGGACGGCTCGATCGGCCTGCCCTTCCCGGGCACCGTCATCGAGATCCACGACCTGGAACAGCCCGGCCGCAAGCTGCCGCCCGGCGAGCGGGGCGAGGTCTGCATCCGCGGGCCGCAGGTCATGGCCGGCTACTGGAACCGGCCCGAGGCGACGGCGGAGGCCATCGTCGACGGCGCGCTGCGCACCGGCGACGTCGGCTACATGGACGAGGACGGCCACACCTTCCTGGTCGACCGCATCAAGGACCTCATCATCTGCAGCGGCTACAACGTCTATCCGCGGGTCCTGGAGGAGGCGATCTATCGCCACGAGGCGGTGGCCGAGGTCACGGTGATCGGCGTTCCGGACGACTACCGCGGCGAGGCGCCCAAGGCCTTCGTCCGCCTGAAGGAGCACATGACCCTGACCGCCGCCGAGCTGCTGAGCTTCCTCGAGGACAAGCTGTCCAAGATCGAGATGCCCGAGGAGATCGAGTTCCGCGCCGAGCTGCCCAAGACCCAGATCGGCAAGCTCTCCAAGAAGGAGCTGGTCGCCGAGGAGCTGGCCAAGCGCGAAGCCGGCAATTAATTCGGGGACACAGTACTAATTTCGTCGCGCCCCGGCCCGTCGTGCGAGGCCGGACTCGCGACGGCCTCCGGGAAATTAGTACTGTGTCCCCGAATTAGAAGCCGCTAAGTTAACGTATACGTTAGCTGCTTGACGTTTAAGTTTCCATGCCCTATATATCCACGGAATGGACAGGGCGGGCATGCGGAAACTCTACACCGTCACGGAACTGGCCGAGGCGCTGGGCGTTACGCCCCGGGCCCTGCGGTTCTATGAGGACAAGGGGCTGGTCACGCCCCAGCGCGCCGGCACCACGCGGGTCTACACGCACCGCGACCGGGGCCGCCTGGCTTTGATCCTGCGCGGCAAGCGCCTGGGCTTTTCCCTGCGCGAGGTCGGCGAGTGGCTCGACCTCTACGACGCCGACCCGAATCAGGGCGAGCAAATGCGTTTGTTAGTTGCTAAGGTGCACGAGCGGATCGCCGGGCTGGAACGCCAGCGCGACGATCTGGAGGAGACCCTGAGCGAACTCAGGGAGATCGAAAAGGCGGCCCGCCGCCATCTGGACACCAAGGCTGCCGAGGGCCGGGGCAAGCACGAAGCCGCGGCCGTCACACCCCCAGCGGAGATTTGAACGATGCACAAGAACGTGGTCATTGCGGGCTATGCCCGCTCGCCCTTCCACTTCGCCGCCAAGGGCGAACTCACCAAGGTGCGTCCCGACGAGATGGCGGCCCAGGTGGTGCGCGGCCTGCTCGAGCGGACCAAGGTCGACCCGGCCGCGATCGAGGACCTGATCGTCGGCTGCGCCATGCCCGAGGGCGAGCAGGGGCTCAACGTGGCGCGCCTGATCGGCTTCCTGGCCGACCTGCCGCTGGAGGTGGGCGGCATGACGGTCAACCGCTTCTGCGGCTCGTCCATGAACGCGATGCACATCGCCGCCGGCCAGATCCAGATGGACGCGGGCGAGGCCTTCATCTGCGCCGGGGTCGAATCCATGACCCGCATCCCGATGGGCGGCTACAACCCGCTGCTCCACCCGGGCCTCGCCGAGCGCTATCCCCAGGCCTACATGTCCATGGGCGAAACCGCCGAGAACGTCGCCGCCAAGTACGACATCCCGCGCGCCCGTCAGGAGGAGCTGGCGGTCGAGAGCCAGCGCAAGGCGGCCGCGGCGCGCGAGGCCGGCAAGCTGGCCGACGAGATCGTGGCGATCCGCCAGGGCAACCACACGGTCGACCAGGACGGCTGCATCCGGCCCGACACCACGGCCGAGGCGCTGGCCGGCCTGAACCCCGCCTTCAAGACCGACGGCACGGTGACCGCCGGCACCGCTTCGCCGCTGACCGACGGCGCCGCGGCGACCCTGGTCACCTCCGAGGACTTCGCCAAGGCCAACGACCTCGAGGTGTTGGCCCGCATCCGCTCGATCGCGGTGGCCGGCTGCGCGCCCGAGATCATGGGCATGGGTCCGGTGGCCGCGTCCAAGAAGGCGCTCGAGCGCGCCGGCCTCGAGATCGGCGACATGGAGGTGATCGAGCTGAACGAGGCCTTCGCCGCGCAGGCGCTGGCCTGCGTCGACCAGCTCGGCCTCGACCTGGCGCGGGTCAACCTGGACGGCGGGGCGATCGCGCTCGGCCATCCCCTGGGCGCGACCGGCGCCCGGATCACCGGCAAGGCGGCCCAGCTCCTGAAGCGCGAGGGCAAGCAGTTCGCGCTGGCCAGCCAGTGCATCGGCGGCGGCCAGGGCATCGCCACGGTGCTGGAGGCAGTGTGATGAAGATCGAAACCGCCGCAGTCGTCGGCGCCGGCGTCATGGGCGCCGGCATCGCCGCCCATCTGGCCAACGCCGGGGTGTCGGTGCTGCTGCTGGATATCGTGCCCGAGGGCGTTCAGGACCGCAACGCGCTGGCCGCGGGCGCGGTCGCCAAGATGCTCAAGACCGACCCCGCGCCCTTCATGACCAGGCGCGCGGCCAAGCTGGTCACCCCCGGCAACCTCGAGGACGACCTGGACAAGCTGGCGAACGTCGACTGGATCGTCGAGGTCATCATCGAGGACCTGGCGCTCAAGCACGACCTCTACAAGCAGATCGACGCGGTGCGCAAGAAGGGCTCGGTGGTCTCGTCCAACACCTCGACCCTGCCGCTCGCCAAGCTGGTCGAAGGCCAGAGCGCGCGCTTCGCAGAGGACTTCCTGATCACCCACTTCTTCAACCCGCCGCGCTACATGCGCCTGCTGGAGATCATCGCCGGAGAGAAGACCCGGCCCGAGGCGCTCGAGTGCCTGCGCGACTTCGCCGACCGCAGGCTGGGCAAGGGTGTGGTGCTGTGCCACGACACGCCGGGTTTCGTGGCCAACCGCATCGGCAGCTTTTGGATGCAGAGCGCGATCAACGAGGCGCGCGACCTGGGCCTCACGGTCGAGGAGGCCGACGCGGTCATGGGCCGGCCGGTCGGCGTTCCCAAGACCGGGGTGTTCGGGCTGCTTGACCTGGTCGGGCTCGACCTGATCCCCAAGGTCGATGCCAGCCTCGCGGCGAACCTCGCGCCGGACGACGCCTATCAGGCGCTGCGCCGCCCCTGGCCGCTGTTCGAGAAGATGATCAAGGACGGCTACACCGGGCGCAAGGGCAAGGGCGGCTTCTACCGCCTGAACACCGAGGGCGGCCAGCGGGTCAAGGAGGCGATCGACCTCGGTTCCGGCGCCTACGCGCCGGCGGGCAAGGCCGCGATGGAAAGCCTGGACGCCGCCAAGGCGGGCGGCTTGAAGGCGCTGGTCGCGCACCAGGACAAGGGCGGCCAGTATGCCTGGAACGTGCTGTCGCAGACGCTCGCCTACGCGGCCTCGCTGGTGCCCGAGATCGTCGAGCGCGTGCCCGACGTCGATCGGGCGCTGCAGTTCGGCTATGCCTGGAAGTACGGGCCCTTCGAGCTGATCGACCGGCTGGGCGCGGCGGACTTCGCCGAGCGGCTCGAGGCCGAGGGCCGCGAGGTCCCGGCGCTGCTCGCCAAGGCGGCCGAGGCCGGCGGCTTCTACCGGGTACACGAGCAAAAACAGCAGTATCTCGGCACCGACGGCGCCTATGCCGACGTGCCGCGCGAGGACGGCGTGCTGCTGCTCGCCGACGTCAAGCTGGCCGGCGAGCCGCTGGCCAGGAACGGCTCGGCCAGCCTCTGGGACATCGGCGACCAGGTCGCTTGCCTGGAGTTCCACACCAAGCTGAACACCGTCGACCCGGACACCGTCGCCATGGTCGAGAAGACGGTGCGGACGGTCTCCGGCGGCGACTACAAGGCGCTGGTGATCTACAACGAGGCGAGCCACTTCTCGGCCGGGGCCAACCTCGGCCTCGCACTCTTCGCCGCCAACGTCGGCATGTGGCCGATGATCGAGGGCATGGTCGAGGGCGGCCAGAAGGCGCTGCGTTCGCTCAAGCACGCACCCTTCCCGGTGGTCGCTGCGCCCTCGGGCTTGGCGCTAGGCGGCGGCTGCGAGTTCCTGCTCAACTCCGACGCGGTCCAGGCCCATGCCGAAAGCTATATCGGCCTGGTCGAGGCAGGCGTCGGCCTGGTCCCCGGCTGGGGCGGCTGCACCGAGCTGCTGGCCCGTCTGGCCGCCGACCCGCGCCGGCCCAGGGGACCCATGCCGCCGGTCGCCACGGCCTTTGAGACGATCGGCATGGCCAAGGTCGCCAAGTCCGCCTTCGAGGGCAAGGAGATGGGCTTCTTGAAGGACACGGACGACATCACCTTCAACCGCGAGCGGCTGCTGGCCGACGCCAAGGCCCGCGCGCTCGAACTGGCCGAGGACTACCAGGCGCCCGAGCCGCTCGAGCTGACCCTGCCCGGGCCCTCGGGCAAGACCGCGCTCGACTTCGCGGTGCGCGACCTGCGCGCCAAGGGCGTCGCCACGCCGCACGACGAGACGGTGGCCGGCGCGCTGGCCGAGGTGCTGTCCGGCGGCCCGGCCGCCGACATGACCGAGCCGGTCGCCGAAAAGGACCTGCTCGCGCTCGAGCGTGCCGCCTTCATGCGCCTGGTCAAGACCGGGCCGACCCTGGCGCGCATGGAGCACACGGTTGAAACCGGCAAACCGCTGAGAAATTGAGGACCAGATCATGGTGACGTATTCTGCGCCGCTCGAGGACATCCGTTTTCTCCTGAACGAGCTTCTGGACTACGACGGGACGGTCGCGGGCCTGCCCGGCTACGAGGAGGCGAGCGCCGACATCGTCGAGGCCGTGCTCGAGGAGGGCGCCAAGTTCTGCGAGAACGAGCTGCTGCCGCTGAACCGGTCGGGCGACGAGGAAGGCTGTATCTTCGAGAACGGCGTGGTCCGCACGCCCACGGGCTTCAAGGAGGCCTACAAGGCCTTCGCCGAGGGCGGCTGGACCGGCCTCGCCTGCGATCCGGCCTACGGCGGCCAGGGCCTGCCCAAGATCCTGCAGTTCATCCTCGAGGAGCTGATCTGCTCGACCAACCTCAGCTTCGGCATGTACCCGGGCCTGAGCCACGGCGCCTACAACGCGCTGGCCCTGCACGGCAGCGACGAGCAGAAGACCATCTATCTGCCGAAGCTGACCGACGGCACCTGGGCCGGCACCATGTGCCTGACCGAGCCGCACAGCGGCACCGACCTGGGCCTGATCCGCACCAAGGCCGAGCCGAACGGCAACGGCGCCTACAAGATCACCGGCACCAAGATCTTCATCTCGGCCGGCGAGCACGACCTGACCGAGAACATCGTCCATCTGGTGCTGGCCAAGCTGCCCGGCGCACCGCCCGGCAGCCGGGGCATCTCGCTGTTCATCGTGCCGAAGTTCCAGGTCAAGGCGGACGGCGGCCTGGGGCCGCGCAACGGCGTGGCCTGCGGCTCGATCGAGCACAAGATGGGCATCAAGGCCTCCTCGACCTGCGTCCTGAACTTCGACGAGGCCGAAGGCACGTTGGTGGGCGAGCCGCACAAGGGCATGCGCTACATGTTCACGATGATGAACGTCGCGCGCCTGGCCGTCGGCATCCAGGGCCTGGGCCTGGCCGAGACCGCCTACCAGTCGGCCGCGGCCTATGCCAAGGAGCGCCTGCAGGGCCGCGCGCTGACCGGTCCCAAGAACCCGGACAAGCCGGCCGACCCGATCATCGTGCACCCGGAGGTGCGCAGGAACCTGCTGACCATGCGGGCCTACAACGAGGGCGCGCGGGCGCTCGCGCTGTGGTGCGGCATGGCGGTCGACGTCGCGGAGAAGCATCCCGAGCCCGAGAAGCGGCAGGAGGCCGACGACCTGGTCGCGCTCTTGACGCCGATCATCAAGGCCTTCTTCACCGACTACGGCTTCGAGGCGACCAACCTGGGCGTCCAGGTCTACGGCGGCCACGGTTACATCCGCGAGCACGGCATGGAGCAGCTGGTGCGCGACGCACGCATCGCCCAGCTCTACGAGGGCGCCAACGGCATCCAGGCGCTCGATCTGGTCGGCCGCAAGATGGGCCAGAACATGGGCCGGCTGCTGCGCCGCTTCTTCCATCCGGTGCAGGCCTTCGTCGAGGCGCAGCAGGGCGACGCGCAAATGGCCGAGTTCGTCATGCCCCTGTTCAAGGTCCTCGGACGTCTCCAGCAGGCCACCCTGCACCTGGCCCAGCAGGGCCTGAAGGACCCGGAAGAGGCGGGCGCCGCTGCCAGCGACTATCTGCGCCTCTTCGCGCTGACCGCGCTGGCGTTCATGTGGGCGCGCATGGCGCGGGTCGCCCTGGACGGCCTGGAGGGTGAAAGGGCGGCCTTCTATCGCTCGAAGCTGGCGACGGCGCGCTTTTTCATGACGCGCCTGCTGCCGCAGTCCTCCGGACACTTCGCCGCCATCATGGCTGGCAAGGCGGCGATCATGGAACTGGAAGAAGCGGCATTCTAAGGCCGCCGTGCCGGCAACGAGGGAGGAACGATGTTGCAATGGGCAAAGCGACCGGTCGCGGCCGTCCTGGCGTTGGGCTTCGCCGCGTCCGCCTGGGCGGCGGAGCCGCCGAGCGGTACGGTGATCTACGGCATCCACCACGAAAAGTACGGCGATGTCGGTACGCACAAGCTGACCTTCTCGCAGAGCGGCGAGGACCTGATGGTCGAGGTCCGGAACAAGATGAAGGTCAAGCTGCTCTTCGTCACCCTGTTCAGCTACAAGGCCGATCGCCGCGAGCTGTGGCGCGACGGCAAGATGGTGTCCTACCGCAGCCGGACCGACGACGACGGCACCGACATCGCCGCATCGGCCGAGCTGAAAGGCGGCAAGCTGGTGATCGAGGGACCGGACGGCAGCGCCGAAGCGCCGCTCGGCGTGTTTCCGACCAACCCCTGGAACAGCAAGATCGTCGAGCAGTCCCTGCTGATGGACACCAAGACCGGCGCTTTGCTGAAGGTGAAGATCGACGCGGCCGGCGAGGACACCGTCGAGGCCCGGGGCAAGTCCTTCAAGGCCAGGAAGTACGTGATCTCCGGCGACATGGAGCGGGAGCTCTGGTTCGCCGAGGACGGCACCTGGCTGCAGATGCGCTTCGACTCGGACGGCTCCGCCGTCACCTTCACGCTCAAATAGGCCAGCCGTGAACCTCATCCTCCGCCTGATCCGTGTGCTCTTCGTCGCGCTGCGGCGCCCGCCGCTCGACCTGTTCGGGGAGTCGGTCGTGCGCTTCCGGGTCTGGCCCGGCGACCTGGACTTCAACCTGCACATGAACAACGGGCGTTACCTGACGCTCATGGACCTGGGGCGCCTCGACCTGATGGCGCGCCACGGCACGCTGAAACAGGTGCACAAGAACCGCTGGCAGCCGGTGGTCGCCGCCCAGACCATCCTCTACCGCCGGGCGCTCAAGCCGTTCCAGCGCTACAGCCTGCACAGCCGGCTGGTCTGCTGGGACGACAAATTCATCTACCTGGAGCAGCGCTTCCAAACCGGCGACAAGCTGGCCGCCTCGGCCATCGTCAAGGCGGCGGTGCGGCGCGGCGGTCGGACACTGCGACCGCGCGAACTGCTCAAGGCGATCGGCCAGGAGCGCCGCTCGCCGCCCATGCCGCCGGCGATCAAGGCCTGGGCGCTCGCCGAGGAATGGTCGAGGGAGCCGCGCGGCCCCGCCGCGCCGCTGCTCGGCCGGCCGGCACCCCAAGGCGCGGAGCCGGAGGGATCGCCCCGCCGGGACGGCGAGGATCTGCGTCAAGCCGGGTGATTCCCGTCGCATGGCGCCGCGATTTCCGGCGGCTCACACCAAAGGTTTTGGGCAGCCCCCGGAATGAGGGCTACTGTTAGGTACACTGATCTCGGCTTACCGGCCCTGAGCGGTCGCAACGGGACGCGCGCCGCCACTTCGCTTGATAGCCACAGGCGGATCCGCCACAGCTAGGGGCCACGGGTCCGCTCGGGCGCCTGACGCAGACATCGGCTTCCGGCGAGGGCCGGCCGGCGCCCGGCGGGGCGCGCAGCGCGGCCACCATGCGGTTCGCTGCCGAGAGCCCGAAACCTAACAGACGTTCTTCAGGTCCAGTTCCAGGATGCCCTCGGCGCCGGTGGCGCGCAGCTTGGGGATGAGGTCGCGGACTTCACGGCGCTCGACGACCGACTCGATGGCAACCCAGGCCGGATCGGTGAGTTGGTTGACCGTCGGGGCATGCAGACTTGGCAACAGCTTGGAAATTTCGTCCAAGGCCTCACTCGGCGCATTCATCTTCAACAGCACCCGATGACGAGCTGCCAAAGCGCTTTTCAGCATCAATGCGATCTGGTCGATCTTGGCCTTCTTCCAGGGATCGGCCAGGGCGTCCCTGTTGGCGACCAGGACCGTATGCGTGTGCAGCACGTCGCAAACGATGCGTAATCCGTGGGCCTTGATGGTGGTTCCGGTCTCGGTAATTTCGACAGCGGCATCGGCAAGGCCTTCGACAACCTTGGCTTCGGTGGCGCCCCAGGAGAACTCGACCTTGGCATTGATGCCGCGCTCTTCCAAATAGCGCCTGGTGTATCCCACCAGCTCGGTTGAAATGACCTGACCCTCCAGGTCCTCGACCTTCTGGATTGGACTGTTCCGGTCCACCACCAGCACCCAGCGGCAGGGCCGGTCGGACGCCTTAGAGTAGACGAGGTCGCAGACCACTTCGACATCGGCCTCGGTCTCCTTGATCCAATCGATGCCGCAGAGCCCCAGGTCCATGGTTCCACGGGCCACATAGGGTCCCATCTCTTGGGAGCGCACCAAAGAGCAGGTGATTTCATCGTCGTCGATGGACGGGAAATAGTTGCGCGAGCGGGATCGAATGGTCCATCCCGCTTGGGCGAACAGGTCCATCGTGGCGGATTCGAGACTTCCCTTGGGGATTCCGAGTTTGAGCTGGATCATGAAGGGTTCCTAGCATTGATTTGGGGCTATCCACCAGCCCGCTTCTATTAGCCCTGGCTCGAAGCCCTGCATCCGATCTTGATGATGTCCGTTCCGTCCCGGCCGGCGTGCAAATCGGTTTCCGGGCAAGGCAAACCGCATTTCTCACTTGACATAAGGATATCTTTATATGTTTATTAAGGTATATGGATTAGCATATCTCGGCACGACGGAAGCGGGGGCCAGTGATGGAGCAGTTGTTGGCGGCGTTGCGGGCAGCGGGAGAGCCGACCCGGCTCAGGCTGCTGGCGCTTTGCGCGCACATGGACCTGACGGTCTCGCAGCTGACCCAGATCCTGGGGCAGAGCCAGCCTCGGGTCTCCCGTCACCTGAAGCTGCTGCTCGAGGCCGGGCTTCTCGACCGACTGCGCGAGGGCAGCTGGTCGTTTTACCGCCTGGCGGCGCGGCCCCCCGGGGCCGAGCTCGGCAGGACCCTGATCGACTCCATCCCGGCCGACGACCCCACCCTGGCGCTCGATCTCGAGCGCCTGCAGACGATCCGGCGGGCGCGCGAGAAGGTGGCCGCGGACTATTTCCAGCAAAATGCCGCTGAATGGGACCGGGTCCGGTCGCTCCAGGTCGATGAAGCCGAGGTCGAGCGACGCCTGCTGGAGCTAGTGCCCGACCGGGAGGTCGAAGACCTGCTGGACATCGGGACCGGCACCGGGCGCATTCTCGAAATTCTCGGTGAACGGGTCCGGCGGGCGGTCGGCATCGACCTTTCGCACGAGATGCTCACGGTCGCGCGCTCGAAACTGGAGCGCGCGCGGCTGCGCAACTGCCTGGTTCGCCACGGTGACATGTACCGGCTTCCCGTGCAGAGCGCGTCCTTCGACGCGGTGACGGTCCATCAGGTGCTGCACTACGCGGAGGACCCCGCCGCGGTGGTCGCCGAGGCGGCGCGGGTGCTGCGCCCCGAGGGCCGGCTGATCGTCGTCGATTTCGCCAAGCACGAGCTGGATTACCTGCGCGACGAGCACGCCCATCGCTGGCTCGGCTTTCGCGACGACGAGGTGACGGGCTGGTGCAAGACCGCGGGCCTCGAAGCGCGGCCGCCGGTCTTCCTGCCCGGCGACCCGCTGACCGTGTGCATCTGGGCGGCCGCCCGTCCAGCCGCCGCACCCTTGGCCCCCGCGGCCTGACGGAGGAGAATCTATCGTGCTGCAAGACACTGCGCTGTCGCCACAAATCGCTCCGTCTCTGGATGAGAACGCGCCTGCCGATGACATCTCGGTCTCTTTCGAGTTCTTTCCGCCCAATACGCCCGAGGCGGCCGAGCGCCTGTGGACGGTGATCCGGCGGCTGGAAACGCTGGGGCCGCGCTTCGTCTCCGTCACCTACGGCGCCGGGGGCAGCACGCGGGAACGGACCCATGCGATCGTCACCAGGATCCTGGCCGAAACCTCTCTGCTGCCGGCCGCGCACCTGACCTGTGTTGGCGCGCCGCGCGAGGAAATCGACGACATCGCCCGTGCCTATTGGGAGGGGGGCGTCCGTCACCTCGTCGCTTTGCGCGGCGACCCGCCGGGCGGCCTGTCCGAAAGCTACCGACCCCACCCGGGCGGCTATGCCTACGCCGCCGACCTGGTCGCGGGTTTGAAGCGCGTGGCGGATTTCGAGATCAGCGTGGCCGCGTTTCCGGAAGTCCATCCCGAGGCCGTTTCACCGGAGCAGGACCTGGACAACCTGAAGCGCAAGCTGGACGCCGGCGCCTGCCGCGCGATCACCCAGTTCTTCTTCGATCCGGAGCGCTACCTGCGCTTCGTCGACCGGGCCCGGGCGGCGGGGATCGACGCGCCGATCGTCCCCGGCATCTTCCCGATCACCAACTTCGCGCGCACCGTCGAGTTCGCGAAGAAATGCGGGACGACCGTTCCGGCGTGGCTAACGGCCCTCTTCGAGGGGGTGCAGGAGCACGCCGACACGCGCAATCTGGTGGCCGCCGTGGCCGCCGCCGAGCTGTGCCGGCAGTTGCAGGCCCAGGGCGTCGACGAGTTTCACTTCTACACCCTGAACCGTGCCGAGCTGACGACGGCGATCTGCCACATGCTGCGCACGCCGGTCCCGATCACGGGCTTCGCCGATCGCGCGGCGGGTGCGTGAGATGAGCGAGTTCCTCGGCGCCCTCTCCGAGCGCGTGTTGCTCTGCGACGGCGCGATGGGCAGCCGTGTCCAGGCGCTCGATCTGGACGTCGAGCGGGACTATTGGGACAAGGAGAACTGCACCGAGGTCCTGAACCTGTCGCGCCCGGACCTGGTGATCGAGATCCACAAGGGCTATTTCGCCGCTGGCGCCG
>Ga0224508_10000720_pt1 | contig 31671 bp, 29 predicted proteins | sample SF_Jan12_sed_USG_4_FD_170157 | JGI IMG/M metagenome (GOLD analysis project Ga0224508, IMG submission 170157) | Sediment microbial communities from San Francisco Bay, California, United States - SF_Jan12_sed_USGS_21 | ecosystem: Environmental > Aquatic > Marine > Sediment | place: USA...
CACCTCAGCCTCGCGAAGCCGGCCTATGATCTCTTCAGGTGAATACCTCTTCCGCGCCATCTCGACCCTCCTTCAGCCAGTCGATCATTAACATCAAACCGGCTGCGAATGAGGGGAGCAGGTCAATGTCGAAGATCTGCTGCACGAGCGCGGGATCGAGGTCAGCCACGAGACGGTCAGGTTCTGGTGGAACCGGTTCGGCCCGATGTTCGCGGCCGAGATCAGGCGCAAGCGCATCGATCGTATGCGGGCATTTTCCAACCGGCGATGGCACCTCGACGAGGTCTTCATGAAGATCAACGGCGAACGGCATTATCTTTGGCGCGCGGTCGATCGCGAAGGCGAAGTCCTCGAGGCGGTTGTGACCAAACGTCGGAATAAGAAGGCGGCATTGAATTTCCTCAGGAAACTCATGTGCCGATACGGTCAGCCTGAGCAGATCGTCACCGACCGGTTCCCGTCGTATCGGGCTGCATTGAGGGAGCTCGGCGCGTCGGATCTGCAGGCAACCGGCCGCTTGCTCAACAACCGGGTCGAGAACTCGCATCTGCCATTGCGACGACGAGAGTGGGCGATGCTCCGGTTCCGGCGGATGCGAAGTTTGCAGAAGTTCGCCGCCGTCCACTCTCCGTCTACAATCATTTCAACCAGGAACGCAGCCTCTCCAGCTGGGACATCTTCAACCTCAACCGCACCGCCGCCCTCGCTGAGTGGTGTCAGCTTGGTGCCGCCTGAAACCCGACCGGCGCGGGCAAACTGAGACCGGTTCGCATTCGTCTGACAGCGCCGGTGCCGCCTCCGGTTTCTAGGTTTGGTTGTGAATGGGACGCCGGAGCATTGTCGGTCGTCTTGAACCTGGTTGTGCCGGCCAATTCCTAACCGGCGAGAATGCGCGCGAGATCCGGCTGCTCGTTTTTTACGCTCGTCAGATCCAGGCCGTTTTGAATATGCACCAGGTGGTCACGCACCGCCTTGGCTGCCTTGTTGCCATCGCCGGTGGCGATTGCCTCGACAATCTGGCCGTGGTCGTTTTCCGGACAGGTCGACTCCCGGTTCACACCAAACAAACCGACGATCAAGGATGTTCTGGTGACCAGTTCGCGAACAAATCTGGTTAAGGCGGCGTTGCCGTGACCCTTGGCCAATTCCACATGGAACTCGCCGGACAACCGGATGATCTCGCTCCGCTCCCGCTCTTTGCGCGCCGCGTCTTCGCGCTTCAAATGCCGACGCAACCCCTTGATAACCTCGTCGGAAATGTTTTCGGCCATTGCCCGCACAAGCCCGGGCTCGATCATCATCCGGGCCTCGAACACTTCGTCGGCCTCAGCCGCGCTGGGGCAAGCAACATAGGCGCCGCGGTTGGAATGCAGGTCGACGATGCCCTGACTGGCCAGGAGCAGAAGCGAGCGGCGCACACGCATCCGGCCCACGCCGAAACTTTCACAAAGCGCCGCTTCGCTGAGCTTGGTGCGTGGCGCCAATCGCTGTTCCATGACCGCCGAGTAGATTCGGTCGATGATTATCTTTTCGTCCGGATCGGCGTTCATCTCGCCTGCGGTCGATAGGTTCCCCTGTCTCATTCGGCGTCGTTCCATAGGTCTGGCCAAGATCTGGCCATAGGTTTGGCTCGGGTCCAATCAACGGGTCGGTGATCGGCACCTCGACAATAACCAGATTCATCGTCGACATCGCAAGACATTTTCGTTGACATTGATTGTTAACAATTCGTCAATCAGGGGGCCGTGACCCGGTTCTCCCGTGATTCGGCATATCAACCGGTGCGTGGTCGCCGGAGACAGATTTCAACAAGGGAAGAAATCATGAAACGCAGAACTCTCGTGAAAGCATCCTTGGCGGCCGCGGTGGTCGCGACGATGCAGGCCGGCGCCGCCTGGGCGCAGAACCCAGTTCTCAAGATCGGCTTTGTCGGCGTGACGAGCGGGCCCGCCGCTGCGTGGGGCATCTCGAACCAGCGCTCGATGGAAACCCGCGCCGCCTGGATCAACGAGGCCGGCGGTTACACGATCGGTGGCACCACCTATGACATCGAGATCGTGTCCTTCGACGACCAGAAAGACCCCAAGCGCGCCATTGCGGGCATGGAAAAGATGGCCAACGAGGGCATCCACTATGTGGTGGGTCCGAACGTCGATGACGGTGCGGCGGCGGTGCGCCCGGTGGCCGAAGCGAATGGGATCATGTATTTCCCTTACGCCTTCCCGAAGGCACTTTACACCGCGCCAGCCTCCAACGCGGTTCTTGGCATGGTCGCCAACTATCAGTCCGGCCCGGCGATCTACAAATATCTCAAGGACGAGAAGGGTGTGAAATCCGTGGCCTTCGTGGCGGCCAACGAATCCGATCCCTTGTCGCAGCGCGATGGCGGCGTTGCCGCCGCCGAGGCTTTGGGGCTCGAAGTCGTATCGTCGAACGTGACCTACCAGGTCGACACCACCGACTTCACCCCGGTTCTGACCCCGGTTATGCGGACCCGGCCCGACCTGCTGGTGCTATCGGGCGTGTCGCCGGCGAATGCTCCTCAGCTGATCCGCTCGGCCCGCGAGCTGGGCTTCCAGGGCATCATCTCCACCGAAACCGCGCAGGACGCCACCGTACTGAGTGAAGGTGCCGGAGATCTGGCCAACGGTTTCATCTCGGTGGGCGGTGCATCGACCCCAGAGATCGCTTCGGACATGATGAACGAGTTCGTGGACCGCTACACCAAGATGTTTGGCGAGTATAACGACGAGTCGAACACCAAGGTGTATGCGCTGGAATACATTCTCGAGACGATCAAGGCGAACCCCGCCGCGATTGACGATGTCGAAGTGTTCAAGACGACCATGGACAGTTTCGAGGCGCCCAACCCCTACATGAAGGGCGGTGCGGTGCTGAAATATGTCGGCTCGTCTTCCTTTGGGCAGAAGCGCCAAGTGGCGGTGCCGCTGGTCGTTAATGTCTTCCAAGACGGCAAGTTCGAGACGCTGTTCGTCGCCGAGGTCGACTGACCCGGGCCTGACGGCGCTCGTGCTGCCGTCATAGCGAAAGTCCCCGGGCCAGATCCGGCCCGGGGCACTTCTCCCCAAGAGGAAGCCGATGGAACAGATTCTCGCGAACGGGATCTATCTGGGCGCGCAATACGCGATGATCGCGCTTGGACTGACGCTGATCTTCGCCCTGATGAACGTGCTGAACTTTGCCCATGGGCAGATGTACGTGCTGGGCGGCTTCGTCACCTACACGTTCTACGGCCAGCTTGGGTTGCCCTTTGTCCTGGCGCTCACGATGTCCTGCGTGACGCTTGCCGTCGTGGGCGCCCTGATTGAGAAGTTCCTGTTCGGCCCTGTCATACGGCGATCGGCGCGTGAGGAAAGCACCATGCTGTTGGCCGCGGGGCTCGCGTTTTTCTTCGATGCCGTCATCCTTCTGGTCTTCGGCGAGAAGCAGCGCGGCGTGCCGAAAATCGTCGACGGCGTCTTCAATTGGGATTTCCGGGTGATCATGCCCTACGACCGCATCCTGATTTGTGTGCTGGCGATCCTGTCCATCGTCGCCTTCATCCTCTTCATGCAATATTCCAAGACCGGCCGCGCCCTGCGCGCCCTGGCTCAGGACCGCACGGCGGCCCAGTTGATGGGCGTCAACGTCGAGCGTTACTCGATGATCGGTTTTGCCCTTGGCGCGATGCTGGCAGGGCTCGTCGGCGGGCTGCTGGTCACCATCACCGGGATCAATCTGGGCATGGGCGGGCCGACCTCGATCAAGGCCTTCATGATGGTGATGATCGGTGGCGCAGGCGTGATCTCGGGGGCCATCGCTGGAGGGATCATCCTGGGCTTCATGGAGGCGATCGGCCTCGCTGTCCTGTCGCAATATGGCGACATAACCTACCTGATGATCTTCGTCTCGTTGATGATCTTCCTCGCCATCCGTCCGCAGGGGCTGATGGGCAAGCCGTGGGGCTAGGGCGATGCTCAAGTTGACCATGGGACAATGGATCGGTCTCGGCGTCTTTCTTGCCGCCATCTTCATCGCCGTCCCGGCGCTGATCGCGGCTTCGGGCCGTACCGATTTCTACTTCACGCTGACCTCGGTCGCACTGCTCTCGATCGCCAGCGCCGGGGTCTGGCTGATGTTCTATATCGGCCGGATCAATATCGGTCAGGGCGCCTTCGCCCTGATCGGCGCCTATGTCTCGGCCATCCTAGTCACCAAGGCGGGCATGTCCTTCTGGCTGACGCTACCCATTGCCGGGCTCTTCGCCGCTTTCGTCGCGGTCCTGATCGGCCTACCGATCCTGCGCCTGCGCGGCGTCTATTTCGCGATGATCTCGCTGGTACTGACCCAGGTCGTGACCCTGACGGCCCTGGCGCTTCCCATCACCAATGGAGCCAAGGGGATTACCTCGATCCCGCTGCCGGGTGCGATCTCGATTTTCGGGCTAACGCTCGTGCCGGACTTTGCCAGCATGGAGAACTCGCGGCTCGCCTTCTACTACACTGCCTGCTTTCTCATGGTGCTGACCTTCGCGGCGATGTATCGGCTGGTCAATTCGCGGCTGGGTCATATCTGCCGCTCGATGCAGCAGAACGAGGAGCTCGCCGCCTCTATCGGGATCAACATCGCCTATATCCGTATCGTCGTCTTTGCCATCTCGTCGTTTTTCGGCGGCATCGGCGGGGCGATGTTCGGGTCGATCGCGCAATCGGTCTACCCGTCCACCTTCGTCGTCACCGACAGCGTGAACTTTATGCTCAACTGCTTCCTCGGCGGTCTGGGCTATGTCTTCGGCCCGATGTTGGGCACGCTGGTGCTCTATTTTGGCTGGGACTTGCTGTTCGAGTCCGGCAAATACCAATTGCTGATTTATTCCAGCCTGCTGATCGCAGCGATGCTGGTTCTTCCCAATGGGCTTCTGAGCCTCCGGCTCGACATGTTCCGGAGATCGGGCAAATGAGCGCGCTTCTGGAGGTCAAGGCCGTCACCAAGCGCTTCGGCGGGCTGACCGCCAACCACAACATCAGCTTCGATGTGGCCGAGAACGAGATCCTGTCGGTGATCGGCCCCAACGGCGCGGGCAAGTCGACGCTCTTCAAAATGATCTCGTCCTTCCTGCCCACGACCTCGGGCGAGGTGCTGTTCAAGGGCGAGCGGATCTCCAACCTCAAGCCCCATATCGTGGCACGAAAGGGGGTCGTGCGGACCTTCCAGGAAACCACGATCTTCAAGTCCATGACCGTGCGCGAAAGCGTAATTGTGGCACAGCACCTACGGGCCAAGGCCTCGCTCGCGGGGTATTTCTGGGGCTCGAAGACGGCGCTAGCGGATGTGGCAGCCTTCGGCGCCTATGCGGACGAGCTGATCGATTTTCTCGGTCTCGGCGATATCCGCAACGAGCTGGCGTCCAACCTGCCCCAGGGCCATCTGCGCGCACTCGGCATTGCCATCGGGCTGGCCACCGATCCGACGGTCCTGCTTCTGGATGAGCCCTTCGCCGGGATGAACCATGACGAGACCATGCAGATGGTCGCCCTGGTCAAGAAGGTGCGCGACGACCGGGGCGTCACGGTCCTGCTGGTGGAACATGACATGCCCGCGGTGATGAACATCTCGGACCGGATTGTGGTGCTGAATTTCGGCGAGATGATCGCCGAGGGCACACCAACCCAGATCCAGAACAACGAGAAGGTCATCGAGGCATATCTAGGCAGCGCCGACGACGAGATCGGGGTCTAGGCCATGAGCAAGATGTTGGAATTCAAGAATGTCGAGCTCTACTACGATCACGTCTATGCGCTCAAAGGCGTCTCGATCGACCTGGAGAAGGGGGAAACCGTCGCGCTGATCGGGGCTAATGGAGCCGGGAAATCCTCGATCCTGCGGGCGATCACAGGGCTGGCGCGGCTGGCCAGCGGCTCGGTCCACTTCGAGGGCGAGCGGATCGATGGCCAATCCGCCTCCGACATCGTTGCGCACGGCATCGCCATGGTGCCGGAGGGACGGCGCGTCTTCCCCTACATGTCGGTCAAGGACAACCTGATGATGGGGGCGTTCACACGTAGCGACAAGCTGGAGGTTAGGCAGACGCTGGACGGCGTCCTCGAGCGCTTCCCGCGGCTGAAGGAACGCTTCGGTCAGGCCGCGGGGACATTGTCGGGCGGTGAGCAGCAGATGCTGGTTATCGGCCGCGCGCTCATGGCCAGCCCCCGGCTTTTGTTGCTCGATGAGCCCTCGCTCGGGATCGCGCCCAAGCTGGTGCAGGACATCGCACGCTCCATCGTGGCGATCAACCGAGACGAAGGCGTGTCGGTGCTGCTCGTCGAGCAGAACTCGCGCATGGCGCTTTCGATCTCGAACCGGGCTTATGCGCTGACAACCGGCAGCGTGGTGATCGAGGGCGAGTCCAAGGACCTGCTGAACGACGACCGTATCAAGGCCGCCTATCTCGGCGGGGATATCTGAGGGAGAGAGATGAAACTGCTTGTCGTAAACCCGAACACGACGGCCTCGATGACCGCCAAGATCGCCGCGGCGGCGCGCGCGGTTGCGCGGCCCGACACCGAGATCATCGCCACCAATCCCGCTGAGGGTCCGGCCAGCATCCAGGGCTATCTCGATGTCGCCACTTGCATCCCCGGCCTTTTGGCCGAGGTCGAGCGCCATCCCGAGGCCGATGCGGTCCTTGTGGCCTGCTTCGACGATACAGGCGTCGATGCGCTGCGGTGCAGGCTGGATGTGCCGGTGATCGGCATCGGCGAGGCCGCCTATCACGCCGCGAGTATGATCGCCGCCAAGTTCAGCGTCATCACTACTCTTTCACGATCCGTCCCGGGTCTCGAGGCGAATCTCAGCCGTTACGGGCTGATGCAACGCTGTGCCGGAGTGCGTGCAAGCGACATTCCGGTGCTGGAGCTTGAAAACGGTGATCCAGCCACTACTGACGCGATCCGCCATGAGGTGCGACGGGCCATCTCGGAGGACCACGCCGAAGCCATCGTCCTCGGCTGCGCCGGCATGGCCGATCTGATGACAAAAATGTCTGTGGAATTCGGACTGCCCGTAATTGACGGCGTCACCTGCGGCGTCACGATGACCGAGGCACTGGTGAATGCCGGTCTAAGAACGTCGAAAGTCAACGCTTACTCGCGCAATTGATCCAAGCGATGGCGGTGCGCATTCAACGCCCATTCAAGTGTCCTGAATGCCGCCGAAGCCGACGCTCGCGCCTTTGATGGAGTGTCGGACTTTCACCAGGCGGGACTGTCAGATTAAGCCGACTTGAGGCGATTGGCCGACTTCCCTACCCTCCCAGCATGAACAAACCGAACCCGTTCCGGTATTTCAAGACCTCGCCTGAGATCATCCGTTTGGCGGAGATGATGTATGTCGGGTTCCCGCTTTCGCTCAGGAATGTCGAAGACCTTCTCCATGAGCGCGGTGTCGAGATCAGCCACGAGACGGTCAGGTTCTGGTGGAACCGGTTTGGCCCGATGTTCGCCGCTGAGATCCGACGGAAGCGCGTCGATCACATGCGGGCGTTCTCAGGGTGGAGGTGGCACCTCGACGAGGTCTTCGTCAAGATCAACGGCGAGCGGCACTACCTCTGGCCTGCCGTCGATCACGAGGGCGAAGTGCTGGACGCCGTCGTCCCCAAGCGCCGCAACACGATGGCAGCGCTGGAATTCCTCAGAAAATTGATGCGCCGCTACGGTCAGCCTGAGCAAATCGTCACCGACCGCTTGCCATCGTATCGTGCCGCGTTGCGGGAGCTGGGAGCGACGGAGCTACAGTCGACAGGCCGGTGGCTGAACAACAGCGTTGAAAACTCACAGCTACCATTGCGACGCCGAGAGCGATCAATGCTCCGGTTCCGGCGGATGCGGAGTCTTCAGATCTTCGCTGCTGTCCACTCCTCCGTCCACAACCACTTCAACCAGGAACGCAACCTCTCCAGCCGGAACATCTTCAAGCTCTACCGAACCGCCGCCCTTGCCAAGTGGCGTCAGCTTGGCACCGCCTGAAACCCGACCGGCGCGGGTAAACTGAGACTCGTTCGCATTCGTCTGACAGCACCTGTGAATGACCAATTGGTGGGTTGTGTGGTGGGACCATTCGAAGACGATACGGTTAACTATCCGAAATATATAAGAAATTAATGATAATCTGGCGGAGAGGGTGGGATTCGAACCCACGGTACCCGTAAGGGTACAACGGTTTTCGAGACCGCCCCGTTCGACCACTCCGGCACCTCTCCGCGTCTGGGCTGCCGCCCGGGGTTGGCGGAACCTAGTCGCCCGGCCAGGCCTGTGCAAGGGTCAAATCGCGCGGTTCAAAGGCCGCGCGGATGCGCGGTTGCGGCACCGCGCTGCCGGCCATTTTTGCCCGGCGCGGGTAGGCTTGACTTTCGCCTGGGCCATGATCATAAGTGCCGCTCCGCCGCTGGGCTTGTCCCAGGTGGCGCGTGATTGATCGCCCGGAATGCCGGGCGCGCTGTCCGAGGCGGCCCTGCCAACTCATGACCGGCGGGCCATCAAGCTCCCTAGACCGGACGCCAAAGGACGCGGTAGCGAAGGAATGAAACGATGTTCGCAGTCATCAAGACCGGCGGCAAGCAATACCGGGTCGCGGCTGGCGACGAATTCGCCGTCGAGAAACTGACCGGCGCGACAGGCGACACGATCGAGTTCGATGAGGTGCTGATGCTGGGCGGGGACGCGCCCACGGTCGGCACACCGTTGGTCGACGGCGCCATGGTCACGGCCGAGGTCCTGGACCAGTTCCGGGCGCCCAAGGTGCTCAGCTTCAAGAAACGCCGGCGCAAGCACGGCTCGAAGCGGCTCAGGGGTCATCGCCAGCACCTAACCATGGTGCGAGTGACCGATATCCTGACCGGCGGCGCTAAGCCGAAGGCGAAGGCCAAGGCGTCTAAGCCGGTCGAAGAGAAGCCCGTCCCCAAGAAGGCGGCACCGAAGAAGGCCGAGGCTGCGGCGCCAGAGAAGGACACCGCAAAGGAGGCTGCGGCAGCGGCCAAGCCCGGCAACCTGCTTGACGCGCCCAAGGGCGAGGCGGATGATCTGCGCAAGATTTCCGGCGTCGGGCCGAAGCTGGTGGAAAAGCTGAATGCCAACGGGGTCTTCCATTTCTGGCAGATCGCCGAATGGGGCCCCTCGGACATCGCCTATATGGACGACCAGTTGTCGTTCAAGGGCCGGATCGAGCGCGACAATTGGATCGAGCAGGCGAAGGACTTCGCCGCCGAGTCCAAGTCGGACGAATAAGGAGAGGATCGGATGGCACATAAGAAAGCAGGCGGTTCCTCCCGCAACGGGCGCGATAGCGCCGGCCGGCGCTTGGGCGTCAAGAAATACGGCGGCGAGGTCGTGATCCCCGGCAACATCCTGATCCGCCAGCGGGGCACGAAGTGGTGGCCCGGCGAGAATGTGGGCATGGGCAAGGATCACACGATCTTCGCGACCGTCGAGGGCAACGTGAAATTCCACAAGGGCTTGAAAGGCCGCACCTTCGTCAGCGTCGTCCCCGCGCCGGAGGCTGCCGAGTAAGCCGACCTCACGAGATGGAAAAATCGGGGGATCGGCTTAAGGGCCGGTCCCCTTTCCCGTTCAGGCACCGAATTCAGAAGGAGTGCCGGACATGGTTGAGAAAATTGAAACCGAGCGGCTGTTGCTGCGCCCGCTTCGCGCCTCGGACGCGGGGCCGCTGACGCTGCACGCCTCGGACAAGCGGGTTGCGCGAATGACCTCGTCGATCCCTCACCCCTACCCGCCCGGCGCGGCGCAAGCGTTTATCGAAGGCTCCGCCAATGGTCGGCGCGCCGAGGATGTCTGGGTGATCGACGCCACCCCCTCGGGCGGCGAGGAACTGATCGGCGTCATCGGCTACCGGGAAGGACCGGCGGGGCTCGGATACTGGGTCGGACAGCCCTACTGGGGAGCCGGCTTCGCGACCGAAGCGGTCAATGCACTGGTGCATCACCTTTTCCAGGATCGCCAGCTTGGCGCCATTGAAACGGCAGTGTTCCTCGACAACGACGCTTCGGCCGCGGTCTTGAAAAAGAACGGTTTCGCCGAGATCGGGCGCACCGGCGTTTTTTCGGTGGCCCGGGGCGAGACCGTCTCGGCGCGCGTCTTCCGCCTTGAGGCCGCGGGCGCCGCGCGCTAGACCGCGATCATAGACTGCGCCCTGGGGAGGGCCGCCCGCAATGAAATTTCTCGACCAGGCCAAGGTCTATATCCGCTCGGGCAGCGGGGGCCCGGGCTGTATCAGTTTCCGGCGCGAGAAGTACATCGAATACGGCGGCCCTGATGGGGGCGATGGCGGCAAGGGTGGCGATATCTGGGCAGAAGCGGTGCCGGGTCTGAACACGCTGATCGACTATCGCTACCAACAGCACTTCAAGGCCCAGAACGGCGAGCACGGGATGGGGCGTCAGCGCACCGGCAAGAACGGGCGCGACGTCATCCTGAGAGTGCCCGTCGGCACCCAGATCCTGGACGAGGACAACGAGACGCTGATCGCCGACTTGACCGAGGAAGGCCAGCGCGCGCTCTTGGCGCAGGGCGGCAATGGCGGCTGGGGCAACCTGCATTTCAAAAGCTCGACCAACCAGGCTCCGCGCCGGGCGAATCCGGGCCAAACGGCCGTCGAGCGAACCATCTGGCTGCGCTTGAAGCTGATCGCGGATGCGGGGCTCGTGGGCCTGCCGAATGCGGGCAAGTCGACATTTTTGGCCGCCTGCTCGAACGCGCGGCCGAAGATCGCCGACTACCCCTTCACCACGCTGCATCCCAACTTGGGCGTGATCTGGATCGACGAGACCGAGTTCGTGATGGCCGATATTCCGGGTCTGATCGAGGGGGCGCATGAAGGGCGCGGGGTCGGCGACCGGTTCCTGGCCCATATCGAGCGCTGCGCGGTCCTGCTGCACCTGATCGACGCCACCTCGGACGATGTGCTGGGCGACTACCGGGTGGTTGAGCGCGAGCTTGCCGCTTACGGCCATGGGCTGGATGAGAAGCCCCGGATCGTCGCCTTGAACAAGGCCGATGCCCTGGCCGGGACCGAGGCCGACGATCTGGCGAGCCTGCTGCGCGACGAGGGCGTGCCAGTCACGCATGTGATCTCGGGCGCCACGGGCGCGGGCGTGAAAGCCGTGCTCCGAGCGCTCAGGGCCGAGATCGACGAAGCCCGCGCCGCCGAGAATGCGGCCCTGACGAAGGTCGAAACGTGGACGCCGTGACGGCCAAGGACCGCGTGACCCGCGCCCGGCGCATGGTGGTCAAGGTGGGCTCGGCGCTGCTGGTCGAGCCGGAGAGCGGCGCGCTCCATGCCGATTGGCTAGCCGGGCTTGCCACCGACTTGGCCGAACGCCGTGCGGCGGGTCAGCATGTGGTCGTCGTCTCGTCGGGCGCCATCGAGCTTGGGCGCCGGTCATTGGGCCTGGGCGATGGGATCCTGCGGCTCGAGCAAGCCCAGGCGGCTGCCGCGGTGGGCCAGACCCGCCTGGCCCGTGCCTGGGAGGAAGCGCTCGAGCCCCACGGGCTGAAGACCGCCCAGGTGCTGATGACCCTTGACGACACCCAGAACCGCCGGCGCTATCTGAACGGGCGTTCGACGCTCGAGACATTACTCGGCCTGGGCGTCGTGCCGGTGGTCAACGAAAACGACACGGTCGCGACCGACGAGATCCGCTATGGCGACAATGACCGCCTTGCCGCCCGGGTGGCGCTGATGGCGGGCGCGGACGTGCTGGTGATGCTGTCGGACGTCGACGGACTATACACCGCCAATCCGCGCGATGACGCAAAGGCGGAACACCTGCCCGAGGTGACCGAGATCACGCCCGAGATCGAGGCGATGGCCGGCGGCACCGGCACGGCGGGCGCCAAGGGCGGCATGAAGACCAAACTGCTGGCCGCCCAGACCGCGATGCAGGGAGGCTGCGCATTGGCGCTGACGAAGGGCGCGGTCGACCGCCCGGTCAGCGCCCTGATCAGCGGCGCGCGCGCCACATGGTTCCAGCCCAAGGACACGCCCGCCGCCGCGCGCAAACAGTGGATCGCAGGCATGAAACCGGTTGGTGCGCTGGTGGTCGACGCCGGCGCGGTCACGGCGCTCCGCCAGGGCAAGTCGCTCTTGCCCGCGGGCGTGCGCCGTGTGGATGGACGCTTTCATCGGGGCGACCCGGTATCGGTGGTCACTGAAACCGGCGATACGGTGGGCGCCGCCCTGGCCGGCTACAGCGCCGCCGAGGCGCGCGCGATCGCGGGGCAGAAATCCGACAGAATTCCCGATATCCTGGGCTACCCGGGCCGGGCCGCGCTGGCCCACCGCGACGACATGGTGATCTGGGGAATGTGATGGACAAGGCGGTCGAAGGCGATATCGCCGAGATGATGGCGGCAATCGGCGCCCGCGCCCGCGCGGCGGCGGCCGTGCTCGCCTCTGCCTCGTCGGCGGCGAAACGCGATGCTTTGGAGAGTGCCGCCACGGCGATCCTGGACAATCGCGACCCGATCCTCGAAGCCAATTCCCAAGACATGGAGTTCGGGCATGAGAAGGGCCTCACGAAAGCGATGCTCGACCGGCTTTGGCTGACGCCCGAGCGGGTCCGCGCGATGGCGGATGGCCTGCGCGCGGTCGCGGCGCAGGACGACCCGGTGGGCTCGGTGATCGCCGAGTGGGACATGCCCTCGGGCCTCCACATCCGGCGGGTGCGCACGCCGCTGGGCGTCATCGGCGTGATCTATGAGAGCCGCCCCAACGTCACCGCCGATGCGGGCGGGCTCTGCCTCAAATCGGGCAATGCTTCGATCCTGCGCGGCGGGTCCGAAAGCTTTCATTCGTCGGGCGCGATCCACGCCTGCCTGCAGCAGGGTCTGAGCGCCGCCGACCTGCCAGAGGACGCAATCCAGCGCGTACCCACCCGCGACCGTGCGGCGGTGGCCGAGATGCTGCGCATGACCAGCCATATCGACGTGATCGTGCCCCGGGGCGGAAAAGGCCTGGTCGGACTGGTGCAATCGGAAGCGCGGGTCCCGGTCTTCGCGCATCTGGAGGGCATCTGCCATATCTATCTGGACAAGGCCGCCGACCCGGAGAAAGCACGCGCGGTGACGCTCAACGCCAAGACCCGGCGCACCGGAATATGCGGCGCGGCGGAATGCCTGCTGATCGACCGGGCGATCGCAACCGATCTGGGCGCTCAGGTTCTGCGCGACCTTCTGGATGCGGGCGTCAAGGTCCATGGCTGCCGGACGACCCAGGGGCTTGACCCCCGGATCACGCCGGCAACCGACGAGGATTGGGGCCGCGAATACCTGGACATGGACATCGCCGCCCGGGTGGTCGACGGCGTCGGCGATGCGATCGAGCACATCCGCACATATGGCTCGCAGCATACCGAGGCGGTCCTCACCGAGGACGACGCGGTCGCCGCCCATTTCTTCGCTGAGCTCGACAGCGCGATCCTGATGCGCAATGCCTCGACCCAGTTCGCCGATGGCGGTGAGTTTGGCATGGGTGCCGAGATTGGCATCGCCACCGGCAAGATGCATGCCCGCGGTCCTGTTGGCGCGGAACAGCTCACCAGCTTCAAATACCTGGTCGAAGGCGACGGGACCGTGCGCCCCTGAATCAGAAAGGGCGGCCTTCGCCGCCCAATCGTTCTTCCTGAGGAAGCGGTGCCTACCGCCTGCCCCAGTCGCGCACGGGGCCTGAGTCCATATGGACGAAGCCGCGGTATTTCCCGACGCCGCCCGCGCTCAGCGCCCGCGCCGCGCCGCTGACCTGACCGACCGAACGGGTCTGCATCTTCACGTCAACGGCCATGCCCTTGATGTGATACGAGTTGCGCGCGACACCCCGCGAGCGGCGGCGCAACAGCGCGTTGGTCTTCTTGGTACGGAAGCCCGAGACCACCTGGAGCGCCTCGTCCGTTTCCAGCAACTTCTGAGCCGCGCTCATGATGTCAATGGTCCGGGAATCGATCGGCTTGACCAGATCCTCGCGCCAGTCCCGCATCAGATGGCTGATCGCTTCCAGCGCCTCGGGGATATACTCGCCCTCGACCCAATAGACCGTATTCAGCCATTCGCCGGTGCGGCGGCAGGTCAGCGACAATTTCCGGAAGTCACCAGCTCCAGACAGGATCGCTGGCGAGGCCGCGAAACCCGGCGTCGCCACCAAAACCCCACACGCCCCCAATGCACTCAACACGGCGCGCCGTGTCGTCCCGTTCTCAGACGTCATCCCCACACACTCTCTGCCCCTTGATCGCACTTTGTGACTTTTGTCACTTACAGCGACCGAAATTTCGCCCGGAATATGCCACAAAGTGATTCGGTAGCAAAGTTGTAACCCTGCAACTTTTCCGGAACCGGCGGTTGTTACCGGCCTGTGAAATTAAGCTTAATGTGTAAGCGATTCCGCTGATTGCGGCGTATTTCACACGAAAGCCCAAAAAATCGGGCGCGTATTCTGCCGTTGACGACTATTATTGTTCTGACGTGCTATTGGGTCTGCTTAGTGCTGTGAAAGTGTAGATTTTGAGCAACAGGGGTGACGCGATGACCACGCTCGGACCAAAGGTGGCAACTGCCGCCGCCATTGTTATGTCGGCGCTCCTTGTGGGCCCGGCAGGGGCGCAGACGTCGTCGCAATCGGAGACCATTGTTGTCGCCGCTCCTGACACGCCGTTCGGCCAGGCATTGGCTACCCAGTTCGGCTCGCGCGGTGCCGAAGCCGGCATCCGCAGCTTTTACGAAAGCCATGCCTACCAGCCTCTCTGGCTCTCGAAGAAAGGCAAGGCGACGAAGGCCGCCGAGGCGCTGATCACGTGGGCCGAAAACGCCGACGCCCATGGCCTCCCCGCGGCGCGCTATGCGACCGAAGCCCTTCGCGAGAGGCTTGAGAGCGCGCGCTCTGGCGACCCAGCCGGTGCCGCCGCGCTCGAGATGGCGCTGACCCGCCTGTTCCTGACCTATGGCAGCGACCTCTCTTCGGGGTTGATCGAGCCGCGTAGCGCGAACCGGTCGATCAACGTCAAACCGCGCCGCCCAGTGCCCGAGGAGCTGCTCGCCTCGGCCGCCGAGGCATCCGACATGTCCACCTTCCTGAATAGCCTGGCGCCGAACGATCCCAGCTATGCGCGCCTGGTCGCCGTCTATGCGGAGATGCGCCAGATCGCGGCGAGTGGCGATTGGGGGCCGTTGGTTCCCAAGGGAAAGACCTTGCGCCCGGGCGACCGCTCGGCCCGGGTCCCCGAGTTGCGCGAGCGCCTGGTCGCGACCGGAGACCTCGCACCGGAGGAGCGCGTGGCCACCGGCGAAGTCATGAACGATGCCACCGCGCCAGTCTCGGATCCCATGGTCTTCGACGCGGCGCTGGAAGCCGCCGTGCGCCGCTTTCAGGAGCGTCATGGCCTCAACACCGATGGCGCTGTGGGCCCCATGACCCTCGCAGCCGTCAACACCAGCGCCGCCGAGCGCGCCAAGCAGGTGGCGGTCAACCTCGAGCGCATGCGCTGGCTGAACTATGACCTGGGTGCCCGGCATATCTTTATCAACACCGCGGCCTTCACGATGGTGATGATGGAGAACGGAGAGACCCGCTTCGCGACCCGTGCCGTGGTCGGCAAGTCGGCGCGCAAATACCAGACGCCGGAATTCATCGACGAGCTGGAATACATCGTCGTCAATCCATACTGGAACGTGCCTTACTCGATTGCCAGCGAAGAGATTCTGCCTGAGTTGCAGAAGAACCCGTTCCACCTGGCCGACAATAATATGGAACTTCTCGGCACCGACCTGCCGGCGAGCCAGATTGACTGGTCGCAGGTCACCCGGGGCAGCTTCCCGGGCCGTATCCGTCAGCGCCCAGGCGCCGGAAATGCGCTCGGCAACGTGAAGTTCCTGTTCCCGAACCCGTACTCGATCTACATGCACGACACGCCGTCGCGACGGCTGTTTGCCCGCGACCGCCGGGCCTATAGCCACGGCTGCGTCCGCCTGCAGGACCCGATCGGCTTTGCCCACACGCTGCTGTCGCTGCAATACGCCGATCCGGTGGGAACGTATGATCACCTGCGCTCGAAAAACGGCGAGCAGTGGGTCACACTGGACGAGAAAATCCCGGTCTACGTTTCTTACCGAACCACCTGGCAGGGTGACGACGGTGTGTATCAGTTCCGTGCTGATGTCTACCGCCGTGACCGCGACGTGGCGGCCGCCCTCGCTCAGGCCGGCGTTGACCTGGAAAATTAAGCAACTGGCCGCGTGAGAGGCGCAAGCCGCGCCGGAAGCCAGGGCTTTATCCGTTCGAGGGGAATCTGCTAGAAATGGCGGATTTTTCGTTGGAGGCCCCGATGACCGACCAAGTCAGTCAGCGCGTCGCCGAAATCATTGCCGAACAGGCAATGCTGGACCCGGATAACATCAATCCGGAGACGACGCTCGATGACCTCGGCCTGGACAGCCTGGCCGTGATCGAAGTGGTCTTCGGCATCGAGGAGGCATTCGACGTCTCGGTCCCCTACAATGCCAACGAGCCGAAGAGCTCGAAATTCGATCTCTCAAGTTTCCGCAACATTGTGAAGGGCGTGAAATCGCTGCTCGCCGCCAAGGCCAAGGCCAAGGGCTAGCTGAGTGCGCCGCGTCGTCGTCACCGGGCTCGGTGTCATCTCGGCACTGGGCACCGGCCGGGAAGCGCATGAGCAGGGCCTGATCGAGGGCCGCTGCGGAATCGCGCCCGTCACCCGGATCGACCCGGAACGTCTGCTGGTCAAGATCGCGGCCGAAGCCAAGGGCTTCGACGGTGCCGATTTCTTCGACCGCCAGGAGCTTTCCGTCTTGGACCGGGTCAGCGCCATGGCGCTGGTTTGCGCACGCGAGGCCGTTGATCAGGCCGGGATCGAAATCGACGAGGCACTGGGCAAGCGCACCGCCACCATCATCGGCACGGCGATGGGTGGTCTGCACACGCTGGATGACAATTACCGCGCGGTCTATGCGGAAAAGAAGAACCGCGTCCATCCGCTGATCATCCCGCGTCTGATGGGAAACGCCCCGGTCAGCCAGATTTCGATGGCCTATGGGCTGAAGGGCCCGGCCTGGTCGGTCTCGACCGCCTGCTCGTCATCGAACCACGCCATCGCCCAAGCGTTCCAGTTGGTGCGGTTCGGCGGCTCGGATGTTGCGGTCACGGGCGGCACCGAGTCGGTGCTCTGCTTCGGCGGCATGAAGGCCTGGGAAGGGTTGCGGGTCATGTCCGCAGACGGCTGCCGGCCATTCTCGAAGACCCGCAACGGCATGGTGCTCGGCGAAGGCGCGGCGATTCTGATCCTCGAGGAATTGGAGCGCGCCAAGACCCGCGGCGCAACGATCCTGGGCGAGATCGTGGGCGCAGGCATGACCGCGGATGCGGGCGATATCGTCGCGCCCGACGTGGACGGCTCGGCAAGGGCGATCAAGCACGCCCTGGCCGATGCCCGGATGGCGCCCGGTGACGTCGACTACATCAACGCCCACGGCACCGCGACCACGATGAACGACAAGACCGAGGCGGCGGCAATTCACACGGTGTTTGGCGCCGACGCCAAGCGCGTATTGGTTTCCTCGTCGAAATCCATGCACGGCCATTGCATCGGAGCGGCAGGAGCGCTGGAGGCTGCGGCAACCCTGATGGCTCTGCGCGACGGGGTGGTGCCACCCACCATCAACCACGAGGAAACCGACCCGGAGATCGGCCTGGACGTGGTGCCGAACGAGGCACGCGAGGCGCGGGTCGATGGCGCGCTTTCGAACAGCTTTGCCTTTGGCGGGCTGAACGCGGTGCTGGCCTTCCGCAGGTGGCCCTAGTGAGTGAATTTCGCCTGACCCTCCTTTGCGAAAATGCCGCCTCCGGCATGCCCTGGCGTGCGGAATGGGGTTTCTCCGCCTTCATCGAATATGGCGGCAAGCGAATTTTGTTCGACACCGGTCTGTCGGATGTTTGGCGCTTCAATGCCGATGTGGCGGGGATCAACCTCGACGGTACCGACTTCGTGGCCCTGTCGCACATCCATCGCGATCATACGCGCGGGCTGCTGGATCACCCGTTTCGCGATCCGAAGCAAATCCTGCTGCACCCACGCATGCTCGAACCGCCTCCGGAGATCGAGGACGACGATGAGGCGCCCGAGGACTATCTGAGGATCCAGGACACGATCCGCCGGGACTTCGACGTGATCTCCAGCCGCGCGCCGGTCGAATTCACCGAGGGCGCTTTCTTCCTGGGCGAGATCCCGCGGACCACTGGATTCGAGGCCGGACGCTACAAGGACGACCCGATGCCCGACGACACCGGCCTGGCCTTTTGCACCTCGACGGGCGCGGTCGTCGTCTCGGGCTGCGCCCATGCGGGCATCTGCAACATCTCGGCCTATGCGAAGGAGGTGACCGGTCAGCGGCTTCACGCGGTGATCGGCGGCTTCCACCTGATGGCGGAAGAGGACCCGCCGGTCGAGGAAACCATTGCCTGGTTCAAGACCGAGAATGTTCCCGTCCTTCTGCCAATGCACTGCATCGACTTCGACATCCAGGCGCGATTCCACCTGGAACTGGGCACAAATCGCCTGGCGGCGGGCGACACTGTCGAGATCTGATTTCCAAGCACACACCGAGAATGATGGGGCGAGTGCCGGCAATGCGATATCGTTCAGAAATCGATGGTTTGCGAGCGCTGGCCGTCGTGCCTGTCGTTCTATTCCATGCGGACCTGGCGTTGTTCAGCGGGGGCTTCGTCGGCGTCGATGTGTTCTTCGTGATAAGCGGCTACCTGATCACATCGCTGATCTTGAACGACCAAGCGGCCGGCCGCTTCAGCGTCGTCAACTTCTATGAGCGGCGGGCGCGCCGGATCCTCCCGGCCCTGTTCACGGTCATTCTGTTCTCGGTGCCGTTCGCGTTGATTTGGCTACCGCCCAAGGACTTGGTCGATTTCGCCCAAAGTATGGTTGCAGCGACAACGTTTTCCTCGAACATCCTGTTCTGGCGCGAGACCGGGTATTTCGAGACGGCCTCCGAGTTGAAGCCGCTGCTCCATACCTGGAGCCTGGCAGTCGAGGAGCAGTTCTACATTTTCTTCCCACTGCTTTTGGCAGCCCTTTCAGCAGCGAAGAGAAAAGTCACCGGTGCGGTCATCCTGACGATCCTGGGGGTCAGTTTCGCGTTGGCGCAGTGGGGGTCGGCGAGAATGCCGACCGCGACCTTCTACCTGCTCCCGACACGTGCGTGGGAGTTGATGCTGGGCGCCATCGTCGCGTTGTATCTGACCCGAAGCGATCGGGTGCGTGGCAACGAGCCGCTTGCGCTGGCGGGCATTGGGCTGATCCTGGCGGCGATCTTTCTATACGACAAGAGCACCCCCTTCCCCGGCGCCTTCGCGCTGGCTCCAACCGTCGGCACCGCATTGGTGATCCTTTTCGCGACCGAGGGCACCCTTGCGTTTCGCCTGCTCAGCAACCGGGCTGTGGTTGGCTTTGGACTGATCAGCTACAGCCTCTATCTCTGGCACTTCCCGCTGATCGCCTTCGCGCGCCATCAGGCGCTGGTCGAGACAAACCTTGGACTAAAGCTCCTTCTCGCCGCGTTGGCCGTGCCGATCGCCTATCTTAGCTGGCGCTTCGTCGAACGCCCGTTCCGTGACCGGGCCCGGCTGTCCAGACGGCAGATCTTTGGTTATTCGTTCGCCGTTTCGTTCGTCATTGTCGGCGCCGGTGTAGCCGGCCATATGAGTTCGGGTTTGCCCGAGCGGATGAGCCCATCACAGTCGGCCCTATTCGCAACGATGGAGCCGAGCCCGAAGCGCGACGCCTGCCACGGCAAAGCGGCGACGTATACCGCACCCTTCAAGGCTTGTGCCTATCCCAAGACCGGCGGCTCCTGGGCAGTGTTCGGCGACAGTCATGCGGTCGAGCTCGCCTTTGCCCTCGCTGAAGCTCTAGGCGAACGTGGCGACGGGCTGACGCATTATTCCTTCAGCGATTGCGGCCCCAGACTGGGTTTTCCGACCGAGGATGATCCCTGCGCGGCTTGGACCAAGGACTCGCTTGATCAAATTCGCTCGAACCCGGCAATCAAGAACGTCGCCGTGACCTATGCAATCGTTGGGCGTATCGAGGACGAGCGGGGCGACGAATATTGGCGCGCCTACATTGAAACGCTCGAGACATTGGTGGCCGGCGGAAAACGCGTGACGCTGGTCTTGCAGGCGCCTTGGCTCGAGTCGCCTGTGAGCCGGATTGTCTTCGGTGATGGTGCGGGCGGCTCGGGGGCTGGACTGGTAGGGCTCGCGCGCGTGCGCTGGCAACGGCGCACTCGGTTGATCAGCGAGTGGCTGGATCAGGTACCCGACGCGGTCACGATTGTCGATCCGGCAAATCTGTTCTGCGACGAAGACCGGTGCTTTGCCGCAAAAGATGGGCAGGCCCTTTATTTCGACGACCACCACATGTCGATCCACGGCGCGCGGCTTGTCGCGCGCGCAATCGTCGACGCGCAATAGCCGTCAAGCGCCTCGCGTGACGACAAGGATCCAAGTCATCCGTTCTATCTGACCAGCAGCGCGCCCGGCCGCGGCCATCCATCGCGCGCGAGGGGCGACGGTTTGGCCCGCCCGCTGCTCTCGCCTGCCGAGACGATGCAGCTCTTGCCGCGCGGCCCGCTCAAGAGCATGGTCCAGGTGCCCGTGGCCTTCGAGCCGAAGAGCTCGTAGGAAGCATTCTGACTGGCCGGGGTCCGGTCCTGCTGGACCTCGCCGAACTGGGCGGCAAGGCGCGCGACAATAGTGTCGCGATCACCACACATCATCTGCGCAGCGCCGGTTCCGGGCAATGTCGAGACAAGCAGAAACATGCCCAATGCAAGCAGCAGTCGTGACACCATCTCGTCCTCCATCGCTGTTGCGAGGGGCCGCCATGTCACAAATGAATGAACGCTGTAGGCGACCCGCACGCACGCCTTGCGTCGAACGCCTGATAAGCCCTGCCTCGGGAACCCAACTTTGGGAAATCGAACTGCTCGGAAAGCTTGCATCCAGGATACGGGCGAACCGCTCGGCCAACAAGCCAACAAGGCCCGGAAACCGTTAAGATTCTGCAAATACCGCCAAGACCTTCCCGGATCGGTTGAAGCAGCGGTGGGCGCGATCCGCCTTGCGGGAAAGCCCGGCCCAGCGCGGCGCGAATGCGACTCGCCCGGCTGGTGCATCCGCCCGCGTTTCTTGGACTGGAACGCCATTGGCCGAGCGGCTAGGCTCCCCGGCGTCGAGGCCCTTCAAGCGGATGGTAAGTTGGTAACGGCAAGCGAAAGCGTGGATGACGTCGATCCGTCACTGAACGCCGCGCGCCTGCGCGAAGCGGCGACGAGGGAAATTCTCGAAGTCATCAACCGCTCGCGCGACGACGAAAAGCCGGTCTTCGACGTTATCCTCGCGAACGCCGCCCGGCTCTGCGGCGCGCCGATGGCCAGCCTGAACATCCTCGACGAGACCGGCCCGCGGCTCGCCCTGGCGGCCCATTGGGGAATGCCTCTGAATGCTTTCGAAGCCGGCGGCACCGAGTGGCCCCTCGACAGCGCAAATGCACCGGTCCAGGCGGTGCTCGAAAAGCGCGTGGTCCATTTCGAAGACCTCGCCGACACCGAGCTTTACCGGCAGGGAGACCCCATACGCCGAAAGTCCGTCGATGAGGAGGGTATCCGGACGTTTCTCGTGGTCCCAATGATGCGTGGCGGCGATTGTCTGGGCTGCATCGCGCTCTACCGCCGCGAGGTGGAGCTCTTCGATCCGCAACAAATCGCCCTGGTCGAGACCTTCGCCGCCCAGGCCGTTATCGCCATCGAGAACGTGCGCCAGTTCCGCGAGCTGCAGACCCGGCTGGAACGCGAGGCAGCGACACGGGAGATCCTGGAGGTCATCAGCCAGAGCCGGGACGACGAAAAGCCTGTATTTGACGCAATTCTGGAGAGTGCGGCACGTCTCTGCAACGCGCCGCTCGCATACCTCTCCATAGCGAACGAGGAGCGAACCCAAGTTACTGTCCCGGCGCATCGGGGAACTCGTCCCAAGTTTGCGGCTGACCTCGACGGATTAAGTGTCCCGCTCGATGACTCAAAGCTAGCCCTCGTGCGTGCCATCACCGAGTGCAAGGTCATCCGTATGGACGATATCGCCGATGACGAGCTTTACCGAAATCGCGAACCTAATCGTGTTGCGATGGTCGAGAACGAGGGCGCCCGCAGCATCCTTGCCGTGCCTCTGATCAGCGGTGGCCAGGGAATCGGTGCCATTATCCTCTATCGCCGAGAGGTCGCGCCTTTCTTGGATGACGACGTCACCCTGGCGGAGAGTTTCGCCGCCCAAGCGGCAATCGCCGTCGAGAACGTCAAGCAATTCAGAGCACTACAGGCGCGCACGGCCGAGATACAGGCGCTGAACGAAGGCCTCGAGGCCCGGGTCGAGGAGCAGGTGTGCGAGATCGAGCGGATGGGGCGGCTGAAGCGGTTCCTTTCGCCAGCAGTGGCGGATGCGGTGGTGTCCTCGGGTGACGACAAGATGCTGTCGAGCCACCGGGCGCTTCTGGGCATCCTCTTCTGCGACATCCGCGGGTTTACCGCGTTCTGCGAAACCGCGGAGCCCGAGGAGACGATCGAGGTGCTGCAGACCTATCACGAGGAGATGGGCAAGCTGATCGCCGCGCGGGGCGCCGGGGTCGATCACCGCATCGGCGACGGGATCATGGTGCTGTTCAACGACCCTCTGCCCTGCGACGACCCCGCAGGCGACGCGCTGCGCCTTGCCATGGCGATGCGGGACCGGATGGCGGAGCTTTGCCGCGGCTGGAAACGGCTTGGCCACCGGCTGGGCTTCGGTGTCGGCATCTCTCTGGGTTACGCGACCGTGGGCATGGTCGGGTCCGAGGGCCGCTACGACTACACAGCGTCGGGCACCGCGGTGAACCTGGCCGCGCGGCTCTGCGACGAGGCGGAGGACGGCGAAATCCTGCTCAGCCCCCGCGCCTTTGCCGCCGTCGAGGACGAATTCAGCGCCGAGAGCACGGGCGAGCTGAGTCTGAAGGGCATCCAGGCGCCGGTGGAGGTGTTTCGGGTGGCAGGTGCCGGTCCGTAGGGTGGGTTTTCAACCCACCAATCATTGCGCGCAATGGTGGGGTGAAACCCCACCCTACCAATCCCCCGCCCTCTGAGCCGGGGCCTCGATGCTCGGCGGAAACCCGCGAGGTTCCGGGGCAAGTCCGGGACACCGCGCCGTCACCCTACTCCATCACCGGGATCGAGAAATCCGCGCCTTCCTTCACGCCGCTCGGCCACCGCGCCGTCACGGTCTTGGTCCGGGTGTAGAACCGGAAGGCGTCCGGCCCGTGCTGGTTGAGATCGCCGAAGACCGATTTCTTCCAGCCGCCGAAGGTGTGATAGGCTAGCGGCACCGGGATCGGCACGTTGATGCCGACCATCCCGATATTGATCCGGGCCGCGAAGTCGCGCGCCGTATCGCCGTCGCGGGTGAAGATCGCGGTGCCGTTGCCGTATTCGTGGTCGATCGCCATGCCGATCGCTTCCTCGTAGGACGAGGCGCGCACGGTACTCAGGACGGGTCCGAAGATCTCCTGCTTGTAGATCTCCATGTCGGTGGTGACGTTGTCGAACAGGCAGCCGCCGATGAAGTTGCCGTCCTCGTAACCCTGCATCTTGAAGTCGCGCCCGTCGACCACCAGCTTGGCGCCCTGCTCGACGCCCGAGTCGATCAGACCCTTGACCCGGTTATGGGCCTCGCGGGTCACCAGCGGCCCGAAATCCACATCGTTTCCAGCGGTATAGGGGCCGATCTTCAGGCTCTCGACCCTCGGCGCCAGCTTGTCGATCATCCGGTCGGCGGTGTCGTCACCCACAGGCACCGCAACCGAGACCGCCATGCAGCGTTCACCCGCCGCGCCATAGGCGGAACCCACCAGCGCGTCGACCACTTGGTCCATGTCGGCATCCGGCATGACAATCATGTGGTTCTTTGCACCGCCGAAGCACTGCACCCGCTTGCCGCTGGCGGTGCCGCGCGAATAGACATATTGCGCGATCGGGGTCGAGCCGACGAAGCCGATGCCACCGATATCCGGATCATCCAGGATCGCGTCGACCGCCACCTTGTCTCCGTTGATCACGTTCAGCACACCTTCGGGCAGCCCCGCCTCAATCAGCAGCTCGGCCAGCATCAACGGCACCGAGGGGTCACGCTCCGAAGGCTTCAGGATAAAGGCGTTGCCGCAGACCAGCGCCGGGCAGAACTTCCACATCGGGATCATGGCTGGGAAATTGAAGGGGGTGATCCCGGCGGCCACGCCCAGGGGCTGGCGCATGGAATACATGTCGATCCCCGGCCCCGCGCTCTCGGTGTATTCGCCTTTCAGCATCTGCGGCGCGCCGATGCAGTACTCGGCCACTTCCAGCCCGCGCTGCACATCGCCCTTGGCGTCCGGGATGGTCTTACCGTGCTCGCGGCTGAGGGCCTCGGCCAGCTTGTCCATGTCGCGATGCAGAAGCCGCACGAACTCCATCATCACCCGCGCCCGCCGCTGGGGGTTCTGGGCTGCCCAAGCGGGCTGGGCCGCCATCGCGTTTTCGACCGCCGCGCGGACCTCCTCGGCGCTTGCCAAGGGGCATTTCGCCTGCACCTCGCCGGTCGCCGGGTTGAAGACATCCGAATAACGCCCGGAGGTGCCCTGCACGTGCTTGCCGCCAATGAAATGGGTGAGTTCGGTGGTCATCTATTCCTCCCTCCGGAACCGTATCCTGGGGCCGGCCCATGGCACGGCCACCTAGTCGCTCACGCCGCTTGTCGCGCTTCTTGGCGCGCCCAGTCAACCCCCGTGCGGGCCGGATTCCCGGGGTGCCGCAGCCAGGGCCAAACCCCGCCTTGGCTTTCTGCGGAATCCCGGGATACTCGGCCCGATGACGGAAGCCATCCACCCATGACCGGTCACAGCTTCGCCCCTGACAGCCGTGATGCGTGGCTACTGCTTTCCGTGGCGTTGGCCCTCAGCACAATCGCGGGCGTCGGGCTCTGGTCCTCGGTCGTCGTGCTGCCGGTGATCCAGGCCGAGTTCGGGGTCGACCGCGGCGGCGCGTCAATACCCTTCACCGCCACCATGGTCGCCTTCGCGGTCGGCGGCGTGATGATGGGCCGGGTAGCGGACCGGTTCGGCATCGCCCTGCCCCTGGTGATTTCGGCGGTGACGCTGGGGACCGGCTATTTTGCGGCGGCCAGTGCGCAGAGCTATCTCCATTTCATCCTCGCGCACGCGCTGCTGATCGGGATGCTGGGCGCGTCGACCACCTTCGGGCCGCTGGTGGCCGAGGTTTCGCACTGGTTCCTGCGCCGGCGCGGCATCGCGGTCGCGATCGTCGCCAGCGGCAACTACCTGGCGGGCACGGTCTGGCCTCCGATTCTGCAATGGGCGGTGGCCGAGGTCGGCTGGCGACAGGCCTTCATGCTGACCGGAGCTTTTTGCGCGGTCGCCATGCTGCCGCTGATCCTGGCGCTGAGGGGCCGGACGGTAGTGGACGCGGGCGCCACCCCGATAACTGCACGCCCGGCCGCGATGCCCACCTCGCCCGCCCGGCTGCAGGTTCTGCTGGTGGCGGCCGGCATCGCCTGTTGCGTGGCCATGTCCATGCCCCAGGTCCATATCGTCGCCTACAGCGCCGATCTGGGCTTCGGCCCGGCCCGGGGGGCCGAGATGCTGTCGATCATGCTGGGGACCGGAGTGGTCAGCCGCCTGGCATCGGGCCTGATCGCCGACCGGATTGGCGGCGTCGGCACGCTTCTGTTGGGTTCGGCGCTGCAATGCCTGGCGCTGTTCCTGTATCTGCCCTTCGACGGGCTCACCTCGCTCTATGTGGTCTCGGCGCTCTTCGGTCTTGCCCAAGGCGGGATCGTCCCCAGCTACGCGCTGATCGTGCGCGACTATTTCCCGGCGCGCGAGGCCGGATGGCGGGTCTCGATGGTGCTGATGGCCACGGTAGGCGGCATGGCTTTGGGAGGGTGGCTGTCGGGCGAGATCTACGACCTGACCGGTTCCTACCGCATGGCCTTCGTGAACGGGATCGCCTGGAACTTGCTGAATTTGGCGATTGCCTTCTGGTTACTGATCGGGCGGGTCTGGCCCAAGGCCCCTGCCCCCGCATGAGGAGCAACCCATGGACATCTTTTGCGAGACCGACCGCCCCAGCCGCCGCGCGCCGGAGAAGTGGTTCACCGGTGAGGTTTGGATGGATCCGGTAATCGAGGCACCCGAGCCCGCCCGCGTGCGCTCGCTGAGGGTCAGCTTCGCGCCCGGCGCGCGGACCAATTGGCATACCCATCCGCTGGGTCAGACGATCCATATCGTCGCTGGCGTGGGCCGGGTCCAGGCCGAGGGCGGCCCGGTGCGCGAGGTGCGCGCCGGCGACACCGTCTGGTTCGCCCCGGGCGAGCGCCACTGGCATGGCGCCGCGCTTGATCACGGCATGGTCCACATTGCTTTCCAAGAGGCGTTGGACGGCGTGCAGGCGGATTGGATGGAGCCGGTCGCCGAAGCCGACTACCAGGCCGTGCCAGGGTCCGGATAGGCCTCCGACCGCGGACGCGAATCCGGGCGATTCGTCTCAACCGATCCTGTTCGTTTCACGCCCGAACGGACCGCGAAAGCCGGTTCGTTTTCGGCCGAAACCGTTCGCGGCACATTCCGGCACATATGCAACTTATCGGGTTCCCGGCACCCTATTCCGACAACTCGAAAAGTTTAAATTCGTATATCAATCAACGATTAAAGAGGATTCGTTCACCTTGATGCTGCTATACTCCGCCCCGCTGGTTGTGTGGGTTTTCTAACCAAGAGTTCGGTTACCGAGTGCGCTCGCCTATTGGGTGGCGATGACGCGCGCGGGTGTGGTTTGACCCGAGTCTCACGGGTCATTCATGGGAGCACGTTCGCGGCCCGGCCGTGGGCGAAACCGAGGGTGATCAGATGCGCTTTTCATGCAGACGACCGTTCAAGTGGGAGATCTTTAGGAAGCTCGCCAAGAAGCTGCCCCAGGCGCGCGATGACGACGCGCAGGTGACCGAGGATGAAAGCGTCTCGATCAATGTGATGGCCAACGACCGCGGCGGCCGTGCCAAGAAATTGTTCTCGATCGATCAGGACGACCCGACGAACAAGACCAAACCCGGCGAATGGATCGACCTGCCGAGCGGCGCCCGCATCAAGATCGAGGGCCGCAAGATTGTTTACGACACAAACGGCGCCTTCGACGGCCTGGCCACGGGCGAGACCGCGACCGACTCCTTCACCTACACGATCCGGCTGGGCAAGGGCGCGATCAGCACCGCGACCGTAACCGTCGAGATTGAAGGCCAGGACGATGCCGGCGGCAATACGCCCCCGACCGTCGCCGATGTTTTCGGCTCGGCCGACGAGGACGGCAGCCCGGTTCAGATCATGCTGGCCGGTGACGATGTCGATGCGGATGACGATAACGGCACGCTGACCTATTCCATCGTCTCCGTTCCCACCGAGGGCTCCGCCTCGATCAGCGGCAATATGCTGGAATTCGATCCGGGAACTGACTTCCAGGACCTTGCCGAAGGCGAGACCCGCGAGGTCACGATCACCTATCAGGCGACCGATGCGCACGGCGCCACCTCTGGCACCGCCACCGTCACGGTCACCGTGACCGGCACCAATGACGTACCCACCGTCACGAATGTGAGCGGTGGCGCGGATGAAGACGGCGGCGCGGTCCAGATCATGCTGGCCGGAGACGACGTCGACAGCGACGACGATAATGCCAGCCTGGCCTACTCGATCGTCTCCGGTCCCGCCGAGGGCTCCGCCTCAATCAGCGGCTACATGCTGACCTTCGATCCGGGCGCCGGCTTCCAGGACCTGGCCGAGGGTGAAACCCGCGACGTCACAATTACTTACCAGGCCAATGACGCGCACGGCGCCATCTCCGGCACCGCCACGGTCACGGTTACCGTAACCGGCACCAACGATGCGCCCACCGTCGCCAATGTCAGCGGCGGGGCGGATGAGGACGGGCCCGTTTCCAGTATCATGCTGGCGGGCGATGACGTGGACAGTGATGATGACAACGCCAGCCTGACCTATGCCATCGTCGCGGGCCCCGCCGAGGGCTCGGCCATGATCAATGGCAACATGCTGGACTTCGATCCGGAAACCGACTTCCAAGACCTGGCCGAGGGCGAGATGCGCGAGGTCACCGTGACCTACCAGGCGACCGACGCCCATGGCGCGGTCTCGGGCACCGCGACGGTCACCGTCACGGTGACGGGCGCCAATGATGCCGGGCAGATCACAGGCGACAGCGGCTCGGTCACCGAGGATGACACGCTGGTCACTGGCGGAACGGTCACTGTTTCCGACATCGATAACGGCGAATCTGGCGTCATCGCCCAGACCAATGTCGCCGGCCAGTTCGGCATGTTCTCGATCGATTCCGGCGGCAACTGGACCTACCAGCTCGACAACAACAATCCGATGGTTCAGGCGCTGAACACGGGCCAGGTGCTGATGGAGAGTTTTCTCGTCACCTCGATCGACGGCACCGGTATGGCCGATGTGGACATCACCATCAACGGCATGGATGACAGCATGAACGCCGATCCGGTCGCGGGCGATGACGTGATCATCGCCTCGATCGCCACCACGGCCGAGATCCCGGCCGCGTGGCTGTTGCAGAACGACACCGACTCGGACGGCGATACCCTGAGCGTGGCCGGAATCGACACATCCAGCCTGCCGGCAGGATGGTCGGTCACGCCCAACATGGTCGGTGCCGACATTGTCTCGTTTACGCTGACCACCCCTGGTGCCGTGGGTCCGGATCTTGTTCTGGGCTACACGGTTTCGGACGGCAATGGCGGCACCGACACAGGGACAGTCACGATCCAGCTGGTCACATCCAGCGCCATGGGCGACATCGTGGACCTCGGCACCTCGGACTACAACTTCTCCTATATCGAGGGGAAGGCCGGCGACGACGACACGACCGGAGGCACCGATCTGACCGCGCCCACCTCAACCGGGACGTTCGGTAGCGACCTCTTCATCGGTGGCCTCGGCGACGACGACCTGACCGGCGGCAAGGGCGACGACACGCTCTATGGCGGCGACATGGACGGAACCGAGACCGCCTTTGCCAGCAATATGCTGATCGGTGACGAGACCAATATCGGCGGCGCGGTCGCGGGCGACCCGGTGATCGACGGCACCTATACCGGCGGCGACGACAGCCTGTTCGGCGGCAACAACGCCAATAACAGCCTCTATGGCGACAATTTCGGCACCGTGGTGCTGGATGCGGGCCAAAACTTCTTTGGCGGCGAGGATACGCTGACCGGCGGCAACGGCACGATCGACAATCAGCAGGTCAACAACACGCTGGTCGGCGACACGCGCGCCGTCTTCGCCAATGGCCCCGCGACTTTCACCGCAGGTGACGACGTGCTGATCGGCGGATCCGGCGTCAATTTCATGGATTTCAGCCCGTCCTTCGTGCTGTTCTTCGTGAACAACACGCTGGTCGGCGACGCCGTATCGAACGGGAACGCCGACACCACCTTCATCGCCGGCGACGACATCCTGATCAGCGGCACGCTGGCGGCCGATATCATGACCGGCGACTGGAACAGCGGCAGCGCATCGGCGACCGGTGGCGCCGACACGTTCGTCTTCGGCAGTGACAACGGCGCCGACATCATCGCCGATTTCGTGCGCGGCGAGGATTTGATCAACCTCGACGATACCGGCCTGACATCATTCGCCGATATCTCGGGTTTCATCTCGGTGGACGGCAGCGACACGGTGATCGATCTCGGCGCCGCGGCGGGCGGATCGGCTGGCATTCATACGGTCACCGTGCGGGACGTCACCGGACTTGATCAGACGGATTTCGACTTCGATCCCCTCGCGATCGCCTGAATCAGCGCTCCCCGGGGTGCTAGAGCAAACCCGGATCAGACTGAACCAGTCTGATCCAAGGATGGAGCGGGGACTTGGTGGCAAACGCGACGGGCGAAGCAGATTCCAGCCCTCTGCGGCTCCAGTTCGACCAGTCCGTCAAGCTCGCGTTCCGCGGCTCATCCATCAGTTCGGATGGCGGCTTGTTGCTGCATCGCGAACTCGACGATGCCTTGGGGCCGATCGATATGGCCACAGACCTTATCGCCGATCCCCGAAACGGGCTCGCTCGCGAGCCAATCCTGGCTTGATCGTCACGCCCATCGGCCACATGCTGACCGAAGGGAATTCAATTGGGAAACCCCGGTTTAGAGGATACGCAGCATGGACCGATTCACCGGCGGTTGCCTGTGCGGCAACGTCCGAATTGTGGCGTCGGGACTCCCATACCGGGTCGGCCTTTGTCACTGTCTCGACTGCCGCAAGCATCATGGGGCCCTTTTTCACGCTTCCGCGGTGTTCCCTCAGGATGCGGTGACGATCGATGGCGAAACACGCGACTACGCCGGGCGGTTTTTCTGTCCCCGCTGCGGCTCGTCCATTTTCGCACGCAGCGCAGACGAAATCGAAGTGAACCTAGGATCCCTGGATGCCCCTGACCAACTGATGCCAACCTACGAAAGCTGGATCGTCCGTCGCGAGTCCTGGTTGCCGCCGTTTCCGCTCACGAGACGATACGACCGCGATCGTGACGCCACGGGTCGCTTTGAGGAGTAGGTCGCACGAACGGTGCGAAGGCGCCGTTACGAGGTGACGAGAGGGTATTAGGCGTACAGCGGATACCCCCTAGCTGCCGGACTTGGCCGTTCGATAGACGCCCCGGGCGTAGTTCAGGGCGTTTCGGTAGTAGAAATCCGCGTTCGCGAGGTTCCCTTCCGAAGCATCCAGCGTCTTTATCAGTTTGCCTGGTACGCCGGCGATGATCGAATTCTCGGGGAATGTCGCGCCTTCATTGACGATCGAGTGGCCCGCGACAACGGAGTTGGACCCTATCGTTGCGCCATCCATTACGGTCGCGTTGATTCCGACAAGGCAACGGTCGCCGATCGTGCAGCCGTGCAGCGTGGCGTGATGTGCGATGGAGCAATCGTCGCCGATCAGGGTCGGGTGATCAAAGCCGATATGGATCATCACGAAGTCCTGGACGTTCGTGCGCGCTCCGATCCGCACTTCATTCAATTCGCACCGGATGACGACCTGGGGCCAAATCGACACACCGGGTCCCACATAGACCTTCCCGTACATCAGCGCGGTCTCGTGAATGAATGCCGGCTCGTCCAAGACCACCTCCGGGCCAACAAAACCCATAGCCAGCACTCCCTCCGCTCACCCTCGCCCTTTGCGCTCCAGCAATTCCGCTCTCTACAAGGGAAATCGAGTTGCGCGATGATAGCCATGGAAACTGCTGCCGGCAAACGCGACCGGACACCAAGACGAAGCGATAGGCACATGTTTGGTTGGCTATTCGGACCCCGCGGCGGCGACGCCGCCCCCTCACGGCACCGGCTTCAAATCGAGTTCGAAGCGCTTTTCGATGCGGCGCATGAGCTGGTCGCGCACCTGGCGGTAGGCGTCGAGGCGCA
>Ga0224508_10000721_pt1 | contig 31610 bp, 32 predicted proteins | sample SF_Jan12_sed_USG_4_FD_170157 | JGI IMG/M metagenome (GOLD analysis project Ga0224508, IMG submission 170157) | Sediment microbial communities from San Francisco Bay, California, United States - SF_Jan12_sed_USGS_21 | ecosystem: Environmental > Aquatic > Marine > Sediment | place: USA...
CAATCGCGCGCCGCCTTTGGAGATGACCGACTCAAAGCAATTGTCGGACCTCGAATTCGCAGAGGTAATGTCCTTTGAAGGGCTCCGTTGGCAGGACATAACATTCGATCTGATTGAGCGGAACTCGGATGTCGTGTTCTGGTTGGCGCCGGAAGCCTTTTGTTTCTATTTGCCGGGAATTTTGGCGGCAGGGCTAAAAGAAAACCGTTGGGAGTCGAATGCCTATGACTCGCTGATCATGTTTCTCGATCGCAGCCCGGATGCGGACGCCTGGGATCACTTCTTTCTGCCGCGCTGGTCTCTGTTGACCGTCGAGGAAATCGACGCTGTTGCGGCTTGGGCGCGGTGGCTGTCCGTGGTTCAACCGGTTGCAACGTTCGAAAATACCTTTGAACGGGTACAGGATACGCTGACCCTGCTGAAGTGGCAGGCGCAGGACACCCAATCGCCCAGTTAGAGCGTCCGTGTGCAGTCAGTCCGGAATTGCCCGCGCGCGGAGCACATTGCCCGGCCGAACGAGAGGGTTTAGCGTGATGCATCCGCGTGAGGAGGCAAATATGAATAGCAAGGGTACCGGCATCGTCGCCGTCGTCAAACGCGACTGTCCGACCTGCGAATTGGTGGAGCCGGTGCTGAAGCGGCTGCAGGATGCGGGCGCGCTGGTCACCGTGTATTCGCAGGACGATCCGGCCTTTCCCGAAAGCGTTGCCAATGTCCACGATGACCGGACGCTAGAACAATCCTTCCGGTTCGACATCGACTTCGTGCCGACGCTTATTCGGATGGAAAGCGGCGCCGAGGCCGGCCGCGTGTATGGCTGGAATCGGCAGGATTGGGAGCGGTTCACGGGCATCCAGGGGATCGGTGAGGGGCTGCCGGAGAACCAGCCGGGTTGCGGATCGAAGTCGGTCGAGCCCGGCGTCGCGGAAAAGCTTCAGGCGCGCTACGGCGATGTGCCGTTCGTCTCCCGCAAGGTCGAATTCTCCGATTGGGACGACACGGTTGAGCAGGCCTTCGACCGGGGCTGGACGGATGGTTTGCCCATCGTGCCGCCGACGGATGACCGCATCCTGCGCATGCTGCAGGGCACGAACCGAGCGCCGGACGAGATCGTCGGCGAAATACCGCCGGACAAGAAGGCCTGCACGGTGGAGAAAATCGCGATAAACGCCGTCATGGCGGGCGCGCGGCCGGAATACATGCCGGTGATCCTCGCCGTCGTGGAGGCCGCCCTCGAACCCATTTTCACGCTGCACGGTGTGCTGTGCACGCTCAATTTTTCCGGACCCGTCATCGTCGTCAACGGTCCCGTCACCAAATCGATCGGCATGAACTGGGGCGGCAACTGTCTCGGTCAGGGCAACCGGGCGAACGCCACGATCGGGCGCACGTTGCAGCTCCTCGTCCGCAATGTGGGGGGCGGCAGACCGGGAGAAATCGACCGCGCGGTTTTCGGCAATCCCGGCAAATACACCTATTGCTTCGCCGAGGACGAGACGGATCCGGACTGGGAGCCGCTGCATGTGTCGCGCGGCTGCACGCCCGGTTCCAACGCGGTGACGCTGCATCAGGGGCATGGGTTGACGGGCTTTTCCGATTCCGCCGCGCGGTCGGCGGACGATCTCGCGCGGTCGCTCGCGCTGCAGCTCGTCAACGAAATGCACCCGAAACGAACCCAATGCACGAACGTCATCGTCGCGATCTCGCCGGACCACTATCGTATCTACAAGGAGGACGGCTGGGGCCGGAAAGAAATCGAGGAAGCGCTGCATCACTATACCACGCGGCCCGGCAAGGACCTGATCCAAGGCGCGCAGGGCATCAGCGAGGGCATCGATCCGGCTCGTGCGGAAGAGATGGTGCCGAAGTTTTGGCGCGATCACGGTATACTGCTGATGCGCGCGGGCGGGCCCGGGGGAGCGCAGACCGCGATTATCGGCGGATGGGGCGGCGCCCGGAACCGCGATCAGGTTCAGCCGGTCACCCATCAGTTTTAGAGGCGACCAGAATTTCCGAAAATGAAAGGAGTTCCCGACATGAAATTCGTCCGAGACCCGACCAGCGAAGCATCCGAGACGATGCGAACACCGAAGGCGCTGCCGCCGGACCTTGCCGGCAAGACGATCGCACTGCTGAATATCTCGAAGGAGCGGAGCGACGAGTTTCTCGATCAGCTGGAGGTCAAGTTTTCGGAAGCCGGATTTCCGGTGAAGCGTTACCGCAAGGCCAGCCATTCGAAAACCGCCGCGCCGGAAATCATCCAGGCGATCGTCCAGGAAGCGGATATCGTCGTCGAAAGCCTGGCCGATTGAGGCTCGTGCACGTCGTGCAGTTTGCATGACATGAACGCACTCGATCAGCTGGGCGTCCCCGGATTGATGGTCGCGACGACGGAATTCACGGTCGCCGCGGCATCCCAGGCGAAGTCGCTCGGCTTCCACCCGAACATCGTCTGGGTCGAGCATCCGATCCAGAATCGAACGAAGGAAGAGTTGATCGCCATCGCCGACACTGCCTTCACGCCGATTCTGGCGACACTGAGCGGCAACGCCTGACCGTCGGCTACGGCCGTGGTCGTTGAGCACGCGGTGTCGCGTGCCGCAAGGTTTGCGCGCAATTGTGGGGCTTGCGTTCTTAATGCCTTGAGGAGTGATGACCTAAACTTTGGATCGGTATAATTTCGCAAGGATCGTGCTCGGTTCGTCCAGCGCGCCGCAGAATGCGAGGCTGTATCATGACGGAAATAGTGCCACCGGACGGTTACGGCACGCACAAGGTCGAAAACCAGCCGCCGGATTTGCGGGATTACAATGTTTTCGAGCGCGACCTGGTGTTGGCCGAGGCGCTCACCAGGGAGGGCGGCGGTTGGGGCCGGGACTCGGCTGTGGCGTTAGGTGCCCGAGCGGGCAGCGCCGAGGTGCTCGACTGGGCGCGGCAGGCCAACCGTCATGTGCCAGAACTTCACAGCCACGACCGGTTCGGCAATCGCCGCGACGAAGTCGTTTATCATCCGGCCTGGCATGAATTAATGCGGCTCGGCGTGACCTATGCGGTGCATGCGCTGCCGTGGCGGCAGACGAAGGGCGGAGCGCACGTGGTGCGGGCAGCCTTGGCCTTTCTCCTCAACCAGGGCGAAAACGGCGTTTGTTGCCCGATCGCTATGACTTTCGCGGCGGTTCCGGCGTTGCGCGCGCAACCCGAATTGTCGGCTGAATGGGAGCCGCGGCTCCTATCGACCGAATACGATCCGCGTTTCATGCCGGCGGCGCGAAAAACCGGCTGCATTTTCGGTATGGCCATTACCGAAAAGCAGGGAGGATCGGACGTCCAGGCCAATGCCAGCACGGCGCGGCCGGCAGAAAGCGGTTCGAGCGAGGAATATCTGCTAACCGGGCACAAATGGTTCTGTTCCGCGCCGATGTCCGACGGTGTCCTAACCCTGGCGCGGACGCCGGCCGGGCTGACCTGTTTCTTGGTGCCGCGCTGGCTGCCAGACGGCACGGCCAACCGATTTCTGATCCAGCGGCTGAAGGACAAGCTGGGCAACCGCGCCAATGCATCCGCGGAAATCGAATACGCCGACACCTGGGCGCACCGGGTCGGACCGGAGGGAGAGGGCGTGCGCACCATCGTCCCGATGATCCATCACACGCGGCTCGATGCCGCACTAAGTGCTGCCGCGGTGATGCGCCAGGCGGTTGTCCAGGCGCTGCATCATGCGGCCCATCGCAATGCATTCGGTGCAAGACTTGTCGACCAGCCGCTGATGCGGAACGTGCTTGCCGATTTGGCGCTCGAGTCCGAAGCGGCGACGGTGATGGCGATGCGGTTGGCACGCGGCTTTGACGACGCCGCCAAGGATGAAACCGCAGGCACATTCGCCCGGCTCGCCACCGCGATTACCAAATTCTGGATCTGCAAACGAGCGCCGACGGTCGTTGCCGAGGCAATGGAATGCCTCGGCGGCAACGGCTATGTCGAGGACGGGTTGTTGCCGCGGCTGTACCGGGAGGCCCCGGTGAATGGCATCTGGGAAGGCACCGGCAACGTGATCTGCCTCGACATTCTGCGAACGATCGAGCGAGAACCTGCGGCGTTGCCCGCCTTTTTTGACGCAGTGAAGCAAGCCAAGGGCGGCAACCGGCATTTGGACAGGCACATACGCGCGATCCACAAGATGTTGGCGTCGCCGCTGGACGAACCGGCGGGCGCCCGCCGCACCGTCGAGGGGTTGGCGCTCGCTTTGCAAGCCAGCTTGCTGGTACGGCACGCGCCGGCTCCGGTTGCCGACGCCTTCTGCGCCACCCGCCTTGGCGGCGAAGGTGGCCGGACGTTGGGGACGTTACCGGACGCCGCGGATACCGGCGCGATCCTCAAACGCGCGTGGCCGGTGGATTGAGGGAGGTCAATACGGCCCCGTCCGACACTGGCTAAGACAAACAAATCGAGGCGAGCGGCGGCGAACTAGATCACGTCTCCACTGGTCTGTTGTCTTCGCTTACAGGGTTGATATGGATGTATAAAATCAGACATAATTACTGAAACGGATAAATTTGGGGGCAGATATGTTGCTGGCGCAGCTCTTTCGAGCTGTCCTTAAACGAGGCGAATTGACCGTCATCGACGCTAATGGCCGCACGCGCCGTTACGGGGATGCGGCGCGCGGACCGCGCCTGACAATCCGGCTGCATGACCGCGCCTTGCACACCCGCCTTCCCCGCAATCCGCGTCTCGCCATCGGCGAAGCCTATATGGACGGGACCCTGACGGTGGAAGACGGCACGATTTTCGATTTTCTCGACCTCATCGGGCTCAATCTAGGCGGCGGGCGGATCAATGTCTGGGACAAGTGGTTTATGCGCTTCGAGAAACTATTGCGCACATTCCAGCAGGCGAATCCGCTTCACAAGGCGCAGACGCATGTCGCGCATCATTACGATCTTTCCGGCGCGCTCTACGACTTGTTCCTTGACGACGATAGGCAGTATTCCTGCGGCTACTTCCCCGTGGCCGGTATGACTCTTGAGGAGGGCCAGGAGGCGAAGAAGCGGCATATCGCCTCGAAACTGTGTCTCGAGCCGGGCCAAAAGGTTCTCGACATTGGGTCCGGCTGGGGCGGATTTGGGCTCTATCTGGCGCGGACCGCGGATGTCGATGTCACCGGTGTAACCCTGTCGGCGGAGCAACATAGGGTTTCTCAACAGCGGGCTAACGAGTCAGACGTCGCCGGCCGGGTCCGGTTCCATCTACGCGACTACCGGGAAGAGGCCGGCGTATACGACCGTATTGTCTCCGTCGGCATGTTCGAGCATGTCGGTCTTCCCCATTATGGCGAGTTCTTCGAGAAAATTTCCGACCTGTTGCGTGACGACGGCGTAGCGCTGCTCCATACCATCGCCGATCGCGGGGTTCCGGTGGCTTGTAACCCGTGGATCCGAAAATATATCTTTCCGGGCGGATACTGCCCGTCGCTCTCTGTCGTCTTGCCGTTCATCGAACGCGCCGGGCTCTGGGTTACAGATATCGAGATCCTGCGGCTGCACTACGCCGAGACCCTGCACCATTGGCGCGAGCGATTCATGGTCAACCGGCATCAGGTTAGTGAGCTCTATGACGAACGATTCTGCCGCATGTGGGAATTCTATTTGGCGAGTTGCGAAATGGCCTTCAGGCACATGGGTTTGATGGTCGCGCAGATCCAACTCACAAAATCGGTCGACGCGGTGCCGCTGACCCGTGACTACATGGCCCAATGGGAACAGATGCACGCGCCGGCCGAGAAAATACTGCCGCGCCGGCTCAGGTCGACCGGCTGAACGCGCGTACCGGCAAAAAAATAGTCGATTCTGAACCTCACACCGGCGTTTCACCTTCGATGGTGATGCGGTGCATCAGGCGGCGGAAGCCGTGATAGTCGTTGAGCGCGTAGTGGTGCGTGCAGCGGTTGTCCCAGAAGGCGAGTGAGTTTTCCCGCCACCGGAAGCGGCAGGTGAATTCGGGCCGGCTCTGATGCTCGAACAGGAAGCGCAGGATCGGCAGGCTTTCTTCCCGGGTCATGCCGGCAAAATGCGAGGTGTGCGCGCAGTTGACGTAGAGCGCTTTGCGGCCGGTCTCGGGATGCGTGCGGACCACCGGATGCACCGCCTCGCGGTCCATCGATTCCGCGTTCTGACCCTTGCCGGTCATCTTGGCGATCTGGGCGCGCGGGCCGCTGCCGGCCTGGTTGCGCAGCGCCGCCGTATAGACCGCGCGCAGCGGATCGAGCATCATTCGCATGCCCGCCGACAAAGTCTCGTAGGCCATATACATGTTCGCGAACAGCGTATCGCCGCCGTGGGGCGGGACTTCGCGCGCATACAGCATCGAGCCGAGCGGCGGCCGGTCCTGATAGGTGGTGTCGGAATGCCATAACCCGCCGAAATTGACCCGGTCGTCCTTGCCTTTGATCACTTCGGTGATACCGGGATGGCCGTCCATGTCCTGCACAAACGGATAGCGTCCGATCGGGCCGAACCGTTTCGCGAAGGCGAGATAGAGGTCCGGTGCGATATCCTGATCGCGGAAAAATATGACCAGGTGTTCGTGGAACGCGGTGCGGATTTCCTCGAACGCGGCGTCGTCGAGCGGTATCGATAGATCGACCCCGTCGATCTGGGCGCCGAGCGCGCCGGATATAGGGTGTACGGAAATGTGTCGCGGGGCCATTCGGATCGCCGTTTGCCGTGTGCCGCAGGTGGAACTCCCCGCAGTTTACGGCAATTCCGCTGCCGGGTCAGCGGTGCGATTGCCGGCGGGGCGCACCGGACCGGCCTAGGCGGCGGGCTGGGACTGCCGCAAGACGCTGGCGGGTGTCCGGTCGTCAGTTCCCGGCTGATAGGCGACGGAAATTTCCGATAGGGCCGCCTCCCAGTCCGCGGCGCCGCCGGTCGCCGTCACCTCGAAGGCATCGAAGCCGCAGCGATGCAAAAACAGGAACTGATCCCGCAGGACGTCGCCGGTGGCGCGCAACTCGCCCGTAAAGCCATAGCGCTCGCGCAGCAGCCGCGCCTGCGAATAGGCGCGGCCATCCTTGAAGGTCGGAAATTCCAGCGCGATCAGCTCGAACCGCGCGAGATCCGCTTCGATCAATGCGGGCGGATGATCGCCGGCGAGCGCGATGCCGATCGGTCCGTTCCGCGTCAACAGCGATTCGCGTTGCCGCTCCCAGAGGGCATAGGGGACCAGAATCGCACCGGCCGCGGGCGGCGTCACGCCCTCGGATACCTTGGTCCACGGATCGTCGACAATTCGTCCCTGTTTAACGAGCGCCATAGAGCGTCTCCTTGAAGGGGGCCAAGCCGGCGCGACGATAGGTGTCGATAAAGCGCTCGCCGTCCTGCCGGATCTCCAAATAGGTGTTCACGATGGTCTCCACCGCATCGACGATCGCATCTTCCGCGAAGGCGGGGCCGACGATGTCGCCGAGCGCCGCATCCGTGCCGGCATCGCCGCCGAGCGTAACCTGATAGAATTCGGTGCCTTTCTTGTCGACGCCGAGGATGCCGATATTGCCCACATGGTGATGGCCGCAGGCGTTGATGCAGCCGGAAATGTTCAGCGTCAGGCTGCCGATGTCATGCAGCTTCTTGAGGTTCGCGAACCGCCGGCTGATGTGCTGCGCGATCGGAATGGACCGCGCATTCGCGAGGTTGCAGTAGTCCAGTCCGGGGCAGGCGATGATGTCGGTCAGCAGGCCGACATTCGCCGTCGCAAGATCGTGCCGCTTCAGCGCTTCCCAGAGCGCGTGCAGCTCGAACTGCTTGACGTCGGGCAGCACCAGGTTCTGTTCCTTGGTGACGCGGATCTCGCCGTAGCCGAACACTTCGGCGAGGTCGGCGACCGCCTCCATCTGCGCCGCCGTGGCGTCGCCGGGAATGCCGCCCTCGGGCTTCAGCGAAATCGTGACGATGCTGTATCCCGGCTGCTTATGGGCCGCGGTATTGCTGCGCACCCACTGGACGAATTCGGGCGCGGCGAGCGGGTGTTTGGCAAAGTCGACCGACAGCGCCGGGACCGATTCGTAGTCGGGCGGCGCGAAATGTGCGGCGATGCGTGCGATCTCGGTCTCCGGCAATCGCAAGGCGCCGTCCCGGATGGCGCGCCATTCGGTTTCCACCGCGTCGGCGAAGGCGTCGATGCCGAGGTCGTTGACCAGGATCTTGATGCGCGCCTTGTAGATATTGTCGCGCCGACCGAACTGATTGTAGACGCGGAGAATCGCTTCCACATAGGACAGCAGGTCCGGCTCCGGCAGGAAATCCCGAATGCGTTTTGCGATGACCGGCGTGCGGCCCTGCCCGCCGCCGACCCAGATTTCGAATCCCGGATTTCCGTTGGCGTCCCGGCGCATGGCGATGCCGATATCGTGCACCTTGATCGCCGCGCGGTCGCGCGGCGCCCCGGTGATCGCGATCTTGAACTTGCGCGGCAGAAATGAGAATTCCGGATGCAGGGTCGACCATTGGCGAATCAGCTCCGCATAGATGCGCGGATCGGCGATCTCGTCCGCGGCGACGCCGGCGAACGGATCGGCCGTGGTGTTGCGGATGGTATTGCCGCTGGTCTGGATGGCGTGCATCTCGACCGCGGCCAGTTCCTCGAGAATATCCGGCACTTCGGCCAGCCTGGGCCAATTGTACTGGATGTTCTGGCGGGTGGTGAAATGGCCGTAGCCCTTGTCGTAGCGCCGCGCGATATGGGCAAGCTTGCGCATCTGGCGCGCGGACAGCACGCCATAGGGCACGGCAACCCGCAGCATGTAGGCATGGAGTTGCAAATAGAGTCCGTTCATCAGCCGGAGCGGCTTGAACTCGTCTTCGCTCAATGCGCCGCTCAGCCGCCGGTTCACCTGATCGCGGAATTGCGCGACCCGTTCCGACACCAGCGTGTGATCGAATTGGTCGTATTGATACATCGCGCCTACTCCCAGACGGGTTCGGGTTGAACGGTTTGACGGCCGAGATCGGGCCGCACGCTCGGTCCGGCGGCGCGGATAATCTCACGCCGGCTCAACGGGCTGATACGGCCATCCTCGATTTCGATCGCGAACAGGTAAGGATCGACGATCAGCCAGTCCTGCACGGCGCGGGCCCCGGCCGCCAGCAGATCCGTGCCGGCGTCGGCATCCGCCACGACGCAGCAATCGTCGAGCAAGGCGGACCATTTCCGGGCCGGTGTGAGGTAGACGACCTCTCCATCGAGGAGGCGGTTGGCGGTAACGGCATGCAATGTCATGGCGGCCTTCCTTCTCGTTCAGCCCGTGGCGGCGAGGCGGATTTTTTCGGCGGCAGCCAAGCCGGCGACCGATCCGATCACCAGCAGCGCGGGGCCGGAGACATCGTGGTCGGCGATCAGCCGTTCCAGGTCGGTTAGGGCGCCGAATGCCAGTTTCTGGGTCGGCAGCGTGCCGTTCTCGATGATGGCGACGGGAATGTGCGGATCCATGCCGTGGGCGATCAGACGATCGGCAATGCGTCCCGCGGTGGAAACGCCCATATAAATCACCAGCGTTTGCGTCGCCCGCGCCAAACCAGCCCAGTCGAGCGCCGGTTCGCCATCCTTGGCATGCCCGCTGATGAAGGTAACCGCGCCGGTGTGATCGCGATGGGTAAGTGGAATGCCGGCCGCGGCGGCGCAGCCGGTCGCGGCGGTGATGCCCGGGACCACATCGACGGGTATGCCGAGCGCCAGTAGGGAGTCCAGTTCTTCGCCGCCTCGGCCGAAAACGAACGGATCGCCGCCCTTGAGCCGCACCACCGTCTTTCCTTGTGCCGCGTGATGCGCCATCAAGGCGTTGATTTCGGCCTGACTACGGCTGTGCTGGCCCTTCGACTTGCCGACATAGAGCCGGTCGGCATCCGGGCGGGCGTATTCCAAAATGTCGGGGCCGACCAATTTGTCATAAATGATCACGTCGGCTTCCTGGAGCCGTCGTAAGGCCCGTAGCGTCAGCAGTTCCGGATCGCCCGGCCCGGCGCCGACCAGATGAATCCGGCCCATCGTCCGGCCGTTCGCGGGCGGCGTGGGGCGCGGGTCGCTAAATTTCGGAAAGATCGGCAAGCTATTCATCGTCTCGCACTCTCTGGTTCGCACCGTGAAAAACAAACTCCGCCACAGCAGGGGGGCGCCGGACGGAGTACGGTGCCGCTTTAGCCGCATTTCTTAAGCGCCCGCAATCTGACCTTTCAAATCGGCGCTTTGGGAATTCAACACTAATGAAATGGGATCGTCAATTGAATAACACTAATATCACGCATTATTTATATTAATTACATATTACAACTGTATAAGATGATAATGAATTGATATGACTTTATTAATCGCGTTTTGGGGAAATGATCAGCTGTCGGTGGCGCGCTGAAACACTAGGGAAACCCGGAGCCCCGGTCGGTTGTCGCTGAGGCGAAGCGCCGCTTCGTGCAGCCGCGCCGTCGCCGCGACCTGGCTCAAGCCGAGCCCGCTGCCAGGGGTGCTGCGGCTCCCGTCGAGCCGCGCAAAGCGCTGCAGCACCCGCTCGCGATCGGATTCCGGAATCCCCAGCCCGTTATCCGCAACGGTCAGTTCCGGCCCGTCGGCGCCCTGGGCGACGGCAATGACGATCGCGCCATTGTCGGGCGTATGGGTCATCGCATTGTCCAACAGATTACTGATGGCCTGCGACAACAGATTACGGTCGCCGCGCACCGAGCACTTCTCGGCAATCTTGGTGGTGAGTCGTTGGCCGCGCTGCTCGGCCGCCGCGTCATACAACTCGGCGGCGTCCCGGGCGAGCGCACCGAGGTCGAGCGTTTCGAAGCCGTCCTTGAGCGCGCCTGATTCCGCCAGTGCGATGGCGAGCAGGGAGTTGAATGTCTCCAGGATACCGTCCGTCTCCTCGATGGTTTTCTCCAGCGTTTCACGATACCGGACCAGGTCGGGCGTCGTGCGCAGCGTCATTTCCAACCGCCCGCGGAGGCGCGATATCGGGCTTCGCAAGTCGTGGGCAATGTTGTCGGCGACGCCGCGCATCCCGTCCATCAGGCGTTCGATCTGGTCGAGCATTTCGTTGAGGTTATCGGATAGGCGGTCGAATTCGTCGTCGCTACCGGTCAGCGGCATGCGTTGCGACAGATCGCCGTGCAGGATGGCCCGGCTGCTGTCGCCGATCGCATCGATCCGGCGGAGGAAATTCCGGCTCAGCAGGAACCCGCCGCCCAGTCCGAGGAGCACGGTCATGAGCAGCGCCCAGACCAGCGTCTCGGTAATGTTCTTGCGAAAGACGGTCCGTTCGGTCAGGTCGCGGCCGACCAGCAGGTGATAGCCGCCGGGCAATAGGAAGGTTCGGGCGCGGGCGATCTGCGGGCGCGCGCCGGGATGGTTGGCCTGGCCAAAGCGAAAATCGATCCAGCGGGGGTCGCCTTGCGCCTCCTCCGGCCATTGGGTCAGGTTTCCCGAAAGCGGCGTATAGAAAGGTGTGGTGAGGAGATAGAGGTTGCGGCGGCCGCTGTCTCCGGCGCTGCGGGTGCGGATGACCTCCGCGAGCCCCGCCAGGTCGCGCGCCTTGTATTGCTCCGCCAGTCCGATGATCTCTGCCTCGATGGTGTCGTCGCCCTGGGTATCGATGACGGCGACCGTGTTCCAATAGAGAAAGGCGAGAACGCCGCAGACAGAAAGGGCAAACACCGTCATGTAAATGACGGCGAACCGGAAGGTCGATGTATGCAGCAGATTAGTCGGCTTCACGGAGACAATATCCTGCGCCGCGGACCGTATGCAGCAAGGGTTGATCGAAATCCTTGTCGAGCTTTTGGCGCAATCGGCTGATTTGCACGTCGATGACGCCGGTTTTCGGATCGAAGTGGTAGTTCCAGACGGTCTCCAGCAGCATTGTGCGGGTGACCACCTGACCGGAATGGCGCATCAGAAATTCGAGAATTTGAAATTCCCGCGGCAGCAGGTCTATGGGGCGACCGTCGCGCGTTACTTGGCGCGTCAGCAGGTTCATCTCGAGGCCGCCGACCCGAAGATGAGTGTCGGCGAGCGGCGCGGCTTGGCCACGGCGCACCAAGGCTTCGAGTCGTGCCTGCAATTCGGAAAAAGCGTAAGGTTTGGTCAGGTAGTCGTCGCCGCCGGCCCGCAGCCCTTCCACCCGGTCGGTTACCTTGTCCATCGCGCTCAGGATCAGCACCGGCGTGTCGATGTCTTCCTTGCGCAGCAATCCGATCAGATCAAGCCCGTCCACGCCCGGCAGCATGCGGTCGACGATCATCGCCGCATAGGATTCGGTGGTCGCCAGATGCAATCCATCCGGGCCGCTCGCCGCATGATCGACCACGTAGCCCGCTTCCTGGAGACCCTTGGTCAGGAAACCGGCCGCTTCGCGATCGTCTTCTATCAGCAGGATCCGCATGGTGCATCCGCTCGTTTCCGAAGATAGATGAGGTGGACCGCCCAATTTGGCAAGGTTCGGGGCGGAAATCGCGCTTGGCGGCATGACAGCGCGTGCGGGAAACGGTTATTCTGGCATTTGCCGGTTCCGGCCGGTCACGGCGGCCCGCGGCCACGGAAAACCAAACGGTATTACCAATTCCACTGGGGAGGATAAAATGGCGGAAATGCAGTTCGGCCTCATGATGCGCGCGCAGTTTCCCGCCGAGGAAGACATGCAGCAGCGTTTCGCTGAATTGAAGGAGCAGGCGCGAACCGCGAACAAGCTGGGCTATGCCAGTCTTACCAATGGCATGCATTACAGCTCGGCGCCGTTTCAGGATTTCCAGCAAATGCCGTTTCTGTCGCGCATCATGGCGGAAGCGCCGGATTTGCGGATCAATTTCGGCATCATCCTGCTGTCGCTGCCGAAACCGCTGGATGTGGCGGAATGCCTGGCCACGGTCGATGTCCTGAGTGGCGGCAAGGTCATATTCGGCGCAGCCCTCGGGTATCGCGAAGTCGAGTTCCTGGCCTTCGGCACCTCGCAGAAGGAGCGGGTCCTGCGGTTCGAAGAAAACCTGGAGGCGATCAAGCGGCTGTGGACCGAAGACTCGGTCGACATGAAGGCCTCGCATTTCGAGCTCAAGGGCGCGTCCTGCAGCCTCAAACCTCTGCAGAAACCGCATCCGCCGATTTGGATCGGCGCCAACGCGGATCCGGCCATCGAGCGCGCGGCGCGGCTCGGTGATTGTTGGTACGTCAATCCGCATAACCGGATCGATACGATTATCCGCCAGACCGAACTCTACCGGCGCGCGCTCGACGCCTGCGGCAAGCCTTTCCCCGATGAATTTCCGGCGCGTCGCGAGGTTTTCGTGGCGGAGAGCCGGGACAAGGCAATGGAGTTGTGCAAACCGTTTCTGAAAAAGAAGTACGCCGCCTATCACGAATGGGGACAGGACAAGGCAATGCCGGAAGGCGACGACGATCTCGGTCTCGACTTCGACGATCTGGTGCGCGACCGCTTTTTGATCGGCTCGCCCGATGAAGTGGCGGAGCAAATGATCGATCTGAACAAGAAGACCGGCATCAACCACCTGATCATGAGCGTTCAGTGGCCGGGCATGCCGCAGAACATGGTGCTGGACGTCATCAATACGCTGGCGGAAGACGTCTTCCCGAAGGTGCGGCAAGGCTGATGGCGGGGCGATGACAGGATGACCGGTATGCAATTCGGCGTCATGCAACGCGGCGTCTTTCCGCAGGGCGAAGACATGCGCGCGCGTTTCGGCGAGCTGATGGAACAGGCCCGGCTGATGGAGACGTTGGGTTACGATTCCATCACCAAGGGCTCGCATTACTCGACCTATCCGATGCACGAGATGATGCAACTGCCGTATCTCAGCCGCGTCATGGCGGAAGCGCCGAGCCTGCGGCTCAACGCCGGCATCGTCCTGCTCGCCCTGCAAAAACCGCTGGATATCGCCGAACAGTTCGCCACCATGGACCTGATGTCCGGCGGCCGCATGATATTCGGCTGTGCGCTCGGATACCGGGACGTAGAGTACAAGGGCTTCGGCGTCCCGCGGGGGGCCGGCCGCAAACGCTTCGAAGAAAACCTCGAGGCGGTGAAGCGGCTGTGGACGGGTGAGCCGGTGACCATGACCGGTTCGCATTTCGAACTCGACGGCGCACGCATCTCGGTGCCGCTGGTCCAAAAACCGCACCCGCCGATCTGGGTCGGCGCCAACGCGGACCCGGCGATCGTGCGCGCCGCCCGGCTCGGCGATTGCTGGTACGTCAATCCGCATCAGCGGCTGGACACGCTGGAACGCCAGCTCGTGCTCTACAAACGTACGCTCGACGAGGAAAGTAAGCCGTTTCCCGCGGAGTTCCCGATCCGCCGCGAAGTGTTCTGCGCGCCGACTCACGAAGAAGCCGTGCGCATTGCCGGCCCGGCGCTGAAGAGCATGTACGAGGCCTACGAAGAATGGGGTCAGGACAAGGTCATGCCGGAGGGCGACAACGATATCAGCATGCGCTACGCGGAACTCGCCAAGGGGCGGTTCATCGTCGGCTCGCCCGACGAGGTCGCTGAAGAGATGCTGCACTATCACCGGGTGCTCGGCGTGAACCATATCATCATGAGCGTGCAGGGCACCGGCCTGCCGCAGAGCCAGACCCTGGAAACCCTCGAGTTGATCGCGACCGAGGTGTTCCCGAGGGTGCGCCAGGGCATGTGAGACACGGGATGGTGCGTTCGGTGGCGGGGAGGGAGTAATGGCGACGTTCGATTTCGGTATCATGACGCGTGCGCAATACCGGCGGGACGAGGATATCCCCGCGCGATTCACCGAACTGATGGAACAGGCGCGGCTTGCCGAGAAGCTGGGCTACGTCTCCTTCGTCAAGGGCCAGCATTTCAGCAGCGATCCGTTTTATGAATTTCAGCAAATTCCGCTGCTTTGCCGTATCGCGGCGGAAGCGCCCAGCCTGCGGCTGGTCACGGGGATCAATCTTCTCACCCTGCACAAACCGCTCGATGTCGCCGAGCAGATCGCGACGCTCGACCTGATGAGCGGCGGCAAGGTGGTGTTCGGCTGCGGCCTCGGCTATCGCGATGTCGAATACAAGGCGTTCGGCGTGCCGAAGGGGCAAGGCGCCAGGCGCTTCGAGGAAAATCTCGAAGCGGTGAAAAAACTTCTCGCCGGCGGTCCGGTCACCATGAAGGGCTCGCATTTCGAGCTGGACGAGGCGCGGCTCTCGGTGCCGCTGGTGCAGACGCCGCGGCCGCCGATCTGGATCGGCGCCAATGCGGACGTGGCGATCGAGCGGGCGGCGCGGCTCGGCGACTGCTGGTATATCAGCGCCCATCACCGCTTCGACACGCTGCAGCGCCAGGTCGATTTGTACAAGCGCGCGCTCGACCGGCTGGGCAAACCCTATCCGGCGGAAATCCCGTTCCGGCGCGAAACCTTCGTCGCCAATTCCCGCGAGGAGGCAATCGAGATGGTGCGGCCCTATCTCGGCCTCAAATACCAGGCCTATCACGCGTGGGGCCAGGACAAGGTCATGCCGGAAGGCGACAACGATCTGGGCCAGGATTTCAACGACCTCCTCGAAGGCCGCTTCGTGCTGGGATCGCCGGAGCAGGTGGCCGAGGAAATCATCAAGTTTCACCGCGCCTTCGGCGTCAACCACATGCCGCTGTGCCTGCAATGGCCGGGCATGCCGCAAAGCATGACGCTGGAGGCGATGCACCGCTTCGCGGAAGAAGTGCTGCCGCTGGTACGGCAGGGCATTTGATGCAGGAATGGGTGCTGGAGCAGATGCAGAAGTTCGGCGAAGACGTGATGCCGAAGGTAGAGCAAGGGTTGTGACAGAATGCGGATAGCGGCGCTGCATGCCGCCTCGCCCTTCGTCAGGCTCAGGGTGAGGCTACGGTTTTGGTCTTATCCTGAGCCTGACGAAGGATGCGGCCGGACCGCCGGGTGAATCAGTCGACTGCCTGCAAGAGCGAAAGCACATCGGGCAAAACGAATTATTTTCGAAGGGAATCAAGAAATGGAATACGGATTTTTCGTGCGCGGGCAGTACCAGCAGGGCGACGACATGGTGGTGCGGTTCAAGGAGCTGATGGCGCAGGTGCGGCTGGCTGAAAAGCTGGGATTTTCCGATTTGATGAGCGGCATGCACTACGCCGGCTATCCGCTGACGCAATTCCAGCTCCTGCCCTTTCTGTCGCGGGCGATGGTGGAGGCGCCGTCCATGCGGCTCGTCACCGGCATCATCCTGCTGTCGTTGCACAAGCCGCTCGACATGGCGGAACAACTGGCGACGATCGATGTGATGTCGGAAGGGCGGCTGGTGTTCGGCGCGGGACTGGGATATCGCGATGTCGAATTCCTCGGCATGGGCACGACGCAGAAGGAACGGGTGCCGCGGCTGGTCGAAAATCTCGAAGCGATCAAGCGCCTGTGGACGGAAGAGAATGTGAATATGAAGGGCTCGCATTTCGAGCTGGTGGATTGCACGCTCTCGCTCAAACCCCTGCAGAAGCCGCTGCCGCCGATCTGGTTCGGCGCAAATGCGGATGCCGCGGTGCGCCGCGCGGCCAAGCTCGCGGATACCTGGTTTATTAATCCGCATCAGCGCATGGACACCATCGAACGCCAGCTCGATGTGTATAAAAATGCGCTCGACGAATACGGCAAGCCCTTTCCCGAGGAACTGCCGCTGATGCGCGAGATTTTCGTCGCCAAGTCAAAGGAAGAGGCGACGCGCCTCGCGCGGCCCTACCTCGAGGCGAAATACAAGGTTTATCACGAATGGGGTCAGGACAAGGCAATGCCGAAGGGCGATGACGATCTGTCGCTCGATTTCGAGGAGCTGACCCGCGACCGTTTCCTGTTCGGATCGCCGGACGAGGTTACCGAGCAGATCGTGGGCTACAAGAAACGGCTTGGCGTGAACAAGATGGTGCTCGGCGTCCATTGGGTCGGCATGCCGCAAAATCAGGTCGAAGACACGATGAACATGTTTGCCGAGGAAGTCATGCCGAAGGTCAAGCAGGCGCTGTAGCGGCCGGAGCGCCGTTCGAGGCGCTGGAGAAAAGCCTCATGCTGAGCGAAGTCGAAGTATGCGGCTTGCACATTCGACGTCAAATCTCTCGCCGAACCCTCGCACATCGACTTCGCTCAGTGTGAGGGTTGGTTACTTTGCTTCGATTCAAGCTCGGCGGACACTCGCTAGACGCTGGAGTCAATTCCCGGACGGACCAATTCCTGACCTTTCCTGTCACTCCGCTCGAAACGGGTCGCGGGCGGCAGGGACAGCGGCGCCAGGGTGTCGGCGTCGAAGGACGCGGCCTTCCGGTCCGTCGGCGCGGGCCCGTACAGGGTGGTTCGCTGCCTCGGGATACGGCCGATGCCGCGGATCAGCAATTCCATCTGTTCCGGCGGAAATTCCTCGCCATGGGTGGCGCCGGCCGACCGGGTGATCGTTTCGTTCATCAGGGTGCCGCCGAGATCGTTGGCGCCGGCCTGCAGGCAGGCCGCGGCCCCATCCGGGCCCATCTTCACCCAGGACGCCTGGATATTGGTGAAGTGCGGATACAGCGCCAGCCGCGCCACCGCATGCATCAGAATGGCCTCGCGATAGGTCGGGCCGACGCGCGAGCGCCCCTTCAAATGGATCGGCGCTTCGAGGGCGACAAACGGCAGCGGTACGAATTCGGTGAAACCCCCGGTTCGTTTTTGCAGCGCGCGCAAGCGCAGCAGATGGCGCGCCCAGTTTACCGGCCCATCCACATGGCCGAACATGATGGTCGCGGTGCTGCGCAGTCCCGCGCCGTGCGCGCCCGCCAGGACTTCGAGCCATTGGTCGGTCGAAACCTTGTCGGGGCAAATGATGGCCCGTATCGAATCGTCGAGAATTTCAGCCGCGGTGCCGGGCAAGGTGCCGAGGCCGGCGTCCCGCAACGCATCGAGGTAGTCGCCTATGGTCATGTCCAGGGTTTTGGCCCCTTGCCAGACTTCCAGCGGCGTGAAGGCGTGGATGTGGATATCCGGCAACGCCGCTTTCACGCGGCGGCAAATTTCAAGATAGGTGTCGCCCGTGTAGTCGGGATGGATGCCGCCCTGCATGCAGACTTCGGTGGCGCCGCGCGCCCAGGCTTCCTCGCTGCGGCGCTGAATTTCATCGAGATCGAGCAGATAGGGCTTGCCGCGCAGGTTCTCGCTCAGCTTTCCCTTGGAGAAGGCGCAGAACTGACAGCGGAAATAGCAGACATTCGTATAGTTGATGTTGCGGTTGACCACATAGGACACGATATTGCCGTTGGCCTTGCGGCGCAGCCGGTCGGCGGCCTCGCAGACCGCATCGAACTCATGCCCCCGGGCCCGGAACAACCGAACGATCTCATTCTCCGTCAGGCGGGCGCCTTCCGCCGCGCGGTCGAGAATACCGCGGAGTTGCGGGCCGGCGGAGCCGGGCGCCGGGTTGGGCCGCGGCGGCGCGCTTTGGGCGCCCGGCAGCCAACCATCGGTGCGCGCGAGATATTCGCTATCGACCGCGCGCCGCAGCGGCACTTGGAAGGCGTCGTCGAACCAGCGGTCCGGGTCGGCCAGATAGCGCGGATAGGTGGCGAGCCGCGCCACCAGTACCTTTCCCACGACGGCGGTTTGCCGTGCGAGTGCATCGAGATGCGGCCAGGGCGCTTCCGGGTTTACGTGATCGGGCGTCACCGGCGAGACGCCGCCCCAATCGTTGATGCCCGCGCCGATCAGTTTCTTTAAGCCCCCGGGGCTCAAATTCGGCGGCGCCTGGATGTTCATGTCCGGGCCGAACAGCAGCCGTGCCACCGCGATGGTCCAGCACAGATCGTTCAAATCCGGTTCCAAAGCCGCCGCCATCTTGGTGTCGGATTTGGCGCGGAAATTCTGGATGATGATTTCCTGCAGATGGCCGTATTCGTCGTTCAGGGCGCGCAGCGCGAGGAGCGATTCGACCCGTTCCACCCGCGTTTCGCCGATGCCGATCAAGATGCCGGTCGTGAAGGGAACCCGCCGCACGCCCGCGTGGCGCATGGATTCCAGCCGCGCCGCCGGCGCCTTGTCGGGCGATCCATAGTGCGGTCCGCCCTTTTTGCACAACCGCGGCGACGCGCTTTCCAGCATAATGCCCTGTGAAATCGACACCGTGCGCAGCGCCGCAATTTCCGCCGTCGTCATCACGCCCGGATTGACGTGCGGAAACAGGCCGGTTTCCTCGAACACCAATTTCGCCATCGCCTGCAGATAGGAAATTGTGCTGTCGTATCCCAGCGCTTCCAATTCTTCGCGCGCCACGCGGTAGCGCAGCTCCGGTTTGTCCCCGAGGGTAAACAACGCTTCCTGGCAGCCAGCCTCGGCGCCGGCGCGCGCCACGGCCAACACTTCATCGGGCGTCATATAGGCCGGCTGCCCCTTGCGCGGGGGCTTGGCGAAGGTGCAGTAGTGGCAGACGTCGCGGCACAGCGTGGTGAGTGGAATGAAGACTTTGCGCGAATAGCTGATGATCGGGCCATGCCCTTGGTCGCGCAGCGCCGCCGCCGCGTTCATCAGGGGCCCCAAATCGCCTTCGCGCGCAAGCCGGCGTGCGGAATCGGCGTTCGGCCGATACCCGAGCCGGACTTCGTGTAACAGTATTCGCGTCGACGGCATCATCGGGCCAATTCCTTTGCGATCGCGCCGGACGTCCGCATGCGGTCGGCAATACCGCTGTCCTCGAGATAGGCCTGGGTGCGCGTGTCGCCCGGCCGCGCCAGCAGGGCGCGCAAGTCGTCGGGCGTATCGATGTCGAGCGCCAGTCCCGGCAATTCCAGGATGACGGGCTCGATTTTCTGGGCGCGCGCGGCGGCAAGGTGCGGCGTGAAGCTGTCATTGCCGAACCGGAACTGAATCAGCGTCGGCGGCGAAAGTGCGATGCAATTGGAACCGCGCCGGTCATGCGCCGGCACGATGGTCATGGCCGGCGGTGTCGCTTCGCCATGGCGGCGCAGGACGGTTTCGATCTCGGCCGGGCCGGCGAGCGGGATGTCGCCGGGAAATGTTGCAACGCTGGTCACGCCATCGCCGGCAAGGACCGCCACCGCCCGGCTGACCGCCTCCGTCTGGCCGAGGTTGGCGGGCTCGCCGAGAATACGCGTGCCGTGCAAGGCGGCCATCTCGGCCGCTTCCGCGTCACGGGTAATCACCGCGATGCCGTCCAGCGACGGGCTCGCCGCGAGCGCCGCCAGCACGTCGGCGAACATCGTACGGAATAAGTGACGGCGTTCCGGCGCGCTCAATGCTCCCGACAAACGCTGCTTGGCGTCCGCGAAATCTTTGGCCGGCAGTACCGCCCACATGCGCGTGTTTCCCATTTATTATCCGTGTTCCAGCAGAGGCGAGGCTGCAACTATATCAAACGGGTGAAGCCGCGCCAGCCGTGCCTAGCGTTTGAGGTCGTGCGCAAAGGACAAAACAGTTTCGGCCAAGGCGATTTTGTCGTCGATGCTGTGCATAACCGTTTCGGCAACCCGGACGTCGATGCCGAGGGATTCGACCGCCGGCGCCAGCGCCGCGTCGGTTTGGTCGAGCACGAAACCGGTCAGTAATTTGCCGTAATGCCGGGCAATTTCAATGGCGTCGGTCGGCAATCCTAGCTCGCGCATCATCTTGGCGGTCGGTCCCTTGAGGGCGCGCCCGCCGACGATGGGCGACACGGCAATGCGCGGCGCCGCACTGGCGGCGAGCGCACTGGACACGCCGGGCAGCGCCAGGATGGGATCGATGCTGATAAACGGGTTGGACGGGCAGATGACAATCGTCTCCAAGGCGGGATCTTTCAGCGTCTTGAGGAACGTCCGGTTCGGCCGGGCATCGTTGGCGCCGCCGAAATGGAAGCCGGACACTTCCGGTTCGCATTGTTCGCGCACGAAATAATGCTGAAACGGCAACGGCCCTTTCGCGGTTTCCACGATGGTGCGGACCGGATCGTCGCTCATGGGGATGATGGCCGCGCCGATTCCGAGCCGGGCGCAAATGTCGGCGGTGATCCGGCTCAACGGCTCGCCGGTCGCCAGACGCCGGGTGCGTTCCACGTGCAGCGCGAGGTCGCGGTCGCCGAGACGGAACCATTTCTCGCCGCCCAGCGATTCGAGGGACTCCATGAAACGCCAGCCCTCATCCGCCCTGCCCCAACCCGTCCCGGCATTGGCGAGACCGGCGAGCGTATAGGTCAGCGTATCCAGGTCCGGACAGATGGACAGGCCCAAATGCTCGAAATCATCCCCGGTATTGGCGACGATCATGAGCCGCGCCGGATCCATCGCGTGGGTCAGGCCCAAGGCCAGCTTGGCGCCGCCGACGCCGCCCGATAGCGCCAGGCTGCGGGGTCCCGGCCGGTCGTTCACCGGAACAGATCCTCGTCCGGCTCGCGGATCAGTTCGGCGGCGCTTTCGTCGGACGAAGCGGGGGTAAAGCCGCGCAGGAGCGCTACCGGCATGCCTTCGTTGCCCTCGCCCTGCACCAGCGATGCGGCGGCGGCTATTTGATCCGCCATGCCGACCATGGATACGCGGAGCGGCCGGCCGAACAGGTCTTCGTCGCCCCGCAGATCGAGCAGGGATTGCAGCCCCGACGCACCAAGCGCCATCCCGACGGTGCCCTTGCGCCAGGCGCGGCCGACGCTGTCGTTCATGACCACCGCGATCGAGGCGTTCGAAGATTCACGCAACGCCTGCCGCAGCGCATGGCAGGAGGCATCGGGATCCGCCGGCAGCAACAGGACCGTCTCGCCATCCGCACCGGCGCCGACATTGGACGCATCGATGCCCGCATTCGCGAGGACGAAACCGAGCCTGTGCTCGACGATCAGCAGCCCCGGCCGGTGCCGGACCACGCGGCGTGTTTCGGACAGGACCAGTTCGACCAGTCGCGGGTCCTTTTCGGTTTGTTCGGCAAGCTCAAGCGCGCGCGCCGACGGTGTAACGTCGCTCAGGGCCGCGTACCGGTCCTCGGCTTTCGAGACGATCTTCTGCGCCACGATCAGGATGTCGCCGTCCTGCAAGTGTTCGCCCGCCCGCTCGACCGCCGCCAGGATCAGTGCCGGGAGATCGTCTCCCGGATTCACCAGGGGAACGCCGGGGAGCGCGGTTAGGGCGATGCGGTCCGGTGTCACCCGTCGCGCTCGCCGGTAATGCGAATGCCCGCGTGAGAGATGTCGCCGCGGTTTAGAAATATCAGCACCGATGTCAGCGCGTCGGCGGCGGCGGAATTGTCGATCGGCCCGGCGTGCCAGGCGGTGAGGCCCGCGGCCTCCGCCATCTCGACGACGGTTTGCCGCGCGGCGCGCTTATTGCCGCAAACCAGCACTTCGCACTCGATCGTTGCGTCGAGATCCTGCACCAGATCGGCGGCGACGTTCTGAAAGGCCGACACGACGTGCACGCCATCGCCGAGGAAATCCTGGGCCGCCTTGGCGGCGGATCCTTCGGGCGGCAGTTGCACCCGGGCGACCTTGGGCGGCACCAGCGGCACTGTTGCATCGACCAGGATCTTTCCTTGGGCGGCGTCGCAGACCGCTTCGAGCATCGGCCGATGGTTCGAGAACGGCACCGTAAGCACGACGATGTCCGCGGCGGCGGCAGCCGCTGCATTTTCCAAGCCGCGAATAGACGCGTCGGGCAGGATCGCGCTCATCTCGGCCGCCTTCTTCTCCGCGCTCTCCGTCGCGCGCGATCCGATGATGACCGGATAGCCCGCCCGGGCCCACCGCAGCGCGAAGCCGGAGCCAAGCGCGCCGGTTCCCCCGATGACCGCGATCGTCGGTTTTTGTTCCGTCATGGTCGCCGATCCTCGTGTCGTCAGTTTTGGTCGAGATGGGCGCGCAGGGCCGCGTTGAAACCGTCCGCCTGCTCGATATTCGAAAGATGCGCGGCGTCGTCCAGGATCACCAGTTTCGAGCCCGCGATGCCGTGATGGATTTCCTCGGCGCGCTCGACGGTCGTGCTGGGGTCGTCCGCGCCGACGATCACCAGGGTCGGCGCGGTGATGTCGCCGTGCAACGGCGCCAAATTCATCGCCTGGATCGCGCTGGCGCAGCCGACGAAGCCATCGACCTTGGTGGTCGCGATCATTTCCGCGACCCGATCGATCTCGGCGGTCTGTGCCTTGCGGTACGGTTCGGTGAACCAGCGTTCCAGCGTGGAAGGCGCCAGCGCCGGCATGCCTTCGTTCCGGGCCATCTCGATTCTGGGTGTCCAAAGGTCCGCCGACGGCATCGCGCTCGCGGTGTCGCACAGGATCAGGCTGAGCAGCATTTCCGGGCGCTTCGCACCGAATGTCTGCCCCGTCATGCCGCCCATCGACAATCCGCAAAAATGCGCCTTGCCGATATTCAGGGCTTCCAACAGGCCGCAGGCATCCTGCATGAGAAGATCGAAGGAATAGGGCGGCGCCGTCGCCTCCGTGCCGCCGTGGCCGCGCTGATCGTAGCGCAGCACACGGTATTTGTCGGTCAATGCCGGGATCTGCGGGTCCCACATGCCAAAGTTTGTCGCGAGACTATTGCTCAACATGACGACGGGCCCATTCTCCGGCCCATCGAACTGATACGCCATTTCGATGCCGTTTGCCTGGATCGTGCGTGCCATGATGTCCTCCCTGTTACAGCCGACACTTTCGGCCGACAAACTTTTTATACCGTGAAATTCGCACTTTCCTATACTGCGGCGCCGTGCTGATTGCACCGGGAAATTGAACCGCGAACCGGAGAGAATGACATGGGTGGGGCTGTCCGCATTGTCGTGGCCATCGTGACCGTGCTGGCGCTTGCCGGTTGCCAGGGCGGTTGGGCGCCGGAAGAGTATAAGACGGCGTCGGCGATGCTGTTCGACGCGCCGCATCGGACCGCCGATTCGCTTTGGACCATGCCCGACGCGGGTCCTGCCGGACCCGCCCTGTCCTCCGCCCTGGATGGGTTGTTGTCGGGCGATCTGGCGGGGGCGCGCCGTCACGCGGATCGGGCCGGTTATCGGATCGATGAAAAATCCGACGGCGGCCAGGACTATTTTATCCTAAGCGAACGCGATGGGGCGGGTATCGGGCCGGTCGTGGCCGTGGCCCGGCGGCCGATACGCGATGCGATTATCGAAGCGCCGCACCCGGTGATCGATACGGCGACGGATAAGGAAGCGGCCGTGTTGTTCCTTCGCCTCGGCGCGCGGGCGCTCATTCTTGCCGGCGCCAACCGATGCGCCGCGAAGAATGAAACCCCATGCAGCGGCAAGACGCGCGTTTGCGGCGACGGGCGAAACGCATACCGCGCATCCGATCCGGCGCATAATTCGGCCACGCTGTTCCACGCCATGCATCTTTACTTCACGCGCCGCTGGCCGCGGTCGATCGCGGTGCAGCCGCACGGCTTCAGCAACGGGGGCAGCAGCGTCTGGTTCGTGATTTCCGACGGTACGCGCGTGCGGCGGCCGGGTGACGCGGGCTTGACCGGCCGGGTGCGTGACCGCATTCATGCGCATCTTGGGCGGCGCGATCGGGCGGTGAGCTGTCAGGATCCGAGGGACCGGTCGATCCAGACGCGATGGCTTTGCGCGACGACCACGGTGCAGGGGCGCGACCTGAACGGCAGTCCCGATGCCTGCCGGGTAGCGGCGGTGAAATCGTCCGGGCGGTTTCTCCACATCGAACAGGTGCGGGACGTGCGCCGGCCCTATGCCGAGGATTTGCGGAATCTGAACGATCATCCCGGCAGTATCGCCATTCTGAAAGCCCTGGAAGCGGAGCTGCCCTGCATTCGCGGCGATTGCCGGTCCGCCACGATTGCCGGAAGATAGCTGCCGGCGAGACTACTGGAGCGAGGGTGCCCAATGCCCGACCGTGGCAACATTCCCGAAGTCGATGGCGAGGAAATTCTCGACGGCATCCGCCAATGGGTCGAGATCGAGACGCCGACCTATGAAGGCGCCGCGGTCAACACGCTGGTGGATGTGGTGGAAGGCGGCATGAAGGCGCTCGGCGCGGCAATCGAGCGCATACCGGGCCGCGACGGTTTCGGCGATATCCTGATGACGCGGACGCCGTGGGGCGGCGACGGGCCTGGCATTCTTGTGCTCAGCCATCTCGACACGGTGCACCCGATCGGCAGCATCGACGGCTACAATCCGTGGCGGCGCGAGGGCGATTCGGTCTATGGCCCCGGCATCTACGATATGAAGGCGGGCGCGTATCTCGCCTATTACGCCTATCAGCATCTGGTGCGCATGGGCCGGCAAACGCCGCTGCCGGTGACGTTTCTCTATATTCCGGAGGAAGAGATCGGCAGCCCGACGTCGCGCGGGATCATCGAGGTGGAGGCGCAGAAGAACAAATACGTGCTGGTCACGGAACCGGCCCGCGAAGGTGGCAAGATTGTCACCGGGCGCAAAGGTGTCGGCCGGTTCGACGCGGTGACCCGCGGCGTGGCGGCGCATTCCGGATCGCGCCCCGAGGACGGCCGCAGCGCCATCGAGGAAATGGCGCGGGTCATCCTGGCAATCGAGGCGATGACTGATTTCGAGCTGGGCGTCACCACCAATGTGGGGATGATCCAAGGCGGCACGGGCGTCAATGTGGTGCCGGCGGAATGCCGCATCGAGATCGACCTCCGGGTCCCGACTCAGGCAATGGCGGATGAATATTGCGCGCGAATCCTCGGCGTCGCGGCGAGCAACCCTGATGTCGAATTGGAAATTACCGGTGGCATCAACCGGCCGCCCTATCAGAAGGATGCGGGTATCCAGAGCCTGTTCGAGCACGCGCGAGATGTCTGCGCCGATATCGGTTTCGAGCTAGAGGACATGCACACCGGCGGCGGCAGCGACGGATGTTTTACCGCGGCGCTCGGCGTTCCGACGCTGGACGGGCTCGGCGCCGACGGCGTCGGCGCGCATGCCAAGAACGAGCAGATTTATTTTTCGTCGCTGGAACCGCGCGCCAAGATGTGGATCCGCCTGCTGGAAACGCTGGAGTAGCGGCTCTGGGGACCTAATCGCCGGTTAGCATCCAAGCTGGTCGGCGAGGTCGATGAAACTGCCGGCGACATAATCGAAATCGTGTTCCGCCTTCAGGTTCTTGTCCTGGCCGGGGCCGTATTCGGTCGGCCGGGCGACGAAGGCGGTGCGGAAGCCCTGCTGGCTGGCGGCGACGAGGTCGTCATTGTGCGCCGCCGTCATCATGCAGGATTCCGGCGGCAGGCCCAGCGCATCGGCGCAGTTGATATAGGCGTCGGGGCAGGGCTTGTAATGACCCACCACCTCCGCGCCCAGGATCACGTCCCAGGGCAGGCCCGCATGCTTCGCCATGTTGACCATCAGGGCGATGTTGCCGTTCGACTGGGTGGCGAGGATGAATTTCGTTTTCAGCCGGGTCAGGCCCTCGACCGAATCGGGCCAGGGGGTGAGCCGGTGCCAGGCGCGGTTCAGGTGATCCGCCTCGGCTTCGGTAACGCCGGTGATGCGGTGCCGTTCCAGCAGGCTGTCCAGATTCATCCGGTGCAGGATGTCCAGTTTGGTGAAGGGAATCTTGCCGCTGCGTACCTGCTGCATCGCCGGCTGATAGAGCGCCCGCCATTGCATCGCAAAGTCGACCGGGTCGATCCCGTCGACGCCGCGCGGGGCGAAAAACGCCTCCGCCTCGCGGGCAATGCTGCTGCGCCAATCGACCACCGTGCCGAACACGTCGAAGGTGAGCGCTTTGATGTCAGGCTTCTTGCCAGCCTGTGCCAAATTCCGCTCTCCTAGTCCGGGATCTCGATGCCGAGCAGCGGGGCGTGCTGCTGCGCGCCGTAAATGTCGCTGTCGGCCGGATCGCCCGAGGCGTGGAGCCGCGGGATGGTAATCTTGATGGCATACGCCACGTCGTAGGGGATCACCGAGACTTCGTTGTCCGACAATCCATAGAGCGCGGCGATCGATCGCGGCGTGATGGCGTTGCTGTCGAGCACGCGGCGGTAGGTGGCGTCGTCCTCGAACATCATGTCGAGCGTGCACAGCAGCGCGCCGGCGTTCTTGGAGCGCAGGACTTGGGCGAGGTCGGCTAGTCGGGCCATGGCGCGGTTCCTTACAGCTCGATCATATCGATGGAAAACGGCTCCATCGGATCGTCGAGGTCCATCGTATGCCAAACGTTGAAGGCATAGGTCATGCCGACCAGCATGTCCGAGGGCGAGAAGGGAATGGCGAGATTGCCGGAGATGCATTTGCGTCCGGGGAAATCCGTATGCAGCAACGCATAGCGCGCCTTCGCCATGATCGCCTTGCTGGTGTCTTCGTCGTCGGCCAGCACGTCGACCAACACGCCGATTTCATGTGCCGCCGTCTCGGTGACCGGCTCGCGCGGGCCCATCGTCGCGTTCTTGCCGTATACCCGGATGTTCAGGCGATAGGCGTCGGCCGCTATGCCAAGCGTTTCCGCCTCGCCGGCGACGCGCTGATGACACGATGCGATGAAGTCGTCGATCACCGAGATCAGCACCGGGTCGCGCACGCCGGCGATGAAGACGGTGCGGAAGCCGGTCTGTTTGACGCCTTCCAGCTTGATGGAATATTGGTTCGTCGCCTCGAAGCGGCTGCCCGAGACTTTCACCACCCGCGGATCGATCTGCTCGTATTCGGCGTCGGTCGTCACCAGCGTGCCATCGGGTTCGACCAGATGGTAGGGGCTGGGATTTTCGTACAAGGTGTGCGCCGCGATACGCATGCGAGTGCAGCGTTTGTCCGGATGGCCCGGTTCGACCAGGAAATGGTCGTCGCGCAGCGTGCCGAGCACGCAATCCTGGCCGGTTCGCGGCGTGGTCACCTGCCCCGCGCATTCGATGATTTTCGCGAGATGCCAGGTCAACCCCGGATCGCAACCGCGCATCAAGGGAATGGCGGAATAGATCGAGGCATCCGTGGCGCGGCCCGCCAACACGACTTGGGCGCCGTCTTCGAGGGCTTGCTGAAACGGCTCGACGCCCATCATGCCGACCACGCGGTGGCTCTCGTCGATATCGTCGTCCGACAGCTCGTTGATCGGGCCCAGCGGGTGAATTTTGCCGGCGCCGCGTTTTTGTTTGAGGTAGGATTTTTCCAATTCGCTGTGGATCACGGCCAGTTTGAACGACAGCTTCTTTTCGGCGGCGATTTCCTCGACAATTTCGCGCACTAGGCCAACCTGCGGGTCGCTGCCGCCGCCGCCGGCCGAGCCGACCAGTACGGGAATGTTCCGCTCGATGCCCGCTTCGATCATCAGGCTGAGGTCGCGTTTGAGGGCCTGGCGCGAGACGAACGGGATGCCTTCGCCGAGATAATGCGGTCCCGGGTCCATGGAGCCGCCGTCGGCCGCGATGAAATCCAAATCTTGTTCCAAACCACGGCGGAACGCCTGCTCGGTATAGCCGTAGCCGAGCATTCCCGTCGTCGCCATCATTCGCACTTCCGGCATGGATCCTCCCTCACGGTGCAAAACACCTATTGCCGTTAATGTTCTCGCCTGGGTCGGCGACAGGGTAAAACACGGGTGCGGGGCGCGCCAGCCCGGGTGAATCGACGGGGTCGCGCGGGCGTTAACGAATTGCCTTAGTCTCGCCCCGATATTTCCCCGAAATCACCCCGATTTGACCCTGTTAACGGCTTGGAAAACAGTGATTATCACATCGATTAACGATGCGAGGGACGGGGCGGGTAAATGAAGCAATTAAGCATAGCTGCAACAGTCGCCATGATGAGCGTTTTGATGGTTTTCGCCGGGACGTGCTGGATCTCGGGCGGGAGTCCGTTCGAGCCGCCGGCAAAGTCCATCGAGGCGGCCTCGATGGCGCGTCAGGCCGATGCGTTCGGCGGCATGTTCAGTGTGCGCGGCCCGGCGCCGGCGGATCGGGCGGTCCGGCACGCGCTGGATCGGGTTGTCCTCGAGTTGACGCCGCGACCGGCATCCTGGCGTTAGGGTCGCGCCGGCGACGATTCAATCCTCATGCCGAGCTCTGCCTGGCCGGTGTGAGACTCCCGTCGATTTCATGCTAGCATGAACGGTCGACACGGTCGGGACGTCCGCCTCATCGGGGTGGACGTCCCTCGCCGTGCCGGTGCGATGTTCCTGTCGTTTTGTTCCGCAGCTGAAGAAATCGCATCGCAATCCGAGACCGGGAGGGTCCGCCATGTCGTCCAGCAACGCTATCGCCCAGAAAAACCCCGCCGCCGCGGATACCACCATCTCCGAGCGGCTGGCCGGCTTTGCCCATGCGCTACGCTATGACGACATTCCCGAGGCGGTTCGCGCGCGCGCGAAATTTCTGATCCTCGATGGCGTGGGCATCGCATTTGCTTCAACCCATTACGATTTCTCCAACCGGATACTGGCGGGCATTCGCGATCTTTCCGGCCCGGGCGGGTGCAGCGTGATCGGCCTCGCCGACCGGCTGCCGCTGCGCGACGCGGTGCTGATGAACGGGGCGCTGGTGCATGGTCTCGATTACGACGATACCCATATGGCGGCGATCGTCCACGCGACGTCGAGCTGCTTTCCCTGCGCGCTGGGCGTCGCCGAACAGTTGGATGTGCATGGACGGGATTTGTTGGCCGCCTATGTCGTCGGCATGGAGGCGGCGATCCGAATCGGCGCCGCCGCCCAGGGCGGGTTCCACGATGTGGGATTTCATCCGACCGGCGTGATCGGCCATTTCGCCACCGCCATGATTGCCGGCCGGCTGTTCGGCCTGGATCCGGGGGGGATCGCAGCGGCCCAGGGGATCGCCGGCAGCACGGCAGCGGGCAGTCAGGAATTCCTGTCCGAGGGGGCCTGGAACAAACGGATTCACCCGGGCTGGGCGGGGGGCGCCGGCATTACCGCGGCCAGCCTCGCGAAGAACGGTTTCGTCGCGCCGAGCCAGCCCTATGAAGGCCGCTTCGGCCTGTTCAAGGCCTATCTCGGCGAGCGCGAGCGCCAGGTCGATTATGCGGCGATCACCGATGGATTGGGCACGCGCTGGGAGACGCCGGAAATGGCGATCAAGCCGTATCCGACCTGCCATTTCACCCACAGCATCGCCGATTCCGCCTTGGCATTGCGGCGTGAACACGATTTGGCCGCCGAGGATATCGCCCGAATCCGGGCCTTGATTCCGCGGGAAACGGTCGAATTGATTTCCGAGCCGGTGGCCAACAAGAAGCGGCCGTCCAGTGACTATGACGCGAAGTTCAGCACCCAATACATCACTGCCTGCTGTTTCGTGCGCGGCCGGCTCGGCCTCGCGGAGTTGGAGCCGGAGGCGTTGAACGATCCGGAAATTCTCGCGGTTGCCGACAAGGTCGAGTGCGAGGCGGATACGAATTCCGCGTTTCCGACGTTTTTCTCCGGCGGGGTCGTCGTGACGACGCGGGACGGCCGTGAGCTGGTGCATCATGAACGGGTCAACCGGGGCGCCGGCGACCGGGCCCTCACCGGGGAAGAAATTACCGAGAAATTCATGGAAAACATGGCGCTGGTGACCACCGTCGAAAGGGCGCGGGCGGTGCGCGATTTGGTGCTGGGATTGGATACGGTGGCGGCGTCTGCGCTGGCACGCGGCTTGGCCGCATAAACGGTCAGAAGACGTCCGGACGATGCGCGGGCGGATTTCGAAGCGAGACGCAGGGCACCGCCGGGCGTTGGGCAATGCGCTGCGTCCAGGCTCGCCGCCGTTCGATGGTATGACGTTGAAAAACGCGCAATAATCCCTATATCTGCGGAGCGGCGGGATTTTGCATCCGCCGCGACCGAGTGCCGGTTTTCGGGCTCAAAAGGGGCGGTTCGCCGCCCAAATGGCCACTCGCTCATACGGGAGGAGGAGCTGCATCATGGCGCGCATGACCTTGTTCGACAGTCCGCTTTTGCTCGGATTCGAGCATTTTGAACGGACGTTGGACCACGTTTCCAAGAAATCGGCGGAAGGATATCCGCCCTACAATATCGAGCAGATCGACGGCAACCGGCTGCGTATTACGCTCGCGGTGGCGGGCTTCGCCGAGGACGATTTGACGGTCGAAATCATCGACAATCAGCTGATCATCCAAGGCAACCGGCCCGATGAAGCGGCCGAACGGGTTTTTCTCCATCGCGGCATCGCGGCGCGCCAGTTCCAGCGTGCCTTCGTGCTCGCCGACGGGCTCGAGGTGAGCGGCGCCGAAATGGATAACGGATTGCTCCATATAGAATTATTGCGGCCCAAACCGGAAAACCGGGTGCGGCGCGTGGATATCAAATCCAAGGAGAATGGGGATGTTAAGAAATCGGCAAGGAAGCTAGTCGTAGACTCTCCTTAGAGTGGTCGCAAAAGGAGATGGCAATGGTTAACAGTGAAAAGCTTCGCGACATCTCGGAGCAGGATCTGGCACAACTCGGCGCCGATGATCTGGCTTACGTCCGGCCAATTATTCTTGAAAAAGAAACCCTGTTTGCGGTCACATCGGCGGATGGCCGGCAGATCGCGATAGCCGAGGATTTCGAGACCGCGGTCATGGCGGCCCACGAAAACAGTTTCTACACCGTCAGCGTCCACTGAGCCGCCTAGGGTCTGTGGACATTTAATGGATTCACACAGACTCTGAAATGTGATTCAAGCTTCCTTTT
>Ga0224508_10000722_pt1 | contig 31605 bp, 33 predicted proteins | sample SF_Jan12_sed_USG_4_FD_170157 | JGI IMG/M metagenome (GOLD analysis project Ga0224508, IMG submission 170157) | Sediment microbial communities from San Francisco Bay, California, United States - SF_Jan12_sed_USGS_21 | ecosystem: Environmental > Aquatic > Marine > Sediment | place: USA...
GGGCATTTTTTTAGGTGCAAGGCGGGACTCGGCGTCCCTGCCTCGGCCCGCCACAGGCGACATCCATGTCGCCTGACCCCTAAAAAAATGCCCTTTTTCGGCACACGACCTTTAGGTCGCAAGCTGTTCCCCCGGTTGCCTTGCTCCTACAATTCCAATCTTTATTTACCCTTCAAATTCTAGCAGGTGAACGGACAGTGCTTTTTGGATAAAGGGTTCTACTTATTGTCGAAAATAATCAAATTTTCTGTTTATTTTGAGTAGCAAATAAACTGTCGCAGTTTAGTCAACTTAAGCTGCGGGACTCGCTGAAAAATGTGCAGATCTCGTATGTCTAGAGATATGGAAGCAATTACTTTTCCGGACTGGATTAATACATGTGAGGCAACCGCAGCATTAGCTCGCGACGTAAAGACTGGGAAGCCGCAGGCCACCCAGTCAGTCGCGAGCTAATGCTGCGGTTGCCGTCTGGGATGCTTATAAAGCCTGAAGAAACAACCCATCGAAGAGACTAGCGAGCTGTTGACCGGCTTTTGTTCAGGCGTCGAGGGCCTGTTTGATTTCCTTGTAGATCAGGCGCGAGTGCTGAGTGCGCTTGGCGTCGGTCGGGGCGTTGCTGTGATTGCGCCACAGCTGGCGCAGTTTCTGGCGGTCGGCGTTTTCGATTTCTTCGAGCAGTGCCTCGATGGCGTCGTTGCCCTGTTCGATGATACGGTCGCGCCAGCGCTCGGCGCGGTGGTGGCGCTGGATCGATTGCTGACTGGACTGGTCGATTTCGGCCAGCGCGGCGACGATAGGGCCGGTGTCGCGGGCGCGCAGCAGCTTGCCGATAAACTGGTAGTGGCGCTTGAGCGCGCTGCGCTTGTTGTGGATGCGTTTCGCCAGCGCGATGGCTTGCGCTAGCTGGTCGTCGAGCGGGATGCGCGCCAGTTGATCGGCGGGCAGGGCGGCGAGTCTCTTGCCCAGATCCTGCAGCTGGTGGCTTTCGCGCTTGAGCTGACTCTTGCTGACATACTCGATTTCGTCAAACTCTGCTTCGTTTTCCATAACAGTCTGGGATAAAATGCGCGGATGGAACTTGAAAAAAACGATATTTTAGCATTTCCGCACGCGGAGTCATTTAAAAACGTCGTCGCCGATGCGATCAAGCTGGCGCAGGACAACGGCGCCAGCCAGGCCGAGGCCGGCCTGTCGGTATCGCAGGGACTGTCGGTGGCGACGCGCATGGGTACGGTGGAGACGATCGAGCATCAGCAGGACAATGGACTCGGCATCAGCGTTTATTTCGGCCGTCACAAGGCCAGTGCCAGCACGTCGAATCTGGACCCCGAAGCAATCCGTAAAACGGTCGCCGCCGCCTGCGACATTGCGCGATATACCTCGGAGGATCCCTGCGCCGGGCTCGCCGAGGCCGAGTTGATGGCGACCGAAATGCACGATCTCGACCTGTACCATCCCTGGGGCCTGGAGCCGCAGTCGGTTATCGATCTTGCGCTGGAATGCGAAAACGCGGCGCTCGACTACGATCCGCGAATCGTCAATTCGGAAGGCGCTTCGGTCGACCTGAACGCGGGCGTATCGGTGTACGGTAATTCGCACGGATTCCTGCAGGCGCAGCACAAGACCCGACACAGCATCAGTTGTTCGGTGGTCGGCGAGTCGAATGGCAATATGCAGCGAGATTATTGGTACGACGTCAGTCGCCATCCCGATCAGCTCGGCAGCGCGCGCAGCGTCGGCGAGACCGCGGCCGAGCGCACCGTACGCCGGCTCGACGCCAGCAAACTGAAAACCCAGCAGGCGCCGATATTGTTCGTGCCCGAACTGGCGCGTGGCCTGATCGGGCACTTCAGCGCCGCCATCGGCGGTGCGGCGCAGTATCGCAAGGCCAGCTTTTTGCTGGATGCGGTCGGTGAGCAAGTGTTTCCGGATTTCGTACAGTTGCGCGAAGATCCGTTTATTCCGCAGGCGCTGGGATCGGCGAATTTCGATGCCGAGGGCGTTGCCACGCATAGCGACGAGCTGGTGGCGAATGGCGTGATTCAGCATTACCTTCTGGACAGTTACTCGGCGCGCAAGCTGGGCCTGAAGACCACCGGTCATGCCAGCGGAGTGCACAATCTGATGCTCGCCGATACCGGCAAGTCCTTTGACGAGTGCCTGGCCGCGATGCATCGTGGATTCCTGGTCACCGAGCTGATGGGGCATGGCGTCAATACCGTAACCGGCGATTACTCGCGCGGCGCTGCCGGCTTCTGGGTTGAAAACGGCAAGCTCGATCACGCCATCGAGGAAGTCACCATCGCCGCCAACCTGCGCGGTATGTTCAAGGGCATTGTCGAAATCGGCAAGGATATCGACCTTCGCGGCAGCGTGCGCTGCGGCTCGATACTGATCGACAACATGATGATCGCCGGCAGCGACTAGTGAACCCTGCGGCCCTTTGGCAGTGGCGCTGCGTCGCCTGGAAAACTATGCCGCTCAGGTCTCTGTCGATCCTGCCGATATTGCTCGGCCTGTCGATGGCGCAGGCGTGGGCGCAGGACAAAAGCGGTCCGCCGGGTTATGTCTTCAGCGTCACCGTCAGTAGCCAGCAGCAGCTCGATGTCGTGCTCAACCGCGCCGAAGACCTGCGTGAGCTGTTCAATCCCGACGAACACGGCAAGATCGCGATCGTGCTGCACGGCGACGAGTTACAGCTGTTTCAGAAGGATAACTATTCTTCCAACCAGTCGGTGGTGGATCGAGCGCGTTTGCTCGACCAGGACAACATCATCGACATCAAGGCCTGCCAGACGATGATGCGGACACTGGAAATCGAGCAGAACGAATTGCCCAGTTTCATTGAGCAGGTGCCCTTCGCTCCGGCCGAGATCGAACGTCTGCAGGAAGAAGAGGGTTTTACCCGACTATAAGTCCCGCTCGTCCTGGCGCAGGGTCAGGATTACGGGTTTTTCCCCGGGCTCGTTTCGTTCGATGCGTATCGGCAGCAGCGGGTTGGCGGCATCGTAGTAGTATGTTATTTCGGTGTCGGAACTGGCGATGCTTTGTCGATAGACGTCGACGTCTATGGATTTGCCATTCAAATCGAGCCGATGACGGCCGCTGTAGATCAGGCTGGATTCAACCAGCTTGCCCTTGCGGTAAAAGTCGACCGTCATTTCCGCCTGCTGCCGCTGACCCATGACTGCCGCCAGCAGGTGTATGCTCTGATAGTCGTATACTGCGTCGGTGAGTGGCAGGCGTTTACGTTTGCCTTTCCTGAGCACTTCCATCTGACCCTTGTCCCAGTCGAAATTTGCCGATTCCTGCTGCTTTCGCTTGCTGGCGTCGGCGATCAGTATTTCGATTAAACGGATTTCGCCGTCGACGCGGCTGAAAAGGGTTTCGGTATAGGGGCGCTTGCGCGTGAACCAGGCGTAAACGCCGCGCGCGGCGGTGAGCGAACTCCAGCGCCAGTTTTCCCCCGCCGCTTTAAGGCTGAGCTCGGTAACCGCGATATGCCGCTTCCCCTTGTGCAGGTCGTAACTGGCGTTGAACGGCGCCAGCGATAGTTCCGCCGCATATCCGGCGGGGACTGCCGACAAGAGCAGCAGTAGCAGGCTAAGCGTCGAACGGAATCGGCTTTTCAAGTGGGGTATGTTCATAGTAAAGCCGACCATCTTTTATCGACAGGACTCCGCTGCTGAGCCAGCTCAGTACCTGCGGGTACATCCGATGCTCGAGTCGGTGCCCCCGCTGTTGCAGCTCCTCGGCATCATCGCCAGGTTCTATCGGGTAACTGGCCTGCAGGATAATCGGGCCGTCGTCGAGCTTCGCGGTAACCAGGTGGATGCTGACGCCGTGCTCCCTTTCGTTGTTATCCAGCACGCGCTGGTGGGTATCCAGACCCTTGTACGCCGGTAGTAGCGAAGGATGTATATTCAGAATCCTGTTTTCGAAGGCCTGAATGAAATCGGCGCCCAGTATACGCATGAATCCCGCCAGCACGATGTAGTCCGGATCGATCGCTTCGAGATAATGCTGCAGCACGTCGTCGAACTGCTTGCGGTCTTTATAATCCTCTTGCTCCAGGACCCAGGTATGCAAACCGTGCTGGGTAGCGCGCACCAGGCCGAAAGCCTGTCGGTTGTTGGAAATCACGGCCTTGATTTCAGCGTTGAGCCGAGCTGACTCGATGGCGTCGATAATCGACTGCAGGTTACTGCCGTTACCCGAAATCAGTACCGCAAGCTTGAGCGGCTGGCTCATGCCAGTATGACCGCAGCCTCGCCTCCACGGTCGATGACTTCACCAACAACCCAGGCGGTTTCGCCCGATGCTTCGAGCTGTCGCAGGCAATCCTGCTCGTGTTCGGCATCGACCGCCAGCACCATGCCGACGCCGCAGTTGAAGGTTCGCATCATTTCGTTTTGTTCGATACTGACGCTCCGTTGCAGCCAATTGAAAACCGCGGGCAACTCCCAGCTGGATAAATCGATTCTTGCCGCCAGCTGATCGGGCAGCACGCGTGGGATGTTATCGATCAGGCCGCCGCCGGTAATATGCGCGATGGCGTTGATCGGGTAGCGGGCCGATAATTCCAGCAGGTTCTTTACATAGATCCGGGTTGGCGTGATCAGCGCCTCCGCCAGCGACTGCTGGCCGCAGGTCTGTGTCAGGTCGGCCGCGGAAACCTCGATGATCTTGCGGATCAGCGAGTATCCGTTGGAGTGGGGGCCCGACGATGCCAGCGCCAGCAGGCGATTGCCGGCGGCGACGCGGCTACCGTCGATGACGCGATCCTTGTCGACGATGCCGACGCAAAAACCGGCCAGGTCAAAATCGCCGTCGTGATAAACGCCGGGCATTTCCGCGGTTTCGCCTCCGATGAGGGCGCATCCCGCCTGATTACAACCCGTCGCAATTCCGGCGATTACGGTTGCGGCCTGTTCGACCTGCAGTTGGCCGCTGGCGTAGTAGTCTAGGAAAAACAGGGCCTCGGCGCCGAGCACCGCAATATCGTTGGCGCACATCGCGACCAGGTCGATGCCGATGCCGTCGAGGCGGTTGAGTTCGAGCGCCAGTTTCAGCTTGGTGCCGACACCATCGGTGCCCGAAACCAGTAACGGATTCGGATAACGATCCAGCGGCAGTTCGAACAGTCCGCCGAATCCGCCGATGCTGCCGACGCAGCCATCCCGATGGGTGGATTTGATGGCGGGCTTGATGCGTTCCACCAGTTCGTTGCCGGCGTCGATGTCGACGCCCGCGGCACGATAATTCAAAGATCGCTCGGGATTCATGGTTTGAGAGTTCAGGAAATAATAGTGGTGTGCTATTTTACACGCCTTAAAATCAAATGTCCGTGCCAGAGATTAGATAAACAATGAAGTTACTAAAAGTTTTGCCGTTACTGCTCGTGCTGAGTTGTGCCTGGCGGCCGGCCGCCGCTGTAATCGTCGAAGACCTTTTCACCATCGAACTACCGGTTGCGGATCAAACCACCAGTCTGCGGCTGGAATCCTTCAGCCAGGCCTTCAAGCAGGTCATTGTCAAGGTCAGCGGTTCGGATGACGCCCTGCGCAGCCCGGCCTTCGAGCGTCCTGTCGAACGCAGCGCGCGTTATGTCAAACAGTTTCGTTATATTAATCGTAGCCAACCGGGGGACGAGGAATTCGACGCCGGACGTCTGTACCTGCGAATCGATTTCGACCAGCAACTGATCGAGGGCCTGCTGCGCGAGCACAATTTTCCGGTCTGGGGACGCGAGCGGCCAAGCAGCCTGCTGGTGATATCGTACGATGTGAATGAAAACATCCGGCTGGTGTCGGAGGATGCCACCCCGGACCTGATCGAATCGCTGGACCAGGCTGCCTCCGACTATGCCGTGCCTGTCCTGTTTCCACTGATGGATCTCGAGGATATCGCGCTGGTGAAGATTGGTGATATCGTCTCGCGGGAATACGAGAACATTAAAACCATGGCGCAGCGCTATGCGCCCAACGCGTTGCTGGTCGGACAGATTGTTGGCCGCAGCGGCAAGGGCTGGCACGGCGACTGGGAAGTGCGATTTGCCGACCAGATATTCAAATGGAAACACGAGGCGTCTTCGAAAAAAGCCGTCATCGACCAGGTAGTCAAACATCTGGCGAGAATACTGGCGCTGGAATACGCGCTCGAGGACCATCGCCGCGTCGAACAGTCGCTGCTGCTCAGCGTGTCCGCGCTGCAGGGCATCGAGCGATTGATTTCGGTACAAAAGTACCTGACCTCGCTCAACGTCGTCGAAAGCGTACGCGTTGCGATGATCACCGGGGATGTCGTCACCTATCGTCTGAAATTACGTAACAACGCCGAGGATTTGCAACGCTTGATCGAATTCGGCGATGTGCTCGAGCAGGAAGACTTTCCGCAGGTGAACACCCAGGGCGATGCGCAGATCATATTAAACTACGGCTACATCGACCGCGGGGTGAGCAATTAAACAGATCGCCCTAGCGCTTTCGGTCGATCGCCAGTTCAGTTTCGACAATTTTGTTTCCGATCAGGCCGAGTTAATCATCAGCAACCTGAAGGCGCTGATACGGGGCGATGGTGAAAGCCAGGTTGGACTGTGGGGCAAGGCCGCCAGCGGCAAGACCCATTTGCTGAACGCAAGCGCTGACTATGCCAGGCAATGCGGCAGGGTTTTACAGATTTACGATGCCGCCCAGTTGCAACACTGTACCGCCTCGGGGTTCGACGGTTACGGCGACTGCGATGTTCTTGCGATCGATAACCTCGATGCAATAGCCGGAAATCCCGAATGGGAAGCCTTTTTTTACCAGGTGGTCAACCGTTGCCGCGATGGCGAATTTCGCTTTCTTTACGCGCTCTCTGGCAAGCCCGACGAGTTGCCAATCCGGCTGAACGATTTCCGCTCGCGGCTGCAGTGGGGACTGATGTTGCAACTGCCTTCCAGCGGCGATGCGGAAATACGCGAAATCATGCGCCGCCGCTCCCGTTTGCTCGGCATCGAACTTTCGACCGAGGTGATCGCTTATCTGATGACCCATCATCCACGCGATCTGTCAGCGCAAATGGGTATCCTGCGCCAGCTCGATCAGACTTCGTTATCGCAGCAGCGCAAGATAACCATTCCGCTGGTCAAAACGGCGCTGCGCGAACGAATAGACTAGCTGTTGCGCATCTGCGCTCCGAGATAGCGCGCGAAGTAGATACTCGACAAAAACAATAGCGTGCTGAAAATCGTGGTGCCGAAGCCGTAAATCCGCAATGCCGGGTTCGATACCAGCTCACTGATGCCCACGCAAAAGTAAAACAGGGTCATAAAGCCGATCCACTTGTAGGTATAGCGCCGGGTCGTAAACAGGCCCCTGGCGGGCAACAATAGCGCAAATACCAGTATACCGGCCCAATAGTAGCTGACCGCCGCTACCGGCAGGAACAGGCTCAACTGGAAAGCCAGCAGGCCGATCCATGACAGGACACAGGTGATCTTTAACGGATGCATGGTTTTACCGAGTGTCTCAGGCCAGCCGGCTGGCGATATCGGCGATGCGTTTTCCCAGTGCACGGCAGGCCGAGATCTCGTGTTCACTGAGCGCCTGCCCCTGCTGTCCGGCAACATGGCTGGCGCCATAGGGCGTGGCACCTGTTCGAGTCTGATTCAATGCCGGTTCGGAGTAGGGGATGCCGCTCACCAGCATGCCGTGATGCAGCAGCGGCAGCATCATGCTGGTGAGTACGGTTTCCTGTCCGCCATGCTGGCTTGAGGTGGCGGTAAAAACACCGCCCGGTTTACCGATCATGCTGCCGGCGAGCCATAGTCGACTGGTCTGGTCGAGAAAATATTTCATCGCTGCCGCCATGTTGCCGAAATATCCGGGGCTGCCGATAATCATTCCGGCGCAGTCTTCGAGATCCGCAACGCGGGCGTAAGGTGCGCCCTGTTCGGGAACGCTGTCCGCGCCGCTTTCGTGATTCGCCGAAACTTCGGGCAGGCTGCGTAACACGGCTTCGCAATCCTGGTTGGAATCCACGCCAAGGCTGATTTGTTCCGCCATCGCGGCGACACCGCCATGACGGCTGTAATAGACGATCAGAATTTTATGCAATGAGGTCGAGCACCTTGTTCGGTGGACGGCCGATAACCGCCTTGTTTCCGACGACTACAATGGGGCGCTGCAACAGGACGGGGTGCCTGCAGATCGCTTCGATAATTGCTTCATCGGATAAACTGTCGTTATCGAGTTCGGCATCCTGGTAGGCCTGTTCGGTGGTGCGTAGCAGATCGCGCGCGCTGATACCGAGCATGCCGATGATACGGTTTAGCTCCTGCGCGTTCGGCGGTTCATCCAGGTAGTGGATGATGTCCGGACTGGCGTTGTTGTCCTCCAGTATTTGCAGCGTTTCTCTCGATTTGCTGCAGCTGGGATTATGGTAGATGACGGGTTTGTCATGACTCATGTTCCGGCTCCCCACCGATTGAATCTGACGCTGTTTTACAATAACGTCGAGGCCTTGGCAATAGTGGATTCGAGGCGCCTGCGCAAGAACTTGACAGGGCTGATATTGTGCTGGCAGGAAATCTCTGAAAACTAGGCTATAATCCGGATCAAATGAGTAATATTTACATTAAAAACTTGCCCTAAAGGGTTGATCATTGTAGTCTTCTTGGCAAAATGGGCTACCAAAATTAACAAGCACTTAATTCGATAAAGTTCTCGGAGAATATAATAGATGAAACCAACAGAACTCCTTAAGGTCGCGGCTATTGTCGCACTGACCTCAGGCATGATCGTAGGCTGTCAGCAAAGTTCTGACGAAATGACAACTGCCGAACCGATGGACGAAGAATGTCAGGGTGCTACCCCTGAAGTTCGCAATGCCATCTATGCCGCCAAGCTGAAAAACGCTCGCGCCAGAAACCTGGGTGCTGAATGGGAAGAGAACGCGAAGCTAATCGAGGAAGCTGAGCAAGCCGCTGCCGATTGTCAAAATGTTCGCGCCAAGATCCTGGCCAACAAGGCTGAAGACGCGGCCGCGGAAGCAATCGCCGCACTGCAGGGTGGTGAGCCCATGGCGGTTGAAGAACCCGATACCACAAGCACTGAAATGGCCCAGGACGACTCCCCGTATATCGGTGGTTACCTGGTGGTTTCAGGCGACAACCTGTGGAACATCTCGGGTCAGGACACCATCTACGGCGATCCCTACATGTGGCCACTGATTTACAAGGCCAATTCCGGTCAAATCAAGGATGCGGATCTGATCCATCCTGGTCAGTACTTCTACATTCCGAAGGCCAAGGGCGCGGAGCGCGGCGCAGCCATCGCGCACGCAAAGAATCGTGGCGCCTGGACGCTTGGCGAAACCGAAGCTTCCGACCTCGATTACCTGTCGCAGTAAAATTCGGCAGTTCCGAAAAGCCCGCTTACGCGGGCTTTTTTTTGCCTGCTCGCGATTGCGATCGGCAAACAGGCGATAGATACTTCTAAAATTGAACTAAAATTCGTTAGATACCTCCTATCCAGGGAGGATGGAAATGAATATGTCTGAATTCGTGAAATCAAGATTGTCAGTTCTGTTGCTGCTGCTGGCGATGCCGCTGGCGCTGCTGGCCGTTGACATGCCGTTGACCGATATCAATGGCAACAAGATGAATCTGAACAGCTATCGCGGTAAATGGGTGGTAGTGAACTACTGGGCTACCTGGTGTCCTCCCTGCATCGTCGAAATGCCGGAGCTGCAATCGTTTCATGACGAACACGTCGATACGGACGCCCTGGTTATCGGCATTAACACCGAGCTCATTGGTAAGCAGCAGCTAAGGGATTTCCTGGAGGATTATTTCATCACTTACCCGGTGGTGATCTCGGGACCAACCCAGAAATCGGAGCTGGGATTGATACCGGGATTACCGACCACGTTCATGGTCACGCCCGAAGGTGAGGTCGTGGCGCGGCAGGTTGGACCGGTCACGCGTGACATGATCGAACAGTTCATCCAAAACTGGCAGCCAAAGCAAATCACTTCACAGTAATCATCGGTGCAAGTCCGTGAATACCTGCTAATATGCAGTAAAGCACTAGCCCAAGACTTAAATCGTGACTAAACCCGTCTGTACCCTGGAAGGGATACTCGAAGCCCTGGTATCCCAGGATATTGTCGAGCAGGAAAAGGCCAGCCTGGTGACGTCGCTGGTTTCTGCCCAGGACAGAAAATCCCTGCATCCGCTGGAAATCATTGCCAGCCGACAGTGGACTAATAATAAGCAGCCGCAGCAGATTCTATCGCTCGACATGCTGACCGAATGGCTGTCCGAGCAATCCGGGGTAAGTCGATATCATTTCGATCCGCTTAAAATGGACGTCGCTTCCTGCACTTCCATTATCTCCTATGCCTACGCCTCGAGATTCGGCATCCTGCCAGTCAAGGTAACCGATAGCGAAGTCGTGATAGCGGTTACCGATCCTTACAATCTCGAATGGATGGATGAACTGGATCGCATCGTCAACAAGCCGATCAGCACGGTGCTGGCGAACCCTAAGGAACTCAAGAATTACCAGATCGAGTTTTACAGTGTCAGCAAGGCGATGGAAGGCGCCGGCAACAAGACCACGGGTGAATTGCCCGGCAACATCCAGAATCTCGAACAGCTGATCGAACTCGGCAAAACCGGTAAGGTCGATGCCGAAGATCAGCATATCGTCAGTATCGTCGACTGGTTGATGCAATACGCCTTTAATCAGCGCGCCAGCGATATTCACATCGAGCCTCGCCGCGAGCAGGGTAACGTGCGCTTTCGCATCGACGGCGTCATGCACCAGGTTTACGAGATTCCCGCCAACATCACCGCCGCGGTTATCAGCCGGATCAAAATCATGGGCCGGCTCGACGTTGCCGAGAAACGCAAACCCCAGGATGGGCGTATCAAGACCCTGTCACCCGATGGCGTCGAGATCGAGCTGCGTTTGTCGAGTATGCCCACCGCCTTCGGTGAAAAGCTGGTGCTGCGGATTTTCGATCCGGAAGTGCTGGTGAAAAATTTTGCTGCGCTGGGCCTGGAAAAGAAAGAGTCCGATACCTGGAACGACATGATTTCGCGGCCCTATGGCATCATCCTGGTTACCGGTCCGACGGGTTCGGGTAAAACCACAACGCTTTATACCAGTCTCAAGCACCTCGCCACGCCGGAAGTGAACGTGTGCACTATCGAGGATCCGATCGAACTGATCGAGCCCAGTTTCAACCAGATGCAGGTACAGCACAATATCGATCTGGATTTCGCCACCGGCGTCAAAACCCTGCTGCGGCAGGATCCGGATATCATCATGGTGGGCGAGATTCGCGACCGTGAAACCGCTGAAATGGCGGTGCAGGCAGCGCTTACCGGGCACCTGGTATTGTCCACGCTGCACACCAACGATGCCCCGTCCGCGATTGCGCGTCTGGTCGAAATCGGTGTGCCGTCTTATCTGATTACCGCAACGCTCATCGGCGTGGTCGCGCAACGGCTGGTGCGCACGCTGTGCCCGCACTGCAAGCAGGAAAGCGGCTTTAAACTGCCGGACTGGCAAGCCCTTATCAAGCCCTGGACCACGTCGCCACCCGAGAAAATTGCTTCGGCCGAAGGTTGCCTCGAATGTCGCCAGACCGGATTTATCGGTCGTGTCGGCATCTATGAAATGATGCCGCTAAGCGACTCTCTTAAGCAGGAAATCGACGATAACTTCGACCTGCTCAAATTTCGCAAGGCGGCGGTTCGCCAGGGCATGAAGCCTCTCAACCTGGCGGGTGCGCAAAAGGTAGCGCGCGGCATGACGACGATCGAAGAAGTGCTCAAGGTTGCTCCGCCTCGCTACGACATTTAGCGATATCAGATCGCTGACCGCGGCACTGTTACTATGCGCCGGTGTCCTGTTGCATGGTTGTAGCGACAACGGTGATTCGGCGCAAGATCAAATCCGCGCGTTTATCGAAGCCGGCGTCGAGGCGGCCGAGGCTCGCCGCTCGGGTGATCTCGGCGATATGATCCATGGCGGCTATCTCGATCAGAAAGGCTACAACAAGAAACAGCTTGGCGGCCTGTTACGCGCCTACTTTTTCCGGCACAAAAATATTCACCTGTTCACCAAAATAGACGAAATCGAATTACTCGGGGATAACCAGGCCCTGGTGCGGCTGCACGTGGCAATGGCGGGTAGCGTGATCTCCGATATCGACGCCATATCGTCGTTGCGCGCCCGCCTGTATCGTTTCGAGCTGCGCCTGGTCAGGGAAGACGAATGGCGTTTGCAGCATGCCAGCTGGCAACCCGCCAGCATCGTCGACCTGGAGTAGTGTATTCTCGCTAAACCGGCCGTTAACAGGGATATCCCGTGATCCAACGCCATAGAACCAAGCTGCTGCTGATTACGCTGATGATTAGCTTCGGCATTTATCTGGAAATCGCCGGTTGGCTGGATGCGCAACAGGCGCTGGAGTTTGCCCGCGGCTATGCCCGGCACTGGTGGCTGATCCTGATTCTGATTGTGGCGCAGTCGGTATTGTTTACCTTTGCGCTCGCCGGTTCCCTGTTCCTGTGGATCGCGGCTCCGCTTTATCCGCCGCCAGTGGCCACGTTTATTCTGGCCGCGGGTGGCACCCTGGGTGGGCTCGGCGCTTATTTTTTCTCCGAGTATCTGACCGCGGACTGGATACAGCGAATCGAAAAATCGCGCGCCTATAAATTACTGCATACGCAGGATAATTTTTTCACTCTGTTTGCGATGCGCGTGTTTCCCGCCTTTCCGCACTCGCTGGTTAACTACAGCGCCGGCATCCTGAAAGCGAGATTGAGTCACTTTATCGTCGCGGCGATTCTGGGTATTTCGATCAAGTCTTATGTTTATTCGCGCGTGATTTATAACGCCGCCAGCTCGTTGTCGATGGACGTGTTACTGGACGTCTGGATTCTGGGGCCGCTGGTGCTGCTATCCGCGATCAGTGCGGCGGCGGTGTATATCAACTATCGACGGGCTCGAGCCTGACCCAGCCGGCGGCGGATTAAAGCTCCGATCGAAGCGCTTGCAGCAAAGGATTCGAGCAGCTCGCGCCAATGCGGATTTGATCGCAGCCGTTAAAGGCGGCAAAGGACAGGACTTCCCGCCTGAAAGCGTCGCCGAACGCGTCGTCAGTCCGCTGCTCCAGGTACAGCGATTTTATCTCTAGGCAGCCCTGTGCCCGGTGCGCCTTGCAATCGAGTCGGCCGACGAAGCGATCGCGGTACAGCATCGGCAGACAGAAGTAACCGAACTCGCGCCTGGCCTCGGGCAGGTAACACTCGATCTGGTAATCGAAATCAAACAACTCGCGACCGCGCTGGCGTTGAATCACGGTATTGTCGAAGGGTGACAGGATATGCATCTGCGCGCGACAACGTGGTGCTCTCGAATCGAGTAGTTCCGGGTCGATGTACAGCTCGACGCCGTTTTTGAGACTGACCGTGGTCAGGGACTGGTCTTCGAGTCGCCCGTCCAGCAGTCGTTTCACCGCCGCGCGTAACGGTTTCCCCTTGCGCAGGTAAGTCATCGATACCAGGCTGGCGAATCCATGTGCTCGCAGGTTACTGTCGACGAGGTGGGCCGCGAATTCATCGATATCGGGCTCGTGAGTGTCGACCCAGTCCGGTAATACGCGCTGCGGCAGGTCATATAGTTTCTGGAAGCCCTCGCGCGCGCTGACCATGAGTTCACCCTGCATGAATAATTGTTCCAGCGCCTGTTTTGCCGGCTTCCATTCCCACCAGCCGTCGCTGCGGTGATTCGGATCGGCAAAATCCCGCGCGCGCATCGGGCCGTCGATTTCAATCCTTAGTAGAATTTCGCGCTGCAGTTTTCGGTCGCAATCCGGAAACCAGTTACGTTCGCCCTTCAGTTTACGCATGCGCGGCAGCGAAAAACGATATTCCGACATCGGCAGCCAGGCCGCGGCGTGCGACCAGTACTCGAACAGTTTTCGCTCGCTGACCAGACGCTCGAGAAACTTCGGCTGGTAATTGTCTACCCGCGACCAGAGCACATGGTGATGCGCGCGCGCCACCACCGAAATTGTATCGATCTGGACGTAACCGAGACGTTCAATCGCCCGCAACACGGCTTTTTTGCCGCGCCCGAATGAATTTGATTTCACCAGGCCCTGTCGATCCAGTGTAATGCGCCTGAGTTTACCGGCGAGAGACATGTTTAGCGCGTTTCCGGGTTTCTGCTTACGGGTGACAGAGGCTACTGCTTGAACCAGTTTCTTTGCAGGGCCGAGATTACCTTGTTGGGGTATACGGTTTTGCCGAGGCTACCGTTGTAGCGCGCCAGCGCGCGCACCAGGCTATCGGGCTCCATATCGATATAGTAACGCAGTATGGTGCAGCCCATGCGCAGGTTGGTGCGAATTTTAAACAGGTTGTTGTCAGATATTCCGATTTCGTTGAGCCAGAACGGCATGACCTGCATCAGGCCGCGCGCGCCCGCAACCGAGATCGCGAACTCGTCGAAGCGGCTTTCGACCTCGATCACCGCGAGCACGAGTTCGGGTTCGATATCGACCCGTTTGGCTTCGTAGTGAACCTGTTTGAGCATCTGGATGCGTGCCTTGGGATTCTGCACGAATTTTTCCAGCCGGCGTGACATGTCGAGCAACCAGACTTGCGCTTCGAAGCGATCGATGAAACCCGAGTCGGATTCGATGGCCTCTTTCAATAGTCTGCGTAGCTCTGGATCGCTAGACGCCTGCGCCGGCAGGCCCACCGGCAGGTACAGCAGCGGCAGCAACAGGATTGCCGCGTATCGTCTTAATCGGCGCGACATTGTCCTGCAAACAGCCGTTGCAGAAAGCCGTCGAGATCGTCGAGCGACAGGTCCTGCGCATTGTCGTCGCGTCGGCCCTTGTACTCGAACTGCCGCTGCTTGAGTCCGCGTTCGCTGAACACCACCCGATGCGGAACCCCGATCAATTCCATGTCGGAAAACATGACGCCCGGCCTGAGCGCCCGGTCATCCAGAAAAACCTCGAGCCCGTGTTGTTGACAGCTATGGTAAAAATCGTCGGCCGCCTGTTTGACCGCTTCCGACTTGTGATAGTTGATCGGGCAAATCGCCAGTTGAAAAGGCGCCAGCGCATCGGGCCAGATGATGCCGCTGTCATCATGGTTCTGTTCGATGGCGGCCGCCACCACGCGGGTGACGCCGATGCCGTAGCAACCCATGTACGGGTAAACCGCCTTGCCCTGTTCGTCGAGCACCGTTGCCTGCATGGATTCGGAATATTTCTGGCCCAGCTGGAAAATGTGACCGACCTCGATACCGCGAAGAATCCTGAGCTGACCTTTGCCGTCGGGACTCGGATCACCCGCCACTACGTTACGGATATCGACGCTTGCCGGTTCGGCGCAATCCCGACCCCAGTTAGCGTTGATCAGGTGCCTGTCGTCCTGGTTGGCGCCACAAACGAAATCACTCAACTGCGCGGCGCTATGATCGACGAAAACAGGGATATCAAGACCGATCGGGCCGAGAGAGCCGATATCGTTGCCCAGCAGTTTGACGATCTGTTCGCGTTGCGCCATGCGCAGCGGGCTGGCAACGCCCTCAAGCCGTTCCGCCTTGAGTACGTTGAGTTCATGATCGCCTCGCACTACCAGCGCCACCAGGCCGCCGTCCTCGGCTTCGGCAATCAGGGTTTTCAGGCATTGTCGCGCGCTCACACCGAGGCCCTTGGCGAGGTCATCGATGGTGTGCATCCCCGGCGTATCGACGGTTTCCATGGCGGCGCTGGGCGCGGCGCGTCCGCTGCTCTGCGGCAGTGCTTCGACGGTTTCGATATTGGCCGCGAAATCGCCCTGGTCGGAAAACGCAATCGCATCCTCGCCGGAATCGGCCAGTACGTGAAACTCCTGCGAGGTGCTACCGCCGATGGCGCCCGAATCGGCGCTGACCGCCCGATAATCGAGACCGAAGCGATCGAAGATGCTGACGTAAGCCTGGTCCATGATGTCGTAGGCGCGCTGCATCGCGTCCTTGTCGATATCGAAGGAGTAGGCATCTTTCATGATGAATTCTCGCGACCGCATGATGCCGAAACGAGGTCTGATTTCGTCGCGAAACTTGGTCTGGATCTGGTAGAAGTTGACCGGCAGCTGGCGGTAACTGTTGACTTCGCGGCGGAATATGTCGGTGATGATCTCTTCGTGCGTGGGTCCGATACAGGCGTCGCGCTGGTGGCGATCCTGCAGGCGGAGCAGTTCGGGCCCGAACTGTTCCCATCGCCCCGATTCCTGCCATAGCTCCGCCGGCTGAAAAGACGGCATTAACAATTCCAGCGCCCCGGCGCGGTCCATTTCCTCGCGCACGATCTGTTCGACCTTGCGCAATATCCGCAGGCCCAGCGGCAGCCAGCTATAGATGCCGGCGGCGTGTCGGCGGATCAGGCCGGCACGCAGCATTAGCTGATGGCTGACGATTTCGGCGTCGACCGGGGTTTCTTTGAGGGTGGCGAGGTGGAAACGGGAAGCTCTCATAAGCGTTCAAACACAGTCAGGGTGCACCAGAATTGATTAGATTCGGCGCATTATAGAGATTCCACCAAGGGTTAACAGAAAATTAACTGCGGCAATCGATTATTGACAAAAACGCTCGACGTCAGCCTCGGACTGGACCTTGCGTTCCTCGATTTCCTCGGAAGTCATGTAGCGAGTGTTGCCGTCGGCGTCCCTGAGCTTGATGCGGCTGCTTTTGCCGATGACTTCCAGGTCTTCACGGGCTTTTTCACAGGCAACCTTGGCCTGATCCTCGGGCACCTGTTCGTTGTTGACCGGGGCGCTGCTTGCATTGCCACTTGAAGTACTCAGTCGCGGCAGGGCTTTCCCCGGATTACTGGGCGCGGAGAGGACGCGGACACCTTCGGTTTTCGCACTGACGGGGGGCGAATCACCGTAATGGACATTTCCTTCTTCGTCAGTCCACTTGTGAATGGATCCCGCGTTGAGCGACATCGATGCCAGTAATATCAGGAAAATCGAATAGCGCATTATTATTCCTATCCTTGCTGCAATTTATGTAGTTTACGAATCAAAAGAATAGTTGTCATCCAAATATTTACCATCTTTTTTTAATGTTGAGTCTCAGTTTCAGGAGCGGTGTCGGCTGTTCATCATCAATCAAATTTATATCTTCTGTAGGTATTAATAAAAATAATATATAATGTTTGGCCCGAAATATGGGCCACGCACCCAATGAGCGATCGCAGACTCAAGGTTTTTCACACAGTAGCCAGACTGTTGAGTTTCACCAAGGCTGCTGAAGCGCTGCATATGACCCAGCCCGCGGTCACTTTCCAGGTAAGACAGCTGGAGGAGTATTTCAACACTCGCCTGTTCGACCGCACCCATAACAAGGTCAATCTGACCCCGGCCGGGGAAAGGGTGTCTGAATTTGCCGAGCGTATTTTCGATCTCTATACGGAAATGGAAAACTCGGTGCGCGACCTGACCGGAGAAATCAGCGGTGCCCTGACCATCGGTGCCAGCACCACGATCGCGGAGTATATGCTGCCGGCGCTACTCGGCGAGTTCAAAAACCGTTACCCCGATATCAACCTGCGGCTCAAGGTTTCGAATTCCGAGGGTATTGTTTCGATGGTGGAACACAACGTCATCGATCTCGGCGTGGTCGAGTCGCCGGTGAGCAATAAAAACCTGATTGTAGAGGTTTGCCACGACGATCAGCTGGTGGTGGTTGCCGCACCGGATCACGAACTGGTCAAGCGCGGCGGAATGGTAAAGGCAGCCGAAATCGTCAACCATCCATTCGTCAGCCGGGAAGAGGGCTCCGGTACCCGCGATGTGATCATGCAGTACCTGATCGACGAGAACGTCAATCCCGCCGAAATGGAATTTTGCCTCGAACTCGGCAGCCCGGAAGCGATCAAGGGAGCGGTTGAAGCCGGCATGGGTATTACGATTATTTCGCGTTCCATCATCGGCAAGGAGTTGAAACTGAACACGCTTTGCGAACTGCAGCTCGATCCTCCCTTGAGCCGGCCTTTTTCGTTCGTTCGCCAGCGCCAGAAGTTCCGCGTTACGGTAATGGAAGAGTTGCTCGAGTTCGCGCAATCTTACTTCGAGAAACACGGGTAAAGTTAACCGCCTAGCCTGGTCGCCGGATTGTTACAGCATGTTTGAAATCCTACAACAGTGGTACCACCGTCATTTCACCGATCCGCAGACGGTGATTTTTGCCTTTATCCTGATTTCCGGCGGGCTGCTGGTTTTCGTGCTCAATACCCACTTGATGCCGATCCTGGTCGCCATCATTATTGCCTACCTTTCGGAGGGCCTGGTGGCCTGGCTGAACCGGGTAAATATCGGCAGAACCACGGCCGCGAGCATCGTCACCGCGTTGATGATAACGGCGATCATCCTGACCTTTTTCGTGTTGCTGCCGCTACTGTCGAAACAGGTGAGCGAACTGTTTCGCGAGATGCCGAACATGCTCGGCAAGGGGCAGCAGTTACTGCTGCAGCTGCCGCAGCAATACCCCGACTATGTATCGGCGCAACAGATCGAGGAGATTTTGACGCTGGCGCGCATCGAGCTGACCTCGATGGGGCAGCGCGTGGTATCGATTTCGCTTTCCTCCGTGGTTGGCGTTATCACCTTCCTGGTGTATATGATCCTGTTACCGTTGATGGTTTTTTTCTTCTTGAAGGACAAGACCATCATTCTTAGCTGGCTTGCCAATTTCCTGCCCGAGGAACGCAGGTTGCTGCGTACGGTATGGGTTGAGCTGGATGTCAAGATCGCCAGTTATGTACGGGGCAAGGTTATCGAGGTGTTAATCATCTGGGTAGCGAGCTACGTCGCCTTTGCCTTGATGGGGCTGGACTACGCGATGCTGTTGAGTCTCGCGGTCGGTTTGTCGGTCATTATTCCCTATGTCGGAGCCACGGTTGTGACCATACCCGTGGCCCTGATCGCATTCTTCCAGTGGGGCGCTAGCTCCGAGTTTGGCTGGTTGATGGCGATTTACGCTTTTATCCAGTTCCTCGATGGCAACCTGCTGGTGCCGCTGCTGTTTTCAGAAGTAGTCAATCTGCACCCGGTCGCCATCATTGTCGCGGTCGTATTTTTTGGCAGCCTGTGGGGAGTCTGGGGCGTGTTTTTCGCGATTCCGCTGGCAACCCTGATCCAGGCGATACTGAAGGCCTGGCCCTCCGAGGACCTGATTGCCGAATAAATAGTACAGCGGTATACATCACCGCTTTACTATTTATTCGGCATACCGGAAGTTGCGCAGCAACTACCGATACGTCGGACCGCCGGGATCTTGAAACGCTGCCACGGTGTAGGTTTTCTGCACCAGCATCCGATTTTGGAATGAGGCTAAAGCGGTATACATCACCGCTTTACTATTTATTCGGCATACCGGAAGTTGTGCAGCAACTACCGATACGTCGGACCGCCGGGATCTTGAAACGCTGCCATGGTGTACGTTTATACTATTGAGTTAACTTTGCGAATAACACCCCGACAATCAAAGGAATAGCTTCAAAACATTCTGTTTTCTTTATAACATACGGCCCTTGATTAACCGTGGCCAACCGAGGCAACCATGTTTACAGGCAGTATCGTGGCATTAGTCACTCCGATGCAGGGTAATGGCGATGTCGATTACACCCAGCTCGAGTCATTGATCGACTTTCACGTGCGTGAGGGCACCTCCGCACTGGTTATCGCCGGCACCACCGGCGAATCGGCAACGCTGAGCCCTGCCGAGCATTGCGATTTGCTGCAACGCAGCTACGAAATCATCGGTCAGCGCTTGCCGATGATCGCCGGTACCGGCGCCAATTCAACCGCCGAAGCCATAGAGCTAACCCGTTGCGCGCTCAAGGCCAGGGCCGAAGCGGCGCTGCTGGTAACGCCTTACTACAACAAGCCGACACAGCACGGCCTGGTGCTACATCACCAGGCGATCGCCGAAGCCGTCGATATTCCGCAGATACTTTACAACGTTCCGGGACGCACCGCCTGTGACATGCAGGCCGATACGGTGGCCGAACTGGCAAAGGTCGGCAATATCGTCGGCATCAAGGAAGCCACCGGCAGCATGGAACGACTGGCCGATATCAAGCGCCAGGTAGGCGACGACTTTTCGCTGTTAACCGGCGACGATTCAACCACCTGCGAATTTATTTTGAGTGGCGGGCACGGCGCGATATCGGTAACCGCCAACGTGGTGCCCGCGAAAATGGCCAACATGTGCCGCCTGGCGCGGGAAGGCAGGCAAGAAGAAGCGCGAGCGGCCGATGCGGAAATTGCGGATTTGCATCGATTGCTGTTTGTCGAGTCGAATCCTATCCCGGTAAAGTGGGCGGTATCTCAAATGGGTTTTGGCGAGCTGAATCTGCGCCTGCCGATGACAAGGCTCTCTGAACAGCACCAGCAACCGCTCAAACAGGCGTTGATCGCCTGCGGGGCCTTATGAATCTGCGTCGTATCACTGCCCTGATGGTACTGGCGATTGCAATCAGTGGTTGCCAGAACGATCTCGATATGCGCTACCTGGATGCCTCGGTTGGTAGTCGACTGGAATTACCGCCCGATCTCATCGAGTACGAATCCGAGTCAGGGTTCGAATTACCTGAAACTTTTTCCGGTGATGATCCGAGCATACGCAACAAGGTGCCGGTGCTGGCCCGGGTGGAATCGCTACGTGTCGAGGGAAGCGAGGATCTATACTGGCTGAGCGTGGAGGAACCGGTCGACAACCTGTATCAGTTGGTAAAAAATTTCTGGGCCGCGGAAGGTTATCGCCTGATCGTGGACGAGCCGGTTATCGGGATCATGCAAACCGAGTGGATTTACAAGGAAGTGGGTAGCCTGGAGGAGGGTACCGGTAGCTGGCTTGAGCGATTGTTCGGGGACCAGGACCTGTCAGCCGTCCAGGATCAGTTCAAGACCAGGATAGAGCGCGGCCCGCAGGGCGAGAGCCGGATTTACGTCGCTCATCGTGGCGCCGAGTATAGTTACGTGCTCGACTCTAACGAAAGGAGCAAGCCGCTGAATGACGGCGGCGATGAAGATACCAACTGGCGTGCACGTCAGCCCGATCCCGAGCTGGAGATCGAGATGCTGTCGCGAATGATGATTTACCTGGGCCTGCAGCAGCCCCAGGTCGATCAGCAGCTGGCGAATGTAAAGCTGTTCCAGCCGCGGGCATTCATACAACACGATAGCAAGGAAAATTCACCCTTTCTGATTATCAGGAATCCTTATCAGATTGCCTGGAACCGGGTGTTGCACAATCTCGAGCGAATGAATTTCGACATCGTGAGCTCAGAGTTCAAAACCGGGGTGATCGAGCAGGTGGGGATTTTTGTTGTCAATATCGAGATCAAGGATTCGCAAAAAAAGGGCGGCCTGTTTTCCCTGGTGTCCGGGACCGAATCCGAAACGCGGCAAATCGCTTTGATTCTGTCAGAGGAAAACCATGAGCTGACCCGGGTCGAAATCGAAGACGCCAAGGGAGAATTTGATACTTCTCCGGAAGGCGCCGAGTTTCTTAGCCTACTGTATCGTCAAATCAAATAGCGGATATGAGAATTGCATCGTTGGGTAGCGGTAGCCGAGGCAACGCAACCCTGGTACAACATGGCAGTACCACGATCCTGGTCGATAATGGATTTTCGTTAAAACAGTTTAGCCAGAGATTACAGCGGCTTGAGATTGAACCGCGCGGCATCGATGCGGTCCTGTTAACCCATGAACACGGCGATCACAGCGGCGGCGTGCAGCGTCTTTGTAGCAATCACGGGATTCCACTGTGGACCGCTGTCGGCACTGCCCGCGCAGCGCTGTCCCCCGATTTCGAGTATCATGGCCTGGTCGCGGGCCGCGCTGTCACCATCGGCGAAATCGAAGTACTGCCGGTCACGGTTCCTCACGATGCCAGCGAACCGCTGCAGTTTATATTTCACCAGCTCGACACTGGCAGGCGCCTGGGCGTACTGACCGATACCGGTCATATCACCAGTCATATCGTCGAAGCCTTTGATCGCCTCGACGGTCTGCTGCTGGAGTTCAATTATGATCCCGAAATGCTTGCAAGAGGGCCTTATCCGGAAATGCTCAAGCAGCGCGTGGGCGGTAATCATGGACACCTGTCCAACCTGCAGTCACTGGATTTACTGCGACAGATCGATACCGGCAACCTGGTTTGCCTGATTGCCGCGCATATATCGGAAAAAAACAATGCACCGGGAATCGTAGAGGCCCTGATTCGGCAGCTGGACGATGTGCCCGTGCCGGTGCTTGCCAATCAGGATGTCGGTTTTGACTGGATAACGGTTTAAGCCCCGGCGCCAGGGGCGAGCAATCACTCGCCAGGCTGCGCGTCCTTGTTATGTTCGATCAACGCATAGGCCGAGTGATTGTGGATCGATTCGAAGTTTTCGGATTCGAGCACGTACTGGCGAATACGGTCGTCCTTGTTCAACTCGCCGGCAATATCACGCACCATATCCTCGACGAACTTGGGATTGTCGTAGGCGCGCTCGGTCACGTATTTTTCGTCGGGACGTTTGAGCAATCCGTATAGTTCACAGGAAGCCTGTTTTTCGACGATATCGATCAGTTCCTCGATCCAGATGAAACCGCTGGTTTTTGCATCCAGCGTGACATGCGAACGCTGGTTGTGGGCGCCGTAGTCGGAAATCGACTTGGAACAAGGGCATAAACTGGTCACCGGAATCTGAACCTTGATGCGCGTGCTGGTCACGCCAGAATTGATTTCTCCGATCAACGATACCTCGTAGTCGAGCAGGGATTCGACCCCGGAAATCGGCGCTTTCTTGTTGACGAAGTAGGGGAAACTCATTTCGATATAACCGGACTCGGCTTCCAGCAATTCGGCCATTTCCCGCAGCATTTCGTTGAACGAGGTATAGGAAATCTCTTTTTCGTGATCGTTGAGAATTTTTACGAAGCGCGACATATGGGTGCCCTTGAACTGGTGCGGAAGGAACACGAACATGCTGAAGGTTGCGATCGTATGCTGCTGGCCGTCGGAACGGTCCTTAACGATAACCGGGTGACGAATGTCCTTGATGCCGACTTTATTGATCGCAAGCTCACGCGTATCGGCGCTGCCCTGGACGTCTGGAATTGTCGAAACGCCGCTGGCGGCTGGTTCACCATTCATGGCTTGATCCTGTTACAAACCCCGGGCACTTCATCACGGCGCGGTGAATGAGTGATAGAGTCGATTGATAATATCGGTAATTCAATAACCGAGTAAAATGGTCGGGTATTATACTGCGGAGTCGGGTTAACGCAAATAGTCATGTTGGCGATTATCCCATTAACGCCAGCGGATAGCGATAGCAGTCCTTTGTATGAGGATTAGAATTTTCCGGCACAAGGCGGGGTTAACGAAATCAGCGATTTCGCCGGTGAAACTGAGCCAGCCAATGTCAGGCTGGATTCAGGAGGTAGGTATTGTCGTTATTATTATTATGGTTTAAGCAGGCGAAACGTCTTCTGCCTGCGGGCCCTTGGCGCCGTCGGTAACCTTCATGGTTACATTCTGACCTTGCTGAAGCGTTTTGTGTCCGTCACCCTGTATTGCACTGTAATGAACGAAAACGTCTTTACCACCCTCTTGTGAAATAAAACCATAACCTTTGGCATCGTTAAACCATTTAACCGTGCCAGTTACTGTATCAGACATAATATTACTCTGTAGCTTGAAGATATTAGTGCCCGGTTTTGCAACCCGACGGGATTCATTGTATGGGATAAAAACAGCGGAAGCCATTATTTAAAGCGGTCGGCGTCTCTTCGGAGTTCGAAAAGGCGGCTGTAAAAGTGTGAGCCCGTGGTGATTCCGGCGGCTTCGGCTAGCCTGTGGTGAATTCGATTATCGAACTTTTCAGCGTTGCCGGATCGAGGCCGTAGTCTTCCAGTATCTGTTCACGACTGCCCTGCGACGGGAAAAAATCATCCAGACCCAGGCGCAGTAACGGGACCTGGATCTGGTCCCGATTGAGCAACTCGAGCACCGCCGAACCCGCCCCGCCGACGACGCTCGAATCTTCGAGCGTGATCAGGTAATCGTGGCTTGCCGCAATTTGCGTAATCAGGGCTTCGTCGAGAGGCTTGATGAAACGCATGTTGATCAGGCTAAGATTGAGTTCGTCGGCGACAAGGCTGGCGATATCGAGCAAACTGCCAAACACCAGTAACGCGGTTCCTTCGCCCTGGCGTAACTGCAGCGCCTTGCCGATTTCAATGCAATCGTCGATGTTGACCCTGTCGGGCTCGGCGGTACTGTCTCGCGGATAACGCACCAGCGCCGGACCCGGGTAATGGTAAGCCGTGTTCAACAGGGTGAACATATCTTCAGCGTTTGCCGGCGCCATCATGATAATCCCTGGGATGCAGCGGCAGAAAGCGACATCGAAGTTCCCGGTATGGGTCGCACCGTCGGCGCCGACGATACCGGCGCGGTCGACCGCGAAGGTGACGTCCAGGTCCTGCACCGCGACATCGTGCACGAACTGGTCGTAGGCGCGCTGCAGGAAGGTCGAGTAAATCGCGACTACCGGCTTGAGCCCTTCTCGCGCCATGCCCGCCGCCAGCGTTACCGCGTGCTGTTCGGCAATGCCGACATCATGGTATCGCTCAGGCAGTTGGTCGGAAAACTCGACCAGCCCGGATCCCTCTCGCATCGCCGGCGTTATCGCATGCAAATTCGAATCCTTCTGACCCTTGGCCAGCAGCCAGTCGGAAAAAAGGCTGGTATAGGACTGCATCCCCGGTTTGCTCGAAGACTTGACATCCCCGGTCTCGGGATCGAATGGGCCGACGCCGTGAAACTTGCATGCGTCTTCTTCCGCCGGCTGGTAGCCCTGGCCTTTGCGCGTGACAATGTGCAGCATTCTCGGGCCGGACAATTGCTGCAGGTTGCGGATTAGCGACATCAAGTCGCCGAGGTTGTGTCCATCGATCGGTCCGAAGTAGGAAAATCCGAGCTCTTCGAACAGCGTGCCCGGGGTGACCATGCCCTTGACGTGTTCCTCGGCACGCCTGGCCAGCTCCCAGGCGCTGGGAATTCGCTTCAATACATTTTTACTGCCCGAGCGCAGGCTGGAGTAAATCTTGCCAGACCAGATACTCGACAGGTACTTCGACATCGCGCCCACGTTGGGTGAAATCGACATTTCATTATCATTCAAAATGACCAGCAGATCGTTGTCGAGGGCGCCGCCGTGGTTAAGCGCTTCGTATGCCATGCCGGCGGTCATGCCGCCGTCGCCGATGATAGCGACGGTCTTGCGATCGATTCCCTGGGCAGTCGCGGCAATCGCCATGCCCAGCGCGGCGCTGATGGATGTGCTCGAATGGCCCGCGCCAAAGTGATCGTATTCCGACTCCGTGATCTTGGGAAACCCGGAAAGCCCGCCTTTCTGGCGCATGCTCGCCATTCGGTCGCGCCTGCCGGTCAGGATCTTGTGTGGGTAACACTGGTGGCCGACGTCCCAGACCAGGCGGTCATGCGGTGTGTCAAACAGGTAGTGCAGGGCAATCGTGATCTCGACCGATCCCAGACCTGAGGCTAGGTGACCGCCGGTGCGGGACAGGCTTTGTAACAGAAACGCGCGCAGCTCTACCGCCAGTTCGGGCAGTTGGCTTTCGTCGAGCTCGCGCAAGTCGGTAGGACTGTCGATTTGCGCCAGTATCGGATATGTTGCTTTTACATCATTCAATGAACTGTTATCCAGCACGACGCTTCGCTCAGTTTCTGCGCTCGACGAACCACGCCGAAATATACCGTAAAATGTCGGCTTCCTCACCAAATATCGACAAAGCCTGCAATGCATGCTGATGCAGGTCCCGGGCTTTTTCCTGCGATGCCTGGAGGCCGATAATCGAAGGGAAGGTGGGCTTGTTGCGCGCGCTGTCCGCACCCTGCGTTTTACCCAGCGTCGCCGTGTCGCCGATTACATCTAGGATATCGTCCTGCACCTGGAATGACAGGCCAATCGATTTGGCATAGGAATCCAGCGCCTGGAACTGCGAATCGTCGAGTTCGTCGGTGCTGAGCGCCGCCAGCTGTATGCAGGTGCGAATCAATGCCCCGGTCTTGTGGATATGCATGGTTTCTAGCTCGGCAATGTTCAGCGATTTGCCCACCGCCGCCAGATCGATAGCCTGGCCACCCGCCATGCCGCGCGAACCGGAAAACAGCGATAACTTTTCGATCATCTGCAGGCGCGCCGCCGCGTCCGGGACCATTGCGGGGTCGTGGCTGATAATATAAAACGCCAGTGCCTGCAGTGCGTCACCGGCGAGGATTGCGGTCGCCTCATCGAATTCGCGATGACAGGTAGGACGCCCACGGCGTAGATCATCGTCGTCCATCGCCGGTAAATCGTCGTGAATCAGTGAATAGGCGTGAATGATTTCAACCGCGCAGGCTGCGCCATCGACGCGTTGCAGATCGATGTCGAGTGCCGAAGCGGTCGCGTACACCAGGATTGGACGCACGCGCTTTCCCGGCGCCAGCACCGCGTAACGCATCGCCTGGTGCAGCCGTACCGGGTTGACATCGGCGGGAGGAAGCCAGCGATCGAGGGCTGTGTCTACTCTTTGCTGGTAATCGTCAACAAGCGAGTCGAAAAGCCGCGCATCAACTTTCATCCAGGTCCTCGAAGGGGACGGTTTGCTGCAGGCCGTTTTTCTCGATCAGCTGGTCGACGCGCAGCTCTGCGTTGGCCAGCGTGTCCTGGCAGCTCTTTGCGAGCTTGATGCCCTTCTCGAATTGCTCCAGCGACTCTTCCAGCCCAAGCTCGCCCGCCTCCATCTGGCTGACGATCTTTTCGAGGTGCTGCAGGGATTTCTCGAAATCCTTGAGCTTGTCTTTGCTTTCGGTCATGGCGCTGCTCGTAGTCGATATCGGGTGATTATAATGCATCCAGGGTGTCAGCTAAATGACTGACCGGGATAAGCCTGAGATTTTTAAATTTGCCGCCTTTGGGTAAATTGGCTTTCGGGATGATCGCGTTTTCGAAACCGTGCTTGCTGGCCTCTCGCAGGCGCTCCTCGCCGTTAGCGACCGGCCGGATCTCGCCGGAGAGGCCGACTTCGCCAAAAACCAGCGTGCGCGGATTAACCGGGCGATCGCGATAGCTGGACAGAATCGCGAGGATGATTGCGAGGTCGGCCCCGGTTTCGGCGATCCGGACACCGCCGACCGCGTTGATAAAAACGTCCTGATCATACAGCGGGATGCCGCCATGGCGTTGCAGGATCGCGATCAGCATCGCCAGCCGGTTCGATTCCAGGCCGACGCTGAGGCGCCGCGGATTGCCGCTGTGGCACTCACTTACCAGGGCCTGGATTTCGACCAGAAAGGGGCGCGTGCCTTCGCGCGAGACCATGACGATGCTGCCTGACACCGGCTGGTCGTGCTGCGCCAGAAATATCGCCGACGGATTGCTGACCGGCTTCAGGCCGGCATCCGTCATGGCGAAGATGCCGAGCTCGTTGACCGCGCCAAAACGATTTTTGACCGCGCGAATGACGCGGTAACGCGTTGCGGTATCGCCTTCGAAATAAAGCACCGTGTCGACCATGTGCTCGAGCACCCGGGGTCCGGCCAGCTGACCTTCCTTGGTAACGTGCCCGACCAGAAAAATAGTGACGTTGGTTTGCTTTGCGAACTTTACCAGCATCGCCGTGCTTTCCCTGATCTGGCTCACCGAACCGGCCGCCGATTGCAGGCTGTTGCTGTAAATGGTTTGAATCGAGTCGATGACCATCACCGCGGGTTTGCTGCTGCCGGCCTGCGCAATGATTTCTTCGACGCAGGTCGAGCTCAACAACTGCAGATCCGCGCCTGGCAAGTTTAGCCGCCGCGCACGCAGGCTGACCTGCTGCGGCGATTCTTCGCCGGTGACGTAGAGTGCGCTGCGCTGCTGGCTGACCGCGCTCAGGCATTGCAATAGTATGGTTGATTTGCCGATGCCGGGATCGCCGCCGAGTAAAATCACCGAACCTTCGACCAGGCCGCCGCCGAGTACGCGGTCGAGCTCGTCAATCTGACTGCTGAAGCGCGGCGAGTCGCTGGTGGGCACCTGATCGAGGGTGATCACCTCGGCTTGATTTCCGGGACCATGCCAGTTGGTCCTTGCGCCCGCGCCGGATGGCAACGCGGAGATTTCCTCGACGCTGTTCCAGCTCTTGCAGTCCGGGCATTGCCCCGACCATTTCGGCAATAGCACTGCACACTCGCGGCACTGGTAGCGGGCTTTGTCCCGCATATCTCACCACCCTCCTGCTGTGGACGCCGATTTGCTCGCTGTGACGGCACAACGGCAGCTCGACAGCCTCGCGACGGAGTGCGATGAGGTATGCGGAACAGACTTAGTCATTCAACGGTAACTCGGATTGGGGGCTGGTAATCTCGTGGTCTTCCGGCAGTGATAGCCTTGCGGTTTTAACCATGTTGTTCTTGACCTGCATGATTTCGATCGGGTAGCCACTGATCTTTACGCTGGTGCCGGCTTCGGGAATGAATTCCATGTGCTCGAGGATAAGCCCGTTGAGCGTGCGCGGGCCGCTGCTGGGCAATTCGATTTCGAGGTTGCGATTGATGTCGCGGATATGGGTGGAGCCGTCGATCAGGAAACTGCCGTCGGAATCCTGGAAGAAGTCCTGGTGCAGGGCGCTGGGGTCGGTGGTGAATTCGCCGACGATTTCCTCGAGAATATCTTCGATCGCCACCAGCCCCTGTATGTCGCCGTACTCGTCGACGACAAATCCGACGCGGCGCTTGTTTTTGCGAAAATTGAGTAACTGCGTCGTCAACGGCGTGCCCTCGGGAATGAAATATCCCTCGCGCGTCAAATCGATCAGGCTCTCCTGGGTGAAATCGTCGGTTAGCAACAGCGGCAAAATCTTGCGCATCTGCGCGACCCCGATCAGGTTGTCGATGTTGCCGGAGAAAATCGGGATCCTGGTGTATGACAGGTTGGTGATCAGCTTCAGGGTGTCATGCCAGTCATCCTCAAGGTCGATGCCGATGATTTCGCTGCGCGGCACCATGATGTCGTCGACGCTCACCTTTTCCAGGTCGATAATGCTGAGCATCATGTCGCGGTGAGCGTCGGGAATCACGCCGCTGGTTTCGCTGACCGCGACGCGCAACTCCTCCGAAGTCAGCGCGTCGTTATCGTTATCGTTGCCCTTGCCCGATAACAGGAAAAGTTTCAGCACCAGCTTGGCCAGCCAGTCGATCACGATGACCAGCGGCAGCATCAACCTGGCCAGCGGCCGGTAGACATAAGCCGCCGGCAGCGCGATTTTCTCAGGATTGGTTGCCGCCAGCGTTTTCGGCGTGACTTCGGCAAACAGCAGCAGTACCAGCGTCAGTACGCCGGCGGCAATCGCAATGCCGGCCTCGCCGTAAAGCCGGTAGCCGATGTAGGTGGCCAGCTGAGTGATCAAAACGTTGATAAAATTATTGCCCAGCAGTATCAGCGTAATCAGCTTGTCGGGGCGCTGCAGCAGTTCGACGGCACGGATCGCGCCGCCGTGATTTTTATCCGCAAGGTGTCGCAGGCGATAACGGTTCAGACTCATCAGCCCGGTTTCCGAGCTCGAGAAAAATGCCGACATCATGATCAACGCGACAAATGCGATAAACAACCAATATAACGGGATTTCGTTCAACTGGTAAGGCCGTGGTTTACTGTAGAATAAATTCCAGCACCAGTTTGCTACCAAAGAAAGCCAGCATCAGGACAACAAACGCCGACAGGGTCCAGCGAATCGCGGTCTTGCCGCGCCAGCCGAACTTGAAGCGGCCAAACAGCAGGATTCCGAGAATTAGCCAGGCGACAATCGACAATGCCGTCTTGTGCACCAGGTGCTGGGCGAAAATATCCTCCAGGTAAAAAAAGCCGGTCAGCAGCGACGCGCTCAGACAGAGGAAACCGAAACCGAGAAACTGAAACAACAGTGTTTCCATGTCGTGTATCGGCGGCAGGTAGCGAACGAATCCACCCGGATGGTGCTGCCTGATCGAGCGGTCCTGGTAGGCCAGCAGCCCCGCCTGAAATGCACCCAGGGTGATCAGGCTATAGGCAATCACCGAGACCATGATGTGTCCCTGGATGGCGTTGTTGCTGGTGCTGATAAGATGCTCGGGCAAATGTATGCTGGCGGCGAGATTGGCCAGGCCGCTAATCGGAAACACGATGATGCCAAGACTTTCGATGCGGCGATATATGCAGCTCAGCAGGATCTGGATAGAGATTAACCATGCAATCAGGGAAAAGGCGGCGAAGAATCCCAGGTTGAGCCCCTGCGGCTGGAAAATAAGAACGTTCAGCGCGGCGGCCTGTAGCAGCATTCCGGCGACCGCGGGGGCGAGCGCGACCCAGCGTTGATGCCGGGCCGTACCCAGCTGTTTGTAAATCAGAAACGCGGACAGGCAATAGCATAGAGTTGCGAGTGCGCTAGCGATGGTGGGGAACATGGTTTTCGGTCAATGGTTCAAGACATAAAGTGTAACTGAAAATCGGGCCTGTCGCACTAGCCGCTGCATTGTATAAATGACGTTTTCGTGTCTGTTTCAGGCGTTTCTGGCGCGCTATCGATGCGATTGTAAATTGTGAACCAGCTCGGATTTATGACTTTATGGCTGTACTATTAGTTGATTAAAACAAGATCCCGTATATAGATAGTTCGATAACTGGATAAAAAATTGCGCCAATCCTTTTAGCGTTTGTTATAAACTCGTCCGGGTATTGGATGCATCCCGGACAGTTGTACAGGACAACAAGAAAACCGTATGCAAGTTAAAATACTCGGATGGGCCGGTGGCATAGGTGCGAACCTGCGAACCACTTCCTTTCTGATCGATGATGATTTGTTGATAGACGCAGGCACCGGTCTGGGCGATTTGCCGCTCAATCAGATGACCGGGATTCGTCACATATTCCTGACCCATTCTCACATGGATCATGTTGTCGGTTTGCCGCTGCTGGCGGACAGCATGTTTGGCGTCCATGACGAACCGATTGTCGTCTACGCCCAGGAAAAAACCATCAAGGCGCTCAAGGCGCACATCTTCAACTGGGTGATCTGGCCTGATTTTTCGGAATTGCCGACGCGGGAAAATCCATCGATTCAGTTTGAAATCATGAATCCGGGCGACAAGTTGACGATCCGATCTCGTGAAATCGAAATGATCCAGGTCAATCACACCGTTCCGGGGGTGGGTTACTGCCTGTCGTCGAGGCGGGCGAATGTCGCTTTCAGCGGCGACACCACCACCACGGACAACCTGTGGCAGGTGCTCGACGGCTACGAAAATATCGACCTGTTATTCGTCGAATCGGCATTCTCGAACAACGACATCGAAATTGCCAAAATTTCGAAACACTATTGCCCGACACTGCTGGGCGCTGACATCCTGAAGATGAAACATCGCCCCGACATCTGGCTGACGCACTTCAAGCCGGGCGACGAAGCGCTGATATACGAGGAGTGCGTCGAAGCCATGCCCGAATTCGACGTGC
>Ga0224508_10000723_pt1 | contig 31602 bp, 34 predicted proteins | sample SF_Jan12_sed_USG_4_FD_170157 | JGI IMG/M metagenome (GOLD analysis project Ga0224508, IMG submission 170157) | Sediment microbial communities from San Francisco Bay, California, United States - SF_Jan12_sed_USGS_21 | ecosystem: Environmental > Aquatic > Marine > Sediment | place: USA...
GGTCCACAAAGGCTGCAATCTCCTTTGAGGCCTTAATGCCTACTGCCTGTTGAATTGAATCATACTCTGGATAGTTATCATCAAACCATTTTTTGTAACTTGGCTCATTGTTGTATCTGTCAACATAACTTTGGGGATCTTTTGCGGGATCAACAAAGGCTGCAATACCGAGTTCTTCAGGTTCTGCTGGTTCCTCAGGTTCATCCTTGGGCTCTTCTTTTGGTTCGTCAGGTATTGTATCTGAAACATCATTTACAGTAATTGTAATGGATTCTCTATCTTCTAGGGAATTGGCTTTTACAATAACATCAAAAGTAAAGGTCCCACTTTGTGTATTACTTGGAGTCCAAGTAAAGGATCCTGAACTTGAACTAATAGAAGCTCCACCCGGAGCATTTCCTGCTAAACTAAATCTTACATCATTAATCGAAGTATCAGTAATTCCCGCAATAAAAGATAATCTTTTTCCTTGATCTGTTGATAATTTACCAAGAGGTTTTAGTTCTAGTACTTGTGCTGGTGCATCAGTAGCTGTACCAGAACTTTCATTCGATGCATTACCCAGTCCTATCCCATTAATAGCAGAAACTTTGTAGGTGTATTTTGTATTTGGTGTTAGATTCGTATGAGAATATGTAGTTGTGGTACTTTTTGTATTATCGACTAGGATTGAGTATGATCCAGAATTTTCTTTTACTTCAATTTTATATCCACTAATAGGGGAGCCACCATCTGAGGGTTTACTCCATGATAAATTAATCTGAGTTTCAGAAATTACGTCGACATTTAGATTTGGTATTGATGGGGTAGTGATTGATGAGGTTGTTGGTTCAGTTGCATCCTCATTAGGAGTAGCCGATGCAGTATTTGACCTTGGACTACCTGAACCTGTAGAGAATTTTGCTTTTACAGTATAGGTATACAATTTGTCGGTTTGCAAGCTACTTACCGTTAAGGTAGTGGTTCCACTCCCAACATCGGCAATCTCGGAATAAACTCCGGCTACATGTTCTCGCTCAATTATGTATCCGCTAATGGATTGACCAAAGGTAGAGGTTGGAGGAAACCAAGAAAGCTTGATCTTGGATTCAGAAATGGCGGTTGCAGTAAGGGCTGCAGGTGCTAAAGAATCTTCAGGTTTTTCACTTACAATTGATGATGAGCTACTCGTACCTTTTTCATTTATGGCGTATATTCTATAACTGTAGGTTTCACTAGAACTTAATCCTCCGTGAACAAATGAATTTGCATTACTTCCAGTATTTGAGACTATAGTCGAATAATTTTCAGATCCTTCTCTGGATTCTATTTGATATCCTATTACATTATCATCTGTATCTGCAACATCCCATGAAAGAAATATTGAGCTTGTCGAAATTGGATAGGCTTCCAAACCTGTTGGTCTACTTGGAGCATTACTGGAACTAGATCCAGAAGAGGATCCTGACAGTTCCAAAATTTGAATTCTATTATTATCAGTATCTGCCACATACAATAAATCATCAGTTGGGTTTAACGCTAAAGCAGAAGGGACATCAAACTCCCCATCATCATCTCCACTATCCCCGAACTCTTCTTCAAAACATACATCATCCGTTAATTCCTCACTTCCTGAGCAACTGCCATCAACATTTATCATTTGTATCCTTTCATTATCAGTATCTGCCACATACAAAATATCATTTGAAACATCTAAGACTAGCCCAGAGGGGACCTTGAACTCTCCTTCTTCATCTCCAACATCTCCAAATTCATCTACAAAACAAATGTTATCTGCAAGCTCTATTGCTCCTGAGCAATTGCCATCAACATCAATTATCTGAATTTGGTTATTATCAGTATCTGCTACATACAACATGTCATTATCATCATGCAAAGCTAACCCAGAAGGTAAATCGAATTTCCCATCTCCATTACCACTTCCACCAAACTCATCAATAAAACACACATCATTAGCAAGATATTCATCATCATTACTATCACAATTGCCATTAACATCTATTATCTGAATTCTGTTGTTGTCAGTATCTGCAACATACAAGTAATCTGTACTAGTATCTAAGGCCAATCCCAAGGGTGAATCAAACTCTCCTTCTCCATTACCACTTCCACCAAATTCATCTACAAAACACACATCATTGGCAAGCTCATCATTTCCACAATTGCCATCAACATCAATTATTTGGATTCTATCATTACCTGAATCTATAATAAACAACAAATCCTTTCCAGTATCTAAAACCATAGCCGTTGGAAATTCAAATTCTCCTTCTCCATTACCATTCTCTCCAAATTCATCTACAAAACACACATCATTGGCAAGTTCCTCACTTCCTGAGCAATTACCATCGAGATCAATTATCTGAATTCTATGATTATTTGTATCTGCTACATACAATAAGTCATTACCCGTATCCAAGGCCAGGCCAGAAGGTGACTTGAATTTACCATCACCCGTTCCAAAAGAACCCAATTCCTCAGAGAAAGAAATCTCTGCATAAACTATTTGTGATGATGCGAAACTACCAAAAAATAACAAAGAACCAAATAATAAACAAAATACGAATTTTGCCCTCATCTAGTCATCTCCATCGATACTGTTTTAATAAATAAGTTAATCAATTTGACTACTTATTTGATCAACTCACATTAACCATAAAATCTAGAAAAAATTGATTTTTTGACTAGATTTTTACAAATTTTCTAGTTTTGTACACAACAATTGCAGGTGCAGCAACATACATTCCAATGTTTAAAATTATCAAACTAACTCCATATGCCAGTATTTCATTTTCAGATTCTGCATGGTCTAAAATCGATAAACTTGACATTAGCGGAGTCAAACCAACCTTTACAACTTCTTTAAACAATGGATTTTCTCTTTCATAGTCTGCAATTGCGGGTGAAAATGAATAATAGAACTGGTTGAATCCGCCCATAAATGAAGCGCCAGATTCTGTACTCATTACCTTGTTGTCACGAATCTCCCTCAAATGTTGAACCTGGGGAGCCATTTCAGAGCCATATGTGGCAGTTGCAATGAGACATCCTCCTCCGGCTGGTTGAGATACCGTACAAATTCCATCAACTAATTTTGTTCCCTCTCCACATTCACCAATCTTGGGGGGGACAACTTCTGATTCCTCCAATCCTACTGCCTCATGAATTGAATCATACTCTGGAAAGTTATCATCAAACCATTTTTTGTAACTTGGCTCATTGTTGTATCTGTCTACATAATACTGTGGATCTTGGTTTGGGTCCACAAAGGCTGCAATCTCCTTTGAGGCCTTAATGCCTACTGCCTGTTGAATTGAATCATACTCTGGATAGTTATCATCAAACCATTTTTTGTAACTTGGCTCATTGTTGTATCTGTCTACATAACTATGTGGATCTTTTGCGGGATCAACAAATGGTGCTAAATCAAGATCTTTATGTTCATCCCTTGGTTTTTCCAATCCGACTGCGTGCTTTATGGAATCATATTGTGAATAGTTATCATCAAACCATTTTTTGTAACTTGGCTCATTGTTGTATCTGTCAACATAACTTTGTGGATCTTTTGCGGGATCAACAAATGCGGCTATACCCAGATCTTTAGGTTCATCCCTTGGCTCATTTTTAGGTTCATCCCTTGGCTCATCTTTAGGTTCATCTTTTGGTGGAATCACTTCCGGATCCTTTACGGTAATTGTAATTGATTCAGTATCTTTTTGTGCTCCTCGTTCCACTACGATATCAAAATTATATTGAATTCCATTTACATTCCCTTGAGAAGTTGATGGTGTCCAAGTAAACTGTCCCGAGTTTGAATCAATTGAAGCACCACTTGGTGGATTTTTCTCCAAACTAAAAATTAATTTATCCAAAGAACTATCGGTAACCCCTGCACTAAAAGAAAGAGTTTTTCCTTCGGTTATTGTTTTATCCGAAATTGTCTTTAGTGTTAAGACAAAATCTTCCAATTCTGAAATTTTATTTCCATCATATTCTAACTTTATTGTCAATCCATCTTTTTCATTTTCATCATCTGTAAATGCAGTTGCGTTATAGATTCCATTTGTGCTGAAAAAAGTTTCTACCGTCCTTGGAATTGTTGAAAAGGAACCATCATTATCAGATGTTGGATCTGAGAACATTCCAATATAATTTCCACTAGGGCCTCGAACTATAATAAAGACTGACTTTTTGCCAGTATCCTCGATTCCAACAAACACTAACTGCTCTTCATCCGTGTAAAAGCCCTTTTCTAGTGAAAATGAATCAACAGCAGCATATGCTGGGAAAATCATCAAGACAACAAGAGAAAATACGGAAAATACCATCAAATTTTTGAGCATGGTAAATGTTTGATTAATTCATTTTTAAAAAATACGTATAACTTGTTCCATTGAATTGATAAGAAAAGTTCACAAAATTACAAATCTAGTAAAAATCTCATAAACACACCGTTATTTTGCTCAGTTTTCATCTCATAAAATGTTGGGGCCTTGATTTCTACCTTAAAATTGTGTTTTTCAAAATTAAGGGGTTCTCCATAGGCTTTTGCCTTTATTGTATACCCATTATTTTCTAAAATATCAAAATCAATTCTCTTAATGGCAAATCCCTCAGTAATTAGAACAAAGGTAATCTCTTCTAACCAGCTAAAAAGTAAGTATCTAAGGTCTTTTCCTGAGGCTGAAAATTCTTTTTGCTCTTTTTCTTCAACCTTATCTTGATCAAGTGTAATGTTGATTGCAGCATTTGCTGTAACTGAAAATGCTTCTTTGAGATCTTTTGCTCTAACTTCTACGAAAGCATCAGTCGCATGATCCAAAAACTTGTAGCTCAACTATCATTTTGCAAAACCTTTTGATTATTAATTTAGATGCCTAAAATCTGTCATTAATTACTACCTCATCTAGATTTAATTGTCCACCACGTGGATTGGCAGGATCTTTTGCTTTACCGATGACTAACATCATTCCAATCATGTGATCTTTTGGAAGATTGATTAGGTCTGCTACCTGTTCGGGATTAAATCCTATCATAGGACATGAATCATATCCTACAGATTTTGCAGCAAGCATTAGTGTTTGAGCTGCCATTCCAATACTCCTAAGTGCCTCATCACGTTGAAGCTGATCATTTCCTTTGTATGTATTTTCAAGGGTTGTAACCATAAAATCTTGTCTCTCTTTTGATGCATTCCTCCAGTATCGCCTTGGCTCTTTTCCTGCTGCTTTAAGATCAGCACACAATATCAATAATAAAGAAGCATCAGTTACTTGAGCTTGATCCCACGAAGCATTTCTGATTTTTTTCTTTAATTCATTATCTCTTACTACTAGAAATCTCCAATTTTGAATGTTAGCTGAGGTGGGGGATAATATCGCAAGCGAAAGTAATTTCTCTATTTCTTCATCTGAAAACTGATGAGTTTTATCAAAATGCTTTACTGCTCTTCGTTTTTCTATAGCATCAAAGGTTTCTGAAGAAAATAAAGAAAAATCCTCTATTATTTTTTTACTTTGAGAGGCCAATATTTAGAAGTGTTGCATTTGATATTATGATGACTACAGAAAAATTCTATTTTGATTATCTAAAGAAACTTGATTAGCATAAACTATAATTCTGATTTGTAAAGTAATTTAACCGGAGCATCTTCTGAAATTTTATTGGAGCCTTTTGATTCATTTCTAATTTGGATTACTGAATTTCTTTCAGCACATCTCTATGAAGGAGTTTTTTTAGCAGCCTTAATTGAAACAATCATTCCACCAATTCCTACCTTAGCAGTATTTCCTACAGCTGGATTTTTGGCCTCTCAACAAGGATTACCATTAATTTCAATAATTCCCCTTATTATTTTAGGAGCAATTGGTGCCACCATTGGAACTACAGCAATTTATTTAATCGCATTAAAACTTGGAAGAACAATTTTGTTACGATATCTTAAATTTGTAAAGATCTCCGAAAAGAAATTGGAAAGAGTAGAGATTTGGTTTGAAAAATATGGAGACAAGGCGGTATTTTTAGGAAGAATGGTCCCGGTAATGAGAGAAATGGTTTCAGTTCCTGCCGGGTTATTAAAAATGAAAATTCCAAAGTTTGTCTTGTATACTTTTGCCGGTTCATTAGTTTGGTCAACTGGAACAATTCTTGCAGGTTACTATTTTGGAGCCAGTTTGGATCTAATTATTTAGAATCTATTCTAAATTAATTATGTTTTGTTCAACTAAAAACTTGATGGCATTTAACACTTCATCTTCAGAAATCTTATCTTGGCCATACCAAATGAAAATATTTCTTACCCATTCGGGGATTTTTTGCTCTGAATTCTCATTATCTTCAACAAAGGTTTTTCCATTAGAATTACATTGTCTTGGATAAGATTCCATAACAGGATTTCCAGCGTTAACGCATTCATAAAAATTATTAATTTCATTTAACGGGACTATTCGGAGAATTCTGTCATCATTAACTTCTGGAGATCCTCTACCATCTTGATTACTTGTCAAAAAATATAGGTATCCATCAGGACCAGTTGCAACATCTCGAAGTCGTCCAAAATCTCCGGTAAATAATTTCTGGTCGGACACAATTTTGTTATTTTTCAAATCAAAATCTATTAAATGTAAATGATTTCCACGAAGTGTAGCTACAAAATACTTTCCAGTCCACTGGGGAATTTTATCTCCGTAATAAAATTCCGCTCCTGATGGTGCCCATGTGTCCTCTCCTGTATTCATAATTGGTGTAACTAGACCTTCCTTGGATTCAGAGCCAATTATATCGGGCCATCCATAATTTTCTCCAGGTTTAATTAAATTGATTTCATCATGTGCAACTCCATGAAAACCTGAAGGTCCATGCTCAGTAGCAAGAAGATTTCCTGAATCATCCCAGTCTAATCCTTGGGGATTTCTGTGGCCATACGAGTAAATGGGAGAGTCAACAAATGGATTATCTTCAGGTATGGTTCCATCTGAATTAATTCGGAGAATTTTTCCTCCAATCGAATTTTTATCTTGCGCCAAAGCGGAATTTCCTGCATCACCAGTGGTAATGTATAATTTTCCGTCAGGACCAAACTGTATTCTTCCACCATCATGATATGGTCCTCCTGGAATGTTGTCAATCAGAATTTTGTCTTCAGTTAATTTAAGATTGGATTCAACATAACGAACGACTTTGTTTTGTGTTGATAAAAAATCATTATATGTATAATACAAATAGATAAAATGATTTTCAGAATAATCGGGATCTATTGCAATACCAAGTAGACCTCCTTCCTCTCCACCCACATCAAGTGATAGAATTGGTTTTTCTAAAACGATTCCATCCTGAATAACTTTGACATTTCCTATTCGTTCGGTAAAAAATATTGTCCAGTCAGGTGCCCATGCAATAGACCAAGGTATTTCTAAATTCTCGGCCACTGTTTCTACTTTTACTCCTAAATCAGGATACTCTTGAGCAAACACCAATGGAAAACAAGAAAAAATTGCAAGTACAAAAAGAATTCCTTTCACTAAATTAGTTCGTATTAAAATTACAAAAAAAGCTTTCTACATTGTTAACCTTTTTGCTTTTTGAAATACAGTTGACCATTGTTTCCAAGTCAATCTCCTTGTCTGAGTATTTTGTCTTGATGGGTGATAAGATGTTAAAATTTTCACCGAATTGTACTCAAATAATTTATTATGACCAAACTTTTCTGGTTTTACACCAATTAATTTACATGCTGTATCATATGCAATTTTTCCAAGGCACAAAATTAAAGTGATATTTTTTAGAATCTGATACTCTTGATGTAGATAATCAAAGCAAACCTCCATCTCTTTTTTTGTGGGTTTGTTCTGTGGAGGTGCACACCTAACTGCTGCAGTGATGTAGGTATTTATGAGAACCAGGCCGTCATCAGAAGTCTCACTAGTAGGAATTGAGGCAAATCCATATCTATACATTATTTTTGCCAACCAATCCCCAGATGAATCTCCTGTAAACATCCTACCCGTTCTATTTCCTCCATGAGCTGCCGGTGCAAGTCCAACGATCAGTAATTTTCCTTTAACATCTCCAAATCCTGAAAGAGGTTTTCCGTAATAATTTTGGTCTGCAAATCTCCTAACTTTATTTTTGGCAACCTCTTTAATGTATTGAGACAGTCGTGGACATTTAGTACAATTTTCAATTTTTTTATTTAATGTAGAAATTGATTCCATCAAAAAAGGTTGAATTACTATAAATAAAAAAGATATTTACAGAATTTTTTGGGTTAGAGAACCAGATATTTTAAAAAATTCATATCTTGTTTTTCTGTTTATCTATCTAAATTAACTCCAATTACCTTAGCCCAAGCGGATAGAACTTCTACAAAGTCCTCGGATTGTTTACTATACATACTGTATAATACTTGATTGAAATAAAAGGAATTGCTAACAACTGGTTCATGCAAATCATTCATTTTTCTGATGCTTATCCTTCCCACAAAAATTTAAAGAATTACTCTACCTTCTCCTAAATCATAAATTCTATTGTTTATTTTTTCAAGTAATTCTTTTTTTGATTTTTCTGCCCCTGCATCCTTTCTGTAGTCTTTGTCGTTTACTAATTTGTATAGACGTTCAAGTTGCTCTTTGGATAACATTTTGAGTCCGGTTTTGGTACTAGAAACAATCTCTAGCAATTCTACTCTTTCAATATCATCTGAGGAAATTTCAGGCATATTTGCACTGAGTCCTTTTCATGATTATTAATGATTGTGTATTATTGTTCCAATAGGCTTTATAGCCAATATTTTTGAACATGAATAATGAAAAAAATACAACTTTTTAGTGTTGTCTTTTCACTGATTATGTTCACAGGAGTAACAGCTGGAACAGCAATAGCATTTGCAGAATCAGATGATAACGACCATGATTATGACATAAAAGCAAAGCTAGATGGATTCTGTGAAATATCTCCAGAAGAATTAGCAGCTCTTGTAGAAAAACATGGTAAAGGTGAAGATCATCTTGCTGACATTGAAGAATATTGTACTTTAGATGATGCAGGACGAGATGCTTTCATTGAAGAGCACAAAGATGATTTTACAAAAGCTCATGATTATGACATAAAAGCAAAGCTAGATGGATTCTGTGAAATGTCTCCAGAAGACAAAGAAACTTTACAAGAAAAATATCCTATGATCTCTGACCATCAAGAAAAAATTGATGAGTATTGTTCTCTAGATGAATCTGAAAAAGATGCTTTCATTGAAGAACACAAAGACGATTACATGAAACACGATTATGATAAGAGAGCAATGATGGATAAATTCTGTGAACTATCCGAAGAAGATAGAACAGCACATCTTGAAGAATATCAAAAAAGTAGAGATCATCTTGTAACAATGGAAGAGTATTGTTCACTAGATGAATCTGAAAAAGATGCTTACATTGAAGAACATACAGACGATTATGCAAGAGATCACTCTTACAAAAAAATGGATTTCAACATAAGAGAGAAGATGGATGGATTCTGTGAAATGTCTCCAGAAGACAAAGAAGCTATGGTCTTAGAACATCAAAAAAGCGAAGAACATCTTGCAGAGATGGAAGAATATTGTTCTTTAGATGATTCAGGCCGAGATGCCTTTATTGAGGAATACCAAGATGACATTAAAAACAAAATGTCTGACCATAAAGACTCTATGAAAGGAGAAATATCTACCCACGGTGATTCTATGAAATCCACGTTGTTTGACCACAAAAATTCTAAGAGTTCTCATCTCAAATCTCATATGACAATTAAAGCAAGTACATTAACTGATAAGCAAAAAGATGAGATCAAAGTAGTACATGAAGAATTAAGAGATTTCAAGCATTCCTTGCGAGACAACTCGATGAGTGATTCAGAAAAACAAGAGATCCGAGATCAATTCATGGAAAAGGCAAAAGAATTTTCAATGACATGGCTATCCCCACGACATCAAGTAGCAGCAGGAATTGATTCAAACATGGTAGAATGTCGTGAAAACTTTGTACTTGTTTTGAAAACATCAAACGCATCACCCATATGTGTCAAAGAAACAACAGCAGAAAAACTAATTGAACGAGGAATTGTAATTTCTTCAATCTAATTTTTCTTTTTTTATTAACTAATTATTTCATACAATTATTCAACAAATCTTAAATTTAATTTACAAAAAATGTCCTAAAAAAATATTACAGTTAGCCAACTTTATAAAAATAAAATTCATAATTTCATTGGGCTTGTGGGAGAGTGTGTCATGAAATTAATGTTTTTTCAAAATCGCATAATGCTTTCCTTAAAATTAAAAAAATTGGAGGATAGGAGTTGATAAGAAAAAAAGATGTAAAAAATATGCCCGTTACTTTTATTATTGCTCCGATAGTTTTGGTTTCCCTGATTTATGTAATTATGTTTACTTCTAATGAAATGATTGAAGAAAAAGAATTTATCGTGAGCCTTTCATGTCCCGAATTAAAAGAATACACGCAAAGTCAAATAATTGAATCTAAACTCTACTTTGGACATGAAGTATACCTTAGTTATGCCGAGGAGAGGTATGATCACTCTTGTTAAAAACTGAACAATTTAGAATTTAATTAAAAATAGAGTGAAATTAGGCACAAATTTTGCCCCTTTGAGGATCATTAAACATATAGAAGAATCTAAAAAATAGAGTTATCTTGAGAGTAAAAGAAAAGATCAGCGGAACTACAAGTAGCATTAAAGATCAAATAGGTTACCTAAAAAAAGATTCTATTTACTTTAAAAAAATTTTGAATTCAAAAAATATTGTTTTTCTCAAAACAGATGCAACTGCAATATTGGTAAGAAAAAAAGGAAATGAACAAGAATTTTTCAAAGAATTTGATAACATAACAAAAGAAGGTTACAAGATGATGTTAAGTGAAGAAATAACAGATCCAGTTCCAGGAATTAAGGTAAATCTAGGATATGTATACTTTTTTCAAAATAAAAAATTTATTAATTAAAAAATGGAGTGGATTTATTACCCACGTCCAATTGCAGCATATTTTCCTTGACGGCTTCTAATAAAAAATGTCACAGCAACTCCGCCAAATACTCCGGTAGACAAAATCAATGCACCTACAACACCATTAGCTGCAAACATTGGTGTTCCAGATCCGGCCTTTGGATTGTCATTTGCAAGAACAACTTTATCTTGGGCAAGTTTCAAATAGTCATCTAGTCCTGTTTGTCCATCAGTTGTTATGTATTGTGCAAATGCAAGGGTACTAACAGAAGGTAATATCAAAATGCTAAATATCACTCCTGTTACAATTGTTTTTCTAGTCATTAATTTAATTAGGTAAATTTTGAATAAAGGCTTTGATGAAATTTCAATTTTACCAAAAATATTTTAAAAACTAAATTATGCTAACTGTTTTTGTTTTGACTGTTTGATAGATTTAATAAAAAAGAAAGCTGCTAGTCCACCAAAAATAATTGCAATAATAATAAATGTAATAGCCAAATCTCCAAAATCAAAAATTGGAGTTCCAGAACCTGCAGCAGGATTTGCTTGCGCTGCCTCTATATTTCTGGCCTGGAGCTCTAGAGACTCCTCTAGGGTGTAATCCAAGGAGGCATCAGGTGCAGGTTCGGAAGCTGGTACAGCGGCAAGTGAATCATCTACTCCTTTGGAAGCAATATTTTCAGAAGTGGCTTCTTCAACAGCTGCCTGAAATTCTCCATCAAGGTCTTGGAGGCTGGTCTCCTGAGTCTTTTTACTCTCTCCTAAATCAACTTGAACTGCAGTATTTTGTTGAAGCAGAGACATTGACATCAAACCTGAAAGACCCGCTGCTATTCCCAAACCTGCAATTTTGTAAATGTGCTTAAAGGAACGGACTAGCATCTTACTTTCTTTAGTTTTTTCAGAATATTTTGGAGGAACAATTACCATGCTAAATTTGGAGGCAGAATAGAATTTCATATCTTGTGATTTAGAATTTTTTTCTGTTTTGGTGACCTTTACCACGCCTAAATCCTGTAATTTTATTATATGATATTTTACGAGCTGCAAAGAAATTCCAGTTTTATCAGCTATCTGGAGTGCAGTCAGCTCTTCATTAAACAACAATTGTAAGATTGTTCTGCTTGAATCATTAGTTAGCAATTCCCCAAATGATTTTATCTTTATATCATCTGTGGCAATAATTTTGATTTTTTCTGTAATCTCATCTCTATTTTCTTCTTCAGACATTGGAATTCTTTTTGTTACACTAGAGTATATGTAAATTGTTTGGTAAAATTACAATTTCACTTAACCTTTTAAGCTCAAAAGATATACTATAGTAACTGTCAAAAGGCAGTTTAACAAAAAATAAAAAAGATGATAAAAATGAGTTCCAAAATTATAATTCCAATTGTAGTGACAATTTCGGTAATTGCCACTGTGGGGTTTATGTTTGCAATTGGTTTTGATCAACAACCTCAAGTTACAAGTGATCCTTCTCCTCCACAAGTAGTTTATGTTGATAGAACAGTCTCTGACTTGTTTGAAGGAACTCAAGAAATTAAACAAATCTCTTCTGAATCTGAACTCAAAGATATTTTATCTGCCTCTAATATTTTTGATGGCAATTTTTATGACGATAGGGTTTTCCGAACAGACGTTTTTATGGGTGGAATGGAGGAGACCATGGAACTAACTGCAAGAGCGCCAATGGCCGAACCAATGGCAGCTGTTGACATGGATGCATCCAAAGCACAATCAGGATCAGGTGGAGCTGACTATTCAACAACAAATGTTCAGGTGGAAAATGTTGATGAGCCAGACTATTTGAAAAATGATTCAAAATATGTTTACATTGTCTCTCAAAACACCCTTTCTATAATTGATGCATATCCTGCTGAATCTGCAAAACTCGTATTAAAAATTGCGTTAGATATTGAATCTCAATGGATTCAAAACATGTTCCTAAATGATGATCGTTTGGTAATATTTTACAATGGACAAAGCCAAGATGAAATAATCCCACAATTTGACTTTATACCAAGGCCATCATACAATCCTGTTACTCATGCATTGATAGTTGATGTCTCCAATAAAGAAAAACCAGAAATTCTCAAAGACTATACCATTGATGGACACTTTAGAGACGCTAGAATGATTGGAAACTATGCTTATTTTGTTACAAACAGCAACATCGACTATCAATACCCTCGTTTACCAATAATAATGGAGAGATCAGAACCCGTGATGATTCCGGATGCATTTTACTTTGATAATATTGAAAGATTTTCAAATTTCAATACCCTAACTGCAATTGATATTTTTGGTGACACAATAACATCTGAGACTTTTCTAATGGGGTATAGTGGAACAATCTATGTATCTGAGAATAACTTTTACCTGACCTATCAGCAGAATCTTCCTTATGGCTTTTATGAAGATTCCAACAGAGACAGATTCTTTGATGTTGTAGTGCCATTACTTCCAGGAGAAATCCAAGATAAGATCAAAGCAATCCAAAATGATTCTTCTTTGAGTTCTGCAAGACAATGGGGTGAAATCTCTGAAGTCTTACAAGACTCTTACAATCAGATGGCCCAAAGCCAAAAAGAGACACTATTTGATAAAATCCGTGAGGCACTTGCAGAATATGATTCCCGAATACAAGAAGAATCAAGAAAGACCATCATTCATAAGATTTCTATTGATGAGGACAAACTAGAATATGTTGCAAAGGGTTCAGTTCCAGGAAGATTACTAAACCAATTTTCAATGGATGAAAACGATGATAGATTCCGAGTTGCAACTACTGTGGAATATTATACTCAATACAAGGGAACAGTTCGCTCAAACGCAGTCTATGTTTTAGATGAGAATCTAAAAGTAGTTGGTGGTCTCGATGAAATTGCCCCTGATGAGAGTATATTTTCAGCCAGATTCATGGGAGACAGACTATATTTGGTAACTTTTCAGCAAATAGATCCATTTTTTGTAATTGACTTGTCTTCAGATACACCAAAGATTTTAGGGGAACTAAAAATTCCGGGATTCTCTAATTACTTGCATCCATACGATGAGGATTATGTAATTGGTGTGGGTCGTGATACCAAAGAAGTAGGAAGTGGACGGGTACAACAACTAGGAGTCAAAGTAGCACTCTTTGAGGTTTCAGATGTTAGCAACCCTATTGTAGTTGATGATTATATTATAGGAGATTCTTCAACACATTCTGAGGCACTAAACAACCACAAGGCGTTTTTCTTTGATAAGAAAAAAGATATTTTATCTATTCCAATAAGTAGCGACATAAAATCTTTGGATGGCATATCTGATTCCAAGATGATCGCGCCTGATTATAATCGATGGAATGGATTTTACATATTTGGATTGGATCCCAAAGATGGAATTAACCTCAAAGGAACTGTAACTCACTCAGAAAATGATTCAGGTTACTATGGTATGGGAAATTCAAGAACCTTTTACATAGAAGAGGTTCTGTATACTGCGTCAGATAGATATCTAAAGATGAATTCCATCCACAATTTGGAAGAAATCAACTCCATTAAACTAGAAAACACTGGTAAATTTATTGGATATCTAGAAGACTAGAACTATCGTAGTGATTTTGCATCAGAATTACAGAAAGGACAGTTTGGTGTTTGTGACCTTCTACCACAAGTTTTACACTTGTTTGGTTCCCCAAAATAGCTTGTCTTGCTTGTACCTCGATATAGTTTAAAAATAACAACTGCAATAATTCCAATTACTACAATTGCAATGTAAATTCCAAGTGCCATAATATACTATGGTTTTTTCCCTATTGAAACCTTTGTAAAATAGAAATTATAGAATTAAAACTCAAGTCATACACAACTATTGGGCAAATAGAGGGCAGACTTGAGTCTATCAATATATTCAATTTAAATAATTTAAGGACAACGTTGTGTAATACAATTTCTTTACATAAATTGAGGCTAAAAATAATGTGTGTTTTATGAAAAGTCATACAATTGATTAAATCAAAATATTTTGTAGTTTCATTATGTCTAGTTGCAAATGTAAATTTTGTACGTATGTAGACAAGCTCACTTTTGAGAGAAACTCTATGGAAGATGAATACTAGTGGATGAAGAAAGTGATAGACCTGAGTGGGAATGGATAAAAAGAAAAAAATAATTTTTAATTAAAATTAAGGTCTTAGAACTACTTTGAGTACATTTGACTTTTTTGCATGTGTGAATGCCTCTTGAAATTTTTCTAACGGGTATACTGAATCAATGAGCTCATCAACTGAAATTATACCCGATTCTAGCGCATTTATTGCAGGTCTAAAGGGGCCACATCTAGAACCTACAAGAGTGATTTCATTTACAACTGCAGGGGTCAAATCGAGATTTTCTTTAGAGGCAATTGTAGATTTCAAAATTACAATTCCTTTTGGTTTTACAAGTTTCATTGAATCCAAAAATCCTGAATTACTACCTGTTGCCTCAACGACCAGATCAAAATTATATTGCTGGGCTGGATCTATTCCTATCTTGGTTTTTATTCCCAATTTTTGAAGTCTTTCAAGCTTGTTATCATGTCTTCCAAAACAGGTAATATTAGAACAAGTTGTCTTTAAAACAGATACAATTAGCTGAGACAATCTACCATCTCCTACTAGTGCTACATTCCAATCAGGATTTAATGAAATTTGATCTTTTATTTCAAATGCAGCAGCTATTGGTTCTACAAATACTGCTTGCTCATCTGTAATTGAATCCGGAATGATATGAAGGTTTTTTTCCGGAAGTGTCAAATATTCAGCAAAGGCTCCGTCACGTTTGAAAATTCCTAAAACTGTTCTGTTTGGACAATGTCTTTCCATTCCATTTTTGCATGAATCACAATTTTCACATCCAACATTAATCTCACCTACAACTCTTTTTCCAATCAACTTTTTGTTTTTTGATTCTTCTACAACTCCTACAAACTCATGGCCTAATACTCCTTCATATGACATGTATCCTTGTAAAATTTCCAAATCAGTCCCACAAATTCCAGCCAAACTAACCCTGACCAAAGTCTCATTAGGATCAGGGTTTGGATAATTTTCAAGATAGTTGATATTCTTTCCATCAAATCGAAGAGCTTTCATAGGTAAAAAACTAAATTTCTTTCATAAAAATTGATGGTATAAGGATCTTTGAAATTAGACATGATAAATAAAAAAATTGAAAAGAGGAATCTATCCTACTTTCTCAATTGTAGTGCCATTTTCACAGCTAGACCCCATGATCCGAGTGTTAACAATACTGGAAATACTCCACTAGTGAGTATTTGCGGTACTTGCTCGAAGGAGGCGTTTCCGGCGGAGTACATTGCTGCGACAATAGGTAAGGCAAACAAACCTATTATTCCGAGTTTTCTTTTGTTGTCGGAGATTTCTATTTGTACGTTGATTGTACTCATGTTTTGTCAACCAGTAACAAATGTCCAAGCTATTTAGAATGGATCTTACTTTTTGATAATATTTTGTTCAGAAACTGAATTGCAAAATTAATCTGGTGGTTCAGAAATGGAACCCGCGAGCCTAGGATTCCGAGTAAATTTTTTCTTAGGAAATTTCTAATGAACATTTATCTGAACAAACACGTCTATTGAAGACATCTTCATATTCCATACCACAATGAACACACTGTCGAAATACCATAATTACATTACACATTCTTTTTATTTAAGATGCTGAATTACTTTTTTATTGATTTTTTCTTTGACAATGTAATTCCAGTATCGACACCTTCTTTTTTGGACATGCTTTGGATAAACCTATTAAAATCATCCTCATCGAAGAGTTGCCATCCCAACTTGTGAATGTCAAGGTCATAAGACCTATAGTCTTCCATAATATCTCCAAACCATGCTCGATAAAGATCCTCTTCTTTTTGGGCCTGTTGGTGGTTGTTGAAAAATTTGAGTTCAATCCAGTCAATGTTACCGTTGGTTCTAGCTGAAAAATCACAATAGGGTGCTCCAGTCAAATATTGTTTCATCTCATCTAATCTAGCGAGGAAATCTTTTGGAGAGGTAAATTTCACCGTAATTAGGCGTAAAATTGGCATGTTTACCTGGTTTAGATCAACCATAGTAGTATAACCGTGAATGATTCCAAGTTTTTCAAGCCGTGCAATTCTTTTTCCCACTCCCCGTTCTGACATCTCTGTTCCCATCCCTTCTAGTTTTTTTACAATGGTTCTAGTAGAATCACGTGCATTTGCAATAAGCAGGTTTAAAATTTGTCTATCGATTGCATCTATTTTGATCTCGTTTTTATGCTCAATTATTGGTTCAGCCATGGTCATTTTAAAGTCAAATTGATTCTCCTACTGCAAAGATAGCCTCCGATGTTCAAATATTGAACTAAAGGGGTAAAAAAAATTCCAATTCTGAACAAGAACCTACTAAAAAGTAAGCCAGATTCTAAATAATTCCATTACTTGGATTCTTTGATAAAAAATGGAAACCAAAGAATTACAGGAACAAGAGATTTTAAAGGAATACTATTCGTTTCTTTATGATCTTGCTGCAAAGAAAAACTATCTTCATGCATCACAACTCTCAAAAGAGGAACAACAATACTGTGATAAGCTATTATCACAATGTAAAACCAAACCAAAGTCAGACGATTTGTATTTACCATTAATGAAAAGCATATTACGAAATCATTATAGCTCTACAAATGGTTAAGTAATTTTTTAATTTTAATTGAAACCTAAGACCAAAACCGATGCGTGAAATTTTGGTGACAGTTTCAATTGAATTAAATTCAACAAATTAGTATATAGTGAGTACTAAGAATTTCTATGAACGATTTCTACGGCTTGTTTTTATTCTAAAGTTAACAAGGAAAATCAAATAGATAGGTAGATGTAATCCCCAGACCCAATACATCATACCATCTATTTTACAAATAAATAAAATGAAAATATTTTACTTGTTTGTAATTTGAAAATGATACAAATTAGAAATATTTTGGGACAAAAAAGAAAATCGCTTTTAAAAAATGAGAAGAAATTCTGAGGATCATATAAATACGATCAATTTTGGGATCGATCGTTGAGACGGGTACTCATTCCAATAATCATGATTTTAGCCTTGAGTTTTGTCTTTGTAACAAATCTCCAATCAGGTAATGCACAAATTAATTCTGCAGAGCAAAGTAAACAAACAACACTCTCTGGTGACTTGCAAAACAATCCAATTGCACAGGATATTTTAGAAAAGATTGAACAAACAAAACAATGGATTGAAGACTTGGAAAAAAGAGAGTATGAGAGAACTCAAGCTCAGCAGGAGCTAGAAGAAAAACGGGTCATTGCCCTTGAAAGGTTAAACCAAGACCTTTTAGATTGGGAAAATCTTTGGGCCAACTATACATCTCGTGCTGCCTTTGAGAGATTTGTAGAAGACAAACCCCCTCAAATACAGGGGGTCTTTTGGGACCAATTCGAATTCAAGGAAATGAAGGTTAAGGCTGGTAGAGATGCACTAAAAGAGGTTATTGCCAATGGTGGAACTCTAAGTGAAGCAAGAGCCGCGTACCACAAAGCTGCAGAAACTAAAAGAATTGAATTAATTGAAATGAATGCGCAGTTTAATGTAAACCACAACTTGGCATATTATTCACAACAATTACTTTTCAACTCTACAGGACAAATAACACTGAACAACTATACCAAATCAAAACTTGCTGAATATTATACGGATTACCGTTCAGATCCTGAATACCTCTTGGCAAATCCTAATGACAAGTATGCATACGAATCTTTTTCAACAGAGCGAGATACTCAATGCCGTGATGGATACATTGTGGTTTATAGATTACCTTCAAGTGATTACACATGTGTTACAGAATCAACTGCTGAAATGTGGGAAAGACAAGGTATTGGAGAAATTATAGATCCAAATGAAATTATTTTTGATGAAAATTCTCTTACTCCAGCTGTAAAAACTAATCCTGGAACAAAATGTAAAGATAGACACATGGTAATCTATATTTTTGATACCAAAGAATATAGATGTGTATTAGGATCATTTGCAGAAACTTGGATAGAAGAAGGTACTGCTGAATTACATGATCTAACTCATTTCATTTTAGAAAAGGATAAACAAAAAGAAATCGACAACCAAGTTTTTGAATTAAACCAAGAAATTAATGATCTTTACGACTTGCACACTCTAGATCAAATTCAATTAAAGAAACAATACGATGTAATGTACAAAGAAGCAGATGAATTAACAAGGCAAGAAGAAAAAAACATACAGAAAAAATATTATTCAAGTGAGAATATGACCAAAAATCATCTAGCTAGTCAAATCATGGAATTACGAGAAAACAATGAATCAAATAAAGAACAAATTCTAAAAGACAAATCACAAGCCTTGGAGGATATTAACATGGAAATGCATAAAAAAATGCAAAAAATGGCTGAGCAATTTAAAAATAATTCTGAAATAAAATTAATTTGGAATTCTGATGATTCCAAATATCAGGCAGAACAAAGATAATTAATTTTTGAATCATAAAAAAAGTTACAAATTTAGGTAAAAAATAGAAAATTTACGCCTAGTTTTTCCTAGTCGTAAATGAAGAAATCCAAGATTGCATTATTTTTCTATTCAAATCTGCAAATTCTTGTGACCGTCTATTCCATTCCTTTACATTTTCTTTTGTAGTGTCAATTGATGTTAAAATTATTTTGTCTCTTACTGTTCGAGCTTTAATAGCTGCTTCAGTTGTATCTGAAACAAATTTACTTGCAACAGATGATTGTTTGGTATCCAATCCAGTTTTACTTACAAACTCTTTTTGAACTGCAAGACTTGCATTAAACATGTTTTCCCATGCTTGAAGAAATTCTTGTTGTAGTTCGGTTAATGTTTGATAGTATTTTGGGATTGAATTTTCCATTTGTTCAAAGTATTTCTCTACATTTTGTTTGTATGTAACGAAAAAATCTTTAGATGTATCTGATCTAATTTCTGGATTTGAGGTCTGTACAGTTCTAATTTGCTGTTTTGAAGCTTGTTCAGATTTTATCTGATGTTTTATATTTTTGTCAATTTTACTTTTACTCATAAATTGTAAAAGGTTTACCTTCTTTATATTTGAATCCTGGGATCTCATAATCATATCATAGTAAATTTTTTCGAATTAATCTAATCATTCTTTTAATAAATCTCAAATAACATTTACAACTATTTGAAATTAGGAAAGAACAAAGTTTTTACTTTATTAATCTCAAATTTTTGTGGGTTTTACAAAATTTTTTAGATAAATTAAACCAAAACATTTGGCACAAGAATTTTTTTAACATTTCAAACCATAAATCCTTGTTTGATTGAAATTAAATTGTGGAGATGAATAATGAAAATACACTCTGAACAACTGTTTAATTATTTAGAATCAAGAGGATTCGAATTGACAGCAGAAGACAAGGCAAACATTATTGAGATTATTCTCTTTGGGAAAAATGATAAGGGAAAATATTCTCAACAAAGAGAGAAGAGTTTTGGTGGTTAAAAATCCAGAGATTTTGGAAATAATTCCAAAAACTTGGTTAAGACCTAATCAAAAGATAAACATCTGATATCTCAGATGGCATGAACCGTTTGGCAGCTATAGGGGAAGTTTTCATGTTCGTTTTTAGCAGCAGAAAGCTCAAAAAAGACTGTGATCAGGGTCAGACAGGCATAGATCTTACATGTTTGATATCATATGATACCGGCAATTCAACAGGTGGAAAAAACAAATCGTAGTGAAGCCTATATGGAAAACTCAAATGTTTCAAAAATGTCAGTGTCTCAAAAAATGTAAGACACTTTGTGGCTAGAATTTTTGTGAAATAAAATTTGTAATTTCAAAAAAGCTACTACATTTTAAAAAAAAATGATCATTTTTCAATAAAACCACTGAGAAATCATTCATTGTCCTTTTATTTAGAATTCTATATTCATTAGGTATGGTAATGTATAGAACCAGTATGCAGATTGTAGGTGATTTACTCAATGCAACCAAAGAATCTGGAGAAGAAGGAATAAAGACCACAAGGTTATTGGCAAAAGCTAATCTTTCCCATACTAGATTATCAAAATTCCTAGAGAATCTAACAGGTTCAGAACTAATCAACAGAATAGAATATGATGGAAAAAATACATTTGTGATTACTCCCAAAGGTAGTCAATACTTGGAATCTTACATGAGATTCTCAAATGTTGCAGGTGCATTTGGATTGGAACTCTAAATTTTTTCGACAAAGTTTGTTAAAAAAATGAAAAATTTATTTAATTATCTTGGATTTATGGATACCATATGACTTCTTTACTTGATGACGTAAAAAGGATGCTTGAGATAGGTTACGGAGATATCCCAAGACTACAACACATCAAGGAAACCCTTGAGAAAAATAAAATGTTGTATGTTTCTGATAGAAAATATCTTCACAAATTAACACAAGATCAACCTGAGAAACCCCAAGTAAAAACTAGCAGTTATGGTTCTGAAAAACCAGTGGGTTATTCTACTGATATGGATTTAGGACTAGAAGATTTAGAAGAAAAAATTAGAGTAGATGAAGAACCATCCTGATAAAACAATGAAGGCCCTCGCAATAATAGCATGTTTGGTTTCAATTACGATTACTTTTGCATATGGCGAACCTCAGATTCCTGAGGGGATAAAAGAAGATGTAAAACAACTGCATCTTGAAAATAACCTTGATGAAAATGCGATCAAAACAATAATTGCAAATCTTTCCCATCAAAAATTGATAAAAAACATGTATCCTTCTCAGCAAATCTATACAATTCCAGGTATGGGTGAAACAGATTTTATCAAAATTTCAGGAAGAATCAATGAATTTGGAAAGACGGCCAATGTAAATTTACAAATTTTCTCCCCTGATGGCAAAAAAGAAACCATTAATTCTGCTTTGCTTGAAACTGGGCAATACTTTACTGTCTATCCAATTACTTGGAAATCACAACCAGGAACCTACAAAGTACAAATCGAATTTGCAGGAGAGAAAAAATCTGTTTCCTTTTTTCATTTAACAAAAACCACATTACCAAAGTCTGATTTTCCTCCATGGCTTGTTAAGGCATTCGAGTGGTGGGCAGAAGACAAAATAACCTCCTCTGAGATTATTTACTCTATTCAACATCTGGCAGACATGGGGTTAATTGTAAATTCTAAGACTGCATCCCCTACCCTTCAAGTTGTAATTACTGGAGAAGAGATGGTTAGAAGGGGAACAACACATACAATCAATGTTCGGGTTTCTGATGGATACAATCCCATAGAAGGCGCAAAAGTCACTTTAACTATTGAAGACTATGGGGAAGATATAATTCGCGAGTATGATGGACTTACGGACCAAAACGGATATTTTATTTTTTCTTGGGAAATTCCAAAAAGTTTTGATGATATAGAGACACTCTTGGCATTCATTAGTGTATCAGGAAATGGATCATCGCAGACTCACATATGGAAATTCCAGGTTTATTGTCTTCCAGGAACTTCTAATTGTAACATTGATGGAAATTAATACAAAGAAAAAACTCAATTTTTACATCCTAAAAAATTTCAACTTCTTAATTTTAAACCAATAAGACAGGTTTTTTATTTCACAATTAAAACAGGGATTTTTGATTTGTGAAGAACATAGTTGGATACACTTCCAAGGAATGCTTCTTTAAAGGCACCAAGTCCTCTTGCACCAATTACAATAAGATCACTTTTATGATGTTTTGAGAATTGTACAATGTCATAACCGGGATCTGCACCTTTTATTATCTTGTAATTTAATTGAACCCCGTGTCTGGCAGCTTTAGTTTTAGCGGCATCCATCAGTATTTCTACTGACTTTATACTTCCAGATTCAAGCTTTTTCTTGTTTAATACAAATCCGGCTGGAACCTTGATAACATGAAGTCCAATAATTACTGCCTGACATTGTCTTGCAAAGAAAATTGCTTCATCTAATCCTCTCAAAGAATTTTTTGAGCCATCTATTGGAACAAGAATTTTTTTTATCTTATTTTTAATCATTTATTTTTACCAAACGCACCTTGATGATCACTTAGGCAACATGAGCATTGTTTCGTATAACATTCATCTACCTTTTCATGGCCACAAGAACCACAGTGACAAAAGGGATCATCAGTCATGTTTAATATTTTTTATTTTATTACTTAATCTTTTAACTTGATTTTCTATTTTGATAATGTTCTGCTCCTTTTTAGAGAAGACAATTTACTGTAATATCATGACTTCGATGGATAAGGCAGGAATTGGAATTGCTATTGCTGTAGTTGCTGTGGCATTAGGAATTACTTCATTTTCAGGCTTAGGAGCATCAGAAATTTTCCCTGTAGTAGAAACAACTACTTCAATAAAAGAGGCAGGTCAGACCATCCAAGAGTCAGGTTCTGAAACGATGGAAAAGGTATCAGAATCCTCAAAACAAATTGTTAAAGAAACGAAAGAATTTGGAGAAACTGCCAAAGAACTTGCCTCATCTAAATTACCCTCAAGACTGGTGTCTATTCCAGCTGGAACCTCCATACCTGGATGTGAAGAATCAAACTTGTGTTATGACCCTTCATCTTTGATTATTTTCACAGGCGGTGAGATTATTTGGAAAAATAATGATTCATCATCTCACACGGTTACTAGTGGAAACATCATAGAAGGACCCAATGGAATTTTTGATAGTGGATTGATTAATTCTGGAGAAACTTTTTCTTTTAAATTTGAAGAAGCGGGGAAATACGAATATTTTTGCATGATTCATCCTTGGGCAAATGCTTCAATTACTGTAAACTAGAATATTCCCCTCTTCTTATATGAACAAAAAATTAAAACAAAATCTTAGATAGATCTTCGATAAACTACTATACCGTTCTGAAAAATAATCTGATATAATCGTAGTAGTTATTTACGGAAAGAAAAAAACAATCTCAGTGAAAAATAATCTAGGATACTCTGAGATTTCCCCAAAAGAATGGTTATCAATAAACCAGTTTCTACAAGAGATAAAACAAATTGATTCTCCATGTATAACGGTCTATTATCCCTATGGTAAAGGACAAGAAACCATATCTTTACTCCAAGAAACAAAAAGAAAGGAGTCCTTTGAGAAAATTGAATTTGAAATTGAAAAAAGAATTAGGACACTCAAGGAAAACCCATCATCTGCAGGCAGGTTTACAAAAACTCTATGTATTTTTGGATGGATTAAAGGGGGAAAAGTAAACACCAAAGAAATAGGAACCTCAAAAAAATTACCCTATATCTACATGGCAAGTAAAAAGCCATACACCAAGCCATTTGGTGACATTCTTAAAATCAATTACACAGTTTTGGTAGTTACACTTGATCAGAAATCTGCAAAAATTCAGAAATTTTATGGAAATCAAATTATTCAAGAAGCAAAACTTAGAATTGATTTACAGGGGAGACATCGAAAGGGTGGACAAAGTCAGGGAAGGTTTCTAAGAGCAAGGCAAACCAAAATTCATGTTTTCTTTAAAAAAATCGCAACCAAAGTCAGAGAAATGAATTCAAATTTAGATCTAATACTTTTGGGGGGTATTGGTCCCGCAAAAAAAGAGTTTCATAGCCAGCTTGATTTAGAATCAGCAAAAATATGCCGATTTGTTGAAAATTTGTCATTTTCTTCCACGCCAAATGACATCCACAAGAAAATCATTCATCACCTGTATCAGCACAGGAGAGCATATGTTGCAGATATTATCAAACGCTACGAAAAACTAGTCAAAGAAGGGTTAACTGCAAAAAGAAATGACATTATTTACAAGGCATTGGAAATTGGAGCAGTAGAAACTCTCATTGTTTCTGCAGATTATCACAAAAATTCCCAATTCAAAAATATAATGAAAATGTTGGAGCTTGCCAAAAATACCTCAGCTAAAATAGAATTTGCCGCTTCGGCCAAAATTATTCAAAAATTAGATATTAATAATTCCGTTTTAGCTATTCTAAGATATAAAATAAAATAATTTTAACGTAAAATTCAGAGTATATGTTTTGAATAAATTTAGCATTAATTGTAATTTTTTTGTCCAATTCATTATCAAGTCATATTTATGAAAAAAATCTAGGGCTCAGATTAGTAAAATGGAAATCATCCAAAAAAAAATACAAAAAAAACAAGAAAACTACAAAGACACATTAGAGAATGACAGGTTCTCATATAACAATCTATTTGGCTATATCCAAAAAAAATCTAAAAACTTAAAAATTAAAAAATTAAAATTACTTCCGGCATTATCTGGACTAGTTTTATTTTCACTAACTCTAACCTTGATTTTAGTAAAATACAACAATAATGAAATTACACTAGCTCAGACGGGTAATTTAATTGGTTTTGGACTTGTTTTGATCATGGTTTCTTTAACTAGTTTTGTGATTTTTCAAAACCAAATTAAGAAAATCAAATCATTATTCATATCTGGATTCATTTTATTCTTAATACTTTTTTCGATAAATGTTATTTTTAGTAATTATATCGAAAATCAAATAATTAAAATTTCAGAATATCATGATTTGATGAGTGTCACTGCTATCTCAACGTTAATGGGAATAGAGGTAGAATTAGAGCGCAATCACGGAACAATTCTAAGTTTTGGGTTAATTCTAGATGATAATTTGAACGATCATAAAAAAAATATGAATCAAATCAATGATAAAGTAAATCATTATTCTTCATTGGCAATGGGAAAAAATTCTTTTGGTGAGTATTTAGCTCCCGAACCAATGCGGGAAACGATGATAGATGTTTCCGGATCAATGAAAAATTCTTTAATCAATTACAATTCACTCGTAGAAGATTTTATTTTAAAAAATTCCAGGGATAATTCACAAATAGATTCTTTCATACAGAGTATCTCCTTTGAAAAAGAAGGGATGATTGGGATATTAAATAATGCTAAAGAGATGGAGATGAGGGGACAAGAATTCGCTCAAAACCAAATAGGGCAATTTTCAATAATTCAGCAGTTTTCAAATGTATTATTTTTTGGTTTTATACTAATTTCACTTTTTTCAGTCGTGTTAACTATCAATGAATCATTGAAAAAAAATGTTCAAATTTTAAAACAAACAACAGAAAAAATTTCTCAAGGTCATTTTGAAACGCGTATTGATGGTAAAGAAATAACAGAATTTAGTGATATAGGGAATCACATTAACCAAATGGCAGTAGAGCTGGGATATTATCAAGAAAAATCTTTAAAAAATGAGAAACAACGAGCAATTGGTGAATTAGCAGCAAGAGTTTCTCATGATATAAGGAATCCTCTTTCTGTGCTAAAGATGGACGTTGCGGTTTTAAAACGGCAAAAAAAACTTGATGAGAAGCAGATAAATCGTATGGAAAATTCAATAGAAAGAATCAGTCATCAGGTTAATGAAGTCTTAGATTTTGTAAGACAATCTCCTCTTGAATATTCCAAATTCAATCTTAGCACTAAAATAAGTCATGTTTTAGAAACCATGAGAATTCCTTCTGAAATAACCATCAATAAGACAAACGATAAAATTTTCATTTTTGCTGATAAACATCAAATAGAAATTTTATTAATTAATTTAATTCTAAATGCTATTCAAGAAATCAAAAAAACTGGAACAATAGATATTACAGTATCTGAAACTGACAAAGACACTATTCTTGAAATAACAGATTCTGGTCCTGGAATTACTCTCGATCCAATCGAGCAAATATTTGAACCACTAGTTACAACAAAACAAAAAGGAACAGGACTAGGGCTTGTAAGTGTAAAAAGTATAGTGGATAAGCACAAGGGTACAATTTCTGTTAAAAACAATCCAACTACATTTACGATAAAAATTCCCAGAAATAAAGTATGATGAATTTTTAAAAAATCCCTAAATTTTTTCCTTTTTAGATCTTAACCAAATGGATTTAATCCCTTGTTGCCAAGATTTCCCAACATACTTCCAAACAAATCACCGTCTTTTTGATTGGAATTTTGTTGCAGAGATTTCATAATCTCTGATACTGCTTGTTTTGATTTTTCCTTGTCATTAATACCGCATTGACTATCAAGAGTATTGATCATTTCGTCTTCTGTTAAATCTTGTTTGGTGGTTGTAAAGTTTGATTTCTCATCATCTGAGAACATTCCAGTTATGTCTGAAGGTAGTGCCGATAGTAAACCCGAGGCCTGGTTTGGTTCTGATTTCTGTAGGATAAATTTTGAAACTAGAGGAACTGCCATCTGTGCCATTTGTGGACTAATTCCAACCTTTTGAGCTACAAGATTTATTATCATATCTAGCATAATGAATCAAAACAACATTAGATTATAAATTTTTAAAAAATATTCTAGATAGTTCTAATTTTAAAATTGATCGCTCTTTTAGATTTGAAATTATCTATATTCAGATCCACAATCTCCAATGATCTCAAAAAGATCTCTTGATTTTTGGGTAATTGATTTTATCATTAAATGATCTTCTGAATCCAAATGGACATCAAATACTCTAGAGTTATCCTCCCGGTGCTCTGAGATGCCTAGTCTTGCACCAATAATTACTCCTGCAACTTGTGGCCTGTCTAAAATAAAAGCCGTAGCCACATTTGCTATGCTGCAACTGTGTTTTTGGGAGATTTGTGATAAAACATTCAATAATTCCTGGAATAACTCCCATCCTCCCCAAGCATTTATCATGTTATGATATTTTTGCAGGCTTGCAGTAGAAAGATCACCTCGCAGGGGTTCAGGTGAATTTAGATATTTTTCTGAAAAAAAACCTCCAAGCAAAGTACCATATGAAAACAGATGTACATTATTTTTTAGACAAAACGGAGTCATCAACCTTTCAGGCCTTTGATCCAAAATGGAATATTGTACCTGATTGGATATTGTTTCTAGTCCCTGCTCTTTGATAATTTCTAATCGCTCAGTATCAAAGTTTGTAAGTCCCACGTGTTTAATTTTTCCTTTATCTCGAATGTCTGATAAATGAACCAGAGCATCAATGTAACTGGGATTGTTGTAATCCCACCAATGAAATTGAATCAAATCAAGACGTTCAGTATTCATTTTATCTAGGGAGTGATCAATGTAATACTCTACAATACTCCTAGTCATAGGTCCGGGGTTTGGAACAAATTTAGTTAATGCTTGGGAGTTTTTTAATTCCTCTTTACCTTCAAGTTTTTCAAGGGTTTTTCTAAAGTTTCCAATAAATGATTCTGCAGGACCGTAAATATCTGCCAGATCCCAAGTAGTAAATCCGGAATTGTGGTACTTTACCATTTCATCAATTGCTTTTTGGGGATCAATTTGTCCATGTGTCCCTGAGACCTGCCACATTCCATTTAGTACTCTACATACCGACAAGCCCTTAGCTAGTTCTTTTTGTAATTCCATTATAATTTGATTAAATTTTTGTTGCTAAAAAACCATTTTTTAATTTAATTTCCCAAAAAAATAATATTAAAAGAATTATCGAATTGTTTCAAAGGCGTCTTTTAGATCTTTTTTAAGACTTGTAAGATCCTGATCTATGTCCACCTGAAGGGTTTTAGGGGATTCTTTGCGGTCCCTCTGAATTTTAATAATAACCGAATTTTCTTGTGGTGCCACATCTGCAAACCATCTAAAAGTCATTGATTTTCCAAAGACAATTCTATGCATTCTGATATCTTCAACTGCATTTTCTCCTAAGGATAGGCAATATTCTCGAATTGAGTCAAAAAGAGGTTGAATTTTTAATGGGATCTGTTTTCTAAAATCCTCATAGTTTCTTGTATTGTCAAAAGAGACTAACTCTACCATACTCTAAAACCATTTTTAGATTTTATTTGTATCTTGTGTCTGGGATTATCCGTGAATTTAATTTTCCATATACAATACTAAAAAAAATTATAACTGACATATCAATTGTTTAACTAATGAAAAAATTGTATGATGATAGATACCTCCAAATTTTTGAGAACAAATTAAAGTTCAAGGCTTGGTGTTTGCCATGGGGTAAAAAAGAGGTAAAAATAGAACACATCAAAAAAATCTCAGAGAAAAAAATGGGAGTATTTTCAGGAAAGCATAGAATTTCAGGAACCAGTAATTTTCGGGATTGGTTTCACTTTGATAGTCAACGGCCTAAAAAAGACAAAGCCATTGTTTTAGAAACTGATTTTAAAATATACAAAAGATTATGGCTCACTCCTGAAAGACATGCAGAAGCACTAAAAATATTGAAAAATATTCTTTCCTAAAACGATTCAATTTCCAAATGGTTTACCGTTTTATCTCATAATATTCAACCGGATGTGTAAACTGTCGGTTGTGATCAACTTCCAACCAAAATTTTTCTTCATCAATTTCTTTTCCCTCCTGAATCCAAACATTAAGAATTTTTTGCATAAACATTTGTGTTGTATCATCAATTTGCGGCCGAACCCCTGTCTCTTTTTCTATTCTGTCTCTATCTTCTTTGAATTTCTTTAGAATTTCTTTAAGGTTTTTTCCATTAATCTGGGCAGCCTTGTTTCTCTTTGCATTCTCCAAGTCCTTCTTAAATTTAGATAAAAAACCCATAGTGTTACTAGAATTTGTTTTTTAAAAAAGAATTTGGTTTTGTGGTACTCCATAGCCAAAAAAACAAACTAATCTAGAGTCACAACTCGCAATTTTTTAGAATTTTAGAACAAATCTAATATTCAAAGAAATTTTAATTAATTTATGGAAATATTTCCTGAAGTAAAATTGCGAGTACGAATTAGTACCAATGATGTTCATTATGCAGGAAATTTAGTGGATGGGGCTCACATTATGCAGTTATTTGGGGATGTAGCCACAGAATTGACCATTAGGTATGATGGTGATGAAGGACTTCTTAGAGCATATGAAAAAGTTGAATTTCTTGAACCAGTTCACGGTGGAGATTTTTTAGAAATAGTTGGAAAAATTGTCAACGTTGGAAATACTAGTCGGAAAATAATTTTTGAAGCATATAAAATAATTTCTTCATCGAAAGATAAAACTCAAGAATCTGCATGTGATGTTTTAGCACCGCCACTTTTAGTAGCACAAGCAATTGGTACTGCAGTTGTTACAAAAGATAAACAACGAGTAAAAAGAACAGTCATTGATTCAAATGATAATGAAGTTTTTGAGGCATTTAACAAAATAAAAAGTGGTGAAGCTAAAAGAATGAGTCAAAAGTAATGCAAATTGTTATTTTCTATTTAAAGTTAATAAAATAATTCTTATCTTTTTCAAAAAAAAAATTTCCAATAATAAAAACATTAATTTTAGAAATTGTAATAAATTGAAATTACAAATTAAAATATTTAATAAACACCATTTTTACGTTAAACTGGGCGATAGTATTGGGGGATAAATGTCAAGTTTGTGGAGTTGATCTTGTTGATTCTTCTCTTACTCATTGCTCTGATGAATGTCGTTTTGAAGCATATCTCAAATCTCAATCAGTTTGTATACTCTTAGATATTGACGATGATTTAATTTAAATTCAATCTCTAAATAATTCTTAATTAATTTCAAACTTTACCAAAAAAATAATTTATTATTTTAGAAATAATAAAACCAAAAAAAGAAAAAAAGTATTTCCCTATTGGAAGGGATCTATGAATGGGCAATTGACGATGTGATCAGTATCCATTGGTCTTGCAAGTCCGACTGAAATTAGTCCTGCCTCTTGATAGGCATCAATGTCAGCTTTGGTCTCTAGCAGAGAAGCAGCATCTGGATTCTCCCAGCCAATCATGAATATTCTCCACATTGGAGAATAGTTTGCATCACCTGGAGCTCCTGCTGCGATTCCTGGTTGGAATCCCATTGGACCAGATCCTACAATACCGTTACCAAATTGGAACAAATCAACTGCTGCAGAGTTTGCAATCAGGCTTGCAGAAGTTGGTGCATCAACTACGCCCATCATTCCTGCCGGAGCACTTGGTGTAGCATCAGTTACAATGTAATAGATTGTCCTACCATCTGGACCCCAACCTCTGTGGGCAACAAAAGTCACCGTCATCTCCTCTGTATCGATGTCAAGTACTTGTCCTCCACCATATGGAGTGTCATCTGCCAAATTCTTGTCTTCTTTTACCATCATCTGACCTTCTGGCCAAACGATTTGTGGCATGTTCAAAACTACTGGAACATCAGCTAGTGTTATTTCACCTGCATCTTCAGCTGCCATAATCATCCCTTCTGAATCAAGTATTCTTGGGGTTACACTGTCACTCCATGTAACGTGTACATGTGAGGTCAGTGCACTGTATGTGTCTGACTGTGCTGGAGTGCTGGTAAATACTTCACCTTGAAATCCATGAACACCATCACCAGTTACTCCGTTTGTAAACATGTATGTTTTTGAGAGTGCCTCATCTGGTGCATTTGCCAACAATGGTGCAAGTTCTACTTGCCACCCTTGGCTTTCTGTGATGATTTCTGCATGTGTAGGATCACTTGAATCAGTTATGATAAAGTGAACCTCACCGCCATCATAGAATCCTTGGTGCATTGGAATGGTTGCAGGAACATTTGCCCTTGATAAT
>Ga0224508_10000724_pt1 | contig 31578 bp, 32 predicted proteins | sample SF_Jan12_sed_USG_4_FD_170157 | JGI IMG/M metagenome (GOLD analysis project Ga0224508, IMG submission 170157) | Sediment microbial communities from San Francisco Bay, California, United States - SF_Jan12_sed_USGS_21 | ecosystem: Environmental > Aquatic > Marine > Sediment | place: USA...
AGGATTTTCAGAACACCGTGCATCGCATGCAGACGGCCTCGTTTCCGGTTGTCGCCGCACCGGTAGGCTTATCCATCGGTGGCGGATTCGAAGTCGTGTTACACGCCAGGCAGGTTATCTGCCACGCTAATTCTGTCACCGGCTTGGTTGAATCGCTGGTCGGCGTCGTTCCGGGTGGCGGCGGCTGCAAGGAAACCCTGTATCGATGGATCGAGTTATTGCAATGTGGCGATGATATTTCAGACGCCTGCTGGAAGGCATTCATGAATCTCGGTTATGGTAAAACTGCAACTTCACCCATTATAGCCAAGCGGCAGGCAATGCTGCGACCTCATGATCGCTTCGTCATCAATCGCGATCGAATCCTTGGTGAAGCGATTAAGGCGATCGACGATGCGTCCGGCCAGGTGCCTTTCGAACGTCCCACCCTTTCCATGCCGGGTAGACCCTTGTTCGAAGAAATGGTCAAATGGCTGGAAGATTCCCGTGACAAGGGCGTATTCATGCCACATGACGTCAATGTCGGCAGCGAAATGGCCAGAATTGTAACGGGTGGTGATATCGAACCGGGCACAGTCTGGAGCGAGCAGGATTTCTACGATGCCGAGCGACGTTCATTTCTGACCCTGGTTGCCACCGCTGCTACGCGCGAGCGCATTAACAGCATGCTGGATGCGGGTTCGCCCGTCAGAAATTAGTGCTCCTTCAATGAAGTATCTTAGAATACAGCCAGTCAGGAAGCAGTCAGCTGCTAGGCGTGCGACTGCAGGACTAGCAATAGCTAATTCAAAGGAGCACAACAACGCAGATGACTACTTCCTGGCTGGCCCGAAGGGAGAGTCCCAAATCGGCCAAGGCCGCGTTGCAGCCCTTGAAAAGGGTATACCATTTCCTGCGGACTGCGCCTTGCCTTGGCCGATTTGGGACACTCTGTATACTAAGATACTTCATTGAAGGAGCACTGGGTTTATTATGACTATCGAATACGATCAACTGGATCCCAACGCCGCCAACTTCGTTCCCCTGACGCCGCTATCTTTCCTGCAGCGCACGGCGGATATTTACCCGCAACGCGAAGCACTGATTTATAACCAGCGGCGCTACACCTGGGCGCAGACGCGTAATCGCTGCACCCGCATCGCATCGAGCCTGGCGGCACGAGGCATCGGCAAGAACGACACGGTTTCGATATTCGCCTTCAATACCCCTGAAATGTTCGAAAGCCATTTCTCGATTCCGATGTCAGGTGCCGTGCTAAATACGATTAACACGCGCCTGGACGCGGCGACCGTGGCTTATATCATCGATCATGGTGAATCCCGGGTTTTCATTTGTGATCGTCAACTCTGGCCTGTGCTGGAGGAAGCCTTGCAAAGCTGTGAGCTACAGCCTGAAATCATTATCATCGACGACGCCGATGCTGCTGAAAAACCGGAATTACCGACTAATGTCGCTTTCAGCTTTTATGAAGACCTGGTCGATCGTGGCGACGACACCTTCGAATGGCTACCCCCTGAAGACGAATGGCAGGCGCTGACCCTGAACTACACCTCGGGAACCACCGGCCTGCCCAAGGGTGTGGTCTACCACCACCGCGGTTCTTACCTGATGACCATGGGTACCGTCATTTCCTGGGCATTGCCGCCGCATCCGCGTTACCTGTACACGGTGCCGATGTTCCATTGCAATGGCTGGGGGCATGCCTGGACCATGACCGCACTGGCTGCAACCGTGGTCTGCATTCGCGCCTTTATTCCGAAATTGTTTTTCGAGCTTGCCGACGAGCACAAGATTACTCATTTCGGCGGCGCGCCAATCATATTAAACATGCTCGCCAACGCACCGACTGAAGAGCAGAAAGTATTCGACAAAACCATCTACGCGATGACCGCGGGCGCTCCGCCGCCGGCCAAGGTGCTGGAAAGCATGGCGCAGTTTAATTTCGAGGTCATGCACGTCTACGGACTTACCGAAACCTATGGGCACATACTGCACTCGGCGCCACAGGATGACTGGTACCAGCAATCGATTGAACACCAGGCGGAACTGAAGGCTCGACAGGGCGTTCGTTTTTCTATGACCGAGGCAGTCGATGTAATCGATCCGGAAAGCGGTGAGCCGGTACCCTGGGATGCCGAAACCATGGGTGAAATTGTTATTCGCGGCAATACCGTGATGAAGGGATACCTGAAGGATACCGGTGCCACTACCGATGTCTTCAAGAATGGCTGGTTCCTGAGTGGCGATATTGCGGTGATTCATCCCGATGGTTACATCCAGGTCAAGGACCGCGCCAAGGATGTCATCATTTCCGGTGGTGAAAACATATCCTCGGTTGAGGTCGAGGGCGTGCTTTACAAGCACTCATCGGTCGGCGAGGCCGCGGTGGTGGCACTGGCCGATGAAAAATGGGGCGAAGTTCCCTGCGCATTTGTCGAACTGAAAACAGATGCCGAGGCCAGCGAGCAGGAGTTGATCGAGTTTTGCGCGGACAACATGGCCCGCTTCAAACGCCCGAAAAAAGTCGTTTTTGGTGTACTGCCTAAAACCGCAACCGGCAAGATTCAGAAAAATGTATTGCGCGAACGGGCCAAAGAGTTGTAAAACCCGGGTTAAACCCTATTTCGATTCAATATGAACCAGGAAATTTCACCTCTCGAACTGCGTCGTAAAATCCGAAGCGGCGAATTCACCAGCAACACCTCCGGTTACTCGCGCGGTTTTGTGCAGGGAAACCTGTGTATTCTCCCTGCCGATTACGCCGGTGAATTCCTGCAATTCTGCCAGTCGAATCCCAAGCCCTGCCCCTTGATTGGCATGACCACGAGCCCGGGTGATTACAACATACCCAAACTCGGTGAAGACCTGGATATTCGTACCGATATTCCCAGTTACAGGGTCTTCGAAAACGGCGAACTCAGTCATGAAGTTAATGACATCAGCGATATCTGGCGTGACGACCTGGTATCTTTCGTACTCGGATGCTCGTTCTCCTTCGAGGAGGCATTAATCGATGACGGCCTCGATGTTCGTAATGTCAGCGAAGGCGTTAACGTACCCATGTATCGCACCGATATCGATTGCAATCCCGCGGGTCGCTTCGCGAGTAAAATGGTGGTCAGTATGCGGCCGATGATTCCATCAGACGCAATACGCGCGATCCAGATTTGCACTCGTTTTCCCGCGGTACATGGCGCCCCGGTCCACTTCGGTGATCCAGGCAGGATTGGCATTCGAGATATCAACCAGCCCGAATTCGGTGATGCGGTTACGATTCGCAATGACGAAGTACCTGTTTTCTGGGCCTGTGGCGTGACGCCCCAGGTCGCAGTTGAGCAGGCCAGGCCACCGTTTTGTATCACGCATTCGCCCGGTTGCATGCTGGTCTCGGACTTACCCAACAGCCACCTTGCGGTGATGTAGGCGGAAATACACATGTTGATGCTCAATTGCGATCTCGGCGAAAGCTACGGCTCCTGGAAAATGGGCCGCGACGACGAAGTCATGCCCCATATCGACCAGGCCAATATTGCCTGTGGCTTTCACGGTGGCGATCCGCTGGTCATGGAACGCACCCTGGCGCTCGCGAAACAAAATAATGTAATGGTGGGTGCACACCCGGCCTACCCCGACCTGGTCGGATTCGGGCGTCGACCGATGCATTGTTCCGCCGAAGAAATTTCAGCATTCATGCACTACCAGATCGCCGCGCTCGAGGGCATGGCCAAGATTCAAGGTCTTGAACTGGACTATGTCAAACCGCATGGTGCGCTATATAACGACATGATGGCAAGGGAGTCCGTGCGTGCGCCGATCCTGAAGGCGATTGCTGATTTTCACAAGCCCGTACGGCTGATGCTGCAGGCAACACCCGAGGCCGATCTGCACCGCGACGAGGCAGCCACTCATGGAATCGATCTCTGGTTCGAAGCTTTCGCCGATCGTTGTTACGACGATGACGGCAAATTGCTTTCCCGCGCCAAACCAGGTGCAGTGCATAGCCGCGATAAAATGTTGTCCCAGGTGGAACAGATTTGTCGCGAGGGCACGATTACCACCGTGAGTGGCAATATCCTGGAGTTAAAACCCGATACGCTTTGCGTACACGGTGATAACGACGAAGGGGTAACTGCGATTAAAGAAATTCGCAAAATAATCCATTCCTGATTAATCGCATGAGAATCGAAATTGCGGGGCAAAATGCGTTTATCGTCTATTTCGCCGAGCAAACCAGCGCAGCAGTATCGGCCCAGATCCAGGCCGCGGTCACCAATATTCTTGCCACGATGCCGCACAGCATCGTTGACCTGGTGCCATCTTACGCTTCATTGCTGGTAATCTTTGACCTGGATCGTAGCGATCACTTCGCGGTCAAACAACAACTGCGGGCTGCTTTAACCAATCTTGATGGTGTTGACGCGTCAGCGGGAGACCTCGTCACCTTGCCGGTCTACTATAGTGAAGAATCAGGTCCCGATCTCGAAACAATTGCCGCAAACGCTAATATCGGCATTGACGATGTTGTCGAGATACATCAGCAGCAGGAGTACCGGGTTTACGCAATCGGCTTCGCTCCCGGATTCGCCTATCTCGGCGAAGTCGATGAACGCATCGCCGCTCCCCGACTGGCAACTCCGCGACAGAAAGTACCCAGGGGGGCGGTCGCGATTGCAGATCGCCAGACCGCGGTATATCCGGCTATATCTCCAGGAGGCTGGAACCTGATTGGACTCTGCCCCACTCGCATGTTCGATCCCGACAAAACTCCCAGCATGCCGGTTCAGGTCGGTGATCGCATTCGTTTTAGCGCGATAAGTCGGGACGAGTTTATCGATCAGGGCGGCAAGCTATGAGTGGCTTTTTAGTCAGGCAACCGGGTTTACTCAGCCTGCTCCACGACCGTGGACGATTTGGAGCACACAAGTTGGGACTCACCACCGGCGGCCCGCTCGACGGTGTTGCTTTCGACTGGGCTAATCGCATGCTGGCTAATGACGTCAATGCCACCTGCCTTGAAATCAGTTTTGGCGGACTGGTCATCGAAGCACAACTCGATACCAGTTTCGTTATCACCGGTGCAGTAGCACCCTGCAAGCTGAATCAAGATCTGGTTGAGCAGTGGTGCACCCATGACATCAAACCTGGCGATAAGCTCGAGATCGGTTTTACCAGTGCCGGTAGCCGCTGCTATCTCGCGGTCAGCGGGGGTTTCGATATCGAGCCCAGCTTTGGCAGCAGTTCAACCGTGCTGCGCGAAAAAATCGGTGGCCTCAAAGGTGACAAACTGCAAGCAGGGGATCAACTGCCATGCATTAGTAAAAGACTATCCACCCATTGTTACCTGGCCGCGGCAGATCGGCCGAAATATTCGGATTTCGCCAGGCTTCGAGTTGTCCCCGGATATCAGCAGGCAGAGTTTAGCCCGCTGCAGCAATGGCGTTTTTTCAATTCCGAGTATCGCCTGAGCGAGCGCTGTGACCGCATGGGCTTTCGGCTCGAAGGCGAAACCGTGCACTCCGATATGGTCGGTATGTTGTCTGAAGGCATTTGTCATGGCGCGATCCAGATTCCGGCAGATGGTCAACCCATCGTATTAATGAACGATCGACAGACAATCGGCGGCTACCCCAAGATTGGCGCGGTGATACCGCGAGATACCGCAACCTTATCGCAGTTATCGCCAGGCTCACGGGTGCGTTTCGATGCAATCAGCATCGAGGAGGCGCACAATATCCACTGCCTCGAGCAGGCCCGATTCGAACGTACCTCGCTGCAACCCTGTTGAGCATCAAGCAATGAATGAAGCCGAAGACCTGGAGTTAAGCCGCAAAATTGAAGATATCCTGGTAGCGCGCAATTTACGCGGCATGAAGACGGTGCAACCCTATCTCGAAGCGGGTTACTGCATGCGTGCGGCACGCATATTGCAAAAATGTCGGGGTAATATCCTGATTGGCACCGGTTTTCCAGTCGTCAAAACCTTCGAAACCGATGGCCCGGTCGGTGCGATCGCGATGTACGAGGCTTTCGAGAAAATAGGCGCAATCCCGAGTATTGTCTGTGGACACCCGCTGTCACAGGCCCTGGCTGCCAGGTATCGCGTGCATGAAATCAGGGTCGGTGATCACGATCAGCGCGAACACGAGGCACGGGAAGCGCTTGAGAAATTTCATCCCGATGCCATCATTTCAATCGAAAGACCCGGGCAAGCTGCTGATGGCGGTTATTACAATATGCGCGGTGAAAGCATCAGCAAAAATACCGCCTGCTTTGACACCTTCATGGACATGAGTGACTGTCCAACCATCGCTATCGGCGATGGCGGTAATGAAATCGGCATGGGAAAGGTGGCGCAGGCGTTGCAGGGTTTGAATATCGTGCCATCGATCACCACCTGCGACGAATTGATCGTTACCGATGTTTCAAACTGGGGCGCCTATGGCATTATTTCGTTCCTCTCGGTGTGGAACAAGCGCGATCTGCTCGGCGAGATCGTTCCACTCGATACCCTCAGGTATATTTCCGAACTCGGCAGCGTCGACGGCGTTACCCGAATCAACCAGTTGACCGAAGACGGGCTCGACTCCAGCGAAGGTGAATCGGTGTTACTGCAACTGCGACAGGTCTGTGGATTTATATAACAGATTGCTGGTATAACGTTTTTTGGATTGTGGCTCTATTCCGCGAAGTCCCGTTTCTGCTTAACTTGCGAGCCTTTTTCAGGTACTGATGAAACATTCGAGGTCCACATGACAATTGCATATTTAAACGGCGACTACATGCCACTCGAAGAAGCCCGTATTTCCCCGATGGACCGCGGTTTTCTGTTTGGTGACGGTATCTACGAAGTGGTTCCATCTTACGATGGCAAGATGGTCGGTTTCGGCCCGCATATTAGGCGCATGCAGGATGGGCTCGACACCATCGAAATCAAGCTCGGCTGGAGTGATGAACAATGGCGCGAACTATGTACTTCGCTGATGGAAAAAAATGGTAACGGCAACCTCGGAATCTATCTTCACGTGACCCGTGGTGCCGACGAGAAGCGCCACCACGCCTATCCGCAAGGGATCACACCGACCGTGTTCGGTTACGCCTTCGAGATTCCACCGCCACCGGTGCCCGATCGCGAAGAGATAGCCCCCTATACTTGCGCGACCGGCCACGATATGCGCTGGGACCGCTGTAATATCAAGTCCATTTCGCTGCTGGGCAACGTCATGCATTACCAGCAGGGATACAGCAAGGGCGATGCTGAAATCCTGCTCTATAACGATAGCAATGAACTGACCGAATGCGGTGCCTGTAACGCTTACATCGTCAAAAACGGTATTGTCGCCACGCCACCGCTCGATAACCAGATTCTGCCTGGAATTACGCGCCAGCTATTACTCGGGGTATTACGCGCTGATGGCAGCATCCCGGTCGAAGAACGCGTTATCACCATGGACGAGGTCTGGGATGCGGACGAAATCTGGATTTCGAGCTCGAGCAAGGAAGTCGTACCGGTGATCAAGCTGGATGGAAAACCGGTTGGTGATGGCAAACCCGGCCCGGTCTGGGAAAAAGCGGCAAAGTTATACTCGGCCGGCAAGTACGACTTTTAAACACGGGTAAACCGAGAACTACCGGTATATAGCCTGGTCGGTAACGATCATATCGAGCTGTACGTCCCACTCCTCCGGGACAATTCGATCGACTTTCTGAATTTCGTGGGCCACCCCGATTAAAACCGGACTGGTATGTTCGGGATTCTTGCGAAAAGCGAAACTGCGGTCATAGAAACCACCACCCATACCGATGCGATTACGATAAGCGTCAAACACCACCAGCGGCGCCAATACCAGGTCCAGTTCTCGAGGCGACAGCATCTCACTGTCTTTGACATCGGGTTCAGGTAAACGAAATTTATTGAACCGCATTTTCTGGTCATGGAAATAGGGTGAAAACCTCAGAGCAGCGCGATCCAGGTTCGGCAAAAAGATTTCCTTGCCCTCGGCCAGGGCATGATCTACGACGCTATTCAAACCGATTTCCCCGTTGACCGCGAAATAAACAGCCACCTGCCGAGCCTGTTGGTACTCAGGCAGTGGCAAGATTCGTTCAGCAAGCGCCAGCGCGGCTGCTTCGAGCTGAACGGGATCGAGGTCGGCCCTTAGCTTACGCTTGCGCTGCCTCAAATCATCATGGCTTTCCACGTCTCGCTCCAGACTTTTAATAGTCGCGCATGATACTGTCATTCAACCAGGCTGAGTAGCCATTCCTTGAAAGCGCGCACCGCCGGATTTTTCAGATGTGATTCGGGACAGACCACGTAATAGCTAAAATCGTTTACCAGGGTGACGTCAAACGGTTTAACCAGTTTACCCGAAGCCAGGTGGTCCTCGACAAAAGGGGTCGAACCAAGGGCAATACCCTGGCCTTCTATCGCGGCCTGAATCAATACATTAGTGTCATCGATAATGGTTCCCTTTTCGGCCTTGATGTCCCAGAGCTGAGCCAATTCGAGCCAGTCATGCCAGCATTCGTAACTGGCATCATGCAACAGGGCGTAATAACGCAGGTTATCGATCGCGGTTAGCGGCTTGTCGTTGTGCATGAAGGCGGGTGAACAAACCGGGAAAAAATCCAGCCCCAACAACTTGTCGGCAACCACTCCGGACCAGTCTCCTTTGCCGTAGGTAACCGCAATATCGATTTCCTCACGTCGAAAATCGACCGCGGCGTGAGCGTGGTACAGGCACAGATCTATTTCGGGATATTGCAGCCAGAAATATTTAAGCCGGGGTGACAGCCACTTGGCCGCAAAGGATGGCGCCAGGCGAACGCTGAGCAGGTTAGAGTGCTGTTCCAGGCTAAGTGAGCCTATGGCTTGCGAAACTCGATCAAAGGCCTCGATAACTTCAGGTAACAGGGCCTTGCCCTGCTCGGTCAAAGCCAGCCGTCGCGGATAGCGGTCAAACAGCGAAAAGCCGAGATATTCCTCGATTACCTTGATTTGATGGCTAATGGCCGCCTGGGTGACGTTGAGCTCCCTGGCGGCACCAGTAAAGCTCAATAAGCGACCTGCGGCTTCAAAACATTTTAAACTGTTCAGCGGTGGCAGGCGTCGACTCACGGCTATAATCTACAGATTACTAAAACTAATCCATAGTATAAAAAATAATAGCTTGTAACCAGTAGAATCTGATTCGAAAATGTGTGGTTGCTCGTCCGAGCCCCGATAAATTTGGCTATTGAGGATAATCGTTATGGCAAGACGTTCGAATGCCCGTGCGGCAAAAATAGCGCTGCGCAAAGCAGCACTCGCCGAAGACCTCAAACCGGTGCATCCCGGGGAATCCGGTGGCCAATACAAACCACTCTCGGAATCCGATATCGAGCAGATCAACGCCACCATATTTCGTATCCTCGAGGAAGTCGGCTTTGCCGATGCCAATGAACACTGCATTGAAACCTGCCTCACGGTGGGTGCGACTTACGGTGAAGACAAGCGTTTGCGTTTCCCGCGCGCGGTGGTTGAAGACGCGCTCAACAAATGCCGCCGTGATCTAACGCTGTACGGTCAAGAGCCGAAGCATGATATACACCTGAGCGGTTCCAAGGTACATTTCTCGACTGCCGGCGCCGCGGTCATGATCGCCGACCCGGTAAATAACGAGTATCGCGAATCGACCGCCCAGGATTTGTACGATATGGCCCGCATCGCGGACAAGTGCGAGCACATCCACATGTTTCAACGCACCTGCGTGCTGCGCGATGTCACCGACAACCACGACATGGATATCAATACCGCCTACAACGCGGTGATGGGCACCACCAAGCATATCGGCTCGAGCTGGACCGAAGCGCACCACCTCGAAGACACGCTGAAGATGCTGCATATTATCGCCGGCGGTGAAGACAAGTGGCGCGAACGGCCCTTCATGAGCATTTCCTGCTGTCACGTGGTGCCGCCGATGAAGTTCACCGATGAGGCGCTGAGCTGCATCAAGGTGGCGGTTGAAGGCGGCATGCCGGTGTTGTTGCTGTCTGCCGGTCAGTCCGGGGCGACTGCTCCCGCCTGCCTGGCTGGCGCAGTTGCCCAGGCCTGGGCCGAATGCCTCGGTGGACTGGTTTTTGTTAATGCCATCAAACCCGGTGCGCCCGCGATCATCGGTACCTGGCCGTTCGTATCGGATTTGCGCACCGGAGCGATGAGCGGTGGCTCGCCCGAGCAGGCGATTCTTTCCTCGGCCTGCGCACAAATGGGTAACTATTTTAACCTGCCGACGGGTACCGCCTGCGGCATGACTGACTCCAAGTTCCCTGATTTCCAGGGCGGTGCGGAACGTGCCTATACCCTCTCCTGCGCGGCGACCTCGGGCGCCAATATTATTTATGAGTCTGCCGGTATGTACGCCAGTCTGCTGGCTGCCTGCCCGGAATCCCTGATTATCGATAACGATATTCTCGGTGCCGCATTGCGCATCACCCGGGGTATCGAAGTTAACGAACAAACCCTGAGTTTTGAAGATCTGAAAGACGTCTGCCTGGGTAACAAGGGACATTATCTCGGCTCGGGGCAAACCCTGGAGGTCATGCAAACCGAGTATATCTACCCGGAGCTCGGTGACCGGCTCAGTCCCAACGAATGGGTCGAGCAGGATAAGCCGGTGTTACTGGACAAGGCGATAGCGCGAAAGAAGGAAATCCTTGAGAACTATTTTCCGCAACATGTCAGCGATGAGGCTGATAAGAAAATTCGATCGCAGTTTAATATCTACCTGCCGCGGGAAGCTTTTGGCCGCGGGGCCTAAGCCAATTCTAATGCATCAATAGAAGGAATAGTCAGATGAAAAATCATGCCAGAGTCGTCGTTATCGGAGGTGGTTCACTCGGAGTTAACCTGTTGTATCACCTGACCCGGGAGGGCTGGAACGATGTGGTACTGGTCGAGAAAGGCGAACTCACCAGTGGGTCGACCTGGCATGCGGCAGGGCTATGCGGGAACTTCATCGGCAATCACACGGTTTCGCAAATTCACAACTACACGATCAAGCTCTACAATGAAATCCTGCCGCAGGAAACCGGAGAAAAGTCGAGCTTTCACCAAACCGGCAGTATCCGCCAGGGCTTTACCAGGGTCGAAGAGGAATGGTTCAGGAATCTTGAAAGCCGATCCAAAAACGTCGGTTTTGAATTCAATATTGTCAGCAAGGAAGAAGCCCAGGAACTCAATCCGTTCATGAACTTTGACAAGGCTCGCGTCATCGCCAGCACTCCGAACGATGGTCACGTTGATCCCACCTCGGTGGTCATGCCGTTATCCAAACTGGCACGCGACAACGGAGCCGAGGTCTATCGCTTCACGCGCGTTACTGAAATTAACGAATTGCGATCCGGGGAATGGGAGGTGGTTACCGATAAGGGAACAATCGTAGCCGAGCACGTGGTCAATGCCGCCGGCTGTTTTGCACGTGAAATCGGTGCGATGGTCGGTATCAATGTGCCCCTGATCAATCTCGAACATCAATATCTCGTCACCGAAAAGCATCCCGATATCGAAGCACTGGGCTGGGAGCTACCGGTATGCCGCGATTCCTATAGCTCCGCCTATATTCGCCAGGAAGGTCTCGGTTTCCTGGTCGGTCCTTACGAAATGTGGGGTTCACGACCATGGTCCCTCGACGGCATGGACTGGTCCTTTGACCGCGAGCTATTCGAGCCGAATCTTGACGTCCTGATGCCCTTTCTCGAGCGCTGTTTCGAATTAACCCCGAAATTTGAAGAAGTTGGCGTCAAATCGGTCGTCAACGGACCGATTACGCACACGCCGGACGATAATATCCTGGCCGGACCGGTTGCCGGTCTGCAGAACTTCTGGAACCTGTGCGGCGCCAGCATCGGCATCGCCCAGGGCGGCATCGGCAAGTACATGGCGCAGTGGATGAAGTATGGCCAGACTGAAATTAACATGGCACCGCTGGATACGCGTCGATTCGGCGACTGGGCCGACAAAAAGTATTGCACCATCAGGGCAATCGAATCCTACGAGGCGATGTACGCGGTAGGTGCACCCAATGACAATCGACCCCACGGTCGTCCGATGCGAACCAGCCCCCTGTTTACGCGCCTGCTCGAGCACGGGGCGGTACACGGTGCGGTGCAGGGTTATGAAAAGGCGTTGTGGTTTCAGACAGACGCGGTACGACGCGAGTCGTTGAGCTGGTCGCATAGCGAAGCGCACGCGGTAGTGGCCGAGGAATGCAAGGCGGTACAGGAATCGGCCGGAGTGATAGATATTTCAGGAGCAGCCAAGTACGAGATTAGCGGTCCCGATGCCACGGCATTCCTGGACCGACTTTCATGTAATAAATTACCCCGCGTTGGACGCATTGGCTTAAGCCTGTTCCATTCTCCCAACGGCGGCATCATGTGCGAAATGTCGATTACTCGCCTCGACGAAAACCATTTTTACCTGGTGTCGGCGATTGCTTCTGAACACAAGGATTTACACTGGATGCAATCGAATGCCGATGGCTTCGAGGTTCGCATCGAGAACGTCACCGAAGCGTTTTCATCGCTGTTGATCACCGGGCCCAACTCGCGTGACATCCTGCAGCAGATGACCGAGGAAGATTTGTCGAATGCCGCTTTTCCATGGTTGTGCGCGCGCGAAATTCAGATCGACAGTGCCATGGTACGCGTCCTCAGGGTTTCTTACGCTGGTGAACTGGGTTACGAGCTGCATATGCCTTCTTACCAGCTGTTGTCGATTTATGACTCGATGTGGCGCAAGGCAGAACCCATAGGCATTCGAGATTTCGGTGGTTATGCTTTCAACTCGATGCGCATGGAAAAGATGTATCGCGCTTATGGCAACGAATTTACCGAGGAAATCAGTGGTCTCGAGGCCGGCATGGATCGTTTCATCGACACCAGCCGTGAGTTTATCGGCTGCGAAAATTTGAAGCAACGACAGCAGGACGGTTATGCCATCGAGCTTGCCTACCTGGTGTTTGATGATGACATTGCCTGCGAGTGTTACGGCAATGAAGCGGTTTATCACAACGGTGAATTGATCGGTTTGACTACCGGCGGCGCCTATGGTCATCGTATCGGTAAAAGCCTCGCCTTTGCCTACCTGAAACCAGCTCAAATCAGCGATGGGCTTGAAGTTACGATTGACACTTCGATTGGTAGTCGTAGCGCGCATATTGAAATGGATGCAGCCTACGATCCGGGGAACGAATTGCTGCGTACCTAGAGCCTGCGCTATGATTGCCGAACGATAATCCTTAACCTGGGTTCAGCCGGGAGACAGCTATGAAAACCGTTAATTTCACCCGCATGGAAGATGGTACTCGCGAGGAGTACGAGTTTCTCGACCAGATGGAAGACGAGTACAAGGCCGGCCTCCCCGATCGAATACTGGCGAGCCTGCTTAAGCTCGAACACAGTTTTTCTGGTTACAGGATTAATCGTCTCGAACACAGCCTGCAGGGCGCGACCCGCGCCTTTCGTGCCGGTGAAGCGGATGAAATGATTATCGCGGTGCTATTACACGATATCGGCGACGACCTGGCTCCCTACTCGCATAGTGAAATGGCTGCCGCGATATTACGACCCTTCGTATCGGAAAAAATCTACTGGATCATAAAACATCATGGTGTGTTTCAAATGTACTACTACGCGCATCATTGTGGTGGCGATCGTAACGCTCGCGAGATGTTTAAAGATAATCCCTGGTACCAGGATGCGATCAATTTTTGCCATGACTATGACCAGAATTGCTTTGACCCCGACTATGATTCGGAACCCCTCGAGTTCTTCGACCCTATCCTGCGCCGAGTTCTGTCAAAACCCAGGGTCAACGATCCCGAGCAGGTTGCCCGTTACGGTAAAGCCAGCTAGCAGCGAAGAAACAATCGCTGGCGCTCATTGTTGTTTCAGCTGGTCCGGCATTATTTCAAGCTTTATTCCTGTTGGCATTTCGGTAGACTTGGCGCTTTCCGGGAAATCGACAACAGATGCCAACTATTCCAGCAAAATTGAGTCACTATGCCAACTCGGCAGCAGCTGATGTTGCTTATCCATCCGAATTGCAGGATATAGCGAGTCTCGAAAAATCACGTCAGGCGTTTAACGAGATTTCGCGTTGGCCCGGTTACCAGGCAACTCCACTTTACCAGCTTGACGCACTCGCGCAGGATATCGGTGTGCGCGGAATCTATTATAAGGATGAAGCACTGCGTTTTCATTTAAAGAGTTTCAAGGCGCTTGGCGGCGCTTATGCCGTGGCACGCCAGCTGCAGGCCCGGATTTTCGACGCCACGGGTAAAAACGCGCAGATCGAGGATCTGCTCGACAATACCTATCAATCGATCACTCATGACATCGTGATTAGTTGTGCTACCGATGGCAATCACGGGCGTTCGGTCGCCTGGGGTTGTCAAATGTTCGGCTGTCGCTGCGTAATCTACATCCACCGTGACGTTTCGGTGGGACGCCAGCAGGCGATCGAAGCCTTTGGTGCCGAAGTTATCCGCGTCCCCGGCAATTATGATGATTCAATTAAACAGGCTGACGAGGATGCCCGGACTCACGGTCGCATAATCGTATCCGATACCAGCTATCCCGGTTATATGGATATTCCGCGGGACGTGGCACTCGGCTATACCGTTATGCTCGCCGAGGCGATCGAACAAATGCAGGGTTCGATTCCAACCCACGTCTTCATACAGGGCGGCGTTGGCGGGTTGGCCGCCGCGGTGTGCGCTTATTTCTGGGAATTATGGGGCCCCAGTCGCCCACGATTTATCGTAGTCGAGCCGGAACAGGCGAATTGCCTGCAGCAATCCGCAACCGCAGGCAAACCGGTGACAGTCGGGGGTGATCTCGAAACCCTGATGGCGGGACTTGCCTGCGGTGAAGTCTCGCTACTGGCCTGGGAAATCCTCCAACCCGGCGTCAACGATTTCATGACCGTGAGTGAAGACTCCATCGCTCCCTGTATGCGCTTACTTGCGCAAGGTGATCCCACGATTGAAGCCGGTGAGTCAGCAGTGGCGGGAATCGCTGCGCTTATCGCAGCCCGCGCTGACGATACAATGTCGGCGAAACTCGGTCTCGATAAATCCAGCCTGGTTTTTATCGTCGGCACCGAAGGCGCAACCGATCCTGAACTTTATCAGAAGCTTGTGGCAGCCTGATTATGTCTAAACCACCACGCGGATTTGAGCAAAGCGAATTCGAATCCAGGACTGAGCGTGCACAACAATTAATGCGTACCGACGAAATCGATGCGATGTTGCTCACAACCGAAGCACAAGTGCGCTACTTCAGCGGATTCCTGACGCAGTTCTGGCAGAGCCCGACCCGCCCATGGTTCCTGTTGGTCCCACTGATGGGTAAGCCGATCGCAGTGATTCCGTCCATTGGTGTTGCCGGAATGCAGCAAAGCTGGATCGATGACATTCGTAGCTGGTCTTCGCCGCAACCGCAGGATGACGGTATTTCGTTACTGCTTTCGACCATTGCAGAATTACCCAGGCGCTTCGGTCGCCTTGGAATGACACTTGGCAACGAGAGTTACTTGCGCATGCCGGCTCGTGATTACCGTAATCTCGAAACCGAACTAACTGGCCTGGAACTGGTCGACTGTGCCGAACTAATGCTCAAGCTCTGCAGCAAGAAATCCGCGGCCGAAGTGGAAAAGATACGCTACGTTTGCGAACTGGCCTCGGACAGCTTCAATGCACTACCGGGATTTGCAGGCATCGGCCAAAGTGAACGCGAAATACTGTGTAGCATGCGTAAGGACCTGCTCGATCGTGGTGCAGATCATACGCCCTATATCGTTTCCGCTTCGGGTCAGGATGGTTACGGAGATATCATCATGGGTCCAACCGACCGGATACTCGAGGATGGGGACGTACTGATCATAGATACCGGTAGCGTTTATGACGGCTATTTCTGTGACTTTGACCGTAACTATGCTTTTGGCCATGCCTCGGACAAAACCTGTAAAGCCTATGAAACAGTTTTCAGGAGCACCGATGCGGGATTCGCGGCCGCCAGGCCCGGCGCCACAACGACGGACGTCTGGCAGGCGATGTGGTCGATTCTTGAAGCCGCTGGCGCACGAGACAATGATGTGGGTCGCATGGGACATGGGCTAGGATCCCAGTTGACCGAATGGCCATCACTCACGGCAAATGATCACACAACGCTGGAGGCAGGCATGGTAATCACGCTCGAGCCGGGCATGGAATTTGAACCAGGTAAGTTAATGGTGCACGAGGAGAACATCCTGATAACAGAATCAGGTGCGGAAATGCTAACTAAACGCGCTCCTGTCGAAATGCCCGTGATCACTTAAATGGGCACCTGGAGATGAAGGAGCTTCTGCTTAACTTAAGCACACAGCGCCGCTACTGGGCCGCGCTAATACTGATCGGCGCCGCTCTCGAAGGCGGCGCGCTTTATTACCAGTATGTTCTCGATGAGTGGCCTTGTGTCCTTTGCATCCATGTCCGTATCTGGGTTGTCGCCTTCATGTTGCTGGCAATGGTCGCGATTTTTTGCACACACTCGGTTGTTACCAGTCGAATCGCTCATTTCCTGAATGTCGGTATCATGGTCGGATTACTGGAACGCAGCTGGCGGGTACTGGCCGTCGAGCGGGGATGGATTTTTGGGGATTGCGACATGGAACTCGGCATGCCGGCATGGTTTGCACTCGATAAATGGCTGCCGTCACTATTCGAGGTGCAAACCTCCTGTGGTTATACGCCGTTAATAATATTCGATATAACGATGGCCGAGTCCCTGGTTGTAATTGCAGCGCTGATGTTGATAACGAGCGCGGCTGTTTTCATTGCCAGTTGGTTCGATTAGTCCTGCTCGCAACAGCGGCTTTGTTAGTACCTTCGCGGCAATAATGAATCATTCATGTAAGAATCACGAACGAATTCTTTGGTGGCCTGGGCCTGATCGGGTATTTAACCCTGGCTTCCGAGTTTATGTATATCGACCTCGGTGCAACCACGGCTAACGTCCTGGTGGGTATACTGTCAGCTATCGTCGATAATATACCCGTTATGTTTGCGGTGTTGATCATGAATCCAGAGATGTCTCAGGGGCAATGGTTGCTGACCACCCTGACGGCCGGCACGGGTGGTAGCATGCTATCCATCGGCTCAGCCGCGGTGTCGCTTTAATGGGTTCCGCCAGGATTTACTACACCTTCTTCGGCCACCTGAAGTGGATGCCTGTGATTGCACTGGGTTACGCGGCCAGCATCATGGCTCATTTCTGGGTCAACGCTGGAGCATTTTAACTGTCATCATAACCAACCGGGTTATGCGACAAGCCAATCGGCTTTTGTCGACTTGCTTCTACCGTTTACGGCCCGGGTACTGTGGTCTGGAATTTACGTACCGTAGTTACCTGGCCTCGGTGCCCTGTCCAGCGTATTGAGTTTGTACCTGGCAAATCGCGTTGGTATTTGTAATGAAGTATCTTCCTTGCGGGTAATATCCCAACAGCCAGGCTATTGCGGCTGGCTATTGCTATAAAACACCAAGTCCAGCTATGATGTCGCGCGCATCATTCTGCTATATTAATTGGGTCTTTTGAATGCCAGAAAATAAATTTTCAGATCCTGATGACCGAAATTTGCTGCCTCACACCATCAGTCTATTTCTGATTCTCGCTGCATTTTGGCTATTAAACTCTGGTTATTACACGTTGCTGATACTGTCGCTTGGATTAATCTCCATCGTCCTGGTTCTATATGTTGCCCATAGAATGGATGTTGTAGACCATGAATCCCAGCCACTGCACCTGACATTGAAGTTGCCCGGGTACCTTACATGGCTCACCAAAGAAATAATTCTCTCCAATATTTCCGTCGTGAAGCATATCTGGCTTGGCAACGAGACAATTTCTCCCGTTCTCACCACGATCAAAGCCAGTCAAAAGACAGATATCGGAAAGGTCATCTACGCAAACTCCATTACCCTTACGCCGGGCACAGTCGCGGTAGACCTGGTGGGTGATCAAATTACGGTACATGCAATTTCGCGGGAAAATATTGAAGTTTTGCAGGCCGGTGAAATGGATCGCCGGGTAAGCCGGTTGGAAGACTGATGCTAATCGCGGCAACCTTAGCCATTCTTGTTGTCATGATGATGGCGATCATTCGAGGGTTCATAGGACCTACCCTCTACGACCGGATACTTGCTGTCAATATGTTTGGTACCAAGACGGTTTTACTCATTTCCCTTCTCGGCTTCGTCATGGGACGACCGGAATTCCTGGATATTGCCATCGTTTATGCCCTGATCAACTTTATTAGCATAATTGGCGTGTTGCACTTTTCTGATTCCGCTGCATTTGGAAATGACCCTCACGATACAGGGTCAACGAAAAAGGAATCATAATGGATATTGTCGTCAATATGAGCAGTGGCTTGTGTTTGCTATTAGGGAGCTTTCTCTGTTTATCCGGAGGGATTGGGATTATACGATTCCCCGATTTTTATACCCGTATGCACGCGGTCGGTGTGACCGATACCCTGGGCGCGGGAATGATTTTAATCGGATTGATGCTGCAAAATCCTGACAGTCTCGTGATAATAAAGTTATTGATGATCCTGGTGATGACCATATTTATCAGCCCTGTTGCAAGCCATGCATTGGCCAAAGCGGCATTTCGGAATGATCTGGTGCCACTGTCGGATAGAAATGAACACAAGGGAGGGACAGAGTCATCGAATCCCTAGTTAATATTGTCTTATTGATTTTCCTGACAGTCACCGCTATTGCCATTGTGCGGATGCGAGATCTGTTTGCGGTAGTCATGATGTTAGGTATTTTCGGCCTGCTGTCGGCAAGTTTTTTCGTCGTCATGGATGCTGTTGACGTGGCATTTACGGAAGCGTCCGTGGGCGCGGGTATCTCTACTTTACTCATGTTGACAGCGGTTACCCTGACTGGGCGCTTGGAGGATGGCGAGCGACACAGGCCCATGTGGGCTTTGGTCGTGGTTTTCATTACAGGTGGGCTATTGATCTACGGCACCCTGGATATGCCCTATTTTGGCTCCGCGGATGCGCCTATCCACCAGCATGTTGCCCCACGCTATATTCACGATTCAATGCAGGAAACAGGATTGCCCAATATCGTAACCTCCGTACTTGCAAGCTATAGAGGCTTCGATACCTTTGGCGAAGTCGTTGTTATCTTTACTGCCGGCATGGGGGTATTGGCACTTTTGACAATGGGGAGTCGCACCGGGATCCACAGAGTCATGGCAGATTCCATCTTTTATTTAATGCATGAGCAGCATTTAATTCTGCGCATTTTGACTAAAATACTGATTCCTTTCATTCTTCTGTTTGCGCTCTATGTCCAATTCCACGGCGATTTTGGACCCGGTGGTGGCTTCCAGGCAGGAGTGATCTTCGCCGCCGCGATAATACTCTATGCCATGGTATTTGGTTTAAGCACAGCACGGCGTGTCATAAACCGGACGTTTTTCAAATTGCTCTCTGCCATCGGTGTTTTGCTTTACGGCGGTGTCGGGGTGGTTTCTCTGCTAAATGGCGGAAACTTTCTTGACTACAACGTTTTAGCCGACGACCCTGTCGCTGGCCAGCACCTGGGAATTCTTTTGATCGAATTCGGTGTCGGTTGTACCGTTGCGTCGGTCATGGTAATTATTTTTTTCAACTTTTCTGGGCGCAGGGAATTTCCGTAGAATTTTAACAACAAAGGCGTTTAATGATACTCGGACTTTATAACTATTGGGTTGTGGTGGTGCTGATGATGATTGGCCTGTACATCGTTATCGCCCATGGCAATTTGATTAAGAAAATAGTTGGTCTGACAATTTTCCAGACCGCGGTTTTCATATTTTATATCAGTATGGCTAAAGTCGATGGTGCTACCGCTCCCGTTTTGGCAGAGGGGATAAGCCAATACTCGAATCCCCTTCCGCATGTCTTAATTCTGACCGCGATTGTGGTTGGCATAGCGACTGTCGCCCTCGGGCTTGCATTGGCTGTGCGTATTAACGAAGCCTATGGAAGCATCGAAGAAGAGAGCATTCAGAACCAGGATAATCAAGAGTGTTAATACAGCTACCTGCTTTGGCGGTCATATTACCGCTGCTGTCTGCACCGCTTTGCCTGTTTCTAAGACGCTCCCTGTTAGCATGGCTTTTCACTGTAATCGCAAGTGGTTTGACAATGTTGGTCAGTATTACATTGCTTCAGCAGGTCATGGCCTCGGGTACGATCGTCTACGAAATGGGTGGCTGGAGCGCACCCTGGGGAATCGAGTATCGCATTGATAAGCTCAATGCCTATGTTTTACTCATAGTCTCGAGTATCAGCACCGTGGTACTGCTGGCTGCCCACACCAGCATAGAAAAAGAAATTCCGCAAGATCGACACACCCTGTTTTACGTTCTGTACCTGCTTTCCCTGGCCGGGTTGATTGGCGTGGTAATAACCGGTGACGCCTTTAACGTATTTGTTTTCCTCGAAATATCCTCGCTTGCGGCCTACTCTTTAATCGCCCTGGGTGAAGACCGGCGCGCCCTCTGGGCCGCCTACCAGTATTTGATTATGGGTACCATTGGCGCCACTTTCATCCTGATTGGTATCGGCCTGATGTATCAAATGACCGGTACGCTGAATATGGACGATCTATCCAGGCGTCTGCCAGAGGTCGCACAAACGCGAACCGTATTTGCCGCCTATGCCTTTATTATCGTCGGCGTCTGCCTGAAGGTTGCCCTGTTTCCCCTGCATCGATGGTTACCGAATGCCTATGCCTATGCACCCTCGGTGGTAACGGCAGTCCTGGCTGCCACTTCTACCAAGGTTGCCGTGTATTTGCTAATCCGCTTTACCTTCTCGATTTTCGGGATTTCGTTTTCCTTCACCACGGTACCCTTACAAACCATCTTCGTAATACTTGGGCTATTGGGAATTTTTGCAGCTTCGACTACGGCCATTTTTCAAAAAAATGTAAAGCATTTATTTGCCTACTCCAGTGTCGCCCAGATTGGCTACATGATCGTTGGTTTCAGTATCGGTACAACAACGGGTCTCATGGCAACCCTGTTGCACCTGTTTAATCACGCCTTGATGAAGAGTGCCTTGTTCCTGGCCCTGGGTGCAGTGATGTACCGTATCGGCAGTGCGCAATTGAGCCAATTCCAGGGTTTAGGTCGTCAAATGCCTTTTACCATGGCAGCTATAGTGGCAGGTGGTTTGAGCTTAATCGGCGTGCCACTAACCGTGGGCTTTGTCAGCAAATGGTACCTGGTTCTGGCTGCCCTTGAAAATGGTTGGTGGCCAGTCGCGGTGCTCGTACTTCTCGGTTCGTTATTGGCTCTCGTTTACGTGTGGCGTATCGTCGAAGCCGCCTATTTTAATGAGCCCCCGGCTGGTAGAGGGGCCGTCGAAGAAGCGCCGCTGGGATTCCTGATCCCGGTGTGGGTGCTGGTAACGGCAAATATCTATTTCGGCATGGATACCCGTCTTAGCGTCCAGGTGGCCCAGGCGGCGGCACAAAGCCTGTTTGGAGTGAGCCCATGATCCTCTCTCTCGAGGCCATGCTACAGCTCAGCATCGTCCTGCCCCTCCTAGCAACGGTCGGAATCGTAGCCGCGGGGCAGCAGCCGAATTTGCGCGAGGCCGTGACGATTGGTACCAGCCTGGTACTGTTCTATTTTGTAGTTAACCTCTACCAGGGCCTCAAGCAGGGAGAAGTTATCAGTGTGCAATGGTGGCAGCTGGTGCCTGGATTACAATTGAGCTTTGCCATCGAGCCGCTGGGAATGCTCTTCGCATTGGTCGCCAGCTTCCTCTGGATCATTACCACGATCTACTCCATAGGCTATATGCGTAGCCATCACGAGCAGAATCAAACACGATTCTACGCCTGCTTTGCCATCGCCATAGGCAGTGTGATGGGAATCGCATTCGCGGCAAACCTGTTTACGCTGTTTATTTTTTACGAAGTGCTGACCCTGTCCACCTATCCACTGGTCACCCATGCCGGGACTGCGGAAGCCAAAAAAGGCGGGCGAATATACCTTGGTATATTACTGAGCACCTCGATTGCATTTTTTCTACTGGCCGTAATCACTACCTGGGTTGTGTCCGGCACCCTGGACTTTAAACCCGGCGGCGTATTTGACGCTAATGTCGATACCACGGTGGCAGGCGCGATATTGATCCTGTTTATTTTTGGCATTGGCAAGGCCGCAATTATGCCTTTTCATCGCTGGTTACCAGCGGCGATGGTCGCGCCAACACCCGTTAGCGCACTGTTACACGCGGTAGCCGTGGTAAAAGCCGGCGTATTCACCGTGTTAAAAGTGTGTGTATTTATCTTTGGCATTGATTTGTTGTCGGTACTGCCAACCACTCAGTTCCTGCTTTATCTGGCGGGCGCATCGGTGTTACTGGCTTCACTGGTAGCCATGCAGCAAGATAATTTAAAAGCCAGACTGGCCTATTCAACCGTGAGTCAACTGGGCTATGTCACCGTCGGAGCGCTGCTGGCTACCTCGGCGGGGGTTATAGGTAGCTCGATGCATATCGCCATGCATGCTTTCGGAAAAATTACCCTGTTTTTTTGTGCTGGCGCCATTCTGGTTGCCGCGCATAAATCAAACATCAGTGAAATGCGCGGCCTAGGTAAACAAATGCCGATCACCATGGCTGCATTTTTTATCGCCAGCCTCAGCATCATTGGCGTTCCACCCACGGGTGGTACCTGGAGCAAATGGTTCTTGTTAATGGGCACGCTGGAGGCGGAGCAGTGGATTCTGATGGCGGCGTTAATGATTAGCTCTTTACTCAACATCGCTTATCTTTTACCCATACCTTTTCATGCATTTTTCTCCGGAGACAAGACGCCCTTTTCTCGCGCCGGGGTAAAAGAAGCCCCGTTACCATCATTAATTGCCTTGAGTATTACCACGATGGGCTGCCTGGTCCTTTTTGTATATCCGCAGCCCTTATATGAACTGGCCAAGGCCATTTTGGCTACATAGGGATTAACTTATGGAAAACGAGAAGCAATATCTATTTGATAACCCCAATAATGTGAAACGTGTTTTATATGTTCTTTATGGGTGTTGCGTGCTGCTTTTTGTGCTGGACTTTGTGATCCATCGTCACGTACTGCATAGCTGGGAAAGTCTATGGGGATTTTATCCTGTTTATGGTTTTGTCGGCTGCGTCATCCTGGTGCTAGTCGCTAAATGGATGCGTACTTTTCTAATGCGTTCGGAAGACTACTATGACGAAGGCGAAGCAGACATAAATGGAAAGCATAGTGCAGATTCAGGTGGCCACGATGTGGACGCTTGAAGTACCTCCTTTCCTGCCTTTCTTTATCGGCGCACTGATTGCCGCGGTCACCCGTGGAACTTTGCGCGGTGCGATCATGGTGGCAATACCCGTGGTGAGTGCGCTTCATCTCTGGATGGTACCCGAGGGCGTTCATCTGCAATTCGCTTTTTTCGATTATCAGCTCACCCCTTACCGGGTTGACAAGCTCAGCCTGATGTTCGGCTATGTATTTCACATAGCCGCGTTTATTGCCATTATATACTCCCTGCATGTGCGTGACACCCTGCAACAAGTGGCTGCTTTGATGTATGCAGGCAGTGGTCTTGGCGCCGTTTTCGCCGGCGATTTATTGACTTTATTTGTGTTCTGGGAATTCCTCGCATTTACCTCGGTATTTCTTATCTGGGCGCGCAGAACCAGGCGTTCTTACCAAGCCGGAATGCGTTATCTTATTATTCAGGTGTTATCAGGCGTCATCCTTCTGATAGGCGCGCTGTTTTATGCCGCAGAAAACGGTACTTTAGAATTCGGATTTATCGGCTTAACCGGTATTGCCGGATGGCTGATTTTTATCGCCTTTGGCATTAAGTGCGCCTTCCCCTTTGCTCACAACTGGCTCACCGATGCATACCCGGAAGCCACTGTAACGGGCACGGTTATTCTCAGCGCGTTTACCACCAAGGTTGCCGTCTATTCGTTAGCACGTGCATATCCTGGAACCGAGCTACTGGTTTATATCGGTGCGGCCATGACCTGTTTCCCGATTTTCTTTGCCGTGATCGAAAATGACCTGCGCCGAGTGTTGGCCTACAGCCTGATCAACCAGGTGGGATTTATGGTTGTCGGAGTCGGTATTGGCACAGCGCTCGCTATCAATGGCGCTGTTTCACATGCGTTTAACGATGTCATCTTCAAGGGCCTGCTGTTTATGACGATGGGAGCAGTATTGCATATGACCGGGCGCATGAACGGCTCCGACCTGGGCGGACTATACAAAACCATGCCGAAAACCACGGTATTGTGCATCGTCGGGGCAGCCTCTATTTCGGCCTTCCCGTTATTCAGTGGTTTCGTCAGCAAATCGATGGTGATGTCCGCCGCCCTGGAAAATGGTTATGACTGGATATGGTTAATGCTGTTATTTGCTTCCGCGGGTGTTTTTCATCATGCCGGTATCAAGATTCCCTATTTCGCTTTCTTTGCGCATGACTCGGGCCTTCGGGTAAGCGATCCACCCAACAACATGTTATTGGCGATGTTGATCGCAGCAGTTTTGTGTATCGGAATTGGCGTTTATCCCGCCGCGTTGTACTCCCTGTTGCCCTACGACACCGGATATAACCCCTATGACGCGACTCACGTGCTGGCACAGACCCAGCTGCTGTTTTTCTCGGCGCTAGCTTTCGTCTGGCTCAACCTCAAAGGCATGTATCCCCCCGAACTACACTCTACCAACCTGGACGTGGAGTGGTTTTATCGTCGTCTTTTCCCGGTTGCGATACAAAGCCTGTTCGCGACCACATGGAAACTGGATGGCGCTTTGCGCCGGGCCTTTGTTTTAAGATTGCATCAATGCCTGCACTATCTTTCCGGCATTTACCATGTCCCCACCGGCTTGCTCACAAGCTCTCGTCCAGCCGGTAGCATGGCGATGTGGGTAGCGATATTCCTCGCCGGCTATTTATTTCTTAGTTTTATTAATTAGTCATTCTGAGTCAGGCTATATTATTGCCCTGCCCTGTACCCTCGTTGCTGGTACTATCGGCATGATCGCGATGGTTAATGCTTTCTAGCTCGAATAGCGTTCGCGTATTCTGACTTCGTTTAGCTCCAGCCACTGCAGCGCGATAATGGTCGCGGAAGACTGGATTATGCCGTCACGCACCCAACCGTAAGCCTGTGCGGAATCGACGACCATGACGCGAATGTCTTCATGCTCATGCGACAGCCCGTGGATACCACCCACACCTTTACTATCGACGATGCCACAGAACAGGCTGCAGTGTTCGCTAGTACCCCCGGGACTCACGTAATAGCGACTGATCGTTTCCAGGTCACTGATGGTGCAACCCGCCTCTTCCTCGCATTCGCGTAACGCGACTGTCGGCTCTGACTCTCCGTCTTCGATGACACCGGCGACACATTCAATTAACCAGGGTCCATCGGAATCGTCGATTGCACCGGCCCTGAACTGCTCAATCAAGACTACCCTGGCTCGCAAGGGATCGTATGGCAGCACCGCCACCACCGTTCCGCGTTCAAAAATTTCACGCGTAAATACCGGGCTGAAGCCACCACCAAATAATTCGTGGGTAATACTGTACTCATCCAGCTTGAAATATTTTTCGAATAGCGTCAGGTGTTTTTCCAGCTTCCATTGGTATTTCACGCTGGCATCGACTCCATCAGTTTTTCGACACGTGCAAGATCCTCCTCAGTGTCGACACCTGGCCCTGGTATTGAGTGTGCAATTTCGCTGTGGATGGAATAGCCACTGCATAGTACGCGCAGTTGTTCGAGTGATTCCGCAATTTCCAGATCGCAAGGAGCCAGCTGACTAAAGATTTCAATAAATTCTACCCGGTAGGCATAGATTCCGATATGGCCGCAGTATTGCCCGACCTGGCCACTACGATCGAAGGGAATGACTGAACGACTGAAATATAGAGCGTGACCCTCGTGATCGTGGACCAGCTTAACCTGGTTTGGATCCTGGGCTTTGATCGAATCGATTTCCTTGTGCAGGGTTGCCATGGCGCATTTCCTGGTCGCCAGATTTGTCGCAACCTGGGTTATATTAGCCGCTGGCATCAAAGGCTCGTCGCCCTGTAAATTAACTACGATACTGTCCTTGCTCCAGTCCAGCTTGCGGGTTACTTCGAGAATGCGATCGGTTCCGCTGCGGTGTGAACCGTCGGTCATACAGGCTTGTCCGCCAAATCCTTCGACGACATCAATTATCCGTTGGTCATCGGTTGCGACTACCACTTCCGTCGCACTGGCCTGTTGTGCCGCTCGATAAACCCATTCAATCATCGATTTCCCGCGAATCGGTCGCAAGGGTTTTCCAGGCAGACGCGACGAGGCATAACGTGCTGGTATCACGATGCGAAAATCGGCGGTCATGTAATTATCGCAGTGCCTCGATCTCGTCGCTACTGAGCTCACGAGCTTCCTCAGGTAGCATCACCGGGATTCCATCGCGGATCGGGTAAGCAAGTCGTGAGGCTCGCGAAATCAATTCCTGTTTTTTCTTATCATAAATCAACGGTCCCTTGGTAACCGGGTCAACCAGTATATCCAGTAAATGTTTATCCATGATGATGACTCTCCAGTAACTCTAAAATCTGATTACTCAGCGCTTCGCTAAACTCGATATCAAGTGGAACTACCCACAGATTCTCGCGCGCGATGCCCTTTAATTTTACCGCATCTTTGTGCGTGACCAGTATCGGGAGTTCAGGTTTCAGATTCAAATCCAGAGCACTGAATTCGTGATGGTCCGGAAATTCATGCTCGATGACATCGACACCCATCTGGACCAGGCTGGCAAAAAATATTTCGGGGAAACCGATACCTGCCAATGCGTGTACCTGCCGGCCCATGAACTCGCTGATATGCTTCGTCTTTTCGGGCTGCGCCAGGTTCCATACCTTGCCGAGGGATTCGATAACCTGGTCACCGTCCCGGTTAATGGTGAGATCAACTCGCTTCAGGCGACCATGTGGCTCACGTAACGGTCCGGCTGGCAGCATTAGTCCGTTGCCAAGCGAAAGATGTCGTGAAACCGCGATCTCGATATCGCGCTTTAATGCGTAATGCTGCAGCCCGTCGTCGGATAATATGATATCGGTATCAGGAAATTGTTCCAGTATTTGCCTCGCCGCGGCAACCCGGTTAGCGCCAACCCCGATGGGGCAATTGCAGACCTCGGACATCATGTTGGCCTCGTCTCCAACTTCACTGCGTGTAAGGCCATTGTGCAAGATCTGGATTCTTTTCTCATTACCACTTTTATAGCCGCGAGTAATGATAGCGGGTTGATATCCCTTGTCCTTCAGGAAATGATATAGCGCCACCACAATAGGTGTCTTGCCATTACCGCCCAGGGTGATGTTTCCAACGACCATGGTGGTAACGGGGAGCCTGGTGGATCTTATAAGTCGCAATCGATATCCCAATCGGCGCAGGCTGATGATTACATAATAGACCAAGGATAGCGGCATCAATAACAGGGATAGCGGGTTCAGCGACCATAGCCACCAACCTTGTCTTCTTTGCGTCGACAAGCTGATCCAATGTTGCATCAAGGACTTGTTGAGGACCGAGGAACGGATAATTTTTGGCCGCGTACTCGGCTGCAACTCGGTTTCCTCACGATCCCGAAATTGCATCGAGTGTAACTTTGAATAAATTCCATCGTTATCGAGCAACTTCGCGTGAGTGCCCTGTTCGACTATTTTGCCCTGGTCCATTACCAGGATATGGTCCGCGTGCTCAATGGTTGACAGCCGATGGGCTATTACCAGCGTGGTACGGTTGTGCATCAAATGTTCCATCGCGTGCTGAATATAGCGTTCAGATTCGGTGTCGAGCGCGGAAGTCGCCTCGTCAAGAATCAGAATAGGCGCATCCTTGAGTAGTGCCCGGGCAATTGCTATCCGCTGACGCTGCCCTCCCGATAACAAAACACCGCGCTCACCAACTTCGGTATCGAGCTGGTCCGGCATTTCTGCAATAAACTCCCAGGCATGGGCCTGTTTTGCAGCTTCAAGAATCTGGTCCTCGTCGACCTGATCAGCGATACCGTAGGCAATATTGTTGCGAATGGTATCGTTGAACAACCTTACATCCTGACCAACATAGGCTACCTGTCGTCTTAAGTCAGCGATGCGGTACTGGTCGATTCGAACACCGTCCAGCAGTACCTCACCGCTATCATATTCGTAGAGGCGTGGAATAAGATTAACCAGGCTGGACTTGCCGCTACCGGAACGACCCACGATCGCCACGGTCTGTTCCGGTTTTACTTCGAAGCTAATCTCATCGAGAACGTGTTGATCGCTACGTCGATAGCACAACACCACCTTGTCAAAACATAATCGGCCCTCGGCGCGATCCAGTTGCAGCTCGCCCTCGTCATGTTCGTTCTCAAGCGAAGTAAACTCGAACACGCTCTCACCGGCCGCAATACCTTTTTGAATACTGGCGTTAATCGAAGACAGGACTCGCATCGGCGCAAGCAGCATCGTCATCGCAAAAATGAAAGACACGAAATCGCCCGGGCTGATGAGTGAGTGCATAGTCTCCGAGGTCGCAAATGCGACGATAGCGGCAAACGCGACGGCAACAACCAGTTGAATAAGCGGCATGCTGATCGCTTGTGTAATCGTCATTTTCAAATGTAATTTGAGATTGGTCTGATTAACTGTGTGGAACTTATTGCGTTCGAATTCATCGCCACCAAAAATCTTTACTATTCGGTTAGCATCGATAACTTCCTGAGCCACCTGGGTGACCCCACCCATGGATTGCTGAATCCTCCGGCTAATGCTGCGAAAGCGCCCGGATATGCGCACCACGATCAGGAACACAATCGGGCCAGCTATTAAAAATATCGCGGTCAGCTGCCAGTTCAACCAGACCATGTATCCCAGTAACACAACGATTCGCAGGCTATCCTGGATAAATGCCGTCAGCGAGCTTGAAACCGCCTTTGCAACCTGCTCAACATCGTACGAGAAGCGTGTGACGATGGTCGCGGTGGAAGCTTGATCATACTCATCACTGGTCAGCGTCAATAGTTTCTCAAACATCATTTTACGCAGGTTATTGATGACATTGCGCCCGATATAACTCATGCAGTAGCTACGCATGAATATAGCAACCATTCGGACAACAAAAATCGCTACTATCGCAACCGGTATGAGCTTTATTGTCGTTGGGTCGCGATTTATAAAACCATCATCCATTAATGGTTTCATAAGGTAGGCAAAAGCGGCGTCCGACGCGGCAAAAATGACCATACCGATAATCGCGACGACAAAGTACATCTTGTTCTCGAATGCTATCGATAACAGCGCACGATAAGCCCTGGCACCGGTTAAATTTGCTTCGATAGGTTTCACAGCCTGCCTCTCTGTAAGTTCACGAAATCAACTACTCGAGCGGACGTGTGGTAGCGATGGAAACCTGCGAGAGCCCCAGCTGCCCGACAACATCCATCGCCGTTACCAGAGATTGAACCGGAGAATCGGCATCCGACTGGATGACGATTGGCAACTTGTTACCGTCCATGGTGCGTTCCAGGGCAGCCTTCAGGGTTGCACTCTTGTTATTGGTTAACTCGCGTGAATTGAGGAAGAAGTTTCCTTTCGCGTCGATCATCAGGTTTAGTTTCTGCGGTGGTACCACAGACTGATCCTGGCTGGCTTCAGGCAGATTAATTTTGAGTTGTGAGGTGGTATCGAAAGTCGTCGAAACCATGAAAAAAATCAACAACAAGAATACGACATCGATTAAAGGCGTCAGATTGATATTGACGTCTTCCTCGGCATTTCTGCTCTTAAAGTTCATCCGTCAGGCCAGGTTCTTGCGATCACCATGCAGAAAATCGACCAGTTTCATCGCTTCCTGCTCCATCGCCACCACCAGATCATCGATTTTGCGTTTCAAGTGGCGGTGAAAAATGAGACTTGGAATCGCGACGGTCAATCCCGCCGCGGTGGTGATCAGCGCCTCCGAAATGCCCCCTGCCAGTTGCCCGGGATCACCGACACCGATTACAGTAATCGCCGTAAAAACGCGAATCATTCCAATCACGGTGCCTAGCAGACCCAGCAAGGGCGTAATCGTGGAAATAGTTCCCAGGGTATTCATGAACCTTTCCATTTCGTGAACGACGTGCCGACCGTTTTCCTCAATGCTTTCGCGAATCAAATCACGTGACAGGTGCCTGTTGATTAAGCCAGCCGCGAGAACACGACCGAGCGGAGATCCATCTTCGATTTCAGTTATATGCTTCTCGGTTAACGCATCACTGCTCAACAGGTTCCAGATACCGGTAAGCAGCTTTTCGGGGATAACCTTCTTTTGGCGCAGGGTCCACAATCTCTCGATCACGATGGCAGCCGCAATTACCGAACACAACAGTATCGGAATCATCAGCCAGCCTCCTGCCTGAACCAGTTCGAACACGCTTTAACCCTCAGAATTTAATGCCGCACATCATACTGTGACGAGCGTCTTTTTACCATCGCTGCCAGATGCGCCTTATCGGATTTCGCATGGCCTTGATAATCAGGCCTTCGTCACTGCTTTGCATACTGATCGCACCATCTTTATCGCTGCGATACTGGCGTGCATTCACCGCATCATAACGTGCCACCACCTCGTCCACGGGAAAACCCCATCGATTTTTCCTTGCCTGGGTAAATATCACGTACCCAGGATTTACACGGCTTATAAACGGCATGCTTGAGGATGTCTTGCTTCCATGGTGCGGTGCCAGCAATATATCCGCAGCAAGTGCCGCCCCGTACTTCGAAAGTAGTTTCAATTCCCGGGAGGATTCTATATCTCCCGGTAACAGGGCCCTGTGTTTCCCGTTTATAGCCAGTACACAGGAGCGATTATTACTACTCGAATTAGCGCTCTGGCTACCCGCAGTCAGAAAACTGAATTCGACTCCATCCCAGCGCCAGTCAGGATAACCATGGCATGAACGCAGCGGATGCCGGATATTAAATCTCGACTCAAGTTCTTCCGGGGTTCCGGATAAAAGACTCGAATTCTGATAGCTACCGTTGAACGAATGCATGCCACCACTGTGGTCCTGGTCCACATGGCTGACAATTAGCAAATCGGGTTTTTGAATGCCGTACCGCAGCATGACCGGGATTAACGCCCAGTCCACGGGGTTAAGCGTGTCGGCTTTGCCCGGCCCCAGGTCATAAACCAGGCTGTGGTTACGGGTGCGCAATAGTAAGGAGGTACCCGTTCCCACATCGAGTATGATCAGCTCGTAAGAACCTTGATTCAGCCTCGAGGGTTGCCATAAGGCAGTAACAACAAGTGTTATCATCGCGACCTGACGCATCCCGGACATCCGAGGCAGCAGCAATATCACCATCGAAACCAGCGTTATCGCGATCAGGGGTGCTGGATAGGAAACGGCAATGGAATGCAAACCGGAATTGAGCAACCAGTCGAGATAA
>Ga0224508_10000725_pt1 | contig 31568 bp, 26 predicted proteins | sample SF_Jan12_sed_USG_4_FD_170157 | JGI IMG/M metagenome (GOLD analysis project Ga0224508, IMG submission 170157) | Sediment microbial communities from San Francisco Bay, California, United States - SF_Jan12_sed_USGS_21 | ecosystem: Environmental > Aquatic > Marine > Sediment | place: USA...
TTCATTTTAATGTCACGCACTTCATAGCCAAACATCATCGCTTACCCGTGTTGCCACAGGATCAGGAGCAACTGCGGTTTACGGCATACGGCACGACCCGTGCGCTGCGTCCACCGCTGTCCTATATCGTGTCGGCGATAGCGGCAAAGGCAAGTGCCGTGACTGGAGCATCGCTGGAGTTGAGTTTGCGCTTAGGCTCGGTCTTGTTGTGCAGCGCGGCCATTCTTGTAGCGTTCATTGCCCTGACGTTGTATTTTAATTCGCTATGGATGGGTGTGGTGGGTGCCGCGCTCATGGGTCTGATGCCGCAGTACGCGTTTCTAGCGTCGTATAACAATGACGATAGCGCGGCGATATTCTCGGTTAGTCTGGCCGTGCTAAGCATGGTTCTGATTCTGCATAAGGGTTTGGGACTCAGGACGGCAGCATTAATGGGTTTGAGTATTGGTCTAATTATTGTTTCCAAATTCACCGCCTGGCTTTCGTTGCCGTTTCTTGCGATTTTTCTGGTGACACAACTCATACATAAACAACGTGACCTGCCGGGTCTGTTATTCGCATTGTTCGTGACCAGTGTTATCGGTGGTGGGTGGTGGATATTATTCAACATGTACCACTATGGAATTAACGATCCACTGCAATTTCATATAACCCGGCAAATGATTGACCAATATGCGCAATTACCCGATGTGTTGAACAAGGGTTTTGCCGCGCGTGGATTTGGACTCAAGGATTTGTTGCTGCGCAATCAGGGAGGGTTTATAACGGAGTCCTTCAAGGCCGTCGTCGGTAATCTCGATTGGGTGCGTTTGCCAGTGGGTAAGCTTCAATATGGTTTGTATCTGATTGTATTCGGTATAGGCTTGACAGGTTTTGCGATACGGCTTGTTTTAGCGAGTGTTGTCAGTTCTATTAACTTCAAACCTCAAACACAGGATAATCATTTTTCGTTTGAGACATTATTGTTTGTTCTGATCTGCTTTCAGGTATTCATGTTTACCTGGACTAATGTGTACAACGACGTGCAGATTCAGGGGCGTTATTTGATTCCGGTCTTGTTACCCATGTTGATTCTGTTTTGTGCGTCGTTAATGGCGTTAGGCAAGACGAGTGTAATGGCATTGGAAAACTGGTTTTGGCCGGGTGTCACCCGGATTCAACTCAATCTGTTACATGTTTTGGGTGTCATTGCATTAACTTTAATCGTGGGGGTGCATATTAATGCATTGGTGAGTTATGTTTTACCGTTCTACTACCCGCAACCCAGGAATTTCGATGTGCAAAAATTTCGTGAGTGGGATGTGACTGAATCCATCGCTGTCACACGTGCAAAGGATTTGAACATGCGAGTGACCGACGAGGGATTGGAATTGGATATTCAAGGACCGAATGCCTGGATCATAATGCCACACGGATTTTGCGGGCTATTTGGTAAACGCAATTCCATCGTCAGGGTGCGCATGTGGGCGGATCGTGCAGGAACGGCGCAGTTGTACATTAACGATGGTAATGGATATCGGGAGCAGTTGTCCTTCCGTGCGAAGTTTGAAAAAGGCGAAAACGCTCTGGTGTTCGCTGTCGGCACCGAGGCATGTCGCACCGTTCGTTTCGATCCAATGAATGGATCGGGACGTGCCGTTATTCGCGAAATGGCGGCGGCGCCGCTGCTTGTTCAAAGTCCACAATAATCGCAACTCAACTTTTTGTGCTGAAACGGAACCTCCCATCGCTGGCTAACCAGCGTTTTGATGTATTGGTAATCGGAGCGGGCATTACCGGCGCGTGGATAGCGCTGGATTGCGCCCAACGTGGCATGACAGTAGCTTTGGTCGATCAAGGCGACTTTGGCGCGAAAACGTCGGCCAAATCATCCAAGTTATTGCACGGTGGCATTCGTTATCTGCAACAATTGCAGTTCGGTAAAGTGCGTGAATCAGCCATGGAGCGCGCGATATTGCATCGTGTCGCACCTCATCTCAGTTATTTCATGCCGTTCCTGGTGCCGACTTATAAGTCGTTGCGCAAGAGCAAACTGTTTATGCAATGCGGCATGAAACTGTACGATTTGTTGTGTATGGGCGCGCCTTACCGGCAAAGCGACGGCGCTAAGCAAATACCAGACAGTTTCACGCTTTCCCGGGAAAAAGTGCGTGACAGTATTTCGGTGAATACTGATGAGTTGACAGGCGGTATTGTTTTCTATGAAAGCCACATGGAAAGTTCCGAACGCATGACGTTAGCAGTCGTCCAGAGCGCGGCGGCATGTGGCGCCGAAATCGCAAACTACGTAAAGGCCACTCGGCTTTGTGAGAAAAATAACCGCGTATCCGGTATCGAAGTTGAAGACATGGAAAGCAATGACAATTTTACTATCGAAGCCAGTATTGTTGTTAACGCAGCCGGACCCTGGGTGAGTGAATTAAACAACACAGTGGCAGGGGCAGGTAGCACGTCGCAAGATCTCACCACAGGGTTTTGTCAGGGTTCGCATATCGTTACCCGGCAGTTGGTAAAAGACTATGCCGTTGCTTTTCCGACTCAGTTTCAAGGACAGAACATAGTCGACCGTGGCGGGCGGCATATTTTTGTTTTGCCTTGGCGTGGTTACTCGTTGATTGGAACCAGTTATGCAGCAGCCACGAATTTGGCAGATCCGAGAATTACCGCTGAAGAAATAAAACAATTGACCCATGCGGTCAATCGGGCAATGCCACAGGCCGATTTGAATGAAAATGATATATTGCACGCTTTTACCGGGATTTATCCGCTGCACGAAAATGAAATCCGTACCCAGGTCTATCAGGGTACTGGCGAATATTTGTTAGTGGATCACGAGCACGCGGAGAATCGCGCAGGACTTGTCACTGCATTGGGGGCCAAATACACCACAGCGCGCAGGGTGGCGGAGAAGGCCACGAATATCGTTGCGCAAAAACTCAACAAGGCGGATAAGCCTGGCGAAACCGCAACCAGGCCATTGTTTGGCGCGGAAATTACTGATTTAAACGGATTTATAAAAGACAAAAAGAAGCAATTCGAAAACCGGTTAACCGGTAATCAAATTGTTCGTTTGTTAAAGCAATACGGCACAGAAATCGACAATGTAATTGATGATGATAACTTAAGCCCAGTGTCAGACGAACGTTCGAATCTGCAAGTCGAAATCTTGCATGCAGTAATAAATGAGATGGCTATACACCTCGACGACGTGGTAATGAGACGAACGGGCATAGGCACTATCGGCATACCGTCGAACGATTATTTGCGTTCTAGCGCAAACGTCATGGCGGCGGAACTGGATTGGTCAGCAAGCCGTGTCGATGATGAGGTCGCTCGCGTCGAGCGGCAGCGTTTTCGCATTCATGAATAAAACGTTGGCAATCTCACCGATCAAGGTGTTACACATCGCACCGACGCCATTTTTCTCCGATCGCGGGTGTCATATCCGCATTCAGGGCGTAGTTAACTCGACAAAAAGTCACAACGTGAACAGTGTTGTGTGCACTTATCATCACGGGCGTGAGGTGCAAGGTGTGCGCACGGAACGCATCCGTTCGATTCGGGGTTACGAAAATACCAAAGCCGGGCCGGATTCGTTTAAATACCTTGCCGACTTGAAGTTATTATTACTGGCGTGCAAATTAGTGGTGCGTGAGCGCCCGGACGTTATTCACGCTCACCTGCATGAAGGAGTATTAGTCGGCTGGTTGGTTAAAACGCTGTTTTTTTGGCGACGTGTGCCGTTGTTCGCGGATATACAAGGCAGTCTGGTTGGGGAGTTAGATTCGTTCGATTATTTTGCCGGCAGGCAATGGCTGCGAATAATATTTCAAACTATCGAGTATCTAATCGTACGCATGCCGTCACGATTGATGTGTTCGTCAATCGCCGCTTTAAATACCTTACGCGATCAGTTTCGTGTGTCAGCAGATCGTCTCCAACTTTTGGCCGACCGCATTGACATTAGCACGTTTGAAACCGTTGCTTTGGTGACGCGATCCGATATCAATATTCCAGAAAATAAAATCGTTGTCGTATACAGCGGCTCGCTGTTACCCAGCAAAGGGCTGCATGAATTGCACAAGATAATGCAGGCGCTGCTGCAACAACGCAACGATGTTCATTTTTTGATAATCGGTTATCCGACGGATGAGACCGAGTATTTTTTAACCAAGAATAAATTGCGTGGCCGTTGTTCAGTCATCGGACGGGTGCCGTATGAGGAGTTGCCGGGTTATCTAAAGATCGCCGATATTGGTGTTGATCCCAAGGATTCCGACGCTGGTGAAGGCAGTGGAAAAATCGTCAATTACATGGCGGCGAAACTGCCAGTCGTGTGTTTCGATACGGACAATAATCGAGAGTTGCTCGGTGATAACGCGGAATTCGTGTCGCGTGGCGACATTGACGCGGTAGTACAGCGTTTAGCACTATTGGCGGATGATGAAGGCTTGCGTCACCGGCTGGGTAAGGCGAATCACGCACGCGTGCAACAACATCTGTCATGGGATTCGGCAGGGCGTATAATCCGCAGCCTTTACGATCAGGCGCTGGGTCGAACCTAGGCGCGTCTTATTCTCGACGACATCACAGGACATAGTTAATGAAGGTTTTGGTAACAGGCGGCACCGGTTTTACCGGTAAATTACTGGTAAAACGATTGCTCAAAGACGGTCACAATGTGATCGCTCTGGACTATAAAGAAGGTATCAAAACCAGTGAATTGCGTGATTGGGGCGCCGAAGTGGTCATAGGCAGCGTGACTGACCGCGGCGTTGTCGATCAAGTCATGCAAGGTGTCGATATCGTCCATCACCTGGCTGCAGCCTTTCGTGAACTGGATGTGCCGAATACTTATTACGACGAAGTCAACGTGCAAGGTACGCGCAATGTGCTGGAAGCAGCGCAACGCGAAAAGGTAAAGAAGTTTGTTTATTGCAGCACTTGTGGTGTGCACGGCAACGTGGAAAACCCACCGGCCGATGAGAATGCCCCTATCGCGCCCGCCGATTATTATCAAAGCACAAAATATGAGGCGGAACCGGTCGTCTTGCAGTTCGCCGAACAAGGCATGAAGTCCGTCACATTTCGCCCGGCCGCCATGTATGGACCGGGCGACCCGGAGCGTTTCGGTATGATATTCCGGCGGGTAAATAAAGGTGTATTTCCGATTTTTGGTGATGGCAAGGCCTTGTATCATCCGTTGTACATCGACAGTTTTATCGACGCGTTTATTGCCGTGCAGCAGGAAGGCGTCGGTGATGGCCAGACTTATCTCATTGCGGACAAGGAATACGTTGAAATTGAAGACCTGGTGCACCGTGTGGCGAAAGCCATGGGCAAGAGTGTAAAGACACCACATTATCCTTTTTTGCCATTAAGTATTGCCGGTCATGTTATGGAAACCGTGTGCAAACCATTTCGGATTACGCCACCGATTTTTCCACGCCGGGTCGACTGGTATAAACAAAATCGCGCCTTTGACATCAGTAAGGCGCAACGGGAAATTGGCTATGATCCCAGGATTGGGCTTGATGAGGGATTAAAGAGGACGGCGGAGTGGTATAAAGCTGAAGGTTATTTATAGTCGACTGGTGTTGATGAAACGGATTCAAAAATGTGCGGCATAGCAGGCATTATCGGTAACGGCGTGGATCGTCGTACGACGGTCGAAAAAATGACCGATATATTGTTTTATCGTGGGCCGGACGATTCCGGTCATTATCACGACGAGTATATGTCCATGGGTCAACGCCGTCTTGCCATCATTGACCTCAATACGGGTCGGCAACCGATCTCGAATGAAGACGACACCTTGCAGCTCATTTGCAATGGCGAGATTTATAACAGCCCGGAGTTGCGAGCCGAACTGATTGCCAAAGGTCATCAATTCAAAACGTCGTCCGACGTCGAAGTTATTTTGCATTTATACGAAGAGTACGGTCGCGATTGTGTAAAGCATTTACGTGGCATGTTCGCATTCGCGTTGTGGGACACTAAAAAATGTTCGTTGTTTGTCGCGCGCGATCACATGGGGCAAAAACCACTGTTCTTTTATCAGCATGACGCAGGTTTTGTTTTCGCATCCGAGGTAAAAGCTATTCTTGCTTGTGGGTTGGTCAAGCCGGAGATTGAGTTAGAGGCTATTTGGCATTACGTTTCCATGCGCTTTGTGCCGGATCAGTATTCCATGTTCAAGGTTATCCAAAAACTCCCTGCGGGCAGTTCTTTGTATTGGCAGGACGGCAACGTGCAAGTACAGCGTTATTGGGATATTGATTTCAACAAAAAAATCAGTGGTAGCGTCGATGAAATCGAACAAGGGCTGCACGATGTTTTATATGACTCGGTAAAATCCCATTTGCTCAGCGACGTTCGCGTCGGCGCGTTTCTGAGTGGTGGTATCGACTCCAGTACGGTGTCGGCCATGATGGCAAAAGAGATCGCCGATCCGGTACCGGTATTTTCCATCGGCGTCAAGGAGCAGTCGTACAATGAATTGCCTTATGCGCGTATGGTGGTGAACCAATATGGTCTTGAGGGCCATGAAAAAATCGTGGAAGCCGATCTGGTGCATTTGATACCGACCATGATTCAACATCTGGACGAACCTGCCGATCCTTTTGGCGTAGGGGTTTACTTGGTTTCCAGCGTAGCCAAAGAGCATGTAAAAGTCGTGTTAACCGGTGATGGGGGTGATGAAAACTTCGCCGGTTATGATCGTTTCGCCGGTCAACGTTTGGCGGATTACTACGCGATGTTGCCGTTGTGGTTGCGCAAGAGTGTGATGAAGAAAATTATTTCATTAATACCGGAGTCTTTCGAATACAAAACTATCGCGCAAAAAGCACGCTGGATGAACGAAGTCTCGATGTATGACAGAGGTGAGCGTTACGCTCACAGCTTGAGTATTCTTCGATTCACACCTGAGGCAAAGTCGCATTTATTTAGTCCGGACGCTCAACAACAAATAGAATGCGTCAATTCGGACGAGAAAATATTGCAGTTTTTCGATGCCAATAACGCTAACGATCTGGTGGACAAAATGCTGTACACCGATTTGATGACACGTATGCCGGATCATTTGTTGACCGTTGCAGATCGTATGACCATGGCGCATTCCATTGAAAGTCGCGCACCGATGATCGATCATCGTCTGGTTGAATACGCGGCGTCTATTCCGGCGCAATACAAGCTAAAGGGTAATAAGATAAAGTATATTTTGCGCAAAGTCGCCGCGCGTTACCTGCCTGATGAGCTGGTTTATCGAAAGAAACAAGGGTTTGGTTTCCCTATTGCACAATGGATGCGTTCTGATCTGTCCGGATTTTTGCAAAAATTATTCGCCGAATCGCGTTTCGTCGAGTTGGGGATTTTTGAGCGAAAATACATGCAGGAATTGCTGGACGAGCATTTGAGTGGCAAGATCGATCACAATTTTCGGTTGTGGATTTTGCTGAATCTGGAATTCTGGTATCGCATTTATTTTGAGAATCAGTCCATGGATGAGATGAGAGAATATACCGATCAACTCATGGCTGTTTGAATTATCCATTGGACGACGCCGCGACAACGCAAAACAAAAAAACTCACGAGTCCATAACGACGGGTGGGTCGGCCTTGTCGCGTTATCAGGATGTCATGGTCGGCCAGCGTTCGTTTGCTAAAACCCTGTATTACGAATTTTGTTCCTGGCTTGCGCCGATTCCAGGTGCGGTCGGTTTAGGGTTGCGCAAGGTGTTCTGGCCGCGTTTGTTTGGTTCATGTGGCTCGGGGGTATTATTTGGCGCAAATACGTTGCTCCGACATCCAGGGCGGATTCACCTGGGTGATAACATAGTAGTGAGCGAAGGTGTAGTTCTCGATGGACGTAATGTTAACGATGAACGAGCAATAGTCATCGCGGACGAAGCCATGCTGGCCAACAATGTATCTATTAATTGCAAGGGCGGTACGGTCAATATTGGTGCGCGCACCGGTATCGGGGCGCAAACCATTATTCATTCTATCGACGCATGTCCGGTTATCATTGGCGCGGACGCGATTATCGGGCCGCAGTGTTACATTGTTGGCGGCGGCAGTTACAACATGGATCGCCTCGATGTGCCGATTGCGACGCAAGGCATAAAACCAGATGGGGGTTGTCATATCGAAGACAATGTTTGGGTGGGTGCCAACGCATCAATCATGGGCGGTGTGACTCTGGCCGGTGGCAGCGTGGTAGCCGCGGGGGCTGTAGTGACGCGATCCATACCGGCAAATACGATCTGCGCAGGGGTACCGGCGAAGGTCATTAAAAATCGTGACGGCGGTTAAAACTGGTCGCGACTCACGTTACGGTTTCATTCTCAGGCACGCTTTGGCATCTGGTTGCCGACTCAGAGTTTAAATTTATTGATGCCTAAATCTTCCAAGACACTACTGACGCTGATAAAGGTGTTGGTATCCGCTGGGTTGGTGTACTGGATACTGCGCAATTCCAATCTCACTGAGATATGGAACAGTATTCGTAATGCAAACTTTGCATTGCTGATCTTCGCGTTTTGCATGTTTTACGCCGGTTATTTCATTACCGCATTACGCTGGAAAACATTGTTGCATGCGCAAGGTGTCGATGCGCCGCTGTTTTATCTGGTTAAATCTTTCATGGTGGCGGTATTTTTTAATAATTTTTTGCCGTCAACCATCGGCGGAGATTTGATGCGTATGTATGACTCCTATCGCATGGGTGGCAGTAAGGCGGGTGCGGTCTCGGTTATTTTTATTGACCGTCTGTTTGGTGTTACCGCCTTGCTCAGTTATGCCTTGATCGCGATATTGTTATCGAGCGCCGTGCGTGCACAAATTCCATTTTTATGGTTATGGGTCGCGCTGGCTATCGGTGGGGCGGCGATTTTTGCCTATGTGGTGTTTGGTTCGCCCGCCTGGCTGTTTGACCGCGTGTTCGCGTTAAAAGAAGATCGCTTGGGTATGCCGGTGCGTTTGCTTAAAAAATTCATGAACGCTTTTCAGGCGTTCAAAGGCCGAAAAGATATACTCGCTAAGGCTCTGGGGTTGTCATTTCTGCTGCAACTCAATGTCATATTTCACTTCATTGTTCTGACCTGGGCGTTGCATATCGATATTCCGCCTTTAGCGATGTTTATCATTATTCCCATCGCGGCGATTTTAATGATGGTGCCGATATCCATTAATGCAATCGGCGTGCGCGAAGCGGTGTTTGTCTACTTTTTTTCCCTGTTTGGCGTGGCCAGTGAACCGGCGGTCGCCTTCGCCTGGATCGCTTTTGGTTTTGTCATCCTGCAAGGCGTGGTCGGTGGAATTGTTTTTGCGCTGCGAAAAAATCGAAAAGCGGCAGGTGAGGGGTCTTAGGCACTTAGCTGCTTTGATTGCATTAGTTCTCAGAGTAACCTAACCGCACGAGGTCCTTTCCGGCTATACGCCAGAATATTTTTTTGGCTGGATGATAACTTTGTTCGCCAGGCGCTGTGGTTTTCAGGGTCGATAGGTGTGCCGAGTTTTTGAAATTCCGGAGAATTGGCACGTTTGTCATTACCGTAGGTTTGAACATTCAGTTGGTCTTCTTCAAGGTCAACACCTAAATACTGCATTATCCGACTAGCGGTCTCGGTCGGAGAATCTATAAACTCTTCATACTTGATATCAATAATATGTTCGCTATTCGTAATTGCATATCTGCCCTTCAGGCACTTGACCCAGTATCCGGCGAAGTCATTAATATTTTGTTGGTATACATATAAATTTGACGACGCTGAGCAATGGCAGTCACATCCATCTCGGTACAAGTGTATTTTTTGCGCGTTAGGGTAATATTTTAGGATCAATCTAAGATGTTTAATATGGTTAGGTGTTTTCTCTACAAATCGTTTTGGCGGATCAGTATTTATTTTGTCAACTAACGCATCAAAATATTGAACCAAGCTATTGGATTTGACGATTAGCCCTTCAATGGTTTTGTGTTCTAATCCAAAATACCGTCGGCGTCGATCAAATATATTACGCCGAGTAAATATACCTCCCTCGCCTTGAAAATAAAAAAAACGTTGAATGTGAGCTAACTATCGATTGCAGAAGTGTTGTGCCACTGCGTGGTGCACCAACGATAAAAATATAATTTCTTTCTGACGGTTTATAAAAAAATCGCCAGGTAACATTGCGAAGAATCGTATTAGCAATTGGGTATCGACTATGGCGAAATGAGTCGATAAAGTTAACGATCGTCTTTACCGTCATCTAACGTAGAATATGGTTTTCGTATTGTGACGGAATTAGAGGCACGTGGTGAGCCTTCCTGTCATGTGTTAATAGTAGTTTGTAGTCTCATTTTATCTGCTACACAATCGTCAACAAAGCATCCAACACGGCATCTGGTTTTTCCGACATAAGGGAATGACCGGTGCCTGGCAAGATAACGGTACTGGAATCAGGGATTTTTCCCGCTACCTGTTTAGCGTTAAACGGTGGTGTCATGATGTCGCGATCACCGAGAATCAGCAGTGTGGGACAAGTGATGTTTTGCGCGCGTTTCAGACCGTCACGGTATTCGTTACAGGCATTCAAACCGTTGTAAATAACGCCGGGGTCGGATTGTTCAAACAAACGCATGGTGTTTCCCACCATCCACATGCCCGGTGTTTCGCTGCCACCTAACTGCGCGGACTGGCTGTAACCCCAGATAGTCAACATGTCGATGGCGTCGTGTTTGTTTTGTATGGCACTTTCCAACAACGCATCGGTCACAGCCATGGGCAACGCCGTACCCAGCAGGGCTAGCGAGCGGGCGCGATCGGGGTAACGTGCGGCGGCATCGAACACAACCAGTGAACCCATGCTGTGGCCAACCAGAGCGGCTTGATCAATGTTTAATGCATCCAATATTTCAATCAGAAAATCCGCCATGTCTTCAATAGTTGATCGCAGCGGTCCTTCCGAGCGGCCATGACCCGGTAAATCGATAGCCAATACATTAAAACCGTGGCGGCCAAAGTAACGCGCGGGTAGGGTCCACACGGTGTGGTCAAGCCCCGTTCCGTGTACGAATACGACAGCCGGTTTGTTCGCATCGATGTCACGACCAGCGGTGAATGCGTACACGGTTTGTTGTTTTAGTTTTATTTCCATGACCGCTGCTCAGACTTTTTGCGATGCACGCAAGGCGCGTTCAAGATCGTCAATCAAATCATTAGTGTCTTCCAGACCCACTGACATGCGAATTAAACCTTCGGAGATGCCCGCGGCCTCCAGTGCTTGCGCATCCATGCGATGATGGGTTGTGCTGGCGGGGTGAATGACTAAAGACTTGGCGTCGCCTATATTGGCCAGGTGAGAAAATAACTGAACCTTCTCGATAAACTTTTGGCCCGCCGGGCGTCCACCTTTTATGCTAAAACTGAATACAGCACCACAACCCCTGGGTAGTAATTCTTTGGCCAGTTCATGATCGGGATGATCCGGTAGTTCCGGATAACTGACCCAATCCACCGCTTTATGATCTTTCAAATGATCGACTATGTAACGCGTGTTTTCGACGTGTTTTTGCATACGCAAAGATAAAGTTTCTACGCCTTGAAGTACATGAAAGGCGGTGGTCGGACTCATGCAGGCACCGAAATCCCGCGCGCCTTCCTTGCGTGCACGGGTAATAAAGGCGGCTGGCCCAAATTCTTCAACAAAATCGAGGTCGTGAAAGCCGGCGTAAGGCTCGGTCAGCGTCGGGAATCTGCCTGAGGCTTCCCAATCGAATTTACCGCTATCGACGACCATGCCACCGATAACAATGCCATGACCGCTTAAAAACTTGGTGGCGGAGTGAAAAATGAGATCGGCACCGAGTTCAAATGGTTTGCACAAATACGGTGTGGTAAACGTGGAATCGATTAGCAAAGGCAGGCCGTTTTCGTGGGCGATGTCCGCAACCGCTGGAATGTTGAGTACCTCCAGACCCGGATTGCCCAGTGTTTCGCCGAACAATAAACGGGTATTAGGGCGAATGGCATCACGAAACGCCTGCGGGTTTCTGGGGTCAACAAAGGTGGTTTCAATGCCAAAGCGGGGCAGGGTGTAGGCCAATAAATTGTGCGTGCCGCCGTAGATGGATTGTGACGACACAATGTGCGATCCGGCTCCTAAAATAGTCGTGATAGCTAAATGACAAGCGGCCTGGCCGCTGGCAGTACAAATCGCGCCGACGCCACCTTCGAGGGCCGAAATGCGTTCTTCCAGCACGGCGTTGGTCGGATTGGAAATGCGGGAATAAACGTGACCCGTGCGTTCAATATTGAATATGGATGCCGCATGATCCGGGCTTTTGAACACATAAGACGCGGTTTGGAAAATCGGCACGGCGCGCGCGCCGGTTGCCTCGTCCGGGTGTTGGCCGGCGTGCAGCGACAAAGTGTCAAAGTGAATGTATTTTGGTGTTGCCATGAATCGTTTTCCTTGTAATCGACCACTACCTTACACAGCCACGCTAGAATATTGCAATGAATAATCAACATCGTTTGCGACACCACAGGCTTATTTTTCCAAAAGGACGCGAATTTTGAGCGTCACCACAATTGCCGTCGTTGTTCCAGTTTTTAACGAAGGCGATGGCATCGCGCAACACGTGAGAACTCTGTTGACCGACTTTGATTTTGAACATGTGGTTGTGGTAGACGCGAGTGACGATATAAGTGCCAAAGCTGCGATTGAAAAGATGACGGCGGAATTTCAAGCTGAATACGACAGGCTTACCGTCATTACGTCAGCATTGCCGGGGCGTGCTTTGCAAATGAACCGGGGTGCACAAGCGTGTACCACGGATGTGTTGTTGTTTTTACATGCCGATACCCGATTGCCTGAGGATGCGGTAACGAAGATTCGAAAGGAAATTGAAGACGGACATCAATGGGGACGCTTCGATGTGCGACTGGATGCGAGTGGATTGATATTCAGGATTATAGAATGGAGCATGAACCTTCGCTCGGCCATCAGCGGTGTCGCAACCGGTGATCAGGGCATTTTTGTAACAAAAGAATTGTTCGAGTCCGTTGGTGGCTTCGCTGAAATTCCGGTAATGGAAGACATCGAGTTATCGCGGCGTTTAAAAAATATTTCCTGGCCAACGCGTATTCGTTTTAAAGTGACCACCTCCGCCCGGCGCTGGCAACAGCAAGGTGTTATTTGTACGGTCTTGCAAATGTGGAGCTTGCGTTTGCAATACTGGTTGGGCGTGAGTCCGGAAAAACTACTCGCGGCTTACCGCAATATTCGTAACTGATGAACTCTCCTGTTATTTACTTGTTCGCGAAAAAACCCGTACCGGGTTTGGTCAAGACTCGGTTGTTGGATGAATTTAGCATGCAACAGGCGGCGGATATCGCTTCCGGGTTATTACATGCCACGGTGGATAGGGTTTGCGCCGCGTGGCCTGGTCAAGTTGTCGTCAGTGTTTGGCCGGATGAAAACCATCCTGCGATTACGAAAATTAAACAAAAGTTCGATGTTCAGTTCGATGTGCAAGTACCCGGCGAACTGAGTCATAAAATGCGCGCGGCATTGCACGAAGGGATTGCAAAACACGGTGCCGCCGCAGTGCTGGGTTGTGATATTCCGCATATCAGTAAAGAGATTTTGCAAAGTACATTTCAATCGTTATGCGATGGGCAAAACGTCATTGGTCCGACTGAAGATGGTGGTTTCTATTTGATAGGATTAACTCAAGTCGAAGACAAAATTTTTGAAAACATCGATTGGGGCACGGAGTCGGTGTTGGATTGCACCTTGAGCGGACTGGATCGATGTGAAATCGCAAGCCCCGAGCTATTGCCGTCGTTGCGTGATTTAGACACCGCAGAAGATGTCAGGTGGGCGTTGCAATCTTTCGCCTGGTTACACGATTATTTACCAGTTCTCAAATAAGCAAGTCTTGTCTGTATTTCGCGCTTGCATTATAAAGTTGTCCCTGTCTTATTCACTCAATCCACTTGATCCCAGCGTGTGACGGCCAAGGCCTCGTTTAATTCATCGTTCCTCCAACCACGTTATTGGTCTACCTGGTGTTTGCTGGGTATCAATCGTTTGTGCGTTTACCTGCCACGCCGATGGGCATTAGGTGTTGGCGGGGTTTTGGGGGTGTTGTTCTTAAAACTCAATGCCAAGCGTCGCCGTATTACGCGAATCAATATCGAAATGTGTTTTCCTGAATTGAATGAAACACAGCGCGAGTCCCTGGTGCGCGAACATTTCCGTTGTTACGGACAAAGCGTGGTTGATTTTGGTTTGATATGGTGGGCATCGGAAAAGAAGCTCGATCAGTTGACTGATATCAAAGGTTTGGAAGAGTTCAGGAATTTAGTTGAAGCAGATCGAAATATTATTTTATTGACGCCTCATGCCATTGGCATGGACTTCGGCGGCGTAGCCGTATCTCGCCTGCACCCGACGGTTTCCATGATGAAACCCTTGAAAAATGAATTATTGAATTATTTCGTGCTGCGTGGGCGCGAGCGTAATCCCAGCACGCGAATTGTAATGCGTGATGATGGCCTGCGCCCGATGATACGCGGCATACGCAATCATCAGGCGTGTTACTACATACCCGACGAAGATTTTGGTGCGGAAAGCTCGGTGTTCGTGCCATTTTTCGGTATCCCCACCGCGACCTTGCCTACCTTGGGCCGTATGACGCAAATAACTAACGCGGCGGTCGTACCTTGTTTTACCTGCTTGACCGACAACGGCCGTTACGAGGTGACATTAAAACCTGCGTTGGAAAACTATCCGTCCGGCGACATTGAGCAAGATGCGCAACGCATGAATATGGAATTGGAACAGGGACTTCGGGCAATGCCGGCGCAGTACATGTGGACACTGCGTTGGTTTAAAACCACAGTGGACGGCTCGGAATCGCCCTACGCGTGAATATTCTGGTTATCAAGCAAACGTCCTTAGGTGATGTGCTGCATTCTACCGGTCATATTCGAACTATTCGTGAGAATTTCCCCGATAGCCGTATTACCTTGCTGACTGCGACCAGTTCTTACGACATCTACCGGCACAATCCGAATATCGATGATGTCATTCTGTTTGAACGTTACCGGGTTAAATCGGATTGGTACAAACATCCGCTCTGGGCGATTCAACATATTTCCGATGTCATGCGGCAAGTGCGTTCGTGCGACTATGACGTTGCCATTGATTTGCAAGGGCGGCTGAAATCGGTGATTTTTTTGTATGCCGCGAAAGCCAAGCGGAAAATTGTCAAAGGCAATTGGTGGGGGTTGGACGGATTTCGTCAACGCGAGTTGCATGCAATTCGGGAAATGGACGAAGTGTTAAACAAAGCCGGTCTCGTGGTTAACGATACGCATATGGAATTGCACGTATCGTCTGTTGAACGGCAAAAGGTCAAACAACTGTTGACGGAAATTAATCCCGGCAATAAGAAGTTAGTGATACTGAGTCCGTTTACTCGCTGGCCAGGTAAAAACTGGCCCCTGGATCATTTTGCGCAATTTGCGAAAAATCTGTCAGAAGATATGCGCGCCGTATTTACCGGTTCCGATACCGATGGGGCGCCGATCCAGAAATTGTTGGACTCTGATTCCGTGCTTGGGGTAAATCTGGCCGGAAAATTAAGTCTATTGGAGTTTGCTGAGTTAGTAAAACAATCCAGTGCGTTGTTAACCGGCGATAGTTTTCCCATGCATGTAGCGGGTGCAATGGGAACGCCCGTAATTGCCGTGTTTGGCCCGACGGATGAGGGTCGTGTGGGTCCGGTGGGCAGAAACGCTATTGTGTTAAGAGCAGATGACTGCGACCGCTGTTACCGGCGCAGCAACTGCCCGAAACGTTGTATGGAACGGGTCTCACCTAAACAGGTGATGGAATCGCTACTGCAGGTAACGGGTTAGATTTGAATTGAATCGTTGGCAGTTTCTGCTGACTTTTTCTTTAACCGTTTTAAAAATACCTGCATTTCTTTCGCGGCCTGTTTGTCGCCACTGTTTTCGGCTATTGCTATACCGGTTTCATAGGTTTGCATGGCAGCGTTGGTATCGCCACCTTCGCTTTGTGCCTTACCGAGCAATTTATATGCCGCTGAGTAATCCGGATTTTGTTTGATTGCGAACTGCAAGTGCGACATGGCCTCAACGAATCTTTCTTGTTTTAGATACTCACTGCCTAATCCAAAACGTAGTAATGCGCTGTCTTGTCCACGCGCCAGCATGTTTTCGAAGTTTTCAATTATTCCCATTGGATACTTAGCTGCGCCAGAAAGCCGGCGACAAGATAACAACTAATGTGAATAATTCCAGCCGTCCTAACAACATGGTCAGGCTCAACACCCATTTGCCCATTGCGCTGATACTGGTATAATTTTCGGCGACATCGCCAAGACCGGGTCCGAGGTTGTTCAAGCAAGCGGTCACGGCGGAAAAAGCGGTAATCGGTTCTGCACCGGTCGCGGTCATGGCCAGCGACAAAATGATGTAACCCAATATGTACAAGGCAAGAAACCCCCACACTGCGTCAATAACATTTTCCGGCACTGGTTTGCCGCCGAGCTTGATTGGGATAAGTGCTTTGGGGTGAATCAGCTTGGCTATTTCCCGGCTGCCTTGTTTGTACAAAAGAATCATGCGAATTACTTTCATGCCACCGGCGGTCGAGCCTGCGCAACCACCGACTGCACTCAGGATAATCAAAGCCAGGGGCAAAAACGATGGCCACCAATGAAAACCGCTGGTAGTGAATCCAGTCGTTGTACCGACCGAGACCACTTGAAAAATACTTTGCCAAATTGCGTCAGATGATTTGGCGTATGCGCCGGTCGCCAGCAACATGATCATGGCGAGAATACTGACCACCGCCATGATACTGACGAAGACACGGACTTCGGTATCTTGAAAATAAGTGCGCAGGTTTCTATTACGCCAAACCACGAAGTGCAGGGCGAAATTGACGCCGGATAAGATCATAAACACGATGGCTATCGTGGATATCAATGGGCTGTTGAAATAACCGAGACTTAAATCATGGGTTGAAAAACCACCGATTGCAACGGTTGAAAAACTATGGGTGATGGCGTCGAATACGTCCATACCGGCCAGCCAGTAACCGAGAGCGCAAAAAATCGTCAAACCAAGATAGATGTACCATAAGGCTTTTGCGGTTTCGGTGATGCGCGGTGTTAATTTGGTGTCTTTGACAGGTCCTGGTGTTTCCGCGCGGTAAAGCTGCATGCCGCCAACACCTAACATGGGCATAACCGCCACCGCCAACACGATGATTCCCATGCCACCGAACCACTGCAATTGCTGACGATAGTAACGAATCGACAATGGCAGATCGTCAATACCGGTTAATACGGTAGCACCGGTCGTCGTCAATCCGGACATGGCTTCGAAAAAAGCATCCGTGATCGACATGTCAGGATGGTCGGTCAACGCTAGTGGGATCGCGCCAAAACTGGCCAGTACTGTCCAGAACAAAACGACCACCATAAAACCATCGCGAAAACGCAAATCATGCGTTGATTTTCGTACCGGCAGCCACACCAACAGACCGGTGATTATGGTCACCAGGTATGCGGTTAAAAACGGACCGCTGGCGCCGTCGCTAACAGATAGTGAAATAACAAACGGCGGTATCAACGTGCTGCTGAATAAAATCAGCAATACGCCGAGTACCCGCAAAACAACTTGCAGTTGCATGAATGCGAACCGGGAATTAAGAGGACGACATCATACGAAGGTCACGGCGACCTGAAATAATTTTTCGACGTCTGCGATGTGACGTTTGTCCACCAGGAAAAGAATGACGTGATCTTCCGACTCGATAACGGTATTGCCGTGGGCAATAATAACTTCGTCACCCCGTAAAATCGCGCCGAGGGTCGTACCGGATGGCAGCTTGATATCTTCGATAGCGCGGCCGACGACTTTGGATGTGGATTTGTCGCCATGGGCGATCGCCTCGATCGCTTCCGCTGCACCATGACGCAGTGAATGAACTGCAACAACATCGCCACGGCGAATATGCGTCAGTAAACTACCGACGGTTGCGAGTCGTGGTGAGATGGCGATATCCAGCATCGTACTTTGAATGAGATCGACATATGCCGAACGATTTACCAGCGCCATCACCCTATGGGCGCCGAGTTGTTTCGCCAGTAACGCGGATAAAATATTGGCATCGTCGTTGTTGGTTACCGCGCAAAATACTTCCATGTTTTCGATGTTTTCCTGATGCAGTAAATCTTCGTCCGCGGCATCACTTTGCAAGACCACGGTGTGATCCAGTTGTTCCGCTGCCCATTGCGCCCGTTCGACCGAACGTTCAATGAGTTTGACGCGATAGTCTTCACGTTCCAGTGTGGAGGCGAGGCGAAAGCCGATATTGCCCGCGCCGGCGATCATGACATGACGCCCGGGTTTATCCACTTGACGTAACTCGCTCATGACCGCGCGAATGTTGGTACGTGCGGCGACAAAGAATACTTCGTCATCGGGTTCGATAACGGTATTGCCCTCGGGGATCAACGCACGGTTTTTACGGTAAATCGCCGCCACGCGCATATCGATATCCGGTAAATGACTACGCAATTCGCGTAATTCATGGCCGACCAGCGGCCCGCCATGATAAGCGCGTACACCGACCAGTTGAATCTTGCCACCGGCGAAATCGACCACTTGCAACGCACCCGGATATTCGAGCAAGCCCCGGATATGCTGCGTGACAATTTCTTCCGGGCTGATAATAACGTCGATAGGCACAGCGTTATTGCTGAATAAATCGCTGTGGTTCAAGTATTCCGCGGCGCGTATGCGTGCGATACGAGTCGGTGTATTAAAAAGCGAATATGCAATCTGACACGCAACCATATTGACCTCGTCCTGATTGGTTACCGCCAGGAGCAGATCAGCGTCTTCACATCCCGCTTGTTGCAAAACTGAAGGATAAGAAGCCGAACCTTCGACGGTGCGAATGTCGAGCCGGTCCTGCAAGCCCTGCAGGTTTCCTTTTTTTACATCGACCAGAGTGATGTCGTTATTTTCACGTGACAGGATTTCTGCCATCGACGTGCCGACCTGGCCCGCGCCGAGAATAATTATTTTCATTGTAGATTCGGGTAGGTGATGCTACTTACGTGCTTTCGGGTCAATACCGAGACCTTTTAGTTTGCGGTACAGGTTTGTTCGCTCCATGCCAACCACATTGGCCAGTTCCGATACGTTGCCGTTTAAACGTTCGAGATGATAATTGAAATAGGAATGCTCAAATTGTTCCCGTGCTTCACGCAGCGGTGCATTGAAATCCGCTTGATCAAGGGATTCCATTGCGGGAATGCGATCGTGTAGAGCTTCACGTATTTCAGTTGCACTGATGGCCTCGCCCTGATTGAAAATTAATATACGTTGAACGACATTTTTTAATTCACGCACGTTGCCGGGCCAGTCATGACCGCTCAATGCCGCTAACGCGCCCTCGGAAATTTCACGCCTCGCCAATCCGTCACGTTGTGCGACTTGTTCGATGTAATATTCGATCAATGCGGGTATATCGTCTCGATGCTCTCGCAATGGTGGTACACGCAGCGGTACTACATTTAGTCGATAATACAAATCCTCGCGGAACCGGCCTTGTTGAACCGCTTGTTCAATGTTTTGGTTTGTGGCGGAAAGTATGCGCACGTCAAGGTCCAATATTTGCGTGCCGCCGACGCGGGCAAATTGACCTTGCTCCAGTGCGTTGGCCAGTTTTGTCTGGATCGCCATGTCAAGATCGGCAATCTCATCCAGTAACAACGTGCCACTGGCCGCTTGTTCAAAACGGCCGGTGTTGATCGTATTGTTGGTTTCGCTACCAAACAGTTGCATCGGCACATCGGCACTGGGAATGGCCGCCAGACTGACATCAATAAATGGTTTGCCCCGACGTGAACTGGCCTGATGCAGAAGCCGTGCGGTCAAGTCTTTACCACAACCCGCCTCACCGGAAATCATTACCCAACTGTCGGTCGCGCCGATGCGTTTGATTTGTTCGCGCAATTGATTAATCGCATCGCTGTTGCCAATGAGTTCAGAGGGTGTGTCTATGCGCTTGCGTAGTTCGCGATTTTCTCTTTGTAAGCGGTTGCTTTTGAGTGCGCGATCAACGGTGACTAAAAGTTTTGCCGTCGATAATGGTTTTTCGAGAAAATCGTATGCACCGATACGAATGGCATCGACGGCGGTCTCGACCGTGCCGTGACCTGAAATCATGACTACGGTCAATTCCGGGCTGTCCGTCATCCACTCACGTAACAGCGTAATGCCGTCAGTGTCCGGCATCCAGATATCGAGTAGTACCAGGTCGATGTTTTGCGTCGTTTGCGTTTGCCTCGCGGACTGCGCATTTTCCGCAGTCAGTACGCGATAGTTTTCATCCTCCAGAACATCTTTAACGATGTCTCGAATATCCGGTTCGTCATCGACAACCAGTATCGTCTCTCCACTCACAGTGATTTATCCCCGACTCGTTGTGGTGTTTTGTTTTCCATGTGTACAGTGTTGGAATCTCTGCTGATTTCGGTTTGAGCAGCTTCTATCGGAATGCGAATACTAACCCGTGCACCGCCGTGACTGGCGTTCTCGACTCGTATCGAGCCACCGTGCTCTTCAACGTTTTTTTTCACGATGGCCAGTCCAAGTCCCGTCCCTTTTTCCTTGCTGGTCACATACGGCTCAAACACGCGGTCTAACAACTCCGGTGCAAACCCAGGTCCGTTATCCTCGACCACAATTTCTATTGATTCCGGTTTGATGGTGAGTTTCTTGGTGCTGATTGTCAGTCGTGGTTCGTCTTGCCCGGTTAAAGCCTGTTGTGTATTAATAATTAAATTATTAAAAATCTGTCTCAAGCGCAATGGATCAGCATTAACCACTGGTAACTCCGAATCCAGCACCGCTGAAATCTTTAATGGATGTTCGTCATGTCTATGCAGTTCGATCACGTCCTGCACCAGACGGTTTACATTTAACTCGACGGTTTGCATTTGCACCGGTTGCGCGTAGTTCGAAAAAGCGTTGACCATGGCTTTCATGTTGTCCACCTGTTGGCCTATAGTGCGGGTGGCCCGGTCCAGCGTCTGCTTCTCATCATCATCCAGTTTGTCCAGATATTTTCGCCGGATGCGTTCCGCGGCAAGTTGTATCGGTGTTAACGGATTCTTGATTTCATGGGCCAGACGCCTTGCGACCTCGCCCCAGGCAGCGTCGCGTTGTGCCTGAATCAGCTTGGTCACGTCGTCAAACACCACCACATAACCGCCGCGGCGACTACTGTCTGGTAATCGCGTACCACGACAAAGCAAAACCTGACGGCCATTCTTTCCAAACAATGTTGTCTCGCTATGCCATTCAGGCAATTTTTTCTGCATGGCGTTTTCTATTTCCGTTAACAACGGATCGACCCAGGGCGCGCCGGCGCGAATGTCTTCCAGGGTCAGGGTTTTTTCAGTACTGACATCGATGTGTAGAATCTGTCCAGCCGCTTGATTGTGCGTTTGTAATTGTCCATCCCGGTCAAAAGACAACACACCGGAGGACAAATGACTCAACACGGTTTCAAGATAAGTACGCTGACCTTCCGTTTCTATTTGGCTACGATGGGCCTGACTCTGCGCTAAATGAATTTTTTGCGTCATATCGTTGAACGAGCGCACCAACACGCCGAATTCATCGGTGCTGGTGACCGGCAGGCGTTTGCGATAGTTGCCCTGTGCAACGGCCCTTGTGCCTTCAGCAATGTCACGCAAGGGAGCGACCAGACGGCGGGCTGAAACAATAGCGATCCACATAGCGATGAGCGCGGTGACTAGTGTGACCAAAGTCAGGATAAGAACAAAGCTGAACTTTAAAGGGCCGCGCAGGAATTTTAGTTTTTCATATTCCACGGACGCGGATTGAACACTCTCCCCGAGTTTTGAAAATCGAAGTGGCAGTGGTTGCAACACCTGCAAAATTCGCATGGGAGATCCGACTTCCGCGGGAAAAATTGGCAGCACCACGCGCAAGCGCAGAATTTCCTCCGACACGGGTTCCAAGCTGGTGTGGCTGCGGCCTTGTTGCACTTCGGCCATGATGGATTCGTCCGGCCGGTCTGGTAACAATAGCGAGGCATCGGTGTTACTGGAGGCAATGATGCGCCCGTTTTGACTGAATAGTGCCATTTCTGAATAGTCATTTTGCGTGCGCAATTCGTCGAGCAACCGAATCACCTCGATACTGTCGGTGGTGGCTGCAATACTGGCGGCATCCGCGCGGACTTTTTCGGCCAGATCCTGTTTGGTTGCTTCAAGGGAATTTCGACCGAGTAATAATGCATCATCCAGCGCCTGTTCGATACGTACGTCAAACCAACTATCGATACCCCGCGATAAAAACTGAATAGAAAAATAATAGACTACCGACAGGGGCAACAAAGTCAGCAGCGCGAAGATCAATAAAAAACGCAATGTCAGACGCGAACCCAGAACACGATGGCGGAACTGATGGCCCAGACGCCACAAATTAGCCGCGACCAAAATAGTTAATACCGCAGCACTGAGAATGTTGAGCAATAAAATCAAAGAGTAGTAACGATCAAAACCACCACTGTTTTGGGAAGTGATGGTCAACAACATGGATACGGCCAGCAACACCACCGCGAGACTTATCGCGGGGACTGGCCGGGTCAGACGGCGAATTAACGTAGAACCGACCATTGTTCCCAACCGCTGTTTTGCCGCCATTGTCTGACGACATGAGAGACCAGTTTTATTGGCGCCGGTAATGGCGTGAGATCCAAACGTACACGTAATTTCATGAGGTAATTCTGATCGTTACCGGTCATGGAGTCCGAGGTCTTCCAACTCGTAGTGAATTGTTCCACGGCCCGCAGTGCATCGTTAAATGTATTGTACGACTCGTACTCATCTGAACTCTGCTCGTTCACGACATAACGACCCGACAAGGCGTGATAACTGATTTCATATAAAAACTGCCACTGCGCGATTTTTTCGTCCGGTAGCCAGGCGCGTTCACGGGATAACACCATTTCAACGGCGATAGTCAGTGGGATTCCATTATTCAACGCATCCAAGGGGTCTTGTCCAATATTCAGGTCAAATGCTGACTGTGTACGCAAGACGTCATTATCAAGCTGACTGAATCCTTCGGTTATCCGAAAATCAGCATAAGCACTGGCGCATGACGCCAGCAGCAGTAATAGCACACCGACTCGTTTTACTTGTGACAGATTTAGTTGCATGTTGAGGGCTTAGACTACCACCAATGCCGTCTATTTCATTTGCGGAAGGGCTTCGAGAGCTTATTTTAAGCGATTATTAGATCGTTAATTGCAGTTAAGCGGTATTTCCCGGCAATTTGGTGAGGAGTGCATAGAAGAAACCGTCGGTATTGTCATCACCGGGCAGGCGTTGGCGCCCCACTTCACATGGGTGTCCGTAAATTTCAGTTAAAGGTAATTCCTTTGCATCACTAAAATGCTCCAACAGGGACAAAACAACCTGTTCGTTTTCCCGGGGCAGGATTGAGCAGGTAACATAAAGCAGTTGACCACCTGGCGCGAGAAGCGGCCACAATGTGTATAGCAAGGATTTTTGTTTGTTCGCGAGTTGGGAAATGTCATCGGCGCGGCGTTGATGTTTGATGTCTGGATGACGCCGGATAACGCCGGTGCCGGTACACGGCGCGTCCAGCAGGATTCGGTAAAACAATTCGCCGTCCCACCATGCATCCGTTGCCAGCGCATCCGCACCGACAATGCTGGCATCGAGTTTGAGACGGCGGCAGTTTTGTTCAATTTTCGTTATGCGCTCGGGTAAATCCAGGGCGGTTAGTTCTTGCAGTTCAGGCTCACACTCCAGCAAATGGCAGGTTTTGCCTCCAGGTGCGGCACAGGCATCCAATACGCGTAACCCCGGTTCCAAATTCATCGCCAGAACAGCGAGTTGGGCGGCCTCGTCCTGGACTGAAACCTGTCCTTCGGCAAATCCGGGTAGTTGGTTAACCGGCAGTGGTTTGGTTAATACAACACCGTGCGGGCTTAGCATGCATGGTTGTGCCGCGATGCCATGGTCATACAATTCGGCTAAATAATCTGTGCGCGAAATTGCCCGGGCATTTACCCGCAAACTGAGCGGCGGCCGCCGGTTCCAATTGTTCAAAATTCCTTGCCAGTAATCCGGCCACGACTTGCGAACTTCATCGATTAACCATTCGGGGCAGGCATAAACAAATGCCGGATCGTCGGAGGCATTGGCAATCTCATATCGTCGACGTTGATACTCGCGTAATGTATGGTTGACCACCCCTTTCGCCCACGACTTTTTTAGCTCCCGGGTAGCGGAAACTGTTTGCGAAACGACGGCGTGCGCGGGTGTGCGCATGTATTCCAATTGATACAACCCGGCGACGATGAGTCCATGTAAATCCCGGTCGCGGGATCGAAATGGTCGATCCAGGATTTGCTTGACTATTGCGTCCAGACGCGTGTACCAGCGCAACGAGCCATAGACTATTTCCTGTAAGCGTGCATGTTCGCAGATGTCAAGAGATTGTCCAGCTTCATCGAGCACAACGCCAACGGCGCGCTTGTTTTCGGCAACCGCGCATATCGCACGGGCGCTTTGAGTGATTACTGTAACCGAAGACACGCAGCTTGACTAGAACTGGAACGCTCTGGTTCAGGAAATTTGCAAGAGGTCACGGACAGCAAACGTGTACCCGTTAATAAATGCTTTACAAGGAAGTGGTTTGCCACCGGGGCGTTGCAACACGGTTGCTTGCAATATGCCGTTTCCGGTCTGTATTGAAATGGCTGTGGATGAACACTCAACCACAGTGCCAGGTGGGGCGTTCTCGTTTTTTTCAACCGCTATCGCTTGCCAGATTTTAATCATGTTGCCATTGTGATGGGTATAACAAACCGGCGAGGGATTCATCGCGCGTATTTTGCGTGCTAAAGATTGCGCCGGTGTTGTCCAATCAATTAAGCATTCTTCCTTTGTGATCTTCGCTGCGTAAGTTGCCTGATTGTTATTTTGCTCTTGTGGGCGCAGTGTTTTACTTGTGATTGTGTGTAAGGCTTCACTCAGCATTCGTCCGCCTAGTTTTGCCAGCTTGTCGTGCAGAGTTTGTGCAGTATCGGTCCCAAGGATCGGCAGACTTTGCTGCAGCAAAATTGCCCCTGTATCGAGACCGGCGTCCATCTGCATAAGTGTGATTCCGGTTTCGCTATCACCGGCTTCTATGGCTCGTGCGATGGGCGCCGCGCCACGCCAGCGTGGTAGCAACGATGCATGTACGTTAACGCACCCCAGGGCCGGTAGTGCAAGAATGGCCTGCGGTATAAGTAAACCGTAAGCCACAACAATGATGATGTCGGGTTCGTATTGGCGTAAGAAACCCAGCTCAGACTTTAATGATACCGGTTGATGTACTGGTATGCTATTTTCTAAAGCGACTTGCTTAACCGGCGATTGTTGCAGTTTGCGACCACGTCCAGCGGGCCGGTCCGGCTGAGTCAGCACCAATACAACATCAACATCCGAATTGATCAACGCTTCCAGACTCGGCACCGCGAAGTACGGCGTACCGGCGAAAATGACGCGCAGACTCAAGATGCCAACTTACAAGTGGGGGTGTTAAATCGGGACGAGCTAATTGTAAGTCCGCGGGGAGGACGCCTACATTACCGCCGCGGCAGTTTGCCGGACGGGATGCGGAGACGCTTTTTGTTCCTTGATCATGCGCTTGCGAATCCTGTCCTGTTTCATGCGCGATAAATAGTCGACAAATACTTTGCCTTGCAGGTGATCCATTTCGTGTTGAATGCAAACCGCCAATAGTCCATCAACCTCCAATTCGAAAGATTCTCCCTCCCGGTCTAACGCCCGTACGGTAATTTTTTCGGCCCGGTGTACGGGCGCATACACACCAGGTACCGATAAACAGCCTTCCTCGGTTTCCACGTCGCCATCGCTTTCAATCAAGGTTGGGTTGATAAACACGCGCAAATTATCCCGTGTTTCCGACGTATCAATGACAATGACCTGCTTGGCCACATTGACTTGGACGGCGGCTAAACCAATACCTGGCGCTGCATACATGGTCTCGGCCATGTCGTCTACCAGCTCCTGAATGGTGGCATCGAGTTGTTCCACTGGCGTGGCCTGGCGGCGCAAGCGGGAGTCGGGATAGACAAGAATATCGAGTAGTGCCATTGAAAAAAGATTGCGAATATGCGCGGTAATGAATAATTGAAGCCGCCAATTTTAGCGGAATTAGGATAATTGGCGAAGTCTGTATTTGAAATCATTAACCGCTACCGATTGGCGTTTATCGCGTGATCGGCTAGACTCGCGGTATCCACTCAGGAACACGGGTTCAAAGTGATGACCGGAATCGCAAAAAAATTATCCTTTAAACTATTTTTATCGATTAGCGCCACAATATTAGCGTTTAGTGGCGTTTCCTTGCTTCATGCCGGGGAATATGAAGACGATTCCGCCCAACGGGCGCGTCGCAAAAGCGATCTGCAGACGGTAAAACTCTCTCCACGGGTGCGATCGGAGTCGGTCTATAGCGAAATTCCGACTATTCCTCCCAGTGCGATTCATCCCTTTCTGACATCGCCGTTGCTGGTTGAAGAAGGACAATTGGAAGACGCTCCGCATGTTGTGGTTGGCGTAGACGAAAATATTATCCTCGGCCGGGGCAGCGAGTTTTATGCCCGTGGTATTCAGGATGAAACCCAACTCGACTATCATGTTTATAGACCCGGGAAAACGTTCATGCATCCCGATACCGGTGAATTGCTTGGTCATGAAGCACTCTATCTTGGTGATGCGCGATTGCTGGAGTTCGATGAAACCTCACGTCTGGTGTTAACGGCGTCACAGGAGGATATCGGGCCTGGTGATCGTTTAATGCCAAGTAAGCGTTCGTTGGTGATACCGACATTTAATCCGCGTAAACCGGACTCGCAGGTTAATGGACGGATATTGAGTACACTGGGCGGTGTTAAGGAGTTTGGCCGATTATCGGTCGCTACAGTAACGCTAGGTGAACGCGAGGGCATGGAACCCGGACATGTATTACGTGTAATGCGTCACGGTGGTCAATATAAAGACCCCGTGGACGGTAATCAGTATGACCTGCCCAGCGCGGATTCCGGTTTACTCATGGTTTTCCGTACCTTTGAGAAAATGAGTTACGGTTTGGTAGTGAAAGCAAACCGCGCATTGCGAGTATTGGACGAGGTCGAAACACCTTAAGCGTAAATCAACCCCTCCCAACCGGCGCTGTTGAGTTTCTGTAACGCCGGTTCTTTCTCATCGTGCCAATGAGTCACGAGGCTGTTCCATGGCTGCGGCTGTGGCATTTACGCGATGTCAGTTATAAACAAAAACGCGTGCTGCTTGACGAATTCGGTGCGGCTGAAGCTGTATTCGATGCACCAAACACCCATATTGCGGAATTATTGGGCAAGACCAAAGCAGCCAACGCCGTAGCCGCACCATTTTCGCAAGACGCTTTCACCGCCGATCTGGAGTGGCTAAAACGTGGCAACTGCGCGCTTATTCCGATTACCGATAATACGTATCCTACATTGTTGCGCGAAATAGCCGATCCACCATTAGTGCTTTATGCTCACGGCAATCCTGAATTATTACTGCAAACCCAATTAGCCATTGTCGGCAGCCGTAATCCAACCCCGCTTGGGCGCGAAACCGCATTCGATTTTGCATAGTCTGGTACACCGCGGTTTTACTATCACCAGTGGCATGGCTCTTGGAATTGACGCCGCCGCTCATCTAGGTGCTTTGGATGCTCCTGGAGCAACAGTCGCCGTGGCGGCGACAGGCCTGGATATTATTTATCCGCGCACCAATCAACGTCTGGCGGCCGATATCGTCGACACTGGTGTGATTATTTCCGAATTTGCTATCGGTACACCGCCACGCCGGGAAAATTTCCCGCGCCGCAATCGCATTATCAGCGGTCTGGCGCTTGGGACGTTAGTGGTGGAAGCGGCCTCGCGTAGCGGCAGCCTGATCACAGCGCGTCTGGCTGGAGAACAAGGGCGGGAGGTATTTGCCATATCCGGTTCGATCCACTCTCCCAACGCAAGAGGCTGTCATCAGTTAATCAAGCAGGGTGCGAAGCTGGTTGAAACCATAGAAGACATTATCAGCGAATTCGAATGGCTATCACCTCGAACAACGACAACGGCTACAGATAAATCCCGGGAGGCCGCTCCGGTTTCGATTGAATCATCGCACAAAAAACTACTTGAGTTAGTTGACTATGCACCGACATCGGTTGATAACATAATTGAGCGTAGCGGATTGACGGCGGAAGCAGTTTCCTCCATTCTGTTACGACTAGAGCTTCGTGGGTTGGTGCAAACAACGCCAGGTGGTTACTACTCACGAATCACTTAAACTGTATACGACTTAACTATTGGATGATCTTTACGTGCTAGAAGTGCTGATCTTTTTGTTTGAAAATTACATGATTGGGGACGATGATTATCAGCCTGATCCTGAGTCCTTGTCGGTTGAATTGTCTCGCGCGGGATTTGACAACGACGAAATAGACCGGGCCTTCGATTGGCTGGAAAACCTCAGTGTCATGTGCGAGTCCGACGACGAAAACCTGCCAATGGCGGAAATGGCTTCTACAAGGCACTACACGGCTGAAGAACAATTGCGCATCGATTTACCTGCGCAAAGCCTGCTACTGTCGCTGGAGCAGTCCGGTGTTCTGGATACAGCGGCGCGCGAAATGGTGGTGGATCGAATTATGGCACTGGATTCCGACGACATCGATATCGATGATGTGAAGTGGGTCATTATGATGGTGTTGTGTAACCGTCCCAATCGTCAGCATGTGTATCCCTGGGCCGAAGACCTGGTCGTCGACGGTATCAAAGCGCATTTGCATTAGAATAAACTTGATCATCAAAACCAGCTCTTCATCTACTGAACGGAATCGACTGGCAAACACAGGTAGCTAAAACGGATGGCTAAGAATCTTATTGTGGTGGAATCGCCAGCCAAGGCGCGCACGATTACCAAATATCTCGGCAAGAATTTCAAGGCGCTGGCGTCCTATGGTCACGTGCGCGATTTATTGCCCAAAAGTGGTGCAGTCGATACCGAAAAGGATTTCGATATGCACTATTCCATCATTGAAAAGAACGAAAAACACGTCAATGCCATTGCCAAGGCGATGAAGTCGGCTGATGCTTTATACCTGGCTACTGACCCGGATCGCGAAGGCGAGGCTATTTCCTGGCATTTGTACGAGTTACTCAAGGAACGCGACGTGTTGGATGGCAAGCCGGTGCATCGCGTCGTGTTTTATGAAATCACCAAGAATGCGATCAGGGATGCAGTCGAACACCCGCGGGAGTTGTCCACCAAACTGATCGATGCCCAGCAGGCGCGACGGGCGCTGGATTATCTGGTCGGTTTTAATCTTTCGCCATTGCTGTGGAAAAAAGTCCGCCGCGGATTATCCGCCGGACGCGTGCAGAGTCCGGCACTGCGTTTAATCTGCGAGCGCGAAGAAGAAATTAATGCATTCATTTCGCGTGAGTATTGGACGATTGATGCAGAGTTGGAACAAAACAAGACCGGTTTCGTCGCCAAACTGACTCACTTTGCAGGTGAGAAACTCGGGCAGTTTAGTATTGAAAACGACAAACGCGCGAGTGAAGTTGTCAACACCATCGAGAGTCAATGCGCTGGTGAGATGCAAGTCGTGGAGGTGGAGCGTAAAGAGCGCAAACGCAACCCGGCACCACCGTTTACCACGTCGACTTTGCAACAGGAATCATCGCGCAAGCTTGGCTTTGGTGCACAACGCACAATGCGTATCGCACAACAACTGTACGAAGGCGTTGAGCTGGATGGCGAAAGTATCGGTTTGATCACCTATATGCGTACCGACTCGGTGAATCTGGCTAACGATGCCATCCAGGAGATTCGTACCTATGTGGCCGAACAATACGGCGACGATAACGTGCCGCAAAAACCACAGACTTATAAAAACAAATCAAAGAATGCCCAGGAGGCGCACGAAGCGGTGCGTCCGACCTCGGTTATTCGCGCTCCAGGCGAGATCAAAGGCGCACTGAGTGACGATCAATTTAAGTTATACGATCTGATTTGGAAGCGCGCGGTGGCATCGCAAATGATTCACGCCACGATGGATACGGTCGCGGTGGATTTTGCCGCGGGCGAGGGCACAACATTTCGTTCTACCGGATCTACCATCAAGCACGCTGGATTTATGCGGGTGTATCTGGAAGGTCTGGATGAAAAAGACGAGAAAGATACAGATAAGCAGGATGATAAAGAGCGGCATTTACCAGCGTTTGAGAAAGGCGACCGGGTGCCGGTACAGGAAATTCGCAAAGATCAGCATTTTACTGAACCGCCACCGCGTTACACCGAAGCCAGCCTGGTTAAAACACTGGAAGCTTATGGAATAGGCCGTCCGTCAACTTATGCGTCGATTATTTCGACCCTGGTGAATCGCGAGTATGTTGAGTTGGAGCAGCGGCGCTTTCAACCGACTGAAGTCGGCAAGATTGTCAGCAAGTTTTTGACCAATCATTTTACGCGTTATGTGGACTACGATTTCACTGCCAAGCTCGAAGACGAACTCGATGCTGTTTCGCGCGGTGAAAAAGAATGGCGGCCGGTTATTCACGATTTTTGGGGCGAATTCATCAAGCTGGTGGAGGATAAAGAGGTCTCGGTTAGCCGCGAGGAAGCCATGCAAGCGCGCGAGTTGGGTACGGATCCCAAAAGCGGTAAACCCGTGTCCGTGCGCATGGGGCGCTACGGTCCGTTTGTTCAAATCGGAACCAAGGATGATGAAGAAAAACCCAAGTTTGCCGGTTTGCATCCAGGGCAAAAAATGGATGAGATTGATCTTGAACAGGCATTGACATTGTTCAAGTTGCCGCGTGATCTTGGTGAAACCCCCGAAGGCGAGAAGGTGTCCGCAAACGTTGGTCGGTTTGGACCTTATATTCGTTACGGTGATAAATACGTATCGCTCAAAGATGCTGACCCGTATACCGTTTCATTGGAACACGCGCTTGAATTGGTTGCAGAGAAAAAACAACTGGATGCCAGCCGGGTAATCCAGGTTTTCGAAGAGCAAGGCATTCAAATATTACGTGGCCGTTATGGGCCTTATGTGACCAACGGCGAAAAGAATGCGCGCGTGGCAAAGGATGTGGATCCGGAAAAACTCACTCTGGCGGAATGCGAGGAGATGATTGCCAACGCGCCGGAAAAACGCGGCCGCGGCAAACGCGGGACGAAAAAGAAAACCACCGAGACGGCGGCTGAGGAAAAGAAAGTAACTAAAAAGAAAGCAAAGAAGAAAAAGAAAAAAACCACCAAGAAGAAAGCGAAAAAGAAAACTGCCAAAAAGACTGCGGGAAAGAAAGCAACTAAAAAAATTGCCAAGAATGAGTCGAACGAATCAACC
>Ga0224508_10000726_pt1 | contig 31509 bp, 27 predicted proteins | sample SF_Jan12_sed_USG_4_FD_170157 | JGI IMG/M metagenome (GOLD analysis project Ga0224508, IMG submission 170157) | Sediment microbial communities from San Francisco Bay, California, United States - SF_Jan12_sed_USGS_21 | ecosystem: Environmental > Aquatic > Marine > Sediment | place: USA...
TCGCCGGATCGAAGTCCGCGACCGTCAGCATCGCCGAGTGCGAGTTACGATCGACCCGCAGCGGGTTCTCGATGGGGAAGGTCGTCGGGACGTCGCTGTCGTAGACGACCCGCAGCTTCTTCACCGTCTGTTTGACCTCATCCAGCGACCCGGTCCAGCGAAGGGTTCCCTTGTGGAGGATCGCCAACCGATCGGCGACCCGCTCCATCTCATGCAACAGATGGGTCGAGAAGAAGACCGCGCCGCCCTCGTTCTGGACGTTGGCGATGACGACCTCTAGAAACTCGTGGCGAACAACCGGATCGAGACCCGACGTCGGATCGTCGAGGATCAGAACCTTGGGGCGCGGCGCCAACGCCATCACCAGGCCAACCTTGGACTGCATCCCCCGGGATAGATCCTGGAGTTTGCGCTTCCGCGGAAGGTCCAGCTGCTTGACTAAAGACGCCTCCAGAGCCCCATCCCATTCGGGATAGAACGCACGGTTGAAACGGAGGATCTCGTCGACGGTCATCCACGGGTAATAGGTCGGCTCTTCCGGTAGATAGCCCACCTGTCGTCGAACCGCGACCGAGTCCCGCACCGAGTCCAAACCCATCACCGACAGTTGGCCCGCGGTGGGTCGCTGTAGGTTCAGTAACGTTCGGATGGTTGTCGTCTTGCCGGCGCCGTTCTGGCCGAGAAAGCCAAAGATGGACCCCTCGGGAACCGTCAAGGTCAAGTCGTCTACGGCGCGTGTCTTGCCGTAGTCCTTGCTGAAGCCAACGATCTGAATGGCAGGTTGACTCATGCCGGATCCTCTTTCTTGTCTCTGTTGTCGTCGGGTGTGAATCGCTTGAGACGCTCTTCCAGAATGGGTGGCATCTCGTCGAACGGGATCTCCAGGTGGTAGGCCTCGACGATCGATCGGTCGAGGCTGCGCTCCAGTCGTCGGACCCGTTCCTCGTGGGACCACGGCGCGCCGCCCTCGGCGACGACGGTCCCCTGCCCCTGACGGCTGGCCAGGATCCCCTCGGCCTCCAGGGTCTGGTAGGCCTTGGAGGCGGTGTTGCGGTTGATCCTCAGGTTGACGGCGAGCTCTCGCACCGAAGGCATCGGATCGCCTGGGCGGAGAGCACGGCTGGCGATCAGCGCCTTGATCTGGTCGACAACCTGCGCGTAGATCGGAACCGCGTCGGTGGGGTCGATGCGTAGGTCCATGGGAGGGGCCTCGGACGGACAGCTGGTTCTTACGGGGATTCGTCGATCCACTGTCCTAATGTCATAGGACAGTATAGGGACTGATCTGCCGGTCGTCAAGCCACAGTTCACGTCGCCTCGCTTGACCGACGGCAAACCCCGCCTCAGATTGGACTCCAGGACAGGGTTCTCTTCATTAAGGGAGGAATCCTTCCGTAGGACACAGGTGCGGGAAAGATGACAGCCACCATCGATCGCGACTCTCGCGAGGCACTGGACGAATTCCGGCGCTATCTCTCCGACGAGATCGCACCCTTGATGGTGCTGGATGCGATGGAGCACCTACTGACATCGCCGCCGCAGCTTGTGGCCAACATGATCCGCAACTGGATCGATGGACAGATCCACGCCCCCGGGCAACCGATCGTCGCCGCCGACTACCTCCATCACGCGGTCAAGAAGATCTACCTGATGGCGGAGTTCGAGCTGATCGACGTCGATAAGCTGAAGGCGTACCTGGAAGAACTCGGACGACTGGTCATTGCGATCTGTCCCGAACCCGACCGACGCAGCCTCATCGACAATCTGAACCGGATCGGTGAGGGTGACGACGGGATCGTCGGACAGGTAAAGGTGTTGCACGGTCGCTCGACCGCAGCAAGCGGCGCTGCCGGTGTCGCAGCCGCCACGGCGCCTGCTCAGGCGGTCGGACTCCCGCAGCAGATGTCGCCAGGCGCCGGGTCGCAACCGAACGTCGCCGTAACGACGCCTGCCTCGGTATCTCCGACACCGAACATCGCGGCCGCCCCATCGATGCCGATGGCCCCGGCTGTCGAGAGCGATGAACTGTCGCCGGATGTCGTGCGAGGGCTTCGACGCTTCAGCGCGCTGGTCGACCGTCTCGAGACCGTCGGAACCGAGACCCCTGCGGCAACCGGCGGGACACAGAGTTCCCGTGAGCAGGTGCTGACCCAGGCGCTCGCATCTGCGGCGTTCAGTGCCCAATCCGAAGAGGAACTCACCGGCCACATGGACCGTCTGGTGAAACTCGGTCTCGACGCCAGTGTCGACAAAGTTTTCCGTCAGCTGGGCAGCATCTTGCCGGGCTGGTCTGTCCCGGTCCCGACAGGAGACGCGGGCGGCGAGACCATCACGCCGGGCGCACGTCCGGTGGAGGCGATGCATCGCCTGGTCACGATGGCGCCTAGCGCCCGGGAATCGGGCAAACGATTCAACGAGCTGGTGGCCAGCGCCGTCGAACAGTTCAACGACGGCCATCTGGCCCAGTCCCGAACCATGTTCGAACTCTCCGGCCGTCTGATCAAGGAAGGATCCGTGGACAACGAGATCGCCGCTGCGGTCCAGCGTGAAGCCCACGCCAATCTGTCCCAGAACTACCTGCGTCGCTTCTCGGAAAGCACCGACCGGCGCCCGCTGTTGAAAACGATCCTCGATTTCTTTCCTGCGCTGTCGCCGATCAGTCTGCTGGATCAGCTGTTCGAGGAACCGAAGCGCGACCGGCGAAAACTCCTGCTGGCTCTACTCGAAACCCACGGAGCGGACGGCCGGTCGGCTTCGTACCAACGACTCGTGGACTGGCTCGATGCGGAGCAACGAGACCCCAAAGGTTTCTACACTCGCAATCTGATCTTTCTGCTCCGGCGTATTCCCCGTCCGGCGGACTGCGATCGTGACGCCGAGATGGAGAAGTTGGTCCAGATCGCGGATTGGGGCCGACCGATCATTCAGGTTCGGGAGGTGATCACGGCGGCGGCTCAGTTCGACAAGGATCACGCCGAGGAGTTCCTGATCACGAAGCTGACCGAGTTGGAGACGGCACTCATCGAAGATGCGTGTGAGCCCTACGTCGTGGATGACGTTGCCAACCTGGTCGAACGCGCGGTCTCCTCGCTCATCCGCTGTGGATCGTCCAGCGCGATGCGGTGTGCAGTCGAACACGGATTCAGGACGGAACCTCAGCTCGGTGACGCTCACGCCAGGCTTCGAGAGTTGGGGACGCAAAACCTCGCCGAGGACAGCAGTCTTGTCTCTCGTCTCCTGGATGCCCTGGAGGGCTACCTCCCCATCAAGGTTCTGGGATTCGTGATGCAGCGCCAGAACGAAAAGATCTCTCAGTTGATTCACGCGCTCTCCGGCACCCCGACTCCGGAGGTCAAGGAACTCTTCGAGGAAATCGTCGAGCGATTCTCGGATCAGAATTTCGAGCGCGACGCCTCCAAAGCATTGGAGGCCTTCGGTATCGAGGCCAAGAGCGAAGAAGAGACGGCCGCCAGTCTCACCGGTGATATCGAACTGTTCGGGCTGCCAAGCCTCCTACAGTCCCTATCGGAATCGAAAGTGACGGGGAGCCTGTCTCTGACCGATCGCGACAACAAACCGATCTCACGATTGGTTCTGGACAAGGGACTGCTGGTGAACTGCAGGTACGGTCGCCTGAAGGGCGAGATCGCGTTCTACCAGATCTTCGAGATCCCGGTCCCCGGCAACTTCATGTTCAAGCGTCAGCGAGAACTGGCGTCCAAGACGAGTACGCTCCACAAACCGATCGAGATCATGCCGGCGGTCCTGGAGGCGATGCGTCGTTACGACGAATTCCAGCAAGCGCGCGCGCTTGTTCCCGACGAAGCCGTCTACGGCTGGTCGGGGGACAAACCAAGCCGTCCACATGATGAGCCGGATCCCTCGTTCACCAAGAGCGTGTGGATGATGGCGGCCAAGGGCGCGACTCCGGTTGAGTGTGAGACGGCCCTGGAGTGCGACTCCTATCGCATTCGACGTCTGTTTGCGCATTGGGTCGAAAGCGGAGCGATCCAACCGGCCTGATCGCCGCGGGTAAATGTCGTTTTCGTCACTGCGCTGACGAGATCGTAATCTCATAGGGGCGCCGCACGGGAAAACGAGACGTAAACCACGACAAATTCACTATCTGATCTTGCCGATTCCCCTTCGAATCGTAACATTTGAGGGTGGGGCTGCCCGAAAGCTGAGGACTCATGGCAAGCGTTGCAGCTCAATGCAAGAAATGTCGAACTCGTATGACGGCAAACTCCGTGCGCTGTTTCGCCTGCGGCACCCGAGTCCAGAGCGGTGGTCCCCCGGCGGTCCCATCGACGAACGCCATCGATCGCCAGCCGAGGCCGCGCAAGAAGGGCAACACTCCGAATAAACAGAAGAACTGGTGGGAGTACGACCTCGACGATGTGCAAAAAGAGATCCTGGCCGCTGCCGCTAGAGGCAACACCATCTATGTCTACGGAGGTGAGGGATCGATCGAGGGAGAGGTCAAGGCCGGCGACGAACGATTCTATGGCAACGAGGCCGTCGCTGCGGTGGCGAAACTGGTTGAGCCCGGCCTCCTCGAGAAAACCGACGACGATTGCTTCGAACTGACCGACGACGGAGCCTGTCTTGCGACGTCGTTGACCCGATCCGCCTAACCTCCCGCGGGGTCTTCTTGCTAGGATGGGGCCTCTCGCCCGAGGAGCACCCATGTCCTACCGATCCGGAAAATTCTCTCCTGTCCTCCTGACCCTCATCGCGATCTTCTGCGTCGGAACGACGTCCGCCGAGTCACCGGTCGACTTCGACCAGGGCCGCGAGATCCGACAGATGCCGTCCATCCAACCGAGACGGGATCGCGTGGCCATCGTCAACCGTGTCCTGACGGATCGATTGGACAACCTGCTTCCGCAATTGATGCGTGAGTCCAACATCGACATGTGGCTCGTGCTCAATCGGGAGTACGCCGAAGATCCGGTCTTCTTCTCCTTGGTACCCGAACCGATCTTCGCGGCCCGACGCACGACCATGCTGGTCTTTCATGACCGCGGCGAGAAAGACGGCGTCGAGCGATTGACGGTCAGTCGCTACCCGCTTGAGGACCTCTACGAGGCGGCCTGGGAAGGCGGCGACCTCGAGGAGCAGTGGCATCGTCTGGCAGAGGTGATCGCCGAGCGAGACCCCAAACGGATCGCCGTCAACACCAGTCGCGACTGGCCGCTGGCCGATGGACTAACGGCCGGGTTGGACACGCGTTTACGCGACGCGCTGGGCACGGAGTACGTGAAGCGCCTCGTACCTGCCGAATCCCTGGTGATTCGTTGGCTCGAGACCCGAACAGCCCTGGAGATGGAGCTCTATCCTCAGGTCGTCGCGATCGCCCGTCGCGTGATTGCCGAGGCCTTCAGTGATCAGGTAATCACCCCGGGTGCCACCACCACGGCCGATGTGGCCTGGTACATCCGACAGCGTTTCCACGACCTGGACCTGGAGCCCTGGTTCCAACCCTACGTCAACGTTCAGCGACGAGGTGTGATCGATGAACGCGATGCGCCGTTCTTCGGCAATGGTGACACCCGCATCCTTCGTGGAGATGTCCTCCACACCGATGTCGGTATCTGCTATCTGAGGCTCTGCACGGACACCCAGGAGATGGGCTACGTCCTGCGGGTCGGCGAGACGGATGTTCCGGAGGGACTCAAGAACGCGCTTGGCGTCGGAAACCGATGGCAGGATCTGCTGACGTCGTCGTTCGTGATCGGCCGGACCGGTAACGAGATCCTGACCACGACGCTGGAACGGGCGAGCAAGGAGTCGATCGTCGCCAGTGTCTACACTCATCCGTTGGGATTCTTCGGGCACGCGGCAGGTCCGACGATCGGCATGTGGGACAACCAGGGGCCGACGCCGATTCGCGGTGACTGGAAGATGCATGCCATGACAGGCTACGCCATCGAAGGCAACATCAAGGCCCCCGTCCCCGAGTGGGACGACCAGTGGGTGCAGATCAAGCTCGAACAGAGTGCCGTCTACGACGGCGAGACGGTCCAGTATCTCGCCGGTCGTCAGACCCGCTGGCACGTGGTGCCGTAGGTCCGCCCTACGGCCACCAGGACATGTCGCCGGACTCCGGCGCCGACGAACGGATATGTTCGGCGAACACGAGCATCTGATACAGAGTCGGATGGAGCCCCTTCTCGTCCGGAACCCCCGTGTAGCAATGGGGTTCGTTGTCGCCGTAGTCGAACTCGCCGGCGTAGTACGGACCGTTGTCCGGCTCGGCCGTGCTCTCCAGAAATTCCTCCAGCATCGTTGCCGCCGTCTCGAGGTAGAACGTGTCCTTGGTCCCCATCGTAAGGTGGATCTTGCCCACCAGGGACGGACCCACGTCCTTCCAGTGACGCTGCAGGTAGGCGTTCAGGTCGAAGTTCTCACGCCAGTACCGGGCCACGTCGGGATCGATCTTCCCGGTTTGCGGTTCCCAGAGTTCTGCGGGGTATCCGTCCTCTGCGACCGGCCCGAACGCGGCGTGAAAGGCATCCAGTTGGCCTCCGGAGCGACCCCGTGTGCCAAGAACCTCTTCGTGGCGGTCGAAATCGCGGACCGTGATGAAGGGCATCCCGTTCGGCTGCCGTCCCAGCGGACGGTCAACCTTCTTGAACGAGCCGCCCGCGAAATAGGCGTTGGACCCGTCATAGACATCGATCAACTGGAACGCGTGGAAATCCACCGGATCCGGACAGTAGCTCCAGACCCCCCCGAAGAATTCCGGGTAGAAGATCTGCTGCGCCAGGCTCATCCAACCACCCGTGGAGCCCCCGTACACGACACGAGACCACGACTCTCCGATGCCACGCACCTGTTCCTCGACGTACGGGTAGAACTCGTGTATCAACGCGTCGCCATAGGGTCCGGTATTGGCGCTGTTGATGCCGTAGGAGTCGTCGTAGTACGGCGTCGCATGCTGGGTCAACACGACCACCATCTTCGGAACACGACCGCTGATCCAGTGCTGGTAGAACTCGTGGTTCGACTGGACCCACCGACGCCAACCACCGCGCATCGTTTCGTCAGGAGGTGTCTCGCGGAAGAACTGGACGCCACTGGGAAAGTGCCCCTGGTTGTAGAGGACCGGGTAACGCATCTCCGTCTCTTCGTCGAACCCCTCGGGCAGCAGTACGATCGCGCTGATGTAGATTGGCGTTCCCCAGAACTCCGTCAGCATCTCGCTCTTCATTCGAAGACGACGGACATACTTCGTATCTTCCACTGGTTCGATAGGGGGAATCGTCTGAGTCAAACTTAGACTGACTTGCGAATCGCCCCCTAGGGTCACGGTCCGCGGTTCGCTGTAGAGATTCCCCGGGGATCGACTCCAGTCCTGCCCTTCGCCGTTGTCCGCCGGCAACTTCAGTCGCTTGCCATCGGCCCGCTGAAACGTCTCGTAGACATGAAGGACGGCCTGAAGGTGATACTCCCCCGCCGGAATATCTTTCAGACTATCGAGCGGGTGCCCCAGAATCTTCTCATCGAAGACGATCGGCTGCCCCGGCTTGAGGTCGTCGACATCGACCCCGAAGATCTGCGCAGTGCGCATCCCCCAACTCACATGCTGACGCGGTTCGCCACGGTCACGTTCCGAGACGATGAGGAGCAGGCGTCCATCGACGGGCTTGTCGACGACTCCTTCTTCCATCTCGATCGTCACGACGGGTGCCGCGACGATCGCGGCGAAAGCGAGAAAAACAGCGAGACCGGCCAGGATGATTCTTTGCATGGGCCAAGGGTAAGTGATTGGGGCTTGATTCGCGACCTCCAGCCGTGCAGGCTGGACCATCCCCCGCGCAAAAAGGAGCGTTCTCGTGTGTCGTCGAACTGAAATCGTTCTGCTCGTCGTTGTCCTTCTCCTCCTGGTCCTGCCGGCCGGCGCCGACGAGCAAACACGGCTATTCCGCAATCCCGCCATCGGCGAGCGTCATGTCGCCTTCGTCTACGCGAACGACATCTGGGTCGTCGATCGGGGCGGCGGCGATGCGCGACGCCTGACTACATTCCACGGCGCAGAGACAGAGCCTCACTTCTCTCCGGACGGGATGACGGTTGCCTTCTCGGGTCAGTACGACGGCAATACCGACGTCTACATCGTGCCGGTGACCGGTGGCGAACCGAAGCGTCTGACCTGGCACCCGACGGCGGACACGGTCAGTGGTTGGACGGGCGACGGAAACTCGGTGCTGTTCAACTCGGGGAGAATCAACGCTCCCCGACCGTGGCCTCGTCTCTGGACGATCTCGGTGGACGGCGGCATGCCGACGCAGCTTCCGATCCCAAGAGCGGTCGACGGCGCGTACTCCCCGGACGGAAAACAGATCGCCTACGAGAAACTGAATGTCTGGGACGGCGAATGGCGAAACCACCGCGGCGGTCAGGCCCAACCGATCCGGGTGTTGGATCTCAAGAGCCACGCCGAGCAGGATCTTCCATGGGAGGGCAGCAACGACATCGCTCCCGTGTGGATCGACGACTCCATCTTCTTTCTCAGTGACCGGGACTGGGCGATGAACGTCTGGTCGTATGACACCGGCTCGCAAGAGCTTGAGCAGCGCACCCACTTCAAGGAGATGGATTGCAAACGGTTGGAAGGTGGCGCTGGTCGACTTGTTTTCGAGAATGGCGGCCACCTGTACACCATGGATGTGACGGGTGGAAAGGCGAAGAAGTTGGACGTCACGGTGCGGGGCGATTTCCCCGCGGCGCGTCCTCACTGGGAAGACGTGTCGACGATGATCGCCGACTTCGAGCTGTCGCCAACCGGGAAACGCGCCGTCATGGAGGCTCGCGGTGAGATCTTTACGATTCCCGGAGAGAAGGGCGACATCCGCAACCTGAGTCGGGACTCCGGTGCTGCCGACCGTCGGCCAAGCTGGTCGCCGGACGGTCAGAAGATCGCCTGGTTCAGCGATCGTGGCGGAGAGTACGCGCTGGTGCTGACCGACCAGTTCGGCGACGACCGTCGCACCATCGAACTTCCCGACCCGACGTTCTTTTATACGCCGGTCTGGTCCCCGGACTCCCAATCATTGGCCTACGGCGACGCGGATCGCAATCTCTGGATCGTCGATATCGAAAGCGGCAAGTCGAAGAAGATCGGCACCGAGGGCTTCGCTCATCCGGTGCGCCTGATCTATCCCGAGTGGTCTCCCGACTCGCGTTGGATTGCCTATGCCAAGCGACTACCCAGCCAGTACGCGGCGGTCGTCATCTACTCCGTCGAGGATGGGACATCCCATCAATTGACCGACGGTCTATCGAACGCGCACTCCCCTGCGTGGGACGTCGGCGGCAAGCAGCTCTACTTCCTTGCCAGCACCGACTACGGGCTCAACGTCGGCTGGCTGGACATGAGTTCGATCAATCAACGCGTGAACAACTCGATCTACGTCGCCGTGCTGGATCGGGAGTCACCGTCTCCGCTTGCGCTTGAGAGTGACGACGAAGAGGTCGTGGAGGAAGAGACGGAGTCGGAGGATACCGACGAGGAGAGCGATGACGACGAGGAGGCGGACGACGTCCCCGAGGTCACCATCGATTTCGACGGCATCGACCAGCGCGTCCTGGCGCTGGGGGTCCCGGCGCGTCCCTACACCGGCCTATCCGCCGGTGTCGAGGACACGGTGTTCTATGCCGAAGCGATCGACAACCAACCCGGTGTGACCCTACATCGTTACTCCTTCGAGTCCCGGGAAGCCGAGGTTGTTACCAGCGGCATCGTCGGCTTCGACCTGTCCGATGACGGCATGAAGCTCCTGGTGAGACGTCCTCCCAACGCGTTCACACTGTTCGACGCCGTCGGCGCCCCGACACCGGGGGAGGGTGCGCTGGATCTATCGGCGATGCGCATGAAGGTCGACCCCGCCGCCGAATGGAAGCAGCTGTTCCTCGAGTCCTGGCGTTTCCAACGCGACTACTTCTACGTGGATAACGTCCACGGATTGGATCTGGAGTGGGCACGCAAGGCCTATGGCGAGTGGGTTTCGCACGTCCGACATCGCGCCGACCTGACCTACGTCCTGGATATCCTCGGTGGCGAGACGGCCGTCGGCCATTCCTTCACGGGTGGCGGCGACACGCCGGACGTCGAGACCGTCCCGGGTGGCCTTCTCGGCGCCGACTTCGACATCGACCGTGGACGCTTTCGTATCGACAAGATCTACAATGGTGAGAACTGGAATCCAGGACTGAAGTCTCCCCTTTCGGGTCCGGGGATCGACGCAGCGGTTGGTGACTATCTCCTGGCCGTTAACGACGTCGAATTGAAGGCCGGCGACAACCTCTACCGATTGTTCGATCGCACGGCCGGAAGTCGCACGCGACTCTCGCTCTCGAAGAGCACGAAGATGGCCGACGCCCGCCAGGTCACGGTGGTCCCCGTCGCCAATGACGGTGGCCTCAGAACGCGCGACTGGGTCGAGAGCAATCGCCGCAGAGTCGATAAACTCTCCGACGGCAAACTGGCCTACGTCTGGATTCCCGATACCGGAGGCGGTGGCTACACCAGCTTCAATCGAAACTTCTTCGCCCAACAACACAAGAAGGGCGCCATCATCGATGAGCGCTACAACCACGGCGGTTCGATCGCCGACTACATTGTCGATCTGCTCTCGCGAGATCTTCTTGGTTACTTCAACAACCCGATCGGCGATCGGCAACCGTTCACGGCTCCGAACGCGGCGATATGGGGTCCCAAGGTGATGCTGATCAACGAGATGTCCGGGTCCGGTGGCGACATGCTGCCCTACATGTTCCGCAAGAAAGAGATCGGACCGTTGGTCGGAACTCGGACGTGGGGTGGGCTTGTCGGTATCTGGGATGTTCCCGGGCTGATCGACGGTGGCTTCATCACCGCACCGCGTGGAGGCTTCTACGACACCGAGGGCAACTGGGCCGTCGAGAACGAGGGCGTTCCGCCGGATGTCCATGTCGAGCAAACGGCGAAGCTCGTCAATCAGGGTCACGACCCCCAGTTGGAGACGGCGGTGGAAATCGCGCTCGAGCTGTTGAAAACCGAGGGAATTCAGCTGCTGCCGCAGCCGGAGGATCCGGTACGGACTCGGCGCCCGAAGTAGGCGGCAGGCCCGGGACCGTCCTGCGTGGAATAATGGAGTTGCCGTAAGTTGTTCCCTGGATGACCACGGATCACTCCGCCAATAGGGACGAGGTAATCGATGCTCCGCCAGATGAATCACACTGTCCTGCGAACCTTCGGCATCGTCCTGCTGGTCTTCGTGCTTCCGGCGTGTATCTCGCTCGGCTGTGCCAATTCCCGGGCGAAGGACAAGTCGGGCGATTCCGTCGCCACGTTCGCCGGCGGCTGCTTCTGGTGCATCGAGTCGGCATTCGACGACGTCGAGGGCGTCGTCAGCGCGGTTTCCGGCTACACCGGCGGGAGCTTCCCCAATCCGACCTACAAGGACGTCTCCTACGGCAAGACCGATCACCTCGAGGCGGTCCAGGTTCGATTCGATGCCTCACGGATCTCGTATCGAGAACTTCTCGACATCTTCTGGCGACAGATCAATCCGACCGATGATGGCGGGCAGTTTGCCGACCGCGGCAGTCAGTACCGCACGGCAATCTTCGTGCATGACGACGATCAACGTGCGGCGGCCGAGGCGACAAAGAAAGCGATCGCCGAAGGAGGTCGCTTCGATGGCCCCATCGTCACGCCCATCGTGGAGGCCACCCGGTTTTACGAAGCCGAGGAATACCATCAGGACTACCACGTCAAGAATCCGACAGCCTACAAGCGCTATCGCGATGGGTCCGGCCGCACCGGATTTCTGCAGTCGATCTGGGGAGACACGAAGCCCCAGGCGGCTGGGTCGGAGTCATTCGTCAAACCCGATGACGAGACCCTCCGGCGCAAACTGACGCCGGAACAGTACCGGATCACGCAGCAAGCCGGCACCGAATACCCCTTCAGGAACGAGTACTGGGACAACAAGGCCGCCGGCATCTATGTCGACGTGGTCAGCGGTGAGGCGTTGTTCAGTTCCACGGACAAATTCAAGAGCGGCACCGGGTGGCCTAGTTTTACCCGGCCCATCGACGAGAACAACGTTGTCGAACGAGATGACTTCACGCTTGGGGGCGCTCGTGTCGAGGTTCGTAGTCGCGCGGCCGACAGCCACCTGGGACATCTCTTCCCCGATGGCCCTCCGCCGACCGGGCTTCGTTATTGCGTCAACAGTGGTTCGCTGCAGTTCGTGCCCGTCAAACGACTGGAGGCCGAAGGCTACGGCAAGTTCCTTAGCCTGTTCGAGAACGATTCCAGATAGTCCGGTCGGTCAGGGAGCCAGCGAGAGCTCCGTTTCCGTTGGAAGCGGCTGAATGTTGCGGACATAGGAACGTTTTGTGGCCATGACAAGCTCGAATCCGATCTTGTCACCGACCGCCAAACCGGCGCTCTCATCCGGGTCGCCGACGTCGAACGGCATCGTCATGGCGTCCATGAAGTCCGGCATCTCCTCGTGAGCGATGATCAACCGGGCCCCCTCTTCCTCGATGGCCTGGACAACGCCTCGGGAGGCGTGGACCGACACGATCGTCTCTTCGACCGGTTCCGGGGACGATTCAGGCGGCTCGCCGCAACCGACGATCAGAAGAAGACCCATCATTCCAACAAGCGTTGCGCTACGACCCGAACGCATGGCGAACCCTCCAAAACAATCGATCAGAACAGACGGAGCATCCAGTCCCAGGCCACAAACTTACTAAAGTCGATGAAGTTATGCAGCACGATGACGACCAGCATACCCCTCGTTCGCTCGTAGACGACACAGAGGAGTAACGACGGAACCATCACGATCGTCGCGGAAGTCAGGAGACTCCCGAGGATCGCCAGCGGGTCGGTCTGCAGCCACTCGGTATGCCACAGACCAAACAGCAGCGCGGCGAGCAGGGTGCTCTTCCGGATCGTAAAGCGGCCTTTCCCGTACACCTTGTCGTAGCCGCGATCCAACACGTTCTGCAGGAGTCCCCGCCCCAGTAACTCCTCGGCGAACCCGACCAGCACGGCGAAGTAGATCAGGACCGCCAGCAGGCGGGCCGACGACTCTCCCGCCAGGACCATGGTCAAAGGATTGCGACTGAGGGTCGTCGCCGCTTCGTTGCCCTCGGGAGCCAACTGCAATAGCGCCATCAGTCCGGCCCAGAAGACCAACCAGACGATAAACGTCGCGCCACACGTGACAAGCAGCCACGTCAGCGACCGACGACCGGCCGTCCACCAACGAATGCCGAGACTGGCCAGGCTCTCCCGATAGACCCAGCGGATCACCAGATATGGAAACAGGGCTCCGGCCAAGAACCCAGGAATCGCGACCGCCAGCAGCGGAGGAAGACGGTCACGAAAACCGCTGGACACGAGGAAAAGATGGGCCCCCTCCGCCAGGATTCCGCTGATGAACGTCAGCAGGGCCAGAAACCAAAACGAGGTGAGATACGGGCGCTTTTCCATGGTCAGCGGAGCGTAGCACGGCTGGGTAGGCGTTCGCGGTACGATGGGACCGCACCGGCCGAAACAAAAAAGTTTAGACGAACTGTCGATCTGAGGGTCGTCGTTCGTCATACCCCCGAGGCGGGGCCCCTGTCGGGCTCTCGCATGGAAGGAGACCGAAGAATGAAACGACGAATTGGATGGATCATCGTGGCCTTGCTTATCAGCTCGCTGGCGTCACCCATACTGGCCGACGAGATGGATCACAAACCCGCGCCGCCCGCGGATGCACGCTTCGAATTCCTGAAGAGCCTCGCGGGTCAGTGGACCGCCGACGGCGAGCATCTCTCCGGCGCGTTCGAGTTCAGCATCACGGCCGGCGGCCATGCGGTACAGGAACGAGAAATGATCGGCACGCCCATGGAGATGATGACCGTCTACCACATGCAAGGCGAAGATCTGGTCGCCACCCACTACTGCATGGTCGGCAACCAGCCGCGACTTCTGGCGTCCGAATTGAAGAACACCAATCATCTGGAGTTCGAATGTGACGGCAAGCCGGGCAACACGAAGTCCCACGACGAGGGGCACATCCATAGCTGGACCATGACCCTCAACGACGACGGCTCACTGAAGTACGACGCCGTCATGCACAGCGGCGAAGGGGCAGAGAACTTCAACACCGTCTTGCGGCGGGCAAAGTAACCCCTCACGACTCCCAGGAGAGCATCCCATGCAATACCTACTCTTGATCTACAGCAACGAACACGATGAGCCCCGCCCTGATTCACCAGAAGGCGCTGCCTACTTCCAGGAGTACATGGAGTTCGGAGCGGAGGTCGTCGAGCGCAAACTGCACCTCGGCGGCAATGCGTTGCAGCCCATCGCGACCGCGACTACCGTCCGTGTGCGGGACGGCAAGGCCGTCGCCACCGACGGACCGTTCGCCGAAACCAAAGAACAACTCGGAGGTTACTATCTGCTGGACTGCAAGGATCTGGACGAGGCAATCGAGTGCGCCGGTAAGATCCCGACCTCGCGTCACGGCAGCGTAGAGATCCGTCCGATCCTCCACTTCGACTAGTCGGGGTTGGTGGCACTCACACCGGACCCCTCGCGGACGACCGCCCAGATCGAGGCGGTTGTTCGCGAGCACTGGGGGTACATCCTGGCGACCCTCACGGCGCAGGTGCGCGACCTGCAGGTCGCCGAGGACGTGCTGCAGGATGCCGTTGTCGCGGCACTCCAACGTTGGCCGATCGACGGCACACCGGACAACCCCCGCGCGTGGCTACTCCGTGCCGCTCGAAATCGCGCGATCGACCTGTTTCGTCGTGACCGCCGATTTGAGGATCGTCGGGAAACCCTGATCCGCGATTTCGAGTCTGCTCAGGCACAGGAGCCCGACTCGGTGGAGAACCCCGTGGACGAGCGACTCTCGTTGATGTTCACCTGCTGTCATCCGGCCCTGGCGGGGCCGGCGCAGGTGGCGTTGACGTTGCGGACGTTAGGAGGTCTGACGACCAGCGCCATCGCCCGAGCCTTTCTGACGCCCGAAACGACGATGGCTCAGCGCATCGTCCGTGCGAAGACGAAGATCAAGGCGGCCCGCATCCCCTATCGTGTGCCTCCGCCGGAGCTGTGGCCGGAGCGCCTTCAGGCGGTCCTCTCGGTCGTCTACTTCATCTATAACGAGGGCTACCAGTCGGCGTCGGGTCAGACACTGCAACGGCTGGATCTCTGCGAGGAGGCGATCCGCCTCTCTAGAATCCTGGTCGAGCTCTCGCCCCACGAACCGGAAGCCTCGGGCCTGCTGGCGCTGATGCTCTTGCACCACTCCCGTCGCCAGGCTCGGACGAACGACGGCGAGCAACTCGTCATCCTCGAGGAACAGGATCGATCGCTCTGGGATCAGGACGAGATCCGGGATGGCGACCGTATCCTGCGGGAGGCGCTGGCGAGAGGACGACCGGGACCCTACCAACTACAGGCCGCCATCAGCGCGGTCCACGCCCTCTCCCCGTCGCATGCAGAGACCGACTGGCCGCAGATCGTCGGTCTCTACCGATGCCTCCACGACCTCCAACCCTCGGTGGTCGTCCGACTGAACGAAATCGTGGCGCTGTCTTTCGTCGAGGGACCGGCCGCCGCACTCGAGGCTCTGACGGCGATCGAAGACGAGGACGTGCTACAGCGCTACCAACCGTTTCATGCCGCCCGCGCGGACCTATTCCGACGGTGCGGTCGTCGCGATGAAGCGGCCGCGGCCTACCGTCGTGCCCTCGAACTGAGCGGCAACGACGCCGAACGATCGTTCATGTCCAGACGCCTGGCGGAGCTTGACGAGGCCTAGCGGCAGCTATCCGTGCTGCTCTTGGTCGTTGCGCCACACTGACCGGAAGCGGCAAACCCGCCACGCTCGCCGCCGCCGCCGTCCACGCCCCAGCTTCCCTCGGTTCCGTTGCCGTCGCTGCCGACGACCAGGAAGAACAGGTCGCCCGCCGGCACCGCGTTCCAGCCGTAGCTACCGGATCCGCCCAGGGCGCAAGCGCTACCGCCGATCCCCATGCTCGAGACGTCACTCAACGAACCGAACAACAGGTTGTACGAGGAAGACCCGCAGGTTGAGGCATCCCAGTTGACCTGCAGCGCGTCGCCGTTGGTATCGAGACGTTCGGCGCGGATCGGCTGCGTTCCGTTGTCTCCATCCGGAACCGACGGTGGCTGGGCGTCGGCCGTCGAACAAGCCACCTCAACGTGGGCGATGACCTGAACGTCATCGACGGAGAACCAGCGATCCTGAGTCGCGTCCTGATAATCGAAGCGGACCTGAAATGCGTTGTTTCCTGCGGCCTCAGCCGTAACATCCATGACCTGAGACGCGTTGACGTCGCTGCCGGCGTCCTGCCAGACGGTCTGCCAACTACTCCCGTTGAAGACCTCAACGCTGCCGGATTCGGCGCCATCGTCGTCGTACCACATGTCGAACTCCAACGTCACACTCGTCATATTGGCCAGGGTGACCGGGACGGCTGGCGACGTCATCGTGGTCGACGTCCGTGAGAACAACGGATTGCACTGGTTGTCCGCGATGGCGAAATTGCCGCTGCCACCACTGGGGCGACGCGCCGAGTCTGTACTCTGCGCCCATTCGCCACAGGTGTGAAGACCGGGGCCCGTCGTGACGGTCCAGTCGGAGATATCCGAGGCGTCTTCGAAATCGTAGTTCAGCACGGCGTTGGGGCCGCTACCCGGTCCGTCGGCGAACGCGGACTTCTCGACAACGTTGCCGTCGAAGCCACCGGTCGAGGCATCCTGTGCCTGCACTCGATAATGGAACGTCTCACCGGTCACAAGATCCGCCGAATCGGTAAAGCTGGTTCCGCTGATCCCTGCCGCCACGAGGTTCTCTGCGGTGAGTTGAACGGGGCTATCGGTGTCGCGATAGACGAAGTAGCGGATGGGTCCGGCGCAGACGCCTGTTGCGGCGTTCCAGGACAGATCCACGCCACAGGTCTCGGAATGGGCATTGTCAACCAACTCGACGCCGTCGAAGAACGGCGCGTCAACCATCGTGATCTGACTGTCGCTGCCGTCGAAGATGGCATCGACGCAGGTCGCCGCCGTGACCTGCACGTTGTACGCATGGGGCCCAGTCAACACCGGCGTGTAACTGGCACCGGTGGCTCCCGGGACGGGCACGCCATCGCGCAACCATTGGTACGCGAAATCTCCGCTTCCGCCTGTCGTGACGGCAGAGAGTTGGAATCCTGAGTTCACACACTCGGTCGACGCTTCGGGCTCGACATCGACAAACGGGTTATCCTCGCAAACACTCACCGTCGTACAGGCGCCGCCACCGGGACCCGTCGGAGAACCGGCCAGCAAGTTGAGATTATCGTCCTCGACGCCGTTCGCCAGATCCACGGCGCGCACGACGTAGGCGTAGATTCCGCCGGAGATCAACTGGTCGAAGTCAGTGAAGCTGCTCCCGGCCCAGTGCGTGGCGATTCGATTGGAAGGGCTGGGAATGAAGGAGCCACCAAGGCCACGATAGACGTTGTAGACCACTGGACCGCCACATTCGTCGATCGCTAACGACCACGATAGGTTCAACGTACAAGCGATCTCTGCGGCGTTTGAGACCGACCCGACACCACCGAAGATCGGCTCAAGTGTGCAACTGCCGGTTGCCAACGCGCTGACCTCCGGAGAAGGATCGGACACGCAACTCCCGCCGTCACTACCACTGACAACGTAGTAATAGGTCGCCCCGCCACTGACATCGGTGTCCAGGAAGCTCATGTCCGCACCGCCCGCCACGCCCGGACTTGTGTCGGGAAGCGTTGCGATGATCTCGTAGGGTCCACCCTGAGTGCGCGATCGCTCGACGACGTACTCGATCACGCCGACCACGTCGGCGTCGTTCCACTCAAGAAGAACCTCGTTGTCCCCGGTGACGGTCGCCGCGGCAACAAGCCGGGACGGCCGATCGGCGCAGAGGAACTGCTCGATTTCCGCATAGACCAGGTTGATCGGAACACCCCGGTTCGGACAGTTGGCGCAGTGATGTAACGCAATGACCTTGTGACTGTCTCGTGCCAGCACGGGTGAACCGGATGATCCCCCCTCGGTGTCGCAGTAATAGCCCACGTCGTTGTACCCGGATCCGGAGCACGGCGGACGCGTCGTGGAAAAGACTCGGCAGATGCCACCGGTGTCGCTTCCGTCCGAGCTGAAGATCCCCAACTCCTTGGCGCGACCGCCCGGGTGCTGCGGGATGTAAATCTCTTCGCCGACGATCGCAGCCCGATCGTCGATCTCCAGATAACCGTAGGTCGCCGCCGGATTACCGCTGGTGATCTGAACCAACGCGTAGTCCAGGCCTGCGTTGTCCTGGATCAGCGTGCCGCCGCTAAAGACGACTCCGTCGTGGCAAAGCTGACAATTAAAGTCGGAGCAGTTCGGCGCCTCTGCCATGAACTCGTAGTCGGTGTTCAGTGCGTCGCTGTTGGTCGTGATGCAATGCTCGTTGGTCACCATGAGATCGTCGGGTGAAACCATCCAACCGGTACACAACCCTCCACCGTTGATTAGCAATCGAACCACGGCGCGAGCCTTGTCGTATTCGACGGGATGCGACGACTCGTAGCAGACGGCGTTCTCCTTGTCGTCGCTTCCGCAGATCGCCTGGGTCTCGACACTACCGATGTCCTCAAATCCTGCCGCGAACTCATCGATCTGAAATCCCTGCGCCCCGGATGGGTTGCGGACCCAGAGTCTGAGGGTCAACGTCGATCCCTTGACGTGCTGCCCCCAGAACGTTCCTGCATCGAGTTTGCCGCGGCCGTCGAGGCGATAGGACTGACGACCGTCGGCGTCGCTCACCTCCAGGTAATCGCCGGGCGCCAGCTGGAAGTTCCTGAAGTGAGCTGCCATGTACGTAGCACCCGGGTAGGTCAGGGTGTGCTCCCACGCCAGTCGAAGGCTGCCGTCGGGACTGCCGGTGTAGTCCACCGCATCGTTCAACTCGATGGGGTAGATATTGCCGACCTTGGTCTGGGCCTCGACGTCGCCGCTGACGGTCAGAAACAGGACCAGCGGAACGAGGAAGACAAACCTGGAGATACGGGTGGCGCACAAGACCGACATGGATAGCCCCTCAGCAGCACGAAAGATCAACAGAAGCCCGTATCCATATACCGCGTGCCCGGGCCCGGGTCAATCGGTGACGTACGAGGGGTGGCGGATCGATATACTTTCCGGGTGACGGTTCAGATCCAGTCGGCGACGATCGACCAACTTCCCGCCATCCTGTCGATCTACAACCAGGCCGTGGAGGAGCGGGCCACAGGCGACCTCCGCCCGGTGACGGTCGATGAGCGGATCGGCTGGTTCAACGAGCACGAACCTCGGCGCTACCCGCTCCGCGTGGCCATTCTCGAGACCGGCGAGGTCGTCGGTTGGGTGAGCCTCGGCGAGTATCGGTTCGGGCGAGCCGCCTTCCGACGAACCGCGGAGATCTCGTACTACGTAGACCGGGAACATCGTCGTCGTGGAATCGCGACGCAGTTGATCGATGACGCGACAGGACTCGCGCGGTCGCTCGGCTACCGAACCCTCGTCGCGCTGTTACTGGAATCCAACGACGCGAGCATCCGACTGCTGCGGCAGCACGGGTACGCGGAATGGGGGCGGATGCGCGCCACCGCCATTCACGACGGTCACGAACAAGATCACCTGTACTACGGGCGTCCGCTCGACGGGTAATCCGAGCCGAATCCCATCAGCAGGGGCGCATTGGCGTCCCAGGGGCTAGAATCGGTGAACTTTTCAATCCCCCGTAATGGGTTCAGGAGACACTCCATGAAGAAAACGATACCTGCCTACGGTCTGTGGTGCTTCGGTCTGACAATGCTGGTTCTGAGTGGGGTCGGTTGTTCGAACCCGGCCTCGAACGCCCCCGACGCGGAGGTCGGCGACGCGGTGTCGGTGTCGGATTCGAATCGCGGTGAAGCGCCAACCGGATTCACCTACGTCATCGACGAAACCTCGACCATCGAGTTCGTGGGGGCCAAGGTGACCGGGATCCACGATGGCGGTTTCGACTCGTTCGATGGATCGATCAAACTGATCGCAGACGACCCGACCCAGTCATCCATCGAGTTGAACATCGATGCGACCTCGATCTGGACCGACAACGAAAAGCTGACGGGACATCTAAAGAGCCCCGATTTCTTTGAAGTCGAGACCTACCCGACGGCCGTCTTTCAATCCACGTCCATCGTTGCCGCCGAGGACGGTGGATTTGACGTTACCGGCAACCTGAATCTACATGGCGTCGAGAAGAGCATCACGTTTCCGGCGACGATCGTTCTCGGTCATGGCACGGTGACCGCGACGGCCGAATTCTCGATCAAGCGGTTTGATTTCGGCATCGTCTATCCCGGTGCGAAGGACAACCTGATCAAGGACGAAGTGCTGATTCGCTTCAACCTGACCGCGACGCCGGCAACCTGAAACAAGTCGGGGCGGCGATCCGTCGGATCGCCGCCCCTTGTTCAAACAATCTGAGTCGAAGCTCAGGACGCTTCGACGGGCTCGATCACGGTGGCGACCAACCAGTTCTTGCCATCCTTCTCTTCGACAGTTCCCGTCACACGAACGGACGGCGTCGCCATGCAGACCTCGCCGAACTCGGCGTTGGTCTCGTTCGCTGCCAGGTAGTAGTAGACGGTATCGGCGTCGTCACTCTCGACGGCGAGGACGTTCTGGCATTTCTCGCGACCCTCTTCGTGAAGGGCACATTTCGCACACATCACCTTGCCTTCGATCGTCACGACCTCGGCGTCGCCGGCAATCGCCGCGCCGGAAATCACGAGACCGAGAATCATCGCAAGCAGTCCAATCTTCTTCATCGGTATCCCCTCTTCTTGTTCTTGTAGGTTGGAAGGTGTCTTTCGGCTACCGCCCATCGACCCATCAATTATATCAAGGTGCCGCGACCGCGCTACTTCGCAACCAACCCGCTTTGTCTGCTATAAAGTCCCGTCATTCGGGCAAATAAATGACTCAAGATCTTCTCGACAACTCACGCGACTGGAACGACGACGCGGGGCCACGCTGGGCCCGACACGCGGACGCGCTGGATCGTCAACTGTCCCCCTTCTCGCGTCGGATCATCGATGACGCCGGGATCCAGTCCGGCGATCAGATTCTCGACGTGGGGTGTGGCGCCTGCGGGATGTCGCTTGAGCTCGAGGGCCTCGTCGGGCCGACGGGTCAGGTCACCGGGATCGATCTCTCGAGACCGCTGCTGGCCGTCGCCAGGGATCGAGCCGCATCGACGGGAGCGACGCTGAGCCTTGTCGACGACGACGCCGAGACTCACCGGTTCGCGACGCAGTCCTTCGATTTCTGTGTCTCGCGATTCGGTTGGATGTTCTTCCAGGACACGTGCGCCGCACTTGTCAATCTGCGCGAAGGCCTGAAACCCGGCGGACGAATTCGCTTCGTCTGCTGGGGACCCCGGGAGGCCAACCCCTGGATCACCACGCCATTCGAGGCCGTCGCCGAGATCGTTGAACTATCGCCACCCGAGATTTCCGATCAACCCGGACCCTTTCGATTCGGGGAAGGCGAACGGGCACGCCAAATGGCAGAGGCGGCTAGATTCGTCGACGTCGAGCTGGTGCCCCTTAAAGGACGACTGCAGATCGGAGGGACGTCTCAGCGGGACGGGTTCGTGAACTTTGCCATGGAGATCGGTCCAGCGGCCCGCGCGTTGAAAGATGCTTCATCGTCGACTCGGGACCGCATCGAGCGGAGGCTGCGGGACCTGTTTACCGAGTTGCATGACGCAGACGGCGTCCGGCTCGGTTACAGCGCCTGGCTTCTCACGGCGAGGAACCCGGAATGAACGGGATAGCCCCGGAGCCCGATGCGCGCCTGGATCCACGTTTGCCCCGTGCAATCCGTACGGAGTTCCTACGCCTGCTCGAGGCGGGCGTCCCCCTGCGCTCTGCGGGCGAGGCGCGCCAAGACCCCGACAGCCTGCTGGACGGAGGCTACCTTCCGCGTCATCGCCTTTCGTTGTTCGGTACGACCGTTTACCTGACCGCGGCCCGACAGAATCCGGCCATCCGATTCTTTGTCGCCTACCTGCTGCACGGATCGGGAAAGTCCCGCGCCCTCTACCCGCGAATCCTCTACAAGGACGTCTCGTTGGTCTGGCGCGTCGCGTCGCACATGATCGCAAGCGATAGGGAATTCTGGATCGGCAAGGGAGACGTCCGGGTGATCCGTCGTGGCGATCACGAGACGGTCCACAGTCTCGAGGCGACGACGGACCTGCCGTACGAGATGCAGGACGCCCTTGAACGCCTCAATCGAGACGCCGGCAAGGTCTCCCAGGACGAAGAGTCGTTGTACCTGATCCTGAAGAACGCTCCGGATGACCGGGTCGAACCTTACGCGGATTTTTCGACCCCGCGTCGACGGGCGACCGAGCGCTACGGACGGATCAACGGGGGGCGACGGGTCGCCCGATTCACACGTCCGCGGGACCCCTCCTCGCTGAAGTTTGCCGACGGGTACGAGCCCGACTTGAAGGACGGGATCTTCTCGATCAGCCATCTGAACAGTCGGCTCTACGGTGGCGCGCTGGCTCGCTATCGGATCCTCTCGACCAACCGGATGATTCAGTACCTGTTCATCGCCGGACCTCGCCATGTCTGGATCGTGCCTCCGCAGACGATGAGTCGAGAGCTCTCGAGCTATGGCGTACGATTGCTGGACGTCGAGGCCGATGAGGATCTATTCGTCCCCGGCTTCGAGTATCACTACCTCGATCACGACACCGACCCCCCGACACCCTTCAGCCAGATCCCCGAGGGGTTCGCAGGGCCCACCCATCCGTCCGACGCCGATCGCGCGGACGCCTCACGCTGGCTGAATCGGATCCCTGTCATCCGGAAGTTCCGACGGCGGATTGCAAGTACGAGCGCCACGAGCGAGTAGACTCGTCGCGTTGACCGGCAAGAAGCAAGAGACCGTCCTTGTTATCGTGCTCTCCGCGCTGACCGCGGCCTTCGTGTTCTTCACGGTTCGTCAGGCCGGGTTCATCGCCGGCCCGTCCTAGCGGATGCGGTGGGTCGTCTACATCCTGTTGTGGGTCGTGGTCGTCGTCCTCCGACAACAGATGTACTTCGTGTCGGCGGGTCCCAAGCCGTTCTAGCGATTCAAGACCCTCCGGTTTCCGTTGTTTTTGAGGGGGGTTTCCGTTCCACAACCCGATTTGAGATTTTTTTCGTCTCGTCTCCCGTTTCGCGGTCTATTCCTATGAACGGACGAACGAAGTACGGATCGAATCACGCGCCAGATGCAGGGGGGAGACATATGGGCGTGCCAGAGCAGGGATTTGACGGACGAACGTTCGGGAAATACCTCCGCAATGTGCGGACCTCCCGCAACCTGTCGTTGGACTCCGTCGAAGAAATGACCCACGGCTACCCGGAGCCGGTGACGAAGTCGCATCTGTCTCGAATAGAGAATGGGCGCGCGGCGCCTAGCTTTGCGCGGATGTACGCGCTCAGTCAGATTTACGGGATTCCGATTTCGACTCTCGCAGAGAGGTTCGAGATCGATCTGCATCGGGGAATGCATAGCGAAGTCGAGGAGATGCTTGCCCCGAGCGTTCTCAAGAAAGCGCTGGCCGATCTTCACGACTCCGGTGAAATGCTCCGGGGGCTGGTCCTTGCAACGACGGCACTGGAACGGATTCGAAACTCATCTAGTAAGAGTACCGATCCGGGCATTATCCATAGCCTCCGGTTTCACAGATTGGTGTTCCTGTCTCGATTGGAACGATACGAGACCGCCAAGATCGAGGCGGAGCAGATGCTTGGGGAACTGGACGACTCCGCCGATGAGGTTCTTCGGTTCAAAGTTCTTCGTTGTTTCGTCCTTTGCTCATACGAACTTGAGCGATTCACCATCGCGAAAATGGGTCTAGAAACGCTACGCGAACGGCTGGATCGCGTTCCGCTTTCGCTTCGCGCGCATTTTGCGAACCTCAGCGCAGGGGTTGCCCACAAGCTGGGCGATCCGAGAAGCGCAGCAGTGGAGTATCGTGACGCCTGTCGAATGTTTGAAGAGACCAACGACTTCCACAATAGCTACGTCGCAACATTGAATCTCGCGCAAGCATACGTCGATATGGGAAAGACGCGCGAGCCGGCCAAAATACTGAATCGAATCCTTCAGGACTGCGAAAGACACGGGTATCAACGATTACAGGCACTCGCTCTCAGTCTCTTGTGTGTCATCTACATGAAGAGTGGGGACCATGAGCCCGCTGAATCTTACGCGATGAGATCGAACGCGATCGCCCGACCGCGAGAGTTCGTAACGATCGTGTTTCGGAATTGCTATTACCTACGCAAGATTGCCCAAGACAGAGATGATGATAAGAGCATTCGCGGCTTCGAGCGTAGCTTGAAAACGCTGCTAAACAGAGCCGACCAGAGCATGGACGTCGTTCAGGCGTTCCGGCGCGAAATCGGAGGTGAGTCCCGATGAACGTTCACAAGGTCTTGGAGAGGCTACTCGGTCTTGTCGTTCTTGTTTTCAGTTTGAGCACTGCAAGCGCTGATGTCGCGATTGTTCAGTCCACAGGAGGGCCAAACTATCCAATCGTGTCGACGATCATCGAAGGCACCGACCCTGTCGGAACCTGGACCCGAACGATCGATTCGCCCTACCTCGTCCACCTCAACCAGAATGGCGACGCCAACGGGGATGGCCGACCCGCAGTCGTCCATAGCCGGAACACGGGAAGAACTGCCGTCGCATGGGCGTCAAATAACGGGTCGGACTTCGATGTTGTCGTGTCGGTTTTTGACAACGGTTCCTGGAGTACGCCCGTGATCGTCGCCGGCGGCTCTTTCGATCAGCGGGATCCTCAACTGGCGATAGACCCTGCGACCGGAGATCTGCACGTGGTGTTCTGGGAAGACGGGACGACCGAGCGAGTGTTTCACGCTTCTGGCGACCCCACAGGGCAAGCGTGGAGCACGCCGACCGTGGTCTCGGAACCCGGGGACGTCGCTGTCCGACCGTCGATCGCGTATCACCAGGGACAGCAGACCATTGCCTACGAATCTCACAATTTCGGGATCGAAGGCCTTCCCAAACTGATCGTGGTCGCAACGAACGTCGGTGGAAGTTACTCGTACGAAATGCTTGTAGGCACCCAACGATCCGGGTCGTGCGCCATCGAGGTTCACAGCTCAAACACAACAATCTGGGTCGAATGGATTGACGCCGAAGGACAGATCGGATGGCAGCGTCGGTCTGGTTCGGGAAGTTGGGAATCGACACAATTCGAGTCGTACAGCGATGCGGTGGATCTTGAATACCATGTTCGACGTCGAATCCAATCGACGGCGACTCAATAGTGAGGGGGGACAGTGGCATGAAATGGCAAGAACACGGTTGGGGCGGCGGTAGGCGCCGGGTGTTCCCGCAAGCGCGCGACTACTGCGTCCTCTGAATCACCACGGCGCTAATGTCGTCGTCCCGGGTACCTTCGGCCAGCAGTCCTTCCTCCAGCCGCTCGCAGATGTCGGCGGCGGTGTAGTTACTGCACTCTGCCAGGATCTTCTCGACTCGTTCCGGGAAGAACTTCCCGTCATCGTGCTCGGTAAACCCGTCGGTCACCAGCAGCAGTAGGTCCCCCGGAGCCAGCAGGCTGATCTCGTTGACCGAGTACGCGTTCTTGCCCACAAAGGTCGAGTCGGGCGGGTCATCCAGGTCGTCCTTCGGCGGAAGGAGCCCGACCGGTGGAAACGAGACGACCCGATCGCCGCTGATCTCGACAATTTTCCCGTACTCCCTGGAGAAGACCAGCGGCAGTTGATGGCCGGCAGAGATGAACCGGAACCGACCGCCCTCGGAGATCTCGCCGTAGAGCATGGTGAAGTACTTGTTGACGGCGGTGGTGCGATAGAAACGCGTGTTGAGATGTTCGAAGATCCGCGTGGTGATCTCGCCGTAGCGATCCAGCTCGTAGTGGACACCCACCAGGAACGCCTGGTGCAACATGGCGGCGATCAGTGCATCGGTCATGCGATGACCGCTGACATCGGCCAACATCACACCGGCTCGATGCTTCAGATGCTCCAGATTTTCAACGACCTCGTCGCGACCCCGCGCACGCGCGCGCCCCAGACGTCGCTCGAGGCTGAATCGCTTGGGGAAGTCGATATAGATCAGGTGATCGCCGCCGATCACCTCGTACAACGGCTTCGAAAAGGCGGCGATATCGATCCCTTCGACGTCGGGGACCTCGCCGGGCGATGGGCGCAGGTGCGTCGCGATCTCGCGAAAATTCGCGATCTCGTCGGCCAACCGATCAAAAGTTCCCTGAGATTCGTCGCTCATGGTCCATCCTACGCCGCCACATCGCGAAGGATAGCAGGAGTACCCGGTCTGCCGTTACCATGGATGGGAGAAACGAGGCGTCATGGATCAACATCCTTCAGAGGTCCCCAGCGACCAGGTTCGAAAGGTCGTCGAACGGACCGGCATCCTGCAGAAGATGAACGGGCTGCTCCACCTGTGGACCGGGATCACGGTGCTGGGGCTGGACTGGCTTCTCTTCTCGGAGACGCTGATCACCTTCGGGACGGCCCTGCCCATCATCATCCCGGTGGGATTTGTGGTGACGGCGGCGGCGACCTTCGCGATTCAGAAGCGGCTGAACGGCGACTCGACGCTCGCCAGCCTGGTCAAGGCGGCGCTGTGTGGAGCGGCGGTGGCCGTTCCGTTCCCGATCTTCGGAAGCCTGCTGGGAGCGGCGATCGCCTCGATCTCCGGTCTGAGCGCCGTGATGGCCGACCCTCAACGAGCGTCGACCCCCAACCAGATCGAGAAGAGCGGCGAGCCGGACTAGGGGCGGCGCTTCATCGTCAACGAGAGGGTCTGGACCTCGTCGTCGCGGCTGAACTCGATCTCGATCGAATCGCCCACCGACAGCTCGGCCATCGCCACGTACAGGGATCGTCGGTCTTCCAGCGGCTGCCCACCGACGGCCTGCAGTCGATCGCCGGGACGCAGACCGGCAAGCTCAGCCGGCGAGTCTTCGAATACCCGCTCGATCACCGGGAACGATTCCTTCCGCGACAAGCGGAAGCCACTCCAGGGTCGCTGCCAGTAGTCGGCATCATCCTCGGTCGGCAACAGCACGAGGGAGTCGGGGTTCTCCACGAGCCAGGTCCCCAGACGGATCGGAGCGGGTTTCTCAACGAACGGAAGGGACGAGCCACGTCGGACGCCGCCGACCGCCAACAGGTCGTCGTTCTCGCCGGGATACCAGACCGACTGGGTCGCACGGTCATAGAGGACGAAGGTGTGGTCCAACGTGTAACCGGCGGTCCCGAACGCTGCCTGCTGTCCATCGATCTCTCGGGTACTAACTGCACCCAGTTGGACCAGCGGTCACCAGAAGACGGCGTAGGGCTCGCCCTCGAAGTCGTCGTTGACGACCTCGTGGCGGTCCAGGACCTTGACCGGATAGGCCTTGGCGACACCGTTCAACGAGACGCCGAGAACCCGCGTCTGATGGCCGACGCCCCGTTCGGCCAGCAACGGATCGTCGTGCGCCACGAAGACCGGCTCGTCAACCGGCGGAATCTCATCCTTGCCGATGCCGAATTGAAACCGGCGAGGATCGACCAGACCATCGGTCATGTCGAACCACTCGACGTTTCCTGCTTCGTCTTCGCCGGCCCACAGGAGGGTCTTCCCGCCGTCGGTGACGATGGGACGCTCATGCCGATCGGGGATCGACTGAAGATCGACCTCCGCCTGGGTCTCCACAGGAGAAACTGCCGTCTCCTGGCAGCCCAGAGTGAGGCAGCCGGCTACAAACACGCAAAGACAGGTGATTCGGACCATCGGTCCATCATAACCTGAACCCCCCTGGGTCCTGTGACCCCCGGGGGGTGGGACGGATCCGAGCGGTTCACCATGACGCTGCGGCGAATCCGATGTAAGCTCCTCGCTTACCTGTTTGGGAGGCACCATGTTGAAGATCGATCGCCTGAGAGTTCTGTTCGTCGTCCTTCTGGCCCTTACCGTCGTCACGGGCGTCATGGCCGCCGGAGGCTCCTCAAAGCCACAGCAAACAGAGCCCACCGACGCCGAAGAAGAGCTCGAGCTGACCCCGGAACAAAGGGCGGAGCAGCGATACAACACCGGCATCTCGATGCGTGATCGCGCGTGGAAGCTTCAGAAGAAGGCCGCGGACGCCGACGATGCGGCGAAGGCCAAGATCGAAAAGAAGATCGCGAAGTCCTACAAGAGTGCCGCCCGCGAGTTTGAGCAGGCTGTCGCCTTGAAACCGGACTTCTATCAGGCCTACAGCAGCCTCGGTTACTCCCTTCGCAAGATCGGCGACTACGAGAATTCTCTGGTGGCCTACGGCCACGCGCTGGAGATCGAACCGGGCTACACCGAGGCGATCGAGTATCGAGGCGAGGCTTACCTGGGATTGCACCGTCTAGACGAAGCGAGAGCCGCGTACCTCCAGCTCTTCGACATCGACCGCGCCAAGGCCGACGAACTCATGGAAGCGATGCACGAATGGCTCGAGCATCACGCCGCCGGTTCGGGGCTCGCCGCCGAAAGTGTCGACAGTTTCCGCGGATGGGTCGCCGAGAGAGCCGAGATGGCGACGCAGAACGCCAGCCTACGTACGGGGCAACGCTCGAACTGGTAAGCGGTCGCCTCATCCCGACATCGATCCTGTTGGCCCTGGGACTCTCCTGTGGACACGGGTTTCGTGTGCCACAGCCGGTGATTCCACAGCCCGTAACCGAAGGCTGGCAGTGGAACCTCCCTGCGGGCTTCCCGCCTCCCCCGGTTCCGACCGACAACCCGATGTCGGCGGTCAAGGTCGAGCTGGGCAGGCGTCTGTTTCATGACCCCCGACTCTCCGGCAACGGAACGTTGTCTTGCGCCAGTTGTCATCGACCGGAGTGGGCGTTCACCGACGGACGCGCCGGTGCCATCGGCTCTACCGACGAGGTCCATCCACGCAGCGCCATGAGCCTGGCCAACGTCGCCTACAACGCCACCCTCACCTGGGCGGACGAGACCGTGGTCACCCTGGAGCAACAGGCCCACATTCCGTTGCTCAACGAGGATCCCGTCGAGATGGGGGTGACGGGGTCCGAAGAGCCGGTTCTGACGCGGATTCGGAATGACCCCGACTATCGTCGACTGTTCCGCGAGTCGTTCTCGAAAACTGCCGATCCCGCAGTCGTCGATCTGGACCGGATCACCCGGGCGTTGGCGGCGTTCCAGCGAACCCTGATCTCGGGACGGTCGCCCTATGACGACTACCTGTTCTACGACAACCCTGAGTCCCTGACCGACAAGGCTCGACGCGGGATGAGGCTATTTTTTTCGCCGAGGCTCCGCTGCTCCGAGTGTCACGAAGGCCTGACGTTTTCCGGACCGGTGCGAACCGGCGAGGATGCTTCGCAGGTTGAACCCGTCTTTCACAACACGGGTCTGTACAACGTCGATGGCCGAGGGGGCTACCCCAAACGAGATCGCGGATTGTTGGACAGGACCGGGAACCCGGCTGATATGGGTCGATTCCGCGCGCCGACGCTGCGCAACATCGCCGTGACGGCCCCCTATATGCACGACGGTTCGATTCCGACGCTCGCCGCAGTGTTGGATCACTACGCGGCCGGGGGACGTCGGATCGACGAAGGGCCCAACGCGGGAGACGGCTCGAGGAATCCGTTGAAGGCTGCGCAGCTGACGGGATTCACCCTGAGCGAGGCAGAACGAGACGACGTCATCGCGTTTCTGGGCTCGTTGACCGACGAACGGTTTCTTAACGACCCGCGGTTCCTCGATCCTTTTGCCGAACCGTGAGATACCAGCGATCGGCGATGGGACGGAACACCCCGTACTCTTTCTCCCGGACGATCGTGCGGTTCGCCTCCAGGACGGCGTCGTCCGTCGTGTGGCGAGGCGGGGTCTCGCAATACGCGTACGCCATGTAGGTGCCGTATAGGTCGGTCAGGACGTAGCTGATGCAGGGGTCGCCGGTCGAGAAGCGTGTATCGGCGGCAGAGATACCCATGGCGTGGAGCCGTTGGCCGATCTGCTCCTTCTCCTCGGTCTCCTGCGGGCGTCTGGGCTCGTGGGCCTCGAACACCGCGAAGGCTTCCGGGTGCCGATCCCTGGCTTCCAGCATCAGGGCGTTGACCTGATCCAGCGGCTGGCGGATCTCAGCGAATCGTTCGATCAACTCGGATTCGGTGGGAAACTCCCGCCCGGCACTCATCCTCCAGAGGAAGACGAACGACACGATCAGCCCGGCAACGATCAGGGCGATAGCCAGGGTCAGACCGACCCGAGCTTGACGGGGCTGCATGTGCGTCTCCGCAGATATGGGGAACCGGTCGGGCATTATACCGCCGGAGGCGGGGGGAACCGCCCGGGAGGGCGTATCCTCTGGCCGTTCCGGGGATTCTTGTCGAGCCTGCTCGTTATCCGTCTCCCGATTGAAGCATCTATTTGGCATGGCCCCCGATTGACAGTACAAAGGATGCGGGTGGATGGGTGTGTCCGGGTCGGCGCACCAGACAGTCCATACACAGAGGGGCATGACCTTGTTGACGCGCCAACACCGGTCTGCGGTGATCTTCAGCCTGACCGTCGCAATTTGTTTGCTGTTACCGGTGTTCTCCTTCGCCGCCAAAGACGGAGACTCGCCCGCCGACTCTCTACGGGATCGGCAGATACGGGACCAGCGGCGGGCCGAGCGGACGGATCTGTTTCTGTCTCAGCAGCACGCCCCCCAGCGCCTGGAGCGGTTGCCGGCGACACCCTGTGCGGGTGGGTTGGCCAGCACCTACCCCTGCGACTCGGTGGACCTGCTGACGTTCATGCCGTTGTCATCGATCGGTGGCGGCAGCGGCAACGACATCTGGGGTTGGACCGACCCGATGACGGGCCGCGAGTACGCGCTGATGGGTCGCACCAGCGGAACGTCGTTCGTCGATATCACGGACCCGCTCAATCCAATCTATCTCGGCAACCTTCCGCCCAACGGAGCCGATTCGTCGTGGCGCGATATCAAGGTCTATGCGGATCATGCCTACATCGTCAGTGAGGCGCCTGGCCACGGCATGCAGATCTTCGATCTGACCCAACTTCGTACGGTGGTCACGCCTCCGGTGACGTTCTCCAATACGGCGCACTACGACGACTTCGGCAGCTCACACAACATCGTCATCAACGAGGACACCGGCTTTGCCTACTCCGTCGGGACGACGACCTGTAACCAGGGACTCCATTTTATTGACCTGTCGGATCCGGTCGTTCCGGTCTTCGCCGGCTGTCACATCGAGACCATCTACACCCACGACGCCCAGTGTCTGGTCTACAACGGTCCCGACCTTGACCATCAGGGTCGTGCGATCTGCATCAACTCCAACGAGAACCGC
>Ga0224508_10000727_pt1 | contig 31482 bp, 33 predicted proteins | sample SF_Jan12_sed_USG_4_FD_170157 | JGI IMG/M metagenome (GOLD analysis project Ga0224508, IMG submission 170157) | Sediment microbial communities from San Francisco Bay, California, United States - SF_Jan12_sed_USGS_21 | ecosystem: Environmental > Aquatic > Marine > Sediment | place: USA...
GATATTGATTTTGATATCAGTAAGGAAACCAACTATTATGGAGAAGTCTGGGATAATAATTGGACCTAAACACCTGTACCTATCTGCGTCCATTTTTGTCCCCATTTTGGTAGGTGAATCCCCGTGGAGTTGAACCAAATTGGACCATTGTTAATTTTGTTTGATATCCCAACAGTTTATCGATGTAAATTGTATGCGGGAAGTGGGATTTGAACCCACGAACTCCTAGAAGATAAGGATCTGAACCTTACACCGTTGGCCAGGCTGGGTAACTCCCGCAATTTGAAAATTAAAAATCTAGAATAAGTTTCTTTATTACCCAGTTTTTCAAAATAGATTTCAATAACTTACTGTGATTAAATGAAATTTAACGAAATTTATTGTAACAATTGCAAAAGGATGTTAGGCCGATATAATTCCAAATATTATGATAGGGATAAAATTAAAGAAATTTTAAATTCCAGACATTCATCACATGTACGAAAAGGTCACCAAGTAATTATCCGAAATTTTACCAAGGAACCTTGATTTAATTCGTAATTTTTCTATAACCTAGGATTAGTATTTTTGTATTGTAAATTATCTCCAAGAAAAGTTTTAGTTTAATTTATCCCTAATCAAAGGAGTTTTTAATTTCTTCTAGCATATTTTTTTGGTGTTTACTGAGTTTTTTTGGTATGTTTACTACAATCCTTACATATTGATCTCCTTTTCCCCTTGAATTCATTCGTGGTAATCCTTTTCCTTTGAGTTTGATGATAGTATTTGGTTGACTTCCAGAATCAATTTTTATTTTTTCAGTTCCATTTAAAATGGGTACTGTAAATTCTCCTCCAAGAGCAGCATCAATCATTGATACATTCTGATCATAAAAAATATCTCCTCCATCTCTTTTAAAGTCCTGATGATCTAGGACACGAATTCGAACAATTAAATCTCCATTAATCCCACCTGGGATCTCATCACCCTCGTTTGGAATAGTATAATCTCCATTATCAATTCCTGGAGGAATATCAAACTCTATTTTTTTAGTTCCCTTCTTCTTTCCACTTCCTTTACATTCCGTACAAGGTGTCTCAATTAATGATCCCTTTCCTCTGCATGATGAGCATGGTTCAACTGTAACAAAGGAAGCAAAACCCATGCTTCTACTTTTTCGAACTTGACCTTGTCCATTACAACTATCACATGATTTTTGGCTTGTTCCAGGTTTACAACCGGAACCAGAACAAATGTTACATTCAATATTTTTTTTTAATTCAATTTCCATTTTTTTTCCAGATAAAACATCTTCTAGAGTGACCGAAGTCTGATACAAAAGATCTGAACCTCTTGGTTGTTGTGTCCCAAAACCTCCTCCTCTGCCAAATATTGATTCAAAAATAGAGTCAAATCCACCTCCAGAACGCCCAAAAATATCACTGAAGTTAGCACTGGCGCCCTGAAAAATATCGTCGGTACTGTATCGACCATCTACTCCCGCATGACCATGTTGGTCGTAAATTTGTCTTTTTTCAGGATCCGAAATTACGGCATAAGCCTCAGAAATTTCTTTAAAATGTTCTGCAGCTTCTTTGGATTTATTTCGGTCAGGATGAAACTTTAAGGCTAATTTTCTATATTGTGATTTAATTTCGTTAATAGGCGTAGTTTTTGAGACTCCTAAAACCTCATAGTAATCACGTTTTGCAGTCATGAATTATTCCTTAATTTTTATTGATGTATAAACGATCGATTTAGAAGAGTTAGGTTTTTTTTGTTTCATCATTAGATGATGATTCTGTACTTTGTCCTGTTGTCTTCTCTTGTTGTTCTCCTGTAGCTTTTTCCTGTTGTTCTTCAGTTGTTTGTTGATCTGGGCCAGGAGGAGGTGTGACATTTTTGTAAAGTTCGGTAGTAATTTCATTGACAGTTGATTTTAAAGTTTCAAGTTTTGGTTTTAACTCATCTGGTTCTTTATCTAAGGCTTCTTTCACTTCTTTGATGGTTTCAGATACTTTTATCCCTTGTTCTTGTGAAATTTTATCTTTAAGATCATGATTAACTAATTTTTCTGTTGTATAGATGAAACTTTCAGCTTCGTTCTTGAGATCAATTTTCTCTTTTTTCTTTTTATCTTCTTCTGAGAATTTTTCTGCGTCTTCTTTGAGTTTTTCAATTTCATCTTTTGAAAGTTTGGTGTTAGATTCAATTGTAATGGTGGCTTCTTTTTTCGTGCCAAGATCTTTAGCCGTAACATTGATTATTCCATTTGCATCAATGTCAAATTTTACTTCAATTTGCGGAATGCCCCTTGGTGCAGGAGGTAAATCAGTTAGATTAAAACTTCCTAAAGATACATTATCATTAGCCATAGGTCGTTCTCCTTGAACTACATGGATTGTAACTGCAGTTTGATTATCTGCGGCTGTTGTGAATACCTTACTTTTTGAAGTGGGAATTGTAGTGTTACGCTCAATAAGTGGTTCTCTAACGCCTCCCATAGTTTCAATCCCTAAAGTTAACGGAGTCACATCCAGTAATACGATATCACTGGTAACGTCTCCGGCAATAATACCAGCTTGAATAGCCGCACCCATTGCAACTGCCTCCATTGGATCTACTCCAGATTCAACATCTTTCCCAATTACTTCACTTACGAATTTTTTTACTAACGGAATCCTTGTAGGTCCTCCAACCATTACAATTTTGTTAATATCTGATTTACCTAATTTAGCATCTTCAAGAGCCTTTTCTATCGAAGATCTACAACGTTCAATGATAGGCCCAATTAATTCATCTAGCTTGGCTCTTGTTATTCTTAATTCAAGATTTTTTGCACCGGATGAGGGATCATGTGCTATAAAGGGAAGATTAATGTCGGTTTCCATAACTGTTGAAAGTTCAATTTTTGCTTTTTCTGCTGCTTCTCTAATTCTAGCCATTGCTGTGGTATCTGTTGAAAGATCTAAACCTTCTTTTTTCTTAAATTCATCGAGAACAAAATCTATTACAGCCTTATCCATGTCAGTTCCACCTAATTGGGTGTCACCAGAAGTACTCATTACCTCAAACACTCCACCACCCATTTCCATAACTGTAACATCTAAAGTTCCGCCACCAAAATCAAAGACCAAAATTTTCATATCTTCTTTGGATTTGTCCAAACCAAAGGCTAGTGATGCTGCTGTGGGTTCATTAATTATTCTAACCACCTCTAATCCAGCAATAATACCAGCATCCTTTGTTGCTTGTCTTTGGTTATCATCAAAATATGCTGGAACTGTAATTACTGCTTTTCCAATAGTTTCACCGACAAAAGATTCTGCATCTTTTTTTATTTTCTGAAGAATAAAGGCAGAGATTTGTTGGGGTTTGTAATCTTTATCTTGAATTTTAAAAATATGGTCACTACCCATTTTCCTTTTTGCAGCTGCTATTGTACTATCAGGATTTGTTACTGCTTGTCTTCTAGCTGGTTCACCAACTAAAAGATCTCCCTCCTTTGTAAAGGCCACAATTGAGGGAAAGGCTTTTCCACCTACGGTAGCCCCCTCAGCTGCAGGAATAATTGTTGGTTTTCCACCCATAATTACTGAAGCAGCCGAATTACTCGTTCCTAAATCAATACCTATTATTTTTGTCATCTTAAGTTTCACCTTGTTTTTTTGAAATTTCTACTAGCGTTGGTCTAATAACTTTATTATGAGAAATATATCCTTTCCTGATTTCTTTGGTGACAGTATTATCATCAAGCTTAGAATCTGTGATTATTGAGATCGCCTCATGAATATTAGGATCAAAAATTTCTCCCAAAGCTTCAATGGGAACTACGTTATTTTTTTCCAATAACAAATTCATGTTTTTTAAGATAGAATTTAATCCTTCTATATTTACCTCATCTTTGGAAAAAACTTCTTTTGCTCTAACAAAATCATCATAAATTGTTAGGAATTCTATCATAAATCGAGATAATTTAGTATTTATTCCATTTTCGATTTCTGATTGTGTTTTTTTATTTAAATTTTGAAAATCAGCTAATGCATGTTTTAATTTGTTTTCCAGATTTTGTGATTTTTCTTTTTCTTTTTCAAGAAGATGTTGTATTTCTTTTAAGGAAATATTTTCTTCAATGTTCTCTATTGAATCTTTATTTGTGCGATTATCGTCGGATTTTACTTCAACCAAAATTTCATCTGAGTTATTTTCATCGGACATTTCACACACGGTAATCGATAAGCTAATTTATACGCTTATTGAATAGTTTCACATAAAGGATTTGCTTTTACAATTATAAGATTAGAATCTTTTTTATTTTTTTCAATATTTTCAAAATCTAACTTTGAGCAGGCTATCACGATTGTAGTTTTATCACTATGAAATAGATCTAGATGAGGATCCTCATATGCTTCGACATCTCCAATATAATCACGCAATCGAGAAGTTAGATTTTGTAACATCTCGATTTTATCACCTCGCATTGCATGTTGATCAAGGGTCCAAGATATTGCAATCTTTGTTCTACTTGCTTTAAGATCATTTTTCTTTAAAGTGGAACGAATTTCATCAATTAATCTTTTGATGTACCCATCAATTCCTTTTACACTTCCATTAATTAGATACATTAGAGTATTGGCTCCTTCGAAAGAGGAACCTAATGATTTGAGATCATGTAATCCGGTAACCATATCATCCAAGAAAATTTCTTGAAAGTCGTCTGAAGAAAGATCTTTTTTAGTAATATCATCTTGGGCATATTTACAAACTTCTAAAATACTACAAAGGCTAGAAAACCTAGATAATACATTGATTGCATGAAAATGTTCAGATGAGGAAATTGCTACAAATTTTTTTTCTTTTTTACTTGTGGATAAGAGTTCAACTAACTTTGGGTCTTCTTTTCCATTAAAAGAACCGATTGTTTTGGGTTGTTGATTTAAATCTTCTAAGGGATAGTAAAAGTAAGAAATTTGCTTCCCAATTTCTAATCCTGTAATATGTTCTAAGAGTGAAATATTTTCATTATTTCCTCCAAATCCAGTTGGTAGGGTGTAGATTACAGAACTATTTTTTTTTAAGGAATTTGTGGCGTCTTTGAATTTAGAATGAATTTCTGTTTTTATATCTTGACCAGTTTTTCTAACTCTTGGGGTAAAGAAAAGATATTGGGCTTTTGAAATTGCAACATCAATTGGCTCCATAGCTAATAGGGGTTCATCTTCCTTTAGTGAGGTGACGTTTGGGTAAATTTTTGCAATTTCTGCTTTAAGGGATATAGCTGATGGGTTGGATTCGTCAATAATATAGACATCCGCTCCCTTCATTGCCATTTGAGAGGCAATTGCATACCCCTCAGTACTTAGTCCATAAACTACCACTTTTGATCCCCCCATTACATTGACAGCTATGCAATAGACTAAGAAAAACTTATTGAACTTATGATAATAACGAAAAATACCTGAAAATATGGATGGATCTATTAACTCCTAAACGATTCCCTTTTTTGAAGCAAATCAATCTTAACTTTTAGAAAAAATCATAAAAATTTGTGAACTTTTAGTTTGTATAGTCAAGTTTAAAAATATCCAAATTTGAATTTTTGACCAAAATTCTGTCGGAAAACATGAGAGGAATCATACAACATGACAATCTTTTTAGAAAATCCAAAGGAAATTTTTGTTCCTTTAAGGAACAAAAATCGGATTATCAAATTTCACGTAAAATTGATTAGTAAAAAATAACCTTTTAAAAAAAGAATTAAATCCTCAAAAAATGTGAAAATTATTAAAATTATTGGAAATCCTAGTTGATAGAAATATGATGGAAAAAATTTAGTCTAGTCGAAACTCTTATTCAAAAATTGTTTAAGGTAAATTAAATCGCAACAAAATTTTATGTTTAAAAAAATAAAGATACTAAAAAGTTCATTAAGGGAACTGACATGCTGGATTTTGGAAGCCCGGTAGTGTAGCGGTCAAGCATAGGGGCCTTTGGAGCCCTTGACCCCAGTTCGAGTCTGGGCCGGGCTACTCTATTACACCTAGAAATCTAATTTTGTAAGCAGTTTTGTTGCAACTATGAAAAGAACAGTTGCAATAATTGTAAGGATTCCCATCTCTAAAATAACGAATTCAGTAATTTCTCCAAAAATTCCTGCACGGATAACATCTACCAGATAGGTTAGAGGATTTAGATAAAAAGCAGTTCGTAGAGGTTCAGGAGCACCTTCGGCTGGATAAAATGCGGTACTTACGAAGGCAAAGAAAAGAAATGCTGTATTTAGAATTACATTAAATCCTTCACTTGATTTTAATTTTGTTGCAATAATTGAGGCTATCGAACCAAACAAAACTGAACCTGTCACAGCAGCAAAAACTATCAGTGGGATTGTAACTAGTGAAAAATCAATGGAATCAAAAAATACTGGATATCCAATTATTGCAATCAATGCAGCACTAACAAGACCGATAATTCCAATCGTGCAGATATTGCTTAAAATATAATTTGGTCTGGTAAATGGTCCAGACATTATTTGTTCAAACATACCGTATTTCCTATCATTCCAAATAATGATCCCTGAGACTAATGTACTATTCATAATGTTAAATCCAATCATTCCAGAGGCCAAAAATGCTGGATATGCAAGACCCTTTGGTCCAAAAGGAACTTCTTGGATTAAAGAAGAGTATGCAAATCCTGCAATGAAGATGTAAATAACTGGGAAGATAATTTGCCAAAGTAAAAAAGCTGGATTAATAGAAATTGTTAGATTTCTATTTACAAGTCTAATTATTGGATACATTTTCCTCTACCATTTTTAAGAAAATTTCTTCAAGATTAGTTGGAACTGCTGAAAGATCATCTACATCTATTCCATTATTATTTAAAATTCTTAATATTTTCATTAATACTAATTCGGATTGTGTTGAGTGTATTGTGATATTTGTGCCAGTATTAAAATCAATTTTACAATCTGAAATACCAGAAAGTTGGGATTTTAATTCTGGTTGATTTTTTATTAAATGAATTTTAATTGTTTTTTCCTTTCCAAATCTATTTTTTAGAGCATCTGGGGTATCGATTGCAAGAATTTTTCCTTTATCAATTATTGCTATTTCATCGCAAAGATATTCAGCTTCGGTAAGAATATGTGTCGTAAAAAATATTGTCAACCCAGTTTTTACCTTATTTTTCAAATAATCTAATAATTTTCTTCTTGCACTTGGATCTAAACCAACAGTTGGTTCATCTAAAAATAAAAGGTCCATATCATGCATAAACTCACGGGCAACCTGAACTCTTCTTCTTTGACCAATTGACAAATCTTCATTTCTTTTTTTACGAATTTCAATTAGATCAAATTCAGTAAGAAGGTTTTCTGTCCTTTTTTTACGCTCATTTTTAGGAACATTCCACATCATCCCATATTTTTCAAGTGATTTTTCAACTGTCAAGGTGGGTTCATAACTTGGTTGTTGTAAAACTACCCCAATCTTGTGGCGCACCTTTAAGGGATTTTTTATGGCATCTATTCCAAGAATGCTCAAAGATCCACCTGATGGTTGAATTAGAGTAGTTAGTAGTTTGATAGTAGTTGATTTACCTGCCCCATTTGGTCCCAAAAACCCAAAAACCTGACCACTTTGCACGGACATTGAAATGTCATTAACTGCCTTTACAGATCCATAAGATTTCGATAAACCATCAACATTAATACAAAACATGAACTCATTGCGATCTTCTTACTAATGTAGGTAATGAAATTTTTATTAATAGAACCTGTTTACAACCATTGAATTGTCTGAATTTGAAAATCTTCTAAATAAACTACTTGAACAAAAATCAGAGTTATCAAGATCGGATATTGAAGAGATGGTTAAACAGAAAAAAGAAAAAATTGGTGCAGGTTATCTTACCGATCAGGGAGCCATTTTTTTAATTGCCTCAGACTTTGGGATCTCGCTATCAGAGCCTCTTAAAGTTGAGATGGGCTTAAAAGATCTATACGCAGGAGCTAAAGAAATTTCTTTGGAAACAAGAGTCCTAAACATGTCTCCTGCAAAACAATTCTCTAGAAAAGATGGTTCACCATTTTATCTTAGAACAATGACAGTTTATGACAACAATTCTACAGCTAGCGTAAAACTATGGGATGACAAAGCAAACCTACCTGGAATTGAAAATATTAAACCGGGGGATTTGGTAAAAATTATCAAAGCCTATGTAAAATCAGATCTTAATGGAGATCCTACAATTAATGTTGGTTCTGGTTCTAATTTGGAAACAACTGAAAATAAGAGCGATATTCCAAATATAGATAGCATAACAAAAGATGTCAGTGAATCAAAAGAAGGCCAGAAAGATTTGGTAATCTCAGGTTTGATTGATGGTATGATTTCAGGCATGGAATTTACCAATTCTCGTGGCCAGCCTGGAAAAGCACTTCGAATGAAGTTAAAAGGAAAAGATGGAAATTCCATGAAAGTAGTTCTTTGGGGACAAGATGAATCTAGTATTCCAAATATGATTTCTCAAGACGCCAAAGTGAGACTTCTCGGAGTCAAAGTTAGATCAGGGAATCAAGGAACCGAAATTCATGGAAACGAATCTACAATTGTTGAAATTGAAGGAGGGAAAGAAGCAGAACCCATTATTACTAGGATTCTCTCAATTTCAACAAACGATAACGGAAATAAAATGATTTTAGGAGTTGATAAAAATAAAAAATTATTTAATATTAACGACTTTTCAAATTCTACCAATGTTTTCAGTGAAGGAGATGTAATCGAGTTGATGCCATCAAAAGCTTACGGAAATTCCATTACACTAGATAGTAATTCGTTTGTTAGAAAGTTAGATGAGGATAATGCAATTCCATCTCTATCAAAACTTCGAACAAAAATAAATGATGTAAAGGTTGATGAAAATTATTGTATTGAAGCAATTGTTTTAAAAATACCAGAAAGACGAGAGGTGCAAACAAAATCGGGGGAATCTATTGCTTTATCTGAATTGTTTGTAGAAGATGACACAGGTCAAATTTGGGTTAAAGGGTGGAGAAACCAAGCTAGACTAATTGAAAAATGTGAACTCGGAGAAATAATTTCCATAACTGGACTTAATGCAAGAGCAGGATTGGAAGGGAGAATAGAATTATTCTTGACACCATTTTCTAAAATCACAAAGAAAAATTAATTATCCCAAAATCCTCTTGTTATCACATATTGTCTTTCTGCTTCATAGATTTGTTTGAAAATTATTTCCTCATCTACCATATTTCTTAATATTCTTGCACCGGTATCTGCACCCACACCGTAACCAGACATTACAGTAATGGCTAATTTTCCGAAATTTTCTACCAGAGAGGCTACTTTCCAGGCTCGATTAAACTTGTGTTTTTCCTCTGCAGATAGTTTTTTCCCTTCATGTTTTTTTTTAATAATTTTTGGAAGATCATAATCCGAATAAAAAGTGGTAGTTATTTGTCTTGATTTACAGTAAGGACAAATTAAAAGATTTTTTACCTCTTTTGTTTCGACTACACGTTCCCATTTTCCACATCTAGCACAAACTAAACGATGTTTTGTTTTTGCAAGTCTAGCTTTAACTAGATCAAGGATCCCCTTATCGAGATTAATTGGTGAAGAATAGTATTTGGTAGTATGATCTAAAATAGGTTCAGCCAGTTTTGAAAAGCGGTCAACTTCTAACCATTTTATTAAAATCTCATTTCCTTTAATTTTTTGTAGAATTTTTTCGGTGTTTTTAAGATCATATTTATCATGAAATAATTCTCGTAAGGCTTCCTTTACAAGTGGAGTCTTTGAATATCTTTCATATAAAAATCGTGCTGATTTTTTTTCATAAATTGCCCCTCTTCTAACTACTCCAAATTTTTTAGCAACACACCAAGTTCTCCAGTTTACATTATGTGTTCCTTTTAAAGAAGCCGTAACCATTGAATAGAGATCATAATCATCCTTTAACACTTCAAGAAATAATTTTTCTGAAATTCGAGATCTGGAAGATAAAACAATTCTATAACCATCAGATCGAGAGTCAACCAAAAATCCAAGAATTGAAGATAGCATTGAGGAAAGGAGGGTGGACATTGTTGAATTTATTTTTGTTCCAAAACAGGAGTGTAAAACTATAGAACCTTGGGATCTGCAGGATTCTATTACGATTGTATTTTCATTTGGAATATCATTAAAGGATAATTTTTCGATAGTTTGATTGATTAATTTCAATGAACCCTTTTTGACTTTAGTTCTAAAATTTCCAACTTTATTTGCGGTTTTATAATCAATTGGAATACTTTCTCCTTCCCAATAAGGTACCGTTATCCCTCCTCCTCTGAATGGCTCTACGTTAACACTGAACGATTTTTCATCTACGTTTAGAATTTTCCATTGTGAACCTTTGAGAACAAAAATATTTCCCGAATCTCCAAAATCTCCTACAAATCTTTGATCCAACGAACCGATTATTTTTTTTCCTACACTATCAAAAACCTTGAATTTTAGAATATCTGGTATGGTAGACAAATTTTCAAAATAATATTTGAAAGCACTTCCTTTTTTCCTAAAACTCATGTTTATCCTGTCAAAAAATATTAGATAATTGGATTCAAGTAAATCTAATACGCCCACTAGATCTTCTAATTTTAAATTTCTAAATGAATACGCTTGGATAATTGTTTGAAAAGCTGCATCAACAGAAATCTCACCTAATTGCATAGTTAATCCTACTAGGTGATGAGCTAACACATCTAGCGAACCATCATGAATTTTTTGTGGTTCAATGGAACCTTCTTTAATTCGTTCTAGTATTGCTTTTGCTTCAAATTCATCATCGGAATTATTTGTAATAATCAAACCTTTAGCAGACTCGGATCTATTATGCCTACTTCTACCAATTCTTTGCACCAATTTTGAAACTTGTCTTGGAGAACCATAATGAATTACCAGTTCAACTGAGCCAATATCTAATCCCAATTCAAGGGAAGAAGTGCAGACAACAATCCCTTTTTTACCTTCTCTCAGTGAAATTTCTGTGTCTTCTCTTACCTCCTTTGATAATGAACCATGATGTAGCTCAATGTTTATGGATGATTTTTCCTTTAGAATTGAAGCTAAAAATTCAGCTTCTCCTCTAGTGTTTGTAAAAAGAAGGATGGGGGAATTTAGGTTTAAACCTAACACATACTCAATAATTTTTTCAGCGACATCTGAAATAGTTCCTTCTACATATTTTACCTCTACATCATATTCTCTAACAGAATAATCTCTAATTATTTCGCATTTTCTTTTAGTTCCAACAACAAACTTGCTTGCCTCTTCAAAATTACCGACTGTAGCAGATAATCCAATTTTAGTAAGAGGATAATTGGAATTTAGTTGAAGTCTTTCGAGGCTTAATGATAACTGAGAACCTCTTTCACTTCCAAGTAATTCATGTACCTCATCAATAACAATCCACTCAAGATCTGATAAAGCGTTTAATAGCTTAATCTGGGTAAGCAATATGACCAGAGTTTCCGGAGTAGTTATGAGAATATCTGGTGGGTTTTCAGTTATTTTTCGTCTGGCTTTTTGAGTAGTATCACCGTGTCTAATTTCTATAGATAGATCATTGTTATGAGCATAGTTAGTTATCCGCCTGAAAACATCTCGGTTTAGGGCACGTAACGGTGTAATGTAAAGCACTTTAATTTTTCCAGATTTTTTAGAATTTTTAATTAACGAAAAAATTGGAATGACCGAGCATTCAGTTTTCCCAGAACCTGTAGGTGCAATAACCAAACAATCTTTTTTTTGTAATATTATTGGAGAGGCTTTTTTTTGAATTTCCGTAAGAGTGGTAAACCCTTGATTATCAAATAAGGAAAAAAGATTCGAGTTAGGGTTTTGAGTTTTCAACTGTTTTTGATCGTGATTTTTCATAAACCATTACGCCGACTAGTCCGATTGCAAATAAAATTACAGTTATTACTGGAATAGAATCAAAAATTCCTGCCATATCTTAATTAATTTAGTGATCATTAAAAATCTTCAGTATATTCTGATAATCCCGAGGGACCTATGATATAAGGAAAGATGTGATGATTTAACAACCACCTTGCCTCGCCATGATATTTTGTTAAATTTTTTGATAACTTAATTTTGATATGAGTAAAAAGATCTATTGCATTTCTCATATTTTCCACATCTTGATCATCAAAATTTCTTATCATGTTAGTAATAACAATGGGAATGTTGTTGTTAATTGCAATTAACGATAGGTCATGAAGATGTTTCATGAATAATGAATTTTTTTTGAAAATAGATTTTTCTGTTTTGTATTCGTAAGAAAACAAATCAGTTATGTTATCAATAACTATGAGAGAGAAATTTATTTTATCAAAATTTCTGATTAAATTTATCTGCTCAGAGCTATTTGTTATTCTCGAAACAGTAATTTTATCTAATAGATTACCCTCTAAATTTTGACATTTTTGCATCTCAAGAATTCTTTCAGGTCGGAATTCTCCGGTTGTATCTAGGTAAAGAACAGTTCCACCATTTTTTATTACATTGATGACTATTTGTAATATTAATTGTGTTTTACCGGTTCCATTTGCACCATAAATATCCGTAATAACACTTGAGGGAATTCCACCTAATAGAAATTCGTCTAATTTTTGTAAGCCTGTGGAAATCATTTAGTTAATTATAGATAAACACAGAAAAAATTTAAGGAATTTCATAAATTTGCAAAGAGGCAAGGCTTTTATTCAAGAAAACATCGATGCCAAATTAAGTGAATAATTAGTGTCACAAAGTACAGCAAAAAGACCATTAACCATGCTTCAAAAAAGCACGAAAAAATCAGTTATTGTTAGACTGAAAAATGAAGTCGAGTATAAAGGAAAAATGGACAATGTTGATTCATACATGAATCTGATTATGACAGATGCCGAGGAACTACATGACAGCAAGGTAATTGCAAATTATGGCAGAGTAATCGTCAGAGGGAATAATGTATTATTTATTAAAATTGAAAATGAACTCTAAGAACTAGTGGTTCCAATGGCTAATAATTTTCTGTTTACATCAGAGTCAGTAACTGAAGGCCACCCAGATAAGATATGCGACCAAATTTCAGATGCCTTTTTAGATGAATTTTTACGACAAGATCCAAACTCGAGAGTAGCTGTCGAAACTCTTGTTACAACGGATTTTGTGGCAGTAGCTGGAGAGGTAACTTCAAAGGCAGATTTTGATGAAAAGGCCCAAGAAGAACTAGTAAGAAAAACGATTAGAGAAATTGGTTACAACCATAAAGACTTGATGTTTGACACCGAATCCTGTGAAGTAACATTAAGACTACATTCTCAAAGTCCGGATATTAGTCAAGGTGTTACAGCAACAGAAGAAAAAGAACAAGGGGCGGGAGATCAAGGATTAATGTTTGGATTTGCAACAAATGAAACAGAAGAATTAATGCCAATGCCCATTTTGCTTGCGCAAAAACTAGCCCAAGAACTTGCCAAAGTTAGAAAAAATAATGTTTTGCCATGGGTTAGACCTGATGGGAAAACTCAGGTTTCTGTAAGATATGAGAATGATAAGCCAACAAAAATAGAAACAGTGATAATTTCTACTCAACATTCTCCAGAAATTTCTCAAGAAGAAATAACAAAAGAGATGATAGATAAAGTAATCAAACCAGTCTTAGGAAATCTTTGGAATTACGATATTAAAATTCACATTAATCCTACAGGAAAATTTGTAATTGGAGGACCTCATGGAGATGCAGGCCTAACGGGAAGAAAAATTATTGTTGACACTTATGGTGGATTCGGAAGACATGGTGGTGGTGCTTTTTCAGGAAAAGATCCATCTAAAGTTGACAGATCTGCATGTTACATGTGTAGGTATATTGCAAAAAATATTGTAGCAGCAGAATTAGCTGATCGATGTGAGGTACAATTAGCTTATGCAATTGGAGTAGCAGAACCTGTTTCTCTTTATGTCAATACTTTTGGAACAAGTAAAATTCCGGAAAAAGAAATTGAGGAATTAGTTAAAAAGAATTTTGATATGAAACCCTCAGGGATTATCTCACATTTGAATTTGAAAAGACCCATCTATAAAAAAACTGCAGCGTATGGTCATTTTGGAAGAAACGAGCCTGAATTTAATTGGGAAAAAACTGACAAAGCCGATGTACTAAAGCAGTCTTCCGGAATCTAAGAGTTCGTTAATAGATTGAAAAGAAATTTTTGACATATTTTGTAATTTCTTATGATTTCCCTTAAAATCTCCAATCAAGAGATTTAGATCATCTACCCCAAATTCATTATTTGGATTAGAAATTGCCGCATGATACGCAGATTCAAGATTAATATTTTTGATTCTAGTTTTTGTTGTTTTGGAAAAAAGCATAACATATTTTTGAAACGTAAATGACTCTAACCCAACAAGATCAAGAATTTGTTTTTTGAATTTTTTCTCAATTAAGGATTTGTATAATATCTGAGAAACATCATTGATGTATATTGGTTGAATAGAATATTTCCCGCTACCAGGAATCTGAATTTCTCCTTTTTTGATTTGTGTTTTTAGATATTTTGTGAGAAGATCATCGTTTCCAACAATGTAAGACGGCCTAAAAATTGTATAATCCAAACCAGATTTTATTATCAGTTGTTCTGCTTGGTATTTTGAAATAAAATATCCAAATGAACTTTTTTTAGAAACGCCCAAGCCACTAGTATAAACAATTTTTTTAATTTTACCTCGTTTACATAAATTAACAATTTTTTTGGTAAATTCTACATTAATTAAATTAAAATCATTTTTGACAGATTGTTTTCCTATTCCTACCAAATGTATTAAACCCAAAGAATTTTTGATTTTAGGAAGGATTATTTTCTCATCATAATTTCGAGAAACAATTTTTGTTTCATTTTTGAATTTCTTAAAATTTTTCCTGGAAATTGAAATTAATTTAACATTACGTTCAGAGAGATACTTTCTAACGTTTTTAGCCACGAATCCACTTGCACCAGTAACAACTATTTGAAAATCTTTTGTCATGTACATTTCAAGAGAGTTTTGATTTTAAATATATTCCAAAAACGTAAACAAGAATTAATACATCAAAATAGACATGGTATTCGTGGAAAATGTAGATAAAAAAAAGCTAAAAACGGGATTTACTACTGGAACTTCAGCTACAGCTGCAGCAAAAGCAGGAATTTTATCAATAATTAATCAAACAAAATTTGAAACAATAGATGTTAAATTACCAAAGGGAAATTATATTAAAATCCCAATTCATTTTTGTGAATTTGAAAAAAATAAAGCTCGATGTTCTGTAATAAAGGATGGAGGAGATGATCCCGATGTCACACATGGCGCTGAAATTATTGTCGATTTATCCCTAACAGACCAGAAAAATGAGATTGAGATTGAGGGTGGGGAAGGAGTTGGGATTGTTACCAAACCTGGTTTAGGTTTGGAACTAAACAAAGCAGCAATTAATCCAGTTCCAAAAAAAATGATTAATGAAAATTTACGCGAAGTAGCTGAAGATCTCTTAAAAAAAAATGGAGTTAAAATTATAATTTTAGTTCCGAAAGGAAAAGAATTAGGTCCAAAAACAGACAATCCTCGAATAGGAATAATCCATGGGATTTCCATTTTAGGAACTAGCGGCATTGTTATTCCATTTTCTACTGCATCCTTTGCTGCCTCTATTAGACAAAACATAGATGTGGCAATTGCAATGGGTAATGACACGGTTGTTCTAACAACAGGAGGTAGAAGTGAAGATTTTGCTAAAAAAATAATTGATTTACCAGAACATTGTTTTGTTCAAATGGGGGATTTTTCAGGATATACAATTCAACAATGCTCAAAAAAACAAATTAAAAAAGCATATGTTGTGGGATTTATTGGGAAATTAGCAAAAATGGCCGCAGGAGTAAAGCAAACTCATGTCAAGGGATCTAAGGTAGACATGAAATTTTTATCAGAAATTGTAAGAAATTGTGGGGCAAATGAAAAAATAATTGAAAATATCCAAAAGGCAAATACTGCAAGACATGTCTCAGAAATAATTAAAGAGAATGAAATAAAGGGATTTTTTGAGGAAATTTGTGAGAAAACATATCAACATATGAAGAAACATTCGGAGGAAAAGATTGTCCTAGAGGTAATTTTGTTTGATTTCGATGGGAACATACTAGCAAAAAAAACCCAGTAGTAAGGTATTTTATTAATTTTAGAAGGTCTTGAGTGTGGAAAACGTTTCAGTCCTGGCTATCACTAAAAATGGAATAGATATTGGAGTAAAATTAAAAGAAATTTTTCCTGATTGGAAGGTATATTCTCCCTCTAAATTTTCAAGCGATAAGAATATTTTTTGGTATTCAGAACCCACTTCAGAAAAAATTGTCGAGTTATTCAAAAACAATCAGGCGTTAATTTGTCTATTTTCATTAGGAGCAGTAATTAGATTAATTGCTCCACATCTGAAAGATAAGAAGAATGATCCTGCAGTAATAGTAATTGACGATAAAACTAATTTTGTGATTAGTGTACTATCTGGTCATTTAGGTGGTGCTAATGAATTGACCCAAACTATTGCAGAAAAACTAAATTCAATTTCCGTAATTACAACAGCAGCCGATGTAAACAAAACTATTGCTGTTGATCTTTTAGGGAGAGATTTAGGATGGACCATTGATGATGATTCTACAGTTACCAAAATTAGTGCGCATATGGTAAATGAAGAAAAAATTGGAGTATACCAAGATGCAGGAAAAACAAGTTGGCATAAAAAATTACCGAATAATGTTAAAATTTATAAAAGTTTTAATGATTTGAAAAATTCTGAGTCTAAAGGAAATTTAATAATTTCAGATAAAATCATGACAGATAATCTTCTTAAAGATTCGGTTGTTTATCGTCCACCTAGTTTGGTAATAGGAATTGGTTTGCATTGGGATACAACAAAGGAAATCATTAAGGAGGGTATAGATATTTCCCTTGAAAAATTTAATCTTAGCTCAAAGTCTATTGCAAAATTGGTTTCAATAAAAAAACCAAAGAACGTACAGGGTTTAATTGATATTGGAAATGAAATGGGAGTCCCAGTTGAATATGTCGAGAGAGAAGAATTAGCCTTGATTTCTACACCAAATCCATCTAATTTAGTCAAAGACTTTGAGGGAACTTCGAGTGTTTCAGAAGCAGCTGCCATTAAGGTCTCAGGAGGGGAATTAATTGTGGAAAAGCAAAAATTCCCACCTAATTTGACCATAGCAATAGCGAGGATTTTGAATTGAAACGTGGTTTATTACTAATTGATAGAGGAAGTCGAGAAAGAGAAGCTTCGGAAGAATTAGAGGTGATTTGTAAAGGAATCATGGAAAAGGGGAATTATGTCTTTACCGACTATTGCTTTCTTGAAGTTGAACCCCCCTATATTGAAGATGGAATCAAAAAATCCCTGGAAAAAGATATCGAATCTCTTACTATTGTTCCTTATTTTCTTTATCCTGGAAAAAAGGTAAAGCTGGCAGTTTCTGATGTAATGAAGTTTCAAAAAGATACTGCTGTAAAATTTGTTGTAACAAAACCAATGAGTATGCATAAAACTTTGACTTCTCTTGTTGAAAATAGAATTTCTACAGCATTAGAAAAAAATAAAATATCAATATCAAAAAATAGTATTGATATCATGATAATTGGTCATGGTAGTAAAGATCCAAATGCACAGATGTCATTAAACTATGTAGTAGATGGACTAAAAGAAAAATATAGAAATGTAAGCCGTTGTTTTTTGGAAATAGAACAACCAGATATTTTTGAAGGAATTAAATATTGTGAAAAAAACAATCCAGAAGTTCTTGTAATTGTTTTTTATTTTTTACATGAAGGAGCACATGTTAAAACAGACATTAATAATGATCTTAACCCTGCACTTGAAAATTCTAATTTGAAAAAAGTATGTATTACAAAGCATCTAGGAACAGATGAAAAAATGATTGACTTGATAGTTGAAAGAGCAGCAGAGGTCGAAGATGCAAACTAAAAAAGGTCAATCAATAGAAGATGCAAGCATGGTGATGATCGAAAATGAAATTGGAACTCATGATTATAATGAAAAAGAATGGCCCATTGTTAGACGAGTAATCCACTCAACTGCTGATTTTGATTTTGCGGGAAAAAATAAAATAATTTTTTCCCAAAATGCAGTTGAAAGTGGAATAAATGCCCTTAAAAATAATTGCAGTATTGTAGTTGATGTTAATGGCGTTATGGGAGGTTTGAACAAACAGAATCCTAAAGATTTTGGAAACAAGATAATTTGCAATATTTCTAGCCTAGAAGTTATGGAGTTGGCTAAAAAACAGAATAAAACCCGATCTCAGGTGTCAATGAGAGTTGCTTCCTCTGATATTGATGGTGGAATTATCGCCATTGGTAATGCTCCAACTGCACTTTTGGAGGTAATTCAGATGGTAAAGGAAGGGCTAGTCAAGCCCGCTCTCATTATTGGAATTCCTGTAGGCTTTATTTGCGCCGCAGAATCAAAAGAAGAGCTTTCTCAACTTTCAGAAATTCCCTTTATTACAAATATTGGAAGGAAAGGGGGCAGTTCGTCGGCTTCTGCTATTGTAAATGCTCTCTATAAACTTGTTAGACTAGAATCAGATTCTTGATGATTTAATACAATTTTTTACAAAAACTTCAGCATAATTTGAACTATCAAAGTATAGGTGGCCAAAAGATGCTAATGTATTATTTTGAATCATACCATCAAAATGATTTTTAATTCCATCACCAATTTTTAATTCATAAGCGAATTTTGAGTCAGAGGGAATGGATTCCAATTTGGAATAATGAAATTCATGACCTTGAAGTGTATGTTTTTTTTCAGAAATAATATTCTTCAAAATTATATTCCCTTTTGTATAATTTAATTTCATTTTTTTTGTCATTTTTGTTTGGGCATCAAAAATACCAACCATTTTACTAATTTTTTTCCCATAATCAATGGATTTTGTTAAATACATTAATCCTCCACATTCAGCATAAATTGGAACATTTTCTTCTGATAATTTTTTAATTTTTTTCCTCATTATCATATTTTTCTCTAAAGCTTTTCCAAGGATTTCAGGAAATCCTCCTCCAATGTAAATTCCATCACACCTAGGTACTTTTTTATCTAAAACAGGACTGAAAAATTTAAGATTAGCTCCTTCTCTTTTTAGGGCTTTTAAATTATCCTGATAGTAAAAATTGAAAGAATTATCCAATGCAACTGCAATTGTGGTTTTCGGTTTTTTATGAATTTTTTTTACAGTTGTTTTTAGTGATGGAGCAGTTTGAATAATTTGAAGAATTTTTTCAGTATCTAATGAATTAGAAATAATTTTAGATATTTTTTGAATTTTTTGCCTGAGGGCTACATCTTCTTTTGTTGGTATCAATCCTAGGTGTCTGGACTGTAAATCAAGTTCAGAATTTTTAGGAATTACTCCAAGTATAGGTAACTTTGTCTTTTCAATGGCCTTTCTACACAAAATTTCATGTTTTTTACTCCCAATTTTATTTAAAATAATTCCTTTTATTCGTGAATTACTATGAAATTTAACAAAACCCAATGCTGTAGCAGCAATGGATCTTGCTGCTTTGCTTGCATCAATCACCAAGATTGTGGAAGATTTTGTTAATGAAGCAACATGATGGGTGCTGGCAAAATTGGAATCGCCTCCAAATCCGTCATAATATCCCATAACTCCTTCAATAATTGAGATATCTGATTTTGAGTTTGTAACAAAACTTTCCAAAAGGTGATCTTTGCCCATCAACCACACATCAAGATTAAAGACATCCTTTCTTGCAATTGAGGACAGGTAGCTAGGATCAATATAATCTGGACCGACCTTAAATGGCTGTACCGAAAAACCTTTTTTTTGTAATGCATGAATAAGGGCACAGGTGATTGATGTTTTTCCAACTCCGCTGGTAGTACCTGCTAAAACAAGTCTAGGAATTTTCAATTCGAATGTCTAAGTTTATTTTTTTATTTAAATGATGCATTTGAAAAAATCTGAATGTTTTTACTGTGAGAAGTTAAAAAGATAACATGGGTGAATCGGGGCTAACTATTGTATATACAGGAAAAGGAAAAGGGAAAACTACCGCTGCATTAGGAATCGCACTGAGAGCAACAGGTTATGACAAGAAAATATGTATGATTCAGTTCATTAAAGGTTCATGGCATTATGGTGAGATGATTTCATCAAAAAGATTGGAACCAGAATTTGAAATGGTGGCTATTGGTAAAGGATTTGTAGGAATTATTGATGATAAAACATCCAAAGAGGAACATGCGGAAGTAGCAAGTGAGGCAATTAAAATAAGTACCAACAAAATTCAATCAGGAAATTATGATATTGTAATTCTAGATGAAGTAAATTATGCAATAAATTTAGGCCTAGTAAAATTGGAAGACGTTCTAAATTTAATAAAATCAAAACCTCCTAGTTTAGATCTAGTTTTAACTGGAAATTATGCAAAAGATGAGATAATTGAATTGGCAGATTTAGTTACAGAAATGAAGGAAATCAAACATCCGTTTCAGCAGGGTAAAAAAGCCAAAAAAGGAATTGATTTCTAACTCGTAACATTAAATTACGCACGATAAAATGCAAGAAGAAATGTCTACAGAAATTCAAGAAATGCCAGAGCAAGGAGAGATTGTTCTTGCTACCGTAACCAAAGTAATGGATCATGGGGCTTATGTAACATTAGATGAATATGATGGAATTCAAGGATTTTTACATATTTCAGAGATTGCACCAGGATGGATTAGATCCATCAATAGATTTGTAAAAGAAAACGAGAAAAAAGTGCTCCTTGTAAAAAAAGTTAATCGAAAAAGAGGAGATATTGATCTTTCGTTAAAACAAGTATCAAAAGATCAAAAAAAGCATAAACTCAAAGAGGTGAAAAAATTTGAAAAAGGAAAAACACTTCTAAAAAATGTTCAAGAAAAAACAAATCTTTCAGATAGTGAAATTGAAAAATTAGAAGATGATATTTATTCAAAATTTGATTCAGTTTATGATGCTTTTATTGAAATTGGGAGAAATGGAATAGATTCTATTAAAGAACTTAAACTTTCTAAAAAAACAGCTAGTGTAATTGAAGAAATATGTTCTAAAATTAAACTACCATCAGTCGAAATTAGAGGGATTATGGAAATTACAAATAGCACCTCAATTGGAATAGAGATTATTAAAAAAATTCTTTTGGATGTTCTAAAAAAAGATTCTTCAATAGATATTACTTATTTGGGAGCCCCAAAATATCGTCTTTCAATAACCTCAGAGGATTTTAAATCAGCTGAGAAAAAAATGAAACCAATCCTGCAAGAGATTCAGCAAAATATTGAAAAAAAGAAAGGCGAGTTCAAATTTACAAGAGAAGATTCAAAGAAAACTAGAGAGAATTAAGATGCGTTTTTTATTAAGAAGATGTCCTAAAGATTATCATTACACCCTCAAAGAAAGGTGTCCTTTATGTAAAGAAGAAACAGTTTCTGCTCATCCAGCTAAATTTTCCCCTGATGACAAGTACATGAAATATAGATTAGCTGAGCGTTATAATCAAGAAAAATAATTTTAGTCCACCCTATGGGGAGTATCTGCCTTCTAGTTTTGATTCGGCAATTACATGATTTTCCATTGCTCTTTCTACTTGTAATTTTGTAGAACCCTCACCTATACTCAATTTATCATCTAGTGCATACAATTTGAAAACATACGTGTGTTCTTTATCTGGTGGGGCTGGTCCACCGTAAGCCATTTCCCCAAAATCTGTTTTTCCTTGAATAGAGTTTGAGGGTATTGAATTTTCTTTTATTTCACTAATGCTTGGGTCAATGTTCCAAACAACCCAATGAACCCAAATTTTTCCCACCGCTCCCATTGCATCAGGGTCGTCCATGATGAGAACCAAAGATTTGGCATTAGTTGGAACCTCTTTAATTGTTAATGAAGGGTTTACGTTATCTTTTTTATAACCATACTTGCGAGGAATTTCTCCTCCATTTTGAAATGCGTTACTCTCAATTTTCATAGATATTTCTTTAATTCAAATTGTTCCAGTTAAATTTTACTAAGATTCTAAAACCATTTTGTCCATTGAAAATGAAATAACAGATCCTCCATTTTCTTTAATTTCTTTCTTTAAGGCCTTATCCATTGTTCCAACAATTCCGCCATTTTTTTTTATGTAATCAATTAATTCTTTATCAGCATATTTGCCATTAATTGCAATAGTCTTAAATTTTTTAATAAAATCAAGAGTAGCAAGTATTTCTTGTTTTTTATTTATATCATTTTTCAAGTTGAATAATTCATCTTCAACTACTTTTGGAACAACAAAAGAAATAGATCCAATTTCTACATCAATATTATCAATATTTTTGATTCTTTTTGTAGCTAGGTGAATTAAGAAGTTTGTATCACAGAGAACGTCAACCAACTACTCCTGCTCCAATTAACCTCCATCTATCGGAGATTCTTCTACTAATAGCCACATTTTCACTCTCAAAGATGCAAGCTGGTCTTCTAAGTTCCATTTCTACATTTTTTGATTTTATTTGGGTTACTTTACCTAGGATTGGAGCAGTTCCAATGTTTAATCGTAAAAGTTCCTCTTTTTGTATTGGAAGTACTTTGGTATCTCCTGTTATTCCAACTGCAGAATCAAAGAGATTTACTTCAAGTTTTAATTTATTGGAATTTTCTGGAAGTGTTTCAGGTTTTCCAATAACTGATCCAATAAATGAATCACTTCTTGTCATGGATGGATCAAGTTTGGTACCAATAGCCACCAGGCCTCCTGGCTTTACGGAATCTACAATGCCAGCAGCAGTACCTAAAGAGGTAATCTCCGTGTGTAATGATTCGTATGTTTTCTTTTTATTATTCATTATACCTGGTTTAATTTCAATTTCATCTCCTATGCTAAAATTCCCCTGGGAAAGACTTCCTCCTATTATCCCACCTTTGATATTCTTTAATTTGGTTCCTGGTTTGTTAACATCAAAGGATCTTAACACATGCATTACTGGATCTTTAGATTCGTCTCTTTCTGGAGTTTTGATTGTTGACTCTATTGATCCAATTAATGCATCAATATTTAATCCAGATTGGGCTGAGATGGGAATTATGGGAGCTTTTGCTGCATGTGTTCCCTTGACAAATTTTGCAATATCTTGATAATTTGAAACAGCTTCCTTGTATGAAATTAAATCTACCTTATTTTGAACTACTACAATTTGCTGTATATTGAGGGTTTGTAGGGCTAAAAGATGTTCTTTAGTTTGAGGTTTTGGCACCTTTTCGTTTGCTGCCACTAATAGTAAGGCGCCATCCATTAAAGCAGATCCTGAAAGCATGTTGGCCATTAAACTTTCGTGACCTGGACTATCAACAAAACTAACAACTCTGGATAATTCACTTTCTTTTCCACAGTTTTTACATTTTGGAGTTGTTGAATAACCCAAAGGCTCTTCACAATCAGTGCATTTGTAAAAGGCAGCATCAGAATAGCCTACACGGATTGTAATTCCCCGTTTTAATTCTTGGCTATGAACACTAGTCCATGATCCAGTTAATGCTTGGATTAGTGTCGTTTTGCCATGATCTACATGACCAGCAGTACCAATGTTTACACAGGGTTGGTATCCATATTTTTTAACATACCAGTCGGGAAGGGTTTCTCTCCAATGCATGAGTCAAAATGTAGAAGCGGTATATGTTAAGTTATTCTTTTTTTTCTTCAGGATTTTCAGTTTTTTCCACTGGAGCTTCTACTGGAAGTTCGCCGTCGAATTTACAATTTAATTGATAAATTTCTTCAGAGATCGTATTTCCTCTCATAAGTTTTCGTACTCTTTGTCCAATTTCTGCATCTTGTAATCCTACACCTTTTGAGAGAAGAACTCTTTTTCTTGCAGCGCCGTGAATATCACTTCGCATGGGAACACCAGATTTATCACTTCCACCTGTGACTTTTAATTTTCCTTTTAGTCCTACAATACCAGCATCAGTTTCATTTCCAATTAGCAAACCTAGTAACGGGTTACCATCATTGTCTTTCAATTCTTTGGTTACAGATTTTCCTTTAACGTCTGATACGGTGAGTTTGAAATTTGTCAATTATTCGAAAAAAACGATGAACGACTAATTAACCTTTGGACATTATTTTTAAATTAAGATTTTCTATCTTATCTATAGACCAAGAAATTAAATGCCCAAGATGTGATACTAAGATGGTAGACATGCAAGCATGTCATATGTTTTGTCCTAAATGTGGTGCACATTTGGATTGCTCAGATAAGGGAAACTTTTGGTAATTAAAAACCAGGTCGGTCCGGGATATAATCAGAGGACATGTTAATTGCTTGCTCCTTCATAATTTCAAGATAAGAATCATAATCGGCCTCAAAATTGCAGTGGGGGCACTTTACGCTGGTTACCTCATCATCTAAAACCGCTACTTTTTCGCATTCAGGGCAACGTGCATCCATGAAAACATTATGTGATTAAGATATTTAATCATAATTAGGTTATCAAATGCAGGCGGAGTTAGTTTAGCCTGGTATGACGTCAGCTTCCCAAGATAGGAGGTTGCACCCCCTATAACCCCCGCTTTAGATTCAATCAGAGGTAAATCTTGCTTATAGAAATGTAATAGTTTCTTTCTAATCGAGAAAAGTAATTTGTACTCGTAATTTCTTGTTGGTTTTATTTTTCCCTCCAAATATTCTCGTTCAGTTTTACTTAGCATACCAACTTACTTGGAATCACATTTAGATAAATTTGAGGTAGTGTAAAACTTTTTGAATCTGATTTTGACTAATCACTTCTCATCTATTCCATAATCCTCTTTTTTTACTTTTCCTTCTTCTACCAAAACTTTACTACCAGTTGTTTTTCCATGTTTTCTTACTCTGAAATCTACTATGATGTTTGGTTCTAATGCATCTAAAAAATCGCCATAATTTTCTAAAAAGAAATCAAAAATATCCTTCCCGTCTAGATCAAAACGTGTATGATCCCGGATAAATTTCACTCCCTTATCTCGTAATTGTAATAATTCCTCATTTTTTGTCTGTTGATACAATTCATTTCTACAAATCGTCATGTGAAATATGGAAGGACTTGACCATTCATGGAGTTTCTGTTCTGTTTCTAATCTAACTACTTGATCAAAATATTGTAAAGCATCCTCAAGTTGGTCATGAATAAATAATAATTGGGCAAGTCTATAATACGCCTTGATATACTTGTTATCTATCTCAATAGCTTTTAGATATGATTTTAAAGCATCATCATATCTTTTTAGAGAATAAAGACAGTTTCCTCTATTGTACCAATAAGTTTCATGCTTGTTTGAAAAGTTTTTTTCAATTAGTCTAAGTTCTTCCTCATATTTTCCCTCCTTGGACAACTGGCGAAGTTTTAGAATCACCTTAGGATCTGTTTCATCTTTTTTACCAAATAATTTCATATTTTTTTAATCACCTTTAGTAATCACCAAGACCTTTAAAGCATATTTCTCATCCTTCTCAAAAAATAATTTCTAAGAGTTTACTCGAATAATGGCAAACCCTCCAAGCCTAATTGATAAATTTACGTAATCTATTGACAATCTTCCTTACATCAGTTTCAGAAAACTGCGATCGTCTATTTTCAATAAAGTAATTGATATTGTTCAAGTGTTTTACATTGACAAACTTGTAATCATAATCAAATTCCATATTTCCTCTCACAGATAACAAGACGCTGCTAACAGATGGATTTTTTGGGTTTCGCCATGAGTTGAGCAAAATCCAAAGAACCATTCCAGCTCTATCAACTTGTTCATGTGGGGAAAGACCTTTATTTTTTTGGAAGTATCTCTTACTCCAGTTTTTGACCTCTATTAGGACAACTCCGTTCTTGGATACTACAACAAAGTCCATCTGAGCCGAACGGAGATTCCTTCTTCCTCTGTATGTTACAAATTTGGGCAATTGAATGGAAAGACCACACAAAACATGATATTCATCACTGAGGTGAGACAGATTTTTTAATACATCAACTTCCCCTTTTGCACCTGTATAGAAAGGATCGTCCTTTAGTTTATCAAATTGTTTTATTTCAGAAAATGTCTTTTTTTGTTCCGAATGGAAAATTCTTGAAGGATGTTCTTTCCATTCCTTAATCTGTGATTCTTGTTGTTCTTGCAAATTCTTTATTTTGTTTATTGCTTTTTTTTTAGAATAGTTTTTTACAAAATAACCTTTGAGTGAGGCTGAAAAACCCCCAAAACCTCCATTCTCCTTTTTATCTTTTAATTCTCGTAGTTTTTCATCAAATTCTTTCTCTGTAATTTTTTCTTCATCTCTCATTTTTTCAAGCTCTTGGTTTTCTTCTTCGATCTTATCAGGAACTTTTTCAAAAAAGATTTTTTTCTCTTTAGATAGATTTTCTTGGAGTTTTTTGTGTTCTATATCTATATCCTCAAATTTTTCAACACGATAAGGGGTTTGGCTTAGGATTTTTAATTCACTGTCGGGACGTCCGTAAATTATTGCCAATAGATTGTTTTTGTAAATCTGATATTTTAGAAAGATCTTAATTATCAAAAAAAAGAAAGGGGTTAGACACAGAGTACATTACTTGTGAATGAACCTGAGTAACCCAAATCTGAATCAAAATGGATGGTAACATCTTGTCCACATTTTCCCCAGATTCTCATTTCAAATACTTCGCCAGCATCTGTTCCGCAAAACTGAGCTAAATCAGTACTTGTAAAGCCGATACCTGTAAAGGCAAATTTGTCAGCTTGGATTTTTCCACTCCACAAATCTCCAGAAAAGGTCCGTGGATTATCATGTTGGATGAACGTTCCTCTTGAGTCTAAACCATCATGCTCTGTAAAGACCATACGTGAAAATGATGTTTCAATACTTTCGTTATTTGGGCATGAAATTATACCGTCATTTTGTGAATGAGATGTCTGTAAACGAATTTGTTTGTTGGGTTGTTCTGCTTCTACGGAAAAATCAACTATATTTGTAACAATAATAGTTGCAATTACAGCGATTACTCCGATTATTATTGGTTTTTTCATTACCTTTGCAAATCAAATGAAAAAATAAGGTTTAGTCTGTTTCCAAGTTTACAGATAACACAAAATAATTTCAAAAATTTTAAGAGTTCAAGGCTTTCTTGATTAAAATCTTGTTTTTTCTTAATCCATCATTGACTGAAACTGATGGTTCTACCAGATTTGCTAGCCTTGATGGTGAAAAATACGGTAAGAATTCAGCCCTAAATACATCTGATGCTGACTCCTATTCACAAGGTATAGTCTTTAATTCACCAGAAGTTGGTGACTATACCATCAAAAGTGATGAAATCGTAGAGTGCAACAAGTTATCAAAGATTCTAAATGGTGGTCTTTCTGTTATTCTAAAAATTGACAATGAAGTTAAAGTTGTAAAAATTAAAAAATCAATAGAAAAGGCAACAGAGTTGACGAATTCCTTCAAACCCGTAAGAAGCATTGCAATTTGTGGTGAGTGTGGTATTAAGGACGAGTCAATTACAGACGAATGTCCTCAGTGTAAGTCACCTTACATAGTCTGAAATTCGTAGTTTCAAAACTACTTATGATCATGTTCAAAAAAAATTTGACTATTTATAATTATACGATCAATGTCTTGTTGAATAAATTATGCCGGTATGAATTTCATAGTAGTGATATTAAAAAAATTGACAAGTAAGGGGGACAAGATCAAAATTTTTCGAGCACACAAGTTATATCCACATTCATTCTAACCCTTGCGGGGATATTAAAGTAGATTTACTATTCTGGTAAAGTTAAGAAAAACCACCATTGGTGTTTTATCGGGATAGACAGAAGGTCGAAACAATTCCAACGTTGGGACCTTCTGGTTCTACTTTAATGTCTCCGCCCTTTTTTTAATGTTATATTGCTAACAACCTACTGATAGATAATTAAGTCTTATCACCATAATTCGATCCTGAAATCAAGAAAAGTGTAGTAATCACTACCTACAGGTAGAACCTCCGAATCAAATTCTTTTAAGAGAATATGTAAATAAGAAAATTTTTTAGGTTATGAATTTTTGAATAGTTTTAGACCAAAAGAATTGAAAATTTTCATTTGGGTTGGAGAAGTTTGACTTTAATGAAAATTAATCAAAATCTTCTATTTTTGTTGATGCCCAATTTGCAAAGCCAAACATTTTTTTTATTAAAGCCAGTGAAAATCCAAAACAGAGTAGTAGAATTGAATACCATATTTCCTGGATAGGAAGGGCAAAGAACAAAATCACGCTCAAAACTATGGACAGGAAGGCAATTTCTTCGGCTTTATTTTCCATAAAATAATTGGGTTTGGCGATATTTGAGATCCAGATTATTCTATACTTACCAATCGAAACTTTGACGTGATTTTGGTTAGTTTGGTTAGGCTAGTTAGGGCACAATTGAGAAGTAATCTATTACTTCTTTTTTCTTTATATTCTCAGAAATAGAGAATAAAGAATTAGGCTCACTAGCCTCACTGCCCTCACCGCAATCTATTCTGGTAAGAGTAACTATTGATGCATTTTTGCTGTATTTGCCATCGCTTTTGGTGTAAGTAATTTTCTGATATTTGATGCCAAGTTTTGTTAAATGAGGTTGAATTATCTCCAATTCGCTAGATAGTTTGCTGGAACTCTTTGGAAATCTTTCATATTTATAATCTACATCAATTCCCAATCTTATTGCTATTGGTTTTAAATCCTGCAAGGTTCTTTCCATAGAGTTCTCATACTTTGGACTAATCTCCAATAGCTTAACTATGGTCTTTACTAGTGGTTGAGATTCTACAAGCTCAATTGACTTTCTCTTAATTTTTGCATGGTACTTCTCCAAAAATGAATAGGGTTCATATCCAAGAGCTCGAGAAATTGCTTCTCCCCAAATCTCAAAGTCTGCCATCCTAGTCTTTGGTTTAATTTCCTTCTTTATTTGATGAATAGTTTGCATTGCTTGGTGCAAGGTGGTAAATATTTGTCCCAGTATTAATGGAAGTAACTTCTGAAATTTTTCCTCAATTTCTTCTTCTGTTAGTCTGTCATTTTCCTCAAAGGGTATTCTTTCATAAGAAAGAATTCGGTCTTGCAAATCTGGTTGATTAAAATTTGGTGCAATTCCATTGAGAATTAGTTTTCTTTGAATGGAAAGCAATATTTCATCCATATCTGAATAAAGTTTCCTCTTTGAATTACTAGAACCAGTTATTGCTTTGCAGAGTGTATCACTTACTTCTTTGGTAATGAATGACACATTGTCATAGACAATAAGATATCTGTTATACAATTGAAGGTTCATGTTATCAATGGATCTTGGAATCGAACTTATGTTGTCTTCTTTTTTAAATCCATTAGGATCGATTACTCTTTTTGTAAGTGCCGAATTTGTTGATTTCATAGATCCTGCGGGACCTCCAAAATCCATAATTGGAATTGGAACATGTTCAAGGAACATGGCTACCAAATGGATCTGGTAAATTTGAGAGTCTTTTATTCTAAGAAGATGAGAAAACTTTTCGAGGGATTCAGAATCGCCAAATATAGGTTCTTTTTGTGCCTGGGTGCTTGCAGATAGGCGAAATATTGGCAATCCAATTTGATAATTTATCTCTTCAACTCCTATTTTTGAAATTTTGATTAATTTTCCATCTTCTCCTGCCAAGTCATAGTAAATACAGTCATTTTGATGTGCAATTCTATTGTGAATATTTGCTTTTTCCTCTCCTTCCCATTTTGCTTCTGAAGCAATCTTATCTAGAATCTCTTCGTAGAAAGACTTAGAATGAATAAGGATATCTAAATGCCTTAACCAATCCAAAGCTCTTTTGCTGGACAAGCTAATTGCATCGAATCTTCTAGCACTTTTAATTATAGCATAAACTTCATTGTTATTTTCCTGGGAAATTACTAGTTCTCTAATTCTTTCCTTTGCAGTCTCGTAAATCTTGGATTGTTCTCCTTGTTCCCTCAATTCCCTCCCTTTTCAATTTTTAATAATTCATTATCGATAAATTCGCCAACATACTTGCTTCTAGGAATTGAAATTCGTAACTCATCAATGAGTTTCCAAGTTTTTTCTTCCAATGAAATTGATTTTTGGATTTTCATCATACATCATTAATTTTAATTATTTAATAAAGTGGTGGAGACACCTATTGGAATTTTAAATAGTATGTGTCGGAAATTTAATTTTCTTTCAATAATCTTACGGATGTCAGTAAAAATCTTCTTTTCATATTTTGTTTGATTCATTTCAATAGTTAAATAAATTTCAAATATTAAAACCCACTAATACTAATCCCCGTAGGTTCAATATGATTAACTATATTTAGCATATATCGCAAAAATTTGACAATTCTTTCTCTAAAATTTTTATTCCTAATTTACCCATTAATTTAAACAATTAGAAATTTTTACACACTAACTCGTCCTGGATCTTTAACAGGGAATGAGGTAGACCTCTTTGAAATATGTTAGGAGTTTGAAAATTTTTTGGGTTAAATTTATGAAACAACAATTATTCCATTGTTCACCATGTATTCAATTCCTTTAAGAAAATCATCATCTGTGATGAGTCCATTTGCCCACCAATCTGCATTGTTCTTAACCCATGCTGGTATTTCTTGAGATTCTTCACCTGCTGGCTTTCCACTAGTTTCTGGAATTGTGATTATCTTCTCTTTAATGAGAAATTGTATGCCTCCTACAAAGTCCTGGTCTCCAATTCCTCCTTCTGCCCACCATTTTGCGTTATTTCGAATCCAGTCAGGTATGTTTGCCTTAGTTTGCATTGTCATACCCTCAAGGTAGAAAGAATCCATTACCTTCTGTGCCTCTGGCAAGAATGAATCAAAATCATCAGGTGAACTTCGATAGGTGATGATATACATTACATTGTCTTTTAAGAAAATGGTCTGCATTATTTTTGCATCAACTTCCTCGCTAAATGCCTTATTTACAAGATTCAAAAAAGAATTATTGCCCAATAATGGGACCCCACTTGAATCCATGTAGGGGTAAACTATCTTAGCAGTATAGATTATTTCATGTGCAGGAAATCCCTTATGTGACGTTGGTGTGGAATCTACCAATTTGAAATTTTTTAATTCAGGAGCTCTGGGATAATGTCGCATAATATCATCAAGAAGACTTTCCATGGTATAACCTTCCATGCCCTTGGTTACTACCACATTAACTTCTTCTGGAAATGTATCATTCAAGTTTTTGAAAGGGGAAACAAAAGCGACCATGTAACTTTCACCAAATTCTCTTTTTTCTTCTTCTAATTTTTGCCAGTTTGCTGGATGTTCTATTTTGTAGTTTTGTAAA
>Ga0224508_10000728_pt1 | contig 31482 bp, 36 predicted proteins | sample SF_Jan12_sed_USG_4_FD_170157 | JGI IMG/M metagenome (GOLD analysis project Ga0224508, IMG submission 170157) | Sediment microbial communities from San Francisco Bay, California, United States - SF_Jan12_sed_USGS_21 | ecosystem: Environmental > Aquatic > Marine > Sediment | place: USA...
CACGCAGGGTTTCGATTGGTTCGACGAGAACCGCCTGCTCATCATGGACCACGGCCCGACGCAACAGACCGACGGAATGCGCGGTCTCGACGAGCTCAATGTGGCTCAGGCCGGCGACAATCTCGGGTGGCCGGACATCTCGGGCTGCGACGTGAGCGACGGGTTGAGTCCGCCCGCCATGGTGTGGGAAGAACCGTTCCCGCCGGGCGGCGCAACGCTCTACACGGGAACCGCGATCCCGTCTTGGACGGGAAGCCTGATGGTGACTGCGTTGGGCTTCAACGCTCCCTCGGGCCGACATCTACATCGCTTGGAGCTCGACCCTGGCGATCCCCGCACCGTCGTCGCCCAAGAATCATTCCTCGTGAACACCTATGGCCGGCTTCGCACGAGTGCGATGGGCCCCGACGGTCTTCTCTACATCACGACGAGCAATTGCGACGGGATACGAAGCTCTTGTCCGGAGGAGGGCGATCTAGTCCTGAGAGTTGTTGGCACCACTGGGCCGTGACAGTGGATGAGAGCCAACGGCTCCACCGAGCGCGTCGATCCAACCGAAGCCAATGACTCGCCTTGCTTAGGGCTGATAGTGGTAGATGAGGCCGGTGGAGCCGCCGTCGCCAAGCTGTTGCCCAACCGCCCAGACGTCGGTCGAAGACGTTCCGTGCACGGCGAGGAAGAGGCGTAGGTAGGGCGCGCCGATCTGCTGATGCGCGACTTGCCGCCACGAGTTGCCGTCGTAGTGCGCGATCGCGCCGGCGCTGCCCACGGCCCACAGGTCGTCCGCAGAGGGACCCCACACCGCGCTCAAGTCACCGACGAAGTCGAAGGTGTCGATCGTTTGCCACTGCGCGCCATCGAAATGACTGAGCTCGGAGCTATCCGTCATCACCCAAACGTCGGTCGCGCTGGTTCCCCAGACTTGACCGTCGCCGGCGCCTGCGTCGAGGTCGATCTCGGTCCAAGTCGATCCGTCGTAGTGCACGAGATCGAAGGTCGAAAGCGCGTAGACATCGCTGGGCCCAGAACCCCAGATCGAGCTCTTGAACGGCGAGCCGGCGATCGTGCGCCCCCACGAGTTGCCGTCGTAGTGGGCGACGATGGCGTCATCGCCCACCGCCCAAACGTCGTTGGCAGAAGAGGCCCACACGTCGGTCAGCCCGCTCAGCCCAGTCGGCTGAGACACATTCATCGGCTCGAACGTCGCACCATCGTAGAACAACAGGTCGCCGCCGGCGCAAAGCCACACCTCGGTCGGCGACAGCGCGAAGATGCACAGAAGCCCGGCGTTGCTCCCGGAGTCGAGCGCGCTCCAAACCTCGCCATCATAGCGCTGGATGCGCGAGCTCCCGTCGATGACCCACACGTCCGTCGGCGAAAACGCCCACACGTCGATCGCCGCCAAAACGCTTGGCGCGCTCCGCGCGGACGTCCAGTCGCTGCCCGAACCGTCCCCGCACGCGACGACGAACACCAGAATGACCCCCCAGATCCTCATCCGATCAGGATAAGGGCTCTCCCACCCGTCGGTCACCGAGACTGCCCTTCCTGTGAGGCAAAGACCTGAACACACGGACGCGCGCCCAAGCGCAACTTCCGACGCCACCGCCCACGTCCACGGTCTCATCCTCGCCACCCGCAACGTCCGCCAAGTCGAAGCCCTCGACATCGAGTGGCTCAACCCATTCACGCTCGCACGCTGAGCCGCGCCCCTACTCCGGCTTCCTCGCCACGATAAACGCAATCTCGCCCTTAGCCCCCACGTCCGGCTGCGAAATCTCCACGAACCCGCTCTCCCGTATCTCGTCCACGAGCGTGCGCTTGTCGAAAATCTTCACCATCGGGGCTTTGCCGACCAAGCGCATCACCCCGATCAGCGCCCCATACGGAACCCACGACTCCCCAAGGCAAACCGTCGACGAAACGAAAAACCCTCCAGGCTTGAGCAGCCTGAAGATCTGCGCGAGCGCAGCCGACCGGTCATCGACGAGGTGCAGCAGACTGTACGCGCAAACCCCGTCCAAGCTCTCCGCCTCGAACGCCCGAAATGTCTCGTCGAACGCCCCCGTATGGAACGTAACGTTGTCGACCTCCTGCGCCCGGGCCTTACCGTTGGCAATGCGAGTCATCTCGCTCGAAATGTCGAGCCCGTGAACCTGTGCCGCGGAGTCGGCCAAGCGGAGCGCCAGCGACCCCGTCCCACAGCCGATGTCGAGCACCACGTCCGTCGCCTTCATGCGCGACTTCGTAATCGCGATCTTGGCGTCGAACGCGTCCGGATTGGCAACAGGCTGCTTCGCGTACTTCTCCGCGATGCCGTCCCAGAACGCAGCGTCGTCGGTATCGGTCACCCCAAACCGCGCCACCAGCGCCACCCCAACGAACACATCAAACCCGAGGCAAAGGGCAGGGTACCAACCCGGCACGAACCCCGGATGCCCACCCGGGTGAAGCACCACGTCCCAAAGCGCGTGCAGCAGCCACCCCACACCGACGAGCCGCGGAAAGCGCGCGGCCCCAATCCACGCCACCAGCCCGTACCCCGCCACCCCGCCGAGCTCAGTGAAAGTCCACGCCATCGACGCGCCGTTGACCACCGCAAAGCCAACATAGATCAGCGCCGCGGCCACCAAGAACGCCGCCCAAGCCCACACCTCGTAGCTCGGAAACCGCTCCCGCCGCCGAGCCGCCTCCCTCGCGGTCAACCAAACCGCAAGCGCCCCCGCGCCCGCACCAAGCGCCACCCAAACGACATTCATGTCCCAAGCCTAGCGCCAAACCCAACAGGCCGCGCGGCTTGTTCAATTTCCAACGAAAGCACGCAACTTCGCTCGGCGCCCGACTCGGCAGGCTTCACCGCGTCGATGACGACCTTCGCCGCGCGCCCCGCCCCTACGGACACGTGACCGGTCGTCCCACGCACTCTTCGTGCTCGTCGGCGAGGCCGCCAAACGCCAATTCCGCCGCGCCAACGGCGGCACCGACGCGGAATAGACGCCGCTCGCAAGGGTCCATCTTCACGTTCTTCGCTCTCACGAATCTCCGGAAATCGCGTAGCATCCGGCCCATGAAGGACTTCACAGACAAAGTCGCCGCCATCACGGGCGCCAGCTCGGGCATTGGCCGCTCGCTCGCCTGCGAGCTTGCTCGTCGCGGATGCCACCTGGCGCTCTGCGATGTGAACGAAACCGGCCTACAGGAAACAGCTGCACAGGCGAAGGCGTTGGGCGTTCGCGTGACCTCCCAGAAGGTCGATGTCGCCGACCGCGATGCGGTCTACGCGTGGGCAGACCAAGTCGTAAACGATCACGGTAAGGTCAACCTCGTCTTCAACAACGCGGGGGTTGGGCTCGCTAGCAGCATCGACGGGATGAGCTACGAGGATTTCGAGTGGTTGATGAACATCAACTTCTGGGGTGTGGTGTACGGGACCAAAGCGTTCCTCCCGCATCTCAAGTCCACCGGCGAAGGACACATCGTCAATGTGTCCAGCGTGTTCGGCCTGGCGGGTATTCCGAGTCAAGCCGCCTACAACTCGGCAAAGTTCGCCGTGCGCGGCTTCACGGAATGCCTGCGTGAAGAGCTCGACATGATGAGCTGCGGCGTCAGCGCCACCAGTGTGCACCCGGGCGGCATCAAGACCGGAATCGCTCGCGGCTCCCGTCTTCGTGACAGTATGCAGGACCTCGGTCTAAGCATCGAGGGCGGACCCGAGTCAGTGGAGAAGAACTTCATCACCAGTCCCGACAAGGCAGCGCGCGTCATTGTCGGCGCGGTCGAAAAGAACAAGCGCCGTGTGCTCGTGGGGCCAGACGCCTACGTCTACGACTCCTTGGTCCGCCTTCTGCCCTCTGCCTATCAGCGTATCGCCGTCGGCTTTGCAAGACGCGCGATGAAGTAGAACATCATATAGACGACTAGTCGATCAAGCGCCAAATCCGCCGCGCCATCGAACAGAAGCTCACCACCCACCCCTTCGAGCTCGGCAAGCCCCTGCGCTACAGCCTCCGAGGCCCCCGCCGCCTCCGCGTCGGCGACTACCGCGTGATCTACCGCATCGACCCTCCCGACGTCGTCCTGGTCGCAAAGCTCGGCCACCGCCGCGAGGTCTACGAAGACTAGAGCCCCGTGACGACGTACTCTAGAAGGCTTCACGGAAGCGCTCACCGGCCCTACGGGACACAACGTCCATCGAGGAGCGGTCATGGCAACAAACACACGTCCCCCGGGCGTCGGGGTTCTTGCTGCGCTCGAAGGCGCCGGCCTCATCGCCTGGCACCTCGTCGCGACCCCGTTCGTAGGACGCAAGCGCCTGCACTGGGGCACACGGGAGCTCGAGGCCACCGATCCACTTCCCGGCGACGAGCTGGTTCCAAACCCGAAGTGGTCTTACACCCTCGGCACCGACGTCGCTGCACCGCCGGAGGACGTCTGGCCCTGGATCGCGCAAATCGGACAGCGGCGCGGCGGCTTTTACAGCTATCAGACGCTGGAGAACTTGCTCGGTTGCAGGATCCGGAACACCACCGAGATCCTCCCCGAGCATCAGCATCCCGAGGTCGGGGAAAAGGTCTACCTGCATCCGACGACACCGCCCCTCCGGATCGAAATCGTGGACCCACCGCACGCGCTGGTTCTCTTCGGCTCCCCGGCAGATCTCGCCGCCGAGCAAAGCTGGGGGGTTTCGACCTGGCAGTTCATCGTCCGGCCCGGATCAGCCGGCAAGAGCCGACTCCTCACCCGTGGCCGCAGTGATTTTTCCCCGGGGTGGGCAACCAGGCTCGCTTTCGGACGCTTCCCCATCGAACCCATTACCTTCGTGATGAGCCGCAAGATGCTCCTGGAGATCAAGCGCCTCGCCGAACCAGCGCGCTAGCCGCATCGCGCCCGCCGGTGGAGTAGGGCGCTCCCGCCGATCGCCTCCCCGCAACCCAGCGAAACCACACGCACGGCTCCCGGCACGTCGGTTGCACATGCAACCGCGCATGAAACCAACAGTCCTCACCCACAATTTCCAAGACGGCACCTTTACGGCCACCGAGCCCATCATCATCACCTGGAACGGCATCGACATGCCGAAGGGCCTCCGCACTGTGAAGCCAGGCCAATATGTCCTCCTCCCATTCGAGCCCGCGGACGACATCCTCCGCCCCCCGAACAAGGCAGCCTAGGCCGGGGTGATGGAAAAGTGTTACACTATGCAGATGCCCACCCAGAAGAAGCGAATCAACATCACGATCGACGATGCGACCCATGCGGCCATTGAGCGTTTGGCCGAAGAGCGAGAAGAGTCGATCTCGCGGACGAGCCTCCGGCTCATCGAAGAGGCCCTCGAGTTCCAAGAGGATCGGCACTTCTCCAAGGTCGCCGACGCGCGTCTCAGAAAGAAGCAACGTCGAATCGCCCACGACGAGGCCTGGGATTGACCTATCGCATCGAGTACCTGCAAAGCGTCGTCGCCGACGACATCCCCGCGCTCCCCAAGTCGGCCAAACGCCAGATCCGCCGCGCCATCGAAACCAAGCTCACCACCCACCCCTTCGAGCTGGGCAAGCCGCTGCGCTACAGCCTCCGAGGCGCCCGCCGCCTACGGGTGGGCGACTACCGCGTGATCTACCGCATCGAGCCCCCCGACGTCGTGGTGGTGGTAAAGATCGGCCACCGCCGCTACGAGCGAACGCCTTGGACGACCCTGGGAATGCCGCCACCGAAAATCATCCTGAGCGCCGCCGGGGCATCGTAGCGGTGCCGTTCGAGCGCCGATTGAAGCACCTCGATCTCCACCGGAGCGTTGCATATCCGGTGGAGATACCGAGCCAACGACGAGGGGACGCGGGTCACCGAGCGCGGCTGCAATTCATGTTCGAGCCGCTGGAGCTGCGACGCGAAGCCGATGTTGGGAAGGACTTGAAACCGCTTCGATCGAACTCGACAGAAGGCATCAAAGAAACTCATGCCATCCGTTTTCATCAGCCAGGCGATGGCGAGCGTTGCGGATCGGCTGACGCCGACTTCACAATGGACAAACAACTTGGCCTTTGGATCACTGGCCGTCGCAGCTGCTGCGAATTCGAAGAACTGCGAAAACGTCCCTGCGATGTCCTGATGCATGCCATCGTGGACACCGAGAAACAGATGATGAAAGTCCTGCTGTAAGAACGCCATCTGCGAACGTTCATCCTCCAACAGGCAGCTCACCACATGGGTGACCCCGGCCCCCTTCAGCTCCTGAACGCGCTCTGGGTTCGGTCGGGTGCCCAGATACAGAGTCGGAGTGATCGGACTGAAGAAGCGCTCACGTAGGTCTACGGAGAAATCCAGTCCAAGACCGAGCCGTGAGAGCACACGGCCCGCGAGCTGGTTGAGTTTGGCCTTCATGGGGTGTCTCGTTGCGAGTCGAGTCGCCTATCGCAATACCACACACCTTCGAGTGACGTACGCCTCGGAAGCAGGCATCATCATCCGATGACCGAGCCGTCTAGCCACTACACCCAGGTCAACGACCTCCGCCTCCACTACCTAGAAGCAGGCGCCCCCGATCCGAACGTTCCCCCCATCCTCCTCCTCCACGGCTTCCCAACGAGCAGCCACCTCTACCGCAACATCCTCCCGACACTGGCCAAAACCCACCGCGCCATCGCCCTCGATCTCCCAGGCTACGGCCTCTCCGACAAACCGCTCGACGCCAAGTACAACTTCAACTTCTTCGCCGACGTCCTCGACGGCTTCCTCGACGCGCTCGGCATCGGCGACACGAACCTCTGCGTGCACGACCTAGGCGGCCCCGTCGGTTTGTACTGGGCGCTCCGCCACCCCGGCCGCGTCCCGAAGCTCGTCATCTTAAACACCCTGGTCTACCCGGAGACTTCCTGGGCGGTGAAGCTCTTCCTCATCGCGATGAAAACCCCAGGCCTCCGCGACTTCCTCGTGAGCCCCAAGGGCATCGTCGGCGCCATGCAGTTCGGCGTCGCCAACAAAGCCCGCCTCAACCGCGAAGTCCTCACCCCATACACCGCCCCCTTCGAAAGCCCCGCCGCGCGCAAAGCCCTCATCCAAGCAGGCAGCGGCCTCGGCGTCCGCGGCCTCGCCAAAATCGCCGGCGAGCTCCCCGGCTATCAAACCTCCATCCGCCTCATCTACGGCGAAAAAGACCGCGTCCTCCCCGACGTCGCCAAAACCATGGCCCGCCTAAAGCGCGCCCACCCCGAAGCCGAGCTCACCGCCCTCCCAAACTGCGGCCACTTCCTCCAAGAAGACGACCCCGACCAAGTAGCCCAGCTCATCGCCGAGTTCCTCAACACCGCCATCCCGGACTAGCCAACCGAGGCCGCCCCCAACTGGCCGCGCGGCCTCACCAAAGTTGATGCGGCGCTAGAAGAACGCGCGTCTTCGGCGCGCGCAAACCCGCAACTTCCGGCGCCCCGGGTCGATAACCAATCGATGCCTAAACCTACACCTCAGCCCACCCCCGCGAGGCAGCCCCACCGCATTCTCCTTGATCTATACCTGATTAAGGTATACTGTGGTAAGGTATAGATCGGGTGGCGATCCAGGGCTTCAAGAGCCGCGTCGTCGAAGGTTTCTTTCTCGAACGAACCCTCAGCAGGCCCGTCGGCTGGGCCTCCATCCAAAGAGTCGTGATTCGAAAGCTAGACACCATGGACTACGCCCGCTCGCTTCGGGACCTCAACGCACCCGGCAACCGCCTCAAGGCGCTGAAGGGCCGTCTCCGCGGGCTCCACGCCATCCGCATCAACGACCAGTGGCGCATCACCTTTCGCTGGACGCCCAACGGCCCATCCGATGTCGACATCGTCGACTACCACTGAAGGAGCTCGGCCACGTGATACGAAAAATCAAACGCAAGCCCACCACTCCCGGCGAGATCCTCCACGAGGAGTACCTCGAACCACTCGGACTCACCCAGAAGTCCCTGGCCGATCACCTCGGCTGCGACATCAAGGTCATCAACCGCATCGTCAACGGCCGCAGCGCCGTCACCGCCGAAATGGCCCTCAAGCTCGCCGCCGCATTCGATACGACGGCAGAGTTCTGGCTCGCCGCCCAACGCGCAGTCGACCTCTACGAAGCATCGAAGCGCATCTCGAAGCTCCCAAAGCCGCTCCCGAACCTCGCCACTTGAGACCCCAAAAACATCAGGCCGCGAGGCCTGCTTAATTGACTACCCTAGGCATCGATGCCAGCCGCAACCCCCAAAGTCGAGCTCATCTACGCCCCCGACTGCCCAAACGTCGACCGCGCGCGCGAGCGCCTTCGCCAGGCGATCGGCGAGCGCCGCCAAGGTCTGCATTGGGCCGAGTGGTGCAGCGATGATCCCGCGCTCCCCGACTACGCACGGGGCCACGGCTCGCCCACCATCCTGATCGACGAGCGAGACATCGCCGCCGACCACCCCAAAGCCAGCTCGTGCCGCCTCTACGACCAAGGCGACGGCTCCCTCCATCCCGCGCCTCCAGTAGCCATGATCCTCGCCGCCCTACGCACACGAAGTGGCTGAGGCACACCAAAAACAACAGGCCGCGCGGCTTGCTCGAATTCGCCTTCGCGGATCTACTCATCGCCTGCGCGTAGTAAACTCCCGGCGTGACCACCAACCCCTTCCTATCGAGCCCCGAGGCGAAAGCGTTCTATCAGAGCCGCGTTGCTTCCTTTGGCTTGATCATCGCGGCTGCGGGGGCGGTTGGGTTCGTCTTCCGGATCGCCATCGGCCTGGCGTCTGGGACGCTTCTCGAAAAGCTGGGCGACCCGAGTTACTGGCTTCACGCGGCGGCCATCGTTCCGTGCGTGGCGATGTGGCTCGTCTGCCGTGGCGGTCTGCGGCCGGTCAACACGGTGATCGCCGTCGAGACGGTCGGCCTGTTCTTGGCCTCGGTAGGCTACATCGGCATGGGGATGACGATCCCGCCGGAGGTCGGCGCCGACGTCATTACCGCGTTTGCGCTTTCGTTTGCCTTCTTCTCGCGCGCGGTCTTCGTGCCGAGCACGGCGCGACACACCGCCATGTTGGGGCTCCTCATCGGCGTCCCGCTCGTGGGCATGATGGCGCTGCACTACCGCGACGTGGACCCCGCGATGTGGCGCATGGTCGGTTACGACACCCGTGGTTTCGAACGGAGCACCATCATCATCACGACCGTCCTGATGACGACGATGTGGTGGACGCTGACCGTCGGTCTGTCGAGCATCGCGTGTCGCGTCATCCATCGCCTTCGGCGCGAAGTGAGCAGCATTCGAAGCCTCGGTCAGTACCAGCTCGAGCGGAAGCTCGGCGAAGGCGCGGTGGGCGTCGTCTATCAGGCGACCCACGGCATGCTGAAGCGCCCGACGGCCGTGAAGCTGTTGCGGCCCGAGCTCGGCGGCCGCGAGGTGCACGACCTCTTTCGGCGCGAAGTGCAGCTGACGGCCACGCTCAAGCATCCGAACACGATCACGATCTACGACTACGGCCGCACGCCGGACGGCTTGTTCTACTACGCGATGGAGCTCCTCGAGGGCGCGAGCCTTCAAGACCTGGTCGAGGCCACCGGGCCTCAACCCGTGCCGCGCGTCGTCCGCATTCTGCGCAATGTGGCCCTCGCGCTCGCGGAGGCACACTCGGTCGGGCTCATCCACCGCGACATCAAGCCGAGCAACATCATGCTCGCGCGGCAGGGTGGGGCATACGATGTCGTCAAGGTCGTCGACTTTGGGCTGGTGAAGCGCCTGCACGACGAGGCCGACCCCGAGACGAGCGACGCCCGTGCCATCAAAGGGACCCCACACTACCTGAGCCCCGAGGGGGTCAACACGCCGCAAGAGGTCGATGCGCGAAGCGACCTCTATGCACTTGGCGCCGTGGGCTACTACCTGCTCACCGGCCGCCCCGTCTTCGAAGCCGACACCATGTTCGAGGTCTGCATGCAGCACGTGCAGGCCGCTCCTCCCCCCATGAGTGAAGCGCGCGGCAAGCCCATCCCGAAGGAGCTCGAGCAGCTGATCCTAGCCTGCTTGGCGAAGCGCAAGGACGACCGGCCCGAGTCGTCACAGGCGCTTGCACACGCCCTCGACCAGCTCGACCTCCCACCTTGGAGTCGGGTCGATGCGGAACGATGGTGGCAGCGCTACGGACCTCTGGTCGAAGAACAACGCGAGTCGATAGCGCCCCCAATCACCGGCCACACGATGGACGTCGTCATCGACGAGCCATGGTTCGAAGGCGCCGACGGCGCGCCTCGCAAGGCCTAGCCAGCGCGTGCGCAATCAGCGCACCCAAGCCCGACGCCGCACGAAACCCCGAAAACACGACAAAAACAACAGGCCCGCGGCCGCCGCGTCCTCCCCGAGGAGTCTGCCCAACCCTTCAGTTGCTCGCGCGGCAAGCTGGGTCGGTTCGGACCTCGAAGTCGTCGAGCAGGACTTGCCGTTGGGCGTCGAACTCCACCACCTCGTCGAAGAAGTCGCCGACCTGGACGCCAAAGCGGAACCAACGCTCGGACCACTCGGGAGGCAAGCAGACTTCGGTCCTACGCCAACCGCCGCCCGGAAGAAGCTCGTCAGTCGCGAATCCGGCCAAGCCGAGCACCCAGCTCACACGAGCCCCCGGATCGGCCGGGACGTTGGAATGGAAGATGAGCTGGGGGCCTTCGGACCCGTCGCTCGGGGGAATCCAAATCCGGGCACCGAAACCGGTGATCATCGAGTTGGCGGTGCCGTAGCGCATGGCCAGGACCCCGTCGCCGTTGCGCGCGAGCTCGGGCGCGTCGATCGCTCGCACCGTGTTGCCAGGCCACCCCGGCCCCGAATGGGGCCAACGGAACGGGCTGGAATCAAAGCTCGGGTCGAGCAAGTCCGTCGAGGTACCACAAGCGTCGTCGGATCCGAGCTCGACTGAGTCGACCACAAACGTGCTCTCCTCCTCGAAGAATCGGTCGAAGCCATTGGGCACCAGCTGACGAAAAAAGAGGTCGATCGTATTGCCCTGGGTCCACGGCGGAAGGCAGTAGGTGTACCGGTGCGGTTCCCCGTCCGCGATGAGCTGGTCCAGTTGGTTTGCAACGGCGAGACCGGCCCGCGTGAAGTTACCGATCTCCGCGAGAAACTGCTGGTCAGCGGGCGCGCTCCACCAGAAGCTCAAGGTTGGGGAGGGCAGGGCGCTCGCCTCGGGCACGGAAAGCCTGGTTCCGAGGGTGACCCGTTTGCCGCTCCCCGCCTCTTTGTAGAGCACCGCCCCGCTCGACCCTCCCTCGCCCACACCATCCTGAAGCCGGCCCTCCGCGAAGCCCGGGCTGAATAGTGGCTCCCCGAAAAACCAACCGCCGCCGTCGACATTGGCGTCTCCGTTGAGCACGAAGCCGGGGGCCGGGCATTCCCCCGCGTCTGCGACGAGAACCTCGAATCGGTCCACTTCGATTGTCGCGCCGTCTCCCGGGCTGCAGCCTGCGTTTCTTTCCGCCGCGGCCACTTGGAACTTAACTTCCCCGTTGTACGCTGCCTCTCCGAGGCAGAAGCGCGCCTCCCACCATGCCCCGTTTGTGCTCGGAGCATGCGCGAACGCGCGATTGTACCCCACTGCAACCCCCCCGGCGCCCGATCCCAGTATGTCGATGCCGGTCGTGCGGTAGGTCATCACCACGACGAATGGATCCGCGAGGTCGTAGTCGGGCATCTCGACAACCTGGCTCACCGCGCCGGCATTGCACACGACGCTCTCACGGAACGATGCAATCCCGATTCCCGTGGGGCCGACTTCCGACAAAGGTTCGATCGCCGCACCATTGGTCCGGCCGGGCCACGCGTCGGGATCGCTGAAGCCCGGGCTCTCGGGGGTTCCGGTCCACTCGCAGGGGGTTCCTGCGTAGCCGGTGGTGCAGGCGCATTCCGGGCCCCCGTCGCTGAGGACGCACTCCTCGTGCGCGCCACACTGCAGGCCGCACACGCACTGGCCTCCCACCTCCACAAACCCTTCGGTGCAAGCGCCTGAGTCGCCGCAGCCGCTGCACAAAGCGAGAGCGGCGATGCAGGCTATTGCCGCACGTTCCATCACACGACTTTCGCGTGGTTCGTGCGTCTTTACAAGGGCCTCGAGCCCGCGACGCGCCGCGTCGAGAGCAGAACAATTACGTATGGACTGCGGATGAAAAGCATGATTTCGTCGCCTATCTGGGCTTCGTTCTCGCCCAGTGCAGAGGAGAGCCATGAAGTCACCGATTGCAATCAAGCTATTGATGCTCGCCGCGCTGGGTATGGGGTATGTCTTGTTGGCGGCGTGCAGCCACGAAATCTGCACGGGTGATAACGACGGCACCGTTTGCGCTATGAACGAACACGGCGTGGCAGTTTCCACGTGCCAGAGCGGCGTTTGCACAGGCATCGGCACCGATCCGCCCGAAGACAAGTGTGGCGCCAACGACGGTCTGATTGGCAATCCGTGCACGACCGCAAGCGGCGACACCGGCAAGTGCGTGCTCGATGTCCCCAACAACGTCATCGTCTGCGGTGTTGGCCTCTAGCCGCCGTTCTCCCTAGCTCGCGTCGGCCGGGCTCGTCCAAACGTGTCGGGTGATCGCGATGCCAAACAGCACGATCGCCCCAGCGACCCACTGGCCGAGCGTAAGCCCCTGGTAGCGCGCGTCTCCTCCTTCGGCGTACTCGGCCCTGAGGAAGTCGAGTAGGAAACGTATGAGCGGGAGCAGGATCGCCACGAGGCCGATGTAGAAGCCGGGTTTGCGCGGCGCGCGCGAAAGCGCCAGCAGCAGCAACGCGACTCCGAGCGAGGTGAGAGATTCGTAGAGTCCGAGGTCATGACGGGGCGCGAAGGGTGGGAACGGCGTCTGGTAGTCGGCGACGGCCAAGGCGAAGTGGCTGATTCGACCGGGATGGTCTTTGACCAGAAAGCATCCGAGCCTCGCCATCGCTAGGCCGAACGGGAGCGCGAAGGCGAAACAGTCACCGATCTCGAACAACGATCCTTTCGTCCGCAGCTTCCACAGCATCGCGCCGATGGATCCGCCCGCCATCGCGCCGTAACTCGACCAGCCGAGGGGCAGCTCCGATAGTCGACTCGGGTCACGCCACAGCATCGCCAGACTCGCCGGATGGTACTGGAGAAGAGCAAACAAAACCGCGAACGGAATCGCAAAGAGAGATCCCGCAATCGCAAGATCGAGGGTCTTGTGGACCGAACGATGGTGGTGGCGTGCGAAGAGAACCGCAGCTCCCATGATGATTAGGAAGGCAAGGCCTACGGTGATCCGAAACGGCCACACCGAGATCTGTCGGCTCCCGATCTCGAACACGATGGGCTCGAGCCGGAACCAAGGAATGAGAAGTAAGCCTTGCATCGAGTCCGATCCTCAGGGGTCGAGCTGAACGTCGTCGGGACGCACCGGCTGGAAGACCTGCAGGCCTCCGACTGGCGCCATGAGCGCAACGCCATCCGGGAGGAGCGGCGCAAAATGTGGAGCGAGTGCCTGAAGTGTCGTTGAGACAAGGGCGCCCTGGTTCGCGTAGATCGCACCGTCGCGGGCCGTTGCCACGAATCCTTCGACCGTGTCGCGCAACCGCAAGGGGGAGAAGCTCTCGATGAGCGCACCGGTTTTTGGGTCGAGAAGGACAACGAGCTGCGCCACCGGCAGTGGAATGACCGACTGCGCCCCAAGTGCGGCCAAGTACCCAACCGTGATTGAAGTCAGGACGCCCGAGTCGGTAATGGTGGGAACTGCGTTGTGGAAGGTGCTCGGCCCGAACAGAAGCGATCCTGGGTGAAGCGGGGGCAGTCGCGCTTCCGCGAGCGCATCTAGGTTCGCCGCCCAGGCTTTCGTGCCGTCAGGGTGGATCGCGAAGCCCGCTTTGCCGCCAAGGAGATAGATCATGCCGTTGGCGCCGATCGAAGGAGAGGCCTGCTGTCCGCCCGTACGGAGCGACCAATTCGCGTGGCCGGTGGCCGAGTCGACCGCGTAGAGCACTCCCTCGCCATCACTGACATAGACAGTCGAGCCGTTCGGTGAGATCGCGGGGCTCGACCCGCTGCCGGGTCCCATCACGAATTCGAGGCCAACCTCGACATGTCCGAGCCGTCCTTTGCTGCCCGGTACGAAATCGAATCCGTACAGCGCGCCACGGTCGTCGTCGAGAGCACGAGAAAGCCCCGTGGCAAAGATGCGGCCCGTTTCGGAATGGACGGCAGGGGTATTTGCGCTCGGCAGCACGCCCTCGAAGAGATACCAAACGACTGGGATCATTTCGGGGTCCATGAAGCCGCCCTGCCAAACCCCCGGCGGAGGTTCGATGCCGAGGCCTTTGGGAAGCTCGTTGTCGCCGATGGCCACCGACCCAGGCATTTTCGCTACCGCAGACACTCGGCTGCCGTCCGTTCGACTGACCAAGACGATGTCGCCCCAGATGGACATCCCGCCGACGGCGCCATCGCGCGTCAGAATCGCCGTGACCAACGGATTCACCGGCGCCGCGCGCGCGTTTTGCCAGGCGGCCCCTTCGGGGGGGCGGGGCAGGTCTACGACCCAGCGCACTTTGCCTGCGCTCGAGAACGACCAGATCTGATTGCAGTCGCTCAGGTAGATGTCGCCTTGCCGGTCGACGACGGGCGTCTGAAAACCCGAACAACTGTCGAGGCCTTCCGGGCCCTGCCAGGCATCCGACTCCCAGAGCTTGCGACCATCCGCGTCGAAGGCGTGCAGCGTCGACGTGCCGGGGCCACTCGGCGTGGTGATGTATACGTGGCCCTCGGGTCCGATGCTCGGACTCATCAACGTGGAGAAACCTTCGAGCGCGGTCCAACTCAGTGCATATCGGCGTGGAAGCTCGACCGGTACGTAGTCGTCATTTCGCGACGTCGCGTGCGCGGTGCTCCACGCGGTTTCGGCGTAGGGCGCGGCCAAGCAGGGCTCGGCATCGGGACCGCACTTTGCGAGGCCCGGCTCGTGTTTGAACGTCGCGCAGCCGCTCGACAGGACGCACAAGAGCAGACCTACCTGTGCATCATTTAGGCCCACCATCGCGCCAGGTGCTCGCACTGCGCGAGCATCTCGCACCTGCCCTCGACTTGCAACGTAGTTTCCAGGCTGAAGGGCACTATCGCCCGTCGCAGTCGGCCGACGTACCAAGCGAGAAGTCGTCGAGCAAAAGGCGATCGTTTTCGACGGGTCCGAGCCACGTGTCTGGGCCGACCGCGATCTGAACTCGGTACCAGCGGCCCGCCCACGTAGCCGGAAGGCAGGCATTGAACTGCTTCCATTCAGTGCTCGGTTCAAACTCGGCGCTCAGCTCCTCGTCGAGCCCGCGAAACCACTGAATGCGCGCGACGGGCGGAGACGGCGCCGCTGCGTGAAAGAACAGGGCCGGGCCGCCTACCTCGTCGCGCTCGGGTACGAAGACGTACGTCTCCATCGACAAGTCGGCTCGATTCGGCCCATAGACGAGCTCGAGAAAGCGGTTTCCATCGACGGAGTCGGGCGGGGCGCCAATCGTTTCGCTGCGGACTTGTTCGAGGGGCGAGCTGATCGAGGCGCCGAACCATCGATTATCGGAATCGAAGAACGGGTCGAGGAGCTCTGTGGCGTCGCCGCAATCCGTGTCCGACACGATCCTGACGTCGTCGATCGTGAGATCGGCGAGCTCGGTCGAAGCTTCGTCCGTGAGCGAAAATGAGACGTCGACCACATTGCCGTGCGTCCACGGTGGGAGGCAATAGGTCGCAGGCAGCATGGCGTTCGTGCCGACGAGTGTGTCGACCTTTCGTCCAGGGTCGCCGAGCCCGAGCCACGTTCCCATGTGCACGTCGAAGCGCTGACCCAGCGATCCTCGCCACTGGAAGCTGAACGCGGGAGAAGCTAGCGTCGCGGGAATCGGCACGGACATCTTCGTCGTCATGGAGCCTCCCCCCGTGGCACCTTCTTCGCGCAAGAGGCGCGCACCGCCGAGCCCGTCGGACCCCGCCGATGGATCGAGCTCGCCCACCACACCGTCGTCCGTGTCGAAGCGCCAGCCACCTCCTTGCGTTTCGGCAGTCCCGTTGAGCACATCGCCAAAACCGAACCGAGTGCCGGTCGCCTGGTCGACGCACTCGGTGGTCGTGGCGGGCCGAATCCAGAAACGCTTGACGGTGATTCTACCTTCCGCTGCGCCCCCGTCCGTGCACTCCTTGCGTCGCTCGGACGCCGAGATACGCACAGACACCTCGCTTTCGTAGGGCGGAAAGCCGTATGCAGCCTCGCCGAGGCAGAATGTCTCGCTCGCGACCTCACAGTCGTTCGCCGGATCGTCGCAATCGAGAACAACGCCCGGCGATCCCCCCGCGCCACCTGCGCCGGAGCCCGGAACGGCGCTCGTCGGGCGAAGGCGAGTCCAAGCGCGATTAAACCCGATGGCGAGGCCGTGAACGTTCTGCGCTTGGTATGTGACCTCCGCGACGAGCGTTTCACTGGTTGCCTCGAAACTCGGCATCGTGACGACTTGGGTCAGACCGCCAGCGTTGCAGACCACGTCCGGGGGAAGCAGACCGACGCCTACCGTTCCGGTGCTGGCAAAAGCGCGAAGAGGAAGCATGTTTGCACCCTTCGAACCCTCATCGAACCAGAAGCGTTCTCCGGTGTTGATATCGAAGTCCGGGTTCTTGATGAGTCCCTCGGGCGAGAAGGTACACGGCTCGCCTTCGTAGCCAGCCGGGCACCGGCACTCATCAGGTGTCGCGGACCTATCGCAGAGCTGGCCGGCCGGGCATCCCCCACAGTCGTCCTTGCAGACTCCGTCGACGATTTCGAGGCCTTCCGCGCACTGGGCTGTTTGGCATGCGCCCACGGCCAGCGCCAGGCCCAACGAGAGAAAGCAGTTGCAAGCACGTATCACACGATGACTATCTTCGCTTTGTGCCGAGGCTGCAACCGATGGCGTGGCCATCGATCACCGGTCCGCGACGCAGACGCCTCCGACGCAACGACCATTCAGAGTGTCGCTTCCTTCGGTCGAGCAACGCTCGTTGGCTCCCTCACATCCGAGGTCATCGGGTTCGGGCCGTTCGCAGGCCAAGCCCATCAACGACACACAAGCCCACAAGAGGGTAGCTAAGAGAAACACTCTTCGGGCGGTCGGTAGGGTCATTGTACGATACCAAAAGAATCGGCGGGTAGTCCGAGCGAGATTCGAGCCGGCGGTTGATCCGAATTCGGGCCGCTTCGGACCGTGACGGTCACGGACCGGATCTTCTTCTTGGGGTCCTCGAAACGCACGGTGACGGTTCCCGTCGGCATCGTGAACTGCCGTTCCCGGGTTGTGCCGAGCGAATGCCCCTCACGAGGATTGAAGACCGAGACCGATCCGACCAGCTTCCCCTTCGCGTCGTGTGCGATGATGAGCACAGGCAGGTCTTTGAGAATGGTGGGCGTCGGAGAGCCAAGGAAATGCTTCGCGCTCGAGAGCCTGTACCCGGCATCGCTTGCCTCGAGCGTGACCAACGTGACGGGAACGGCACCGGGAATGAGTGCCTGTTCCCGCGGCACGCGTTTCGGGTTGGGGCCGACGGACTTGCAGCCGAGGAACAAGAGCGCGACCAACGACGTCGCTGCCAGTCGAGACACGCTCATGGGTTCTGCTGCTTAAGCTTGTTGATGAGCCAACGCGGTCCAAGCGGTTCAAGCTGCCCGTAGTACCAGTTCACGCGTCGAATGCAGCTTCGTTGGAACGCGAGCATCTTATCGTCCGCTACTGCCATGATGCACTGCAGCTCGGCCGGTTCGGGCTTCCACCAACACTTTCCACGCGTACAACCGATCTTTTGGACCTCGTTGCGGTCCCAGCCGTTCTCTTCGTTGTACTTCTTGGCGTCCTCTTCGGAGCTGAAGTTGTTGTGATGGGGCGCGCTGGAAACGCTATGCAAGCCAATTATCTGCTCATCGGCGAGTCCGAACACGGCGTGACCTGCCTCATGGACGGCGACTCGAGGATGCTCCGCGTGTGTTCCAAACTTCGTACCTACCGCCCAGTTTTGATTTATCGTGTCGTCCTTGTGCACGAGGGCCGCGTGAGTTGAGACGCGAGATTCCTGGACCGACTCCGGCACATCGAGGACTTTCTTTCCTATTGTTCCGTTGCTGAGAACACCGTCGTCGATCTGGCCCTTCTCGAGTGAGTAGTAAAACTGCCAATAGCGGCGGCGGTCACCTTCGATGGCGTTGTTGGTGTGGTATCCGCCGAAGATCACGCCGTCGAGGTCGCCGAGCATCTCAGCGGCATCCGTGTAGGTCTCCTCGTCGGCCACGAAGGTGAGGTTGACCCGTTTGCCCGGCGGCCCGTTCGCCAAAATGGGCACAGGCGTGTCGGGGAAAGGCCAGTCGCCCGCAGCGAAAAGCCACTCTTCACTTCGGCTGTACCCCGCCGAGTTCTTCACCTGGAAGATATAGCGAACGTAGGACTCGGGCGGGAATCCTGACTGGTACTTGTAGGACACGCTCTCGGTCACTTTCGGGGGAGAGATGGACCACGTCTCTACGCTGCCCCATTGTCCGCCTTCCCGAGCTTTCCCGACGCGCATCCCGTCTTCGTCCTCCGTCAGTGCGTACTCGTAGACGAAGAGCTCAATCGAAGTGATGCCCCCCGGATCCTCCGCGTCCAGCTCGAAGGTGACCACAATCTTGTTTCCTGGGTGGAGCGGTTCGTACGTCATCGCCGTGATCGTAGGCGGCAACCTCCCGCTCGCATCGCCGCAGGCACCAAGCCCGATTAGACAGAAAAAGAAACCGATCCACCTCCAGCAGACCGAAATCGATTGAACCACCATGCTCTTCTCCCGCTACGGGCGAACCAAAGCCTATCCTCGCCATTTTCCAGCCGGTGTCAACCGCGTCACGCAGGCGCGAGATGAGGCAGCGAGGACCGCAAGGCCTTGGCCTCGCTAACAAGGCGGCATGTGCCTCATCGTCACCCGACGCGCTGTCTTCGCTCACGATCGGGTACCTCCTGTCGCCAAAACCAACAGGCCGCGCTACCCCTAGCCGCCTTCCGCAGTTCCATGCTAGCCACCCCGCATGCAACGTACCGGTCTACTCGTCACGTTAACCTTCGGCATCGCCCTCGTCGGTTGCAGCAAGACCACCACGGAGCGGCTGCAGCTTCCGCCGCTCGACGCAGTTCCCAAAGTGAACCTCGAGCGCTATCTCGGCACCTGGTACGAGATCGCGAGCTATCCGCAACGCTTCCAGGAGGGCTGCACGGGCACGACCGCCACATACACCCTACGAAGCGACGGCGAGATCGACGTCCTCAACAAGTGCCGCAAAGGCGGCCTCGATGGCCCCGAGGATGCTGCAGAGGGAAGGGCGCGCGTCGTCGATCGTACGAGCAACGCCAAGCTCGAGGTGTCGTTCTTCCGGCCATTTTGGGGCGACTACTGGATCATCGATCTCGGGCCCGAGTACGAGTACGCGGTCGTCGGACACCCCAGTCGCGACTACCTGTGGATCCTCAGCCGCACCCCGACGCTCGACGCCGAGATCTATGACGGCATCCTGACGCGAGTAGACGAGATGGGATACCCGCTCGAGCGCCTGCAAAAGACCCTGCAGCCAACTGGCTAGCGAGTGACCTCCGGTGTCGGCGTGTAGGGCGGTGCCGTCTCCATCCTTCCCATTTCACGCCTGCCTCGATAGAACAGCAGCGTGGGCCTTCGACTCAAGAGGATCGCGTTCATCTACCTCTTTTCCTACCTGGCCGTCGCCGCCATCGGCTTCGGGCTCGCTCCAACGCTCACGCTGAAGCTCTTCCTCTCGAACGGCGACTACGGTGAGATCCTGCCTCGGCTCCTCGGTGCGATGATGGGCGTGCTGAGCTTCTTGTTGTTCATGATCTACCGCCAAGGCGACTGGCCCAAGTATTCCCCCTTCACGATGATGGCGCGCACCCCCCTCGTACTCTTCATCTTCTACCTCTTCTACGTCTCCCGCGATCCCATGTTCCTGATCATCAATGCGATCGTCCTCGTCGGCCTCGTCACCACCGCAATCGGCACGGCCCTTCACAACAACCCATGAACCCCATCAACCTCGCGCTCCGATTCCTGCTCGGAGTCACTGCGCTCGGCGCCGTGCACTACGCCTGGTCGTACGAGCGGGTTGCTTGGCTACTCGAGCAGGATACTGCGCTGCCAAACTGCGGCCACTTTCTGCAGGGGGATGACGCGGAATCCCCACCGGGAGCCTGCTGCAGGCTGCCGGCCGCTACGGCTCGTCGCAGTTCATCGAGCCGTAGCTGATGTGTGTCGCCCGCGCGGGGACCCGGATCTGGTTCGCCGCGCTTCCTGGCCAGGCGATTCCCGGAGTGCACGTGGTGATGGTGCCGCTGTAGTCGACTTCGCGTACACCCACGCTGACGTCGTAGAAACCTCCGCGGCCGGCGTTCGTTGTGGCGGTCAAGCCGAGTTGGGCGACCGCGTCCTCATCCATGTAGTAGACAGTCGCGGCTCCATCGTCGATCTCCCACGTCACGCCCGCCCGGTTGGGGACCACCGCGAGGGCCACGAGGCCTTCGGAATCGGGGGGCCATGCGAAACCGACTCGCTCCCCTTCCGCCGCCATGAGCGCGTCGCTGATCATCGGCCACGTGCTCGCAAGGGCGGGCGGGTCGCTCACATCGCCGACTACGTAAGGGACGTACCCATCTTTCGACACGGTGTAGGTCACCTCTTGGTTGGCCGGCAACGTGATCTGCGCGAGGCCCTGCGCGTCCGCCGTCGCGCAGTTCGTCGTGTCGGCGTCACAGAGATCGACCCCTTCGAAGGGCGCGCCGTTGAAGAGTTCGTCGTCGAGGCTCGGGGCCTCGGTGACCGTCACCGAGAGCTGCACCATGCCAGACCCACCCATGCCGGCTGCGCCACCCGTGCCAGTCATGCCGCCCGTACCGGCAATGCCGCCCGCTCCCCCACTCCCCGCACCACCACCACCGCTTTCTTCGCTGCATCCGATCGTCATCGCGATCACCGTAGAACCCACCAGAAACAAAGCCAGACGTTCCATCACAGCCTCCCTTCCCGTCTCGAACGAGGCGATCGTCCGAGCCAGGAATCGACCCTACGCGCCATGCAGGTGCCTGAAAATACGCAATTGTTTAACGGTCTGGGACGGCCGTTCCGCTCGCAATGTTCCAAGACCCTTGAGCTTTTCCAGACCGCATGGTCTTCTTTTTCAACCACGCGCAGGCTCGACTCCCAAAGGTCGGCCGCCATTGCTCTGGTCGAGGCGGCCTACAGTCTGCCGACCGATGAGTCGGCATGGTTGGAAGGGGTCTTGGAAGCCGCGCTGCCCGCCACCGGGAACGCTGTCTTTGCGTCCGGCATCATCTACAGCTGCCCGTCCAGCGCGTGGCGTGCGCAAGTTCAAACCTGGAAGCACGTCGGCTTGTCACGCCATATGGAACGGGCTGTTAGTGAATACGCCGCGACGGTGCCAAGGCACGTAGAGCGCCTTTGGTTGGGCGTCGGCACCGCGAATACAGGTTCGCAGATCTCACTGGAGTCCCACCGGTTCTGTCAGACCTTCGCAGCCCAGACCGACGCAGCCGCCGACGTTCTGCTCATCAACGCGCTCGAACCCGATGGGCATGGCGCAAGCGTCGCAGTGTTCCTGCCCGTCGAGACCGAGTTGAAGCGCGACGAGCGTGAGCGGTGGAAGATGCTCGGGGCCCATCTCACCGCGGGATATCGAGTTTGGAGGGCGGTCGCGTCGATGAACAGCGATCCCACGCCGCTCCCTTGCGGAGCCGAGGCCGTAGTGGATCCAACCACGTTTCGGGTCATCGACGCGGCGGGTTGCAGCGAAGATCCGAGTCTCTTGGATACGCTTCGTGACTCCGCGCGCAGAGTCGACCGTGCCCGGGGCCGATTGCCAAAGACCAACCCCGTTGAAGCGCTCGAAACCTGGTGGGCGCTGGTGCACGGACGATGGTCGATGCTCGATTGGTTCGATTCGGACGGCCGCCGCTTCGTGCTTGGCATTCCCAATCCCCCTGAGCTCGGCGACCCCCGCGGCCTCACCGAGCGCGAGCACCAAGTGGCGACCTACGCGGCCCTCGGCGAAAGCGGCAAGCTGATCGGCTATCGGCTCGGTGTTTCGAAAGCGGAGCTCAGCGGATCTGCGCTGGCACGCAGAATGCAGTCACTGGGCTCGACTGCGAGGACCCACCCGTGACCGCCAAAACCAAACAGATGTCGCCCGTCGATTCGGCCTGGCTGCACATGGAGGAGCCGACCCATCTGATGATGATCACGGGCGTCTCACTGCTCGATAAGCCGCTCGACTTCGAACGCTTCCGCAAGACCTTGGAGGTCCGCCTGCTCACCCTGGATCGGTTCACCATGCGGGTGGTGGAGTCGGCCCTGCCGGTGGGCACGCCGCACTGGGAGGTCGATCCCAACTTCGATCTGGACGCGCACATCCATCGCGTGGCCCTGCCGGCGCCGGGCGACATGACGGAGCTCCAGCGCCTCATCAGCGATCTGGCGAGCACGCCGCTCGATTTTTCCAAGCCACTGTGGAACATCCATCTGGTGGAGAACGTCGCCGGCGGCGCGGCCATGGTCCTGCGGCTCCATCATTGCATCGGCGATGGCACGGCCATGAACGCGGTCCTGTTTCGCCTCATGGACATGGCGCGTGATGCGGCCGAAGCGGCGAGCATCGTAGGGCGCGTGCTCCTGATGACGCCCGATCCGCCGACCCCGTTCAAAGGCCCCCTCGGGGTGCAAAAGCGCGTGGCCTGGTCCAACAACGTTCCTTTGGCCTCGTTTTCTTAGCTCTCCCGCTGAGCATTGCCGATCCGGTCGAACGGCTTCGCGAGACCAAGAAGCGCATGGATGCCATCAAGCAGTCGATCGAGGCGCTCACCTTCTACAGCTTGCTCAACCTCTTTGGCGTGACGCCCCGAAAGGTCGAGGAGCAGGGTCTGAACATCTTCGGGTCCCGCGCCACCGCGGTCGTGACCAACGTACGCGGACCCGGCCAGGCGCTCTACATTGCCGGCAGCAAGATCGAGAACATCATGGGCTGGGTTCCTCAAGCGGGGCACCTGGGCGTTGGCGTCAGCATCTTCAGCTACGACGGCAAAGTCAGCGTCGGCGTGATCACCGACGCCTGGCTCGTGCCCGATCCGGAGCACATCACCGCCCGTTTCCGCGCCAGGTTCGACGAGCTCTTGGCCATCGCCACCGCGGCCAACTAATGGGGCAAGCTAGGCGCACCGAACGCTAGTTCAGCGCGCGGTTGCGGACGTAGTGACCGTCCTCGAACGAATCGAAGAAATGCCCTAGGAGCGGGTGCTCGATGGGCGATCCCACTCGGTCTTCTTCGAGATTTCGCTCCGCCACGTAGGTCTCGTGCATCGCGCCGCCGACCAAAACCCGATACCAAGGCGCGTCTTTGGGCGGCCGGCTCTTCGCGACTTGATCGTACCACACGTCGCTGAGCGAAAACGTCGCATCGACGTCGACGACGACCCCGCGGTAGTCGAACAGTCGGTGATGAACGAGCTGGCCGATGGCGAACTTCGGTTTGACAGCGGGCATGAAGACAATAGTTGTACTCGATGCAGGCGCCAAGCGGTACCCTCGCGCGGAGGGACCAATGAAGATAGGCATCGTGGGTATGGGCTGGGTCGGGGCGAGCGTGGCGTCGTCCATCCTTCACAGCGGGCTCGCAACGGAGCTGCTGCTCGACGACGCCAAGCCGGGGCTCGCGGAAGGCGAGGCGATGGACCTCGCGCAAGGCGCGGCCTTCTATCCGACGGCGTCGGTTCGGGCCGCTTCCATCGACGAGATGCTCGACGCAGATGCGGTCATCATCGCGGCAGGCAAGGGGGGAGGCCCCACGGACAGCCGACTCGATTTGCTTCGGGTCAACGCCACGATCGTGCACGACATCGCGCAGCGATTGTCCGCGATGCAAGGGATGTTGGTCATCGTCACCAACCCGGTCGACGTCATGACGCAAGTGGCCGCCGAGGCTTCGGGGCTGCCCCTCCCGCGGGTCATCGGCACCGGAACGATGCTCGACACCGCGCGTCTTCGAGAGGCGCTTGGACGAACGCTCGATTTGGAGCCTCGCTCCATCCACGCCCAGGTGGTGGGCGAGCACGGCGACTCGTCCGTGGTGCTTTGGTCGGGTGCCCAGCTTGGCGGGGTTCGGCTTCGGGAGCGGCCAGGTTGGAGTCGCGAAAAGGAGCTCGAGATCGCACACGAGGTGCGCAATGCCGCCTACCAGATCATCGCGAAGAAGGGCTCGACCAACCACGCCATCGGCCTGGTGACCGCAGCGCTCCTCCGTTGGACGCTCCGAGGAGGCGGGCGACGGATTTTGACCATCTCCCGTGTTCAGGAAGGCGCCGCCGGCATTCATGACGTGGCGATCTCACTCCCGACGATTGTCGGCCGAACGGGCGCCGTCGAGGTCATCGAGCCCGAAATGGATGCCGAAGAACGAGAGGCTCTAAACCGCTCGGCCGAAGTGCTGCGCCAGGCGTATCAACAGGCGCGAAGCAAGCCTTGAGGGCGGGCGTGACGCACTCGGTCGCGTTTTTCTCAGGCAACCGCTGACGCATCCGTACGCCGACGCACCAACCCCAACGTGCCCTCGAGATACTGATCTCGAGTCGCCGAGCGCTGGAGCTTGCCGCTGGTGGTCTTTGGCAAAGAGCCCGCCTCGATGAGCACGACCTCCGACACCGTGAGCCCAACATCGCGCTGCACGGCGTGGACGATCTCCGACTCGATGGCCTCCAGGTCGCCCTCACGGTACTCGGCGGCCACGATGATTTGCTCGGTGAGGTCGCCCGCAATGGAGAACGCGGCCACGTTGCCCATCCGCACGCCATCGACGCGCCCCGCCGCGACTTCGATTGGCGTCGGATCGAAGTTGCGGCCGCGGACGATGAGGGTGTCTTTCAAACGACCCGTCACGTAGAGCTCGTCCTCCAGCATGTAGCCAAGGTCTCCCGTCTTGACGCCGCCGTCGACGAAGACGCCGTTCGTCGCCTCTTCGTCGTTCCAATAACCGCCCGTCACGCTGGGCCCCTCCACGAACACCTCACCGACGCGACCTTCGGGAAGCACTTCTCCGTGCTCACCGAGGATCGAGACCTGATGGCGGGGAAGGGGGCGTCCGCACGACACCACCGGAACACGATGCTCCAGCAGATGGAGTCCCGACCCATCCTCGTCGGGCGGCTCGGATTCGAGCTCGAGCTGGTCCACCTTGAGCTCGTCGTCCATCCCCGCGAACGTGACGGCCAGAGTGGTCTCGGCCAAGCCGTAGCACGATAGAAACGCCCTGCGTTTCAAACCCGCGACAGAAAAACGCTCGAAGAAGCTGTGAATTGCATCGGGCTGGATCGGCTCCGCACCGCACCCGAGCACGCGCACGGCGGACAGGTCCAGTCCGTCGGTCGACGCGGTGCGGCGCGCGGTCAAGGCATAGCCGAAGTTAGGCCCAAACGAGATCGTTCCGCGGTCGCCCGACAGCGTTCGCACCCAAACGTCCGGTCGCTTCAGGAAGTCGAGCGTCGAGATGAACGTGACGGGCGTGCGCGTGACGAGCGGAGACATCACGAAGCCAATCAGGCCCATGTCGTGGTAGAGCGGCAGCCAGCTCACACCGCGGTCGTCCGAGCTTGCGCGTAACCCGTCCACCATGATCGCGTGCGCATTCGCCCAAAGACTTCCGTGCGTCACCCGAACACCGCGAGGCGCAGCCGTGCTCCCCGACGTGAACTGAAGAAACACCACTTGGTCATCGCTCACGGGCCCACGGGGCAGCTCCCCGCCATCCGGCAGCTCAGCGATCGACACCACTTCGCGCATGGACGGGACCTCCTCCCGAAGATTGCGGAGCGTGTAGGCCACCGGCGGGTCGGCAAGGAGCAGGCTCGCCCCCGCCGTCGCCAGCATCCGCCCCGTCGTCTCCGTCCAGGAAGCGAGTTGCCCCAAGGTCAGTGGTGGGTACAGAGGCACCGCGATGAACCCAGCGCGAACGCAGCCAAGGAACGCCGGCACGAAGTCCCGCGGACGATGCAAAACGAGCCCGACCCGATCGCCACGTCGAACCCCAAGACGCTGCATCCCCCGAGCCAGCCGGTCTGCTTCCGCGACGAGCTCCCCGTACGTCAGCTCTACGACCGAACCATTGTCCCGGTACCGATGCGCATCACGCTCCGAGCTCCCGAGCTGTTCCAGAAGCTGTGAGAAGTCGTTCGCTTGCATTTCTCATGTCCCGTTCCCACTGCCCACACACTCGGCAGTGTGCCTCTAGCCGCACTCGTAGGTGCATCGGCCATGCCAAGCGCGCACCAGTGATTTTCACGCGCTTTTTGAAATTCCGGCCGCCCGACCTACGCCCAACTGTGCCTCCCGCGCACAGAATCTGGCACACGTAATTTTGCACCCCTGTGCGTCTATTCAGCGCTCGCGAGCAATCTCAAGAACACGCGAAGAACACGCCAAGAACAACAGGCCGCGCCGCCTCACCACATCGGATACCTGGCGCCCGTCGGCGAACCGCCGTCGCCCCGCCGATCAACGCCCGTCCGCCCGCCGACCGCGAGCCGTGCAACTGGAGGCGTGCTAAATGCCAAGCGATGGCGAAAGTCACCATTTGGCACAATCCTCGCTGTAGTAAGTCGCGGCAGACTTTGCAGCTCCTCATCGACCACGGAGTCGAGCCCGACGTGATCGAATACTTGAAGTCGCCGCCCTCCGCTGCCGAGCTGGACAGCGTTCTCGACAAGCTCGGATTCGAGCCCCGCGAGCTGATGCGTACAAAGGAAGCCGTGTATACCGAGCTCTCGTTGAACAATGAGGCCCTGACCCACGACGATTTGATCGCCGCCATGATAGAGCACCCAACCTTGATCGAACGCCCCGTCGTCATCGTCAACAACCGCGCCGCCCTCGGCCGCCCCCCCGAAAACGTCCTCGCCCTGGCTGTAGGACCGGCGGGTACCTGAGAGTGCGCGACGAGCTCGAGCAAACGACGGCCGAGCTCGTGCGCAATGGCACCATCCTGCAAGGCCCGGAGGCGATTCTGTGTTACCGTCAGAACGCGCATGAGAGACCTCGAATCGGACCAGGCACCGGCCCTTGCGGATTCCCCTTCCGCGACAAAAAGGGACACGAAGAAGAGGACCGAGGCCGGAAGGTCGCGCTTTCAGTCGAGCTCGATGAGAACCAGGCCGCCTCCGTTTCCGAACTGCTGGTTTCACCTGGCCGCCTTTAGCGAATTCAAGGACGACGAGATTCGGTCATTCAAGTTCCTCGGGCACGACATCATCGCTTTTAAGACCGGGGACGACAGCATTACCGTCATGGATGCGTACTGCCCCCACTTGGGTGCTCATTTGGGCCGCGACGCGAAGGGCAAGAACAATCGGCTGAAGAATGGCTGCGTCCAGTGCCCGTACCACCATCTTACGTTTGACGCCGAGGGAACCTGCGTCGAAGGACCGGGCCAGGCCTCTGTACCCAAAGCCAAGGTGTTTACTTGGGAAACTGAAATCGTTGAAGGTCTTGTCTTCGTCTATCATCACAAAGACAAGCTGCCCTCGACGTGGAAGATCTCCGAGTTCTTTCACCCGCAAGGAACCTGGAGCCGCCCTTACAAGAGCTACCAAGGCGTGCATCCGATTCATCCGCAGGATGCTGCCGAAAACTCCGTCGACACCTTGCATTTTCGGACCCTGCACCAGTTTCACCGAGTCGATCAGGTCACGGAAGCCGTTGCGGATCGTCAGCATTTCTATCAAACGCTTCATATCGGAAAGATGGGCATCCTGCCCAAGCTCATGAGGAATGTCCCTATCTACTCGGAGGTCACAGAAGCCGCGGTGGGCGTTGGGTTCCCCATGGCCCACAATCGTTTTCATCCGAGCGGATTGCAGGTCAACCATCTTGTCTTTCTGACCCCGATCGATGAGACCTCGACCAACTTTTGGTTCTACTTTCAGGTGTCCTTCGACGACGTGAAAGTGCCTCGGTTTCTACGAAAGCGAAAAGCGCAAATCGAGCGCCTGCTGCACGAGCGCATCAAGCGAGCCGTCGATAGAGCCGTCCATCGCGCCGCGTACACCGTCTTGTCTCCCATGTTTGTCTTGATCAACAGTCAAGACCTCGACATTTGGTCGAACAAATCATACTGCGACAAACCCGTCGTCCTGGGGAACGATGGCAACATCCGTTCGTTCCGCAAGTGGTGTAAGCAGTTCTATTAATGGATAGATGGTCCGCGGTTGATGGGGGTCATGGGCTTGCCCCAGGCCGTCCCGCGCCTAGCGCGGCGAGCACCGCGCCGTAGGCCGGCTTCGGGACGTATTCGTCGTCGAAGAGTAGTGGCTCTCCATCCTGGCCGAAGAGGCTCTCCACGGTGGTCGGATAGCGATCGGTGAAAAGCCACACGGTGAGGGCGAGGCATGCCGGCACAGAGAGGCAAGCTCGGGCAGCAGCCCCATACACTTCCGCCTGCTGCGCCAAGCGGTCATCCCGGTCCCCTTGAAAACGCCAAGTGTGAACGTTGAGCTCCGTGATCTCGACGTCCACGCCGAGGGCCGCGAAACGAGATAGCGCGTCTTCCATCTCGGCCTCGGTCGGAGCATCGATCGCGTTTGCCCCTCCCGCAGGAAGGAAGTAGAGATGGGTTTGAAAGCCGACTCCATGCAGTGGGATGTCGCGGCTCAGCAGCTCTTGCACGAGCTCGAAGTAGCGATCTTGCTTGGGTCCGGGCTTGAGGACGAAGTTCTCGTTGATGAAGAGGCGGGCGTCGGGGTCGACTGCGTGCGCGAGCTCCAGCGCCTCGGCGATGTACCCGGGGCCTAGCTGCCGCAGAAAAACGTGATCCTGAAGTCCATCGGTGTCGCCGGGGTCTCCAAGGAGCGTAAGCATCTCGTTCACGACGTCCCAACGGTCGACTCTCCCGCGATACCGACCCATGACGGTTTCAATGTGGTCAGTCATCAGCGCGCGAAGCTCCTCCGGGTTCGAGGCTTCGTTGACGTAGTCTGGGTTGGGCGGATCAACGGCGCCGCCCCAGATCAAGGTATGACCGCGCACTCGCATCTGGTTCGCCTCAGCGAGCTCGACAATGGCGTCTGCTCCGGTGAAGTCGTAGCGGTCGGGCGTCGGATGAATCTGTCCCCACTTCATCGCGGTGTACGGGGTTACCGAGTCGAACTCCCGAGTGAGAACCGCGAGATACTGGGGATCCTGGTCACCCATGACGAGCTCGTCGTGGGCCGCCGAGCCGATGGAGAGCCCAGCTCCCACAGCAACCGACCGCAACGTTGTGTCTGAGCTCGGCGGGGCTGCGCAGCCCCCACGGATGATCGCCAACGCCGAGACTGAGCAAACAAATATCAGGTGTCGCGTCATCGCTGCTCTCGAGGCCTTCCATCCGAACCGAAGAAAGAAAGAGGTCCTACCAAGGGATAGCGTCGGCTGCGCCATACGCAAGAAAGAGATAAGAGATCCGACCCACGTTGGCCCGAACGCAGCAAGCGGCGACGAATTGCGACGTAGTTTTGTAGAGTGGCGCCCGCCGGCGGCCGCTCACGAAACCGCCACCGCACAGCCGCCAAGCTCCTGAAATCACGAGACCCCGGCTCGGCACGGCGTTCGCTTCTACCCACGAAGCATGACCCGACCCCGCATTGTCGATCCGGGCGCCACCTTGGCGCTCTCTCGGCGCACCACGCGCCGCCACTTCCTCCTCAATCCCGACGAATCGCGGCAGATGGAGCAGGTGTATTGGTATTGTCTCGCCTACGCGGCGAAGCTCCATGGGGTCTTGGTGCATGCGGCGTGCCTCATGTCGACCCATTCGCACGAGGTCGTCACCGATGTGCGGGGGGAGTATCCGAAGTTCCTGCAGACCTTTCACCGCTACTTGGCGTTGTGCACTAAGGCCTATCGCGGCTGGCCCGAGGAAGTGTTCAACAAGGACAGTAGCGGTGCCCATGCATTGCTGACGCCGGAAGCCACCATGGAGGCCATCGCCTACCTCATCACCAACCCGGTCGAAGCAGGAGCAGTGCGATACGCCAAAGACTGGCCAGGGGCCCACACTCTACCCGCGCATGTCGGCACGCGCGTCATCCGAGTCAAACGACCCAAGCACTACTTCGACCCCAACAACCCGGAGTGGCCCGAGGAGCTCGAGCTTCGGTTGGAGATGCCGGTGGCGCTCGAGCTCGACTACGGACCCGAGCTCGCGCGCGAGCGCATCGCGGAGCGGGTGCGCGACCGGCAGCACCAAGCGTGGAACAAGGCCAAGCGCACCGGCCTCTCGTTTGTGGGTCCGAGGCGTGTCCTGACTTCCCTAGTCGAACGGCACGCAGTTGAACTGCATCGACCATCCGCTGAATACCGGTGTCTCCCACTCGTCGGTGGAACCATTGATGATGGCTCGAATGCGGAGGTAGGGCATGTTGTTGGCCTCGCCGGCTGCTACTAGCTCGTCTGCCACATCAAAGCTGGTGGTGCCCGCTCCAGGCACCAGCGATACCCCAGTCGCCGAGTCGAGGTCCTCGAGCGTATTGGCGGTATAGACGAGAAACTCGACGTTGCTGTCCGAGGGCGTCAAAGCGGTCCAAGCAAGCGTGCCCCAATCGGGCACGTCCGGAGGCATCGTGCACACGGTGCTCGCGTCGTACGTATTTTCGTAGTGGCCGGAGCCGTACCAGGGTCCACCCTTGGGCACCATCACCCGCACCGGAGTCCGGGTGAGCTCGTACGCCCCGTCGGCCAAGGCGATCATGTCAAAATCGAAGATCTGGTGTCCGTAGCCGGGAGGCACAAACGCGTTGCTGAGCTCAAACTCGAAGCTCATCTGGGCCCCGTTGAGGCAGTCGGTACACGTCGGCGTGCCTGTGCCGCCCGAGCAGGCGGGCTCGGCCCCCGTCGGGCACGCCGTGGCGATTGCCCACTGCAGAAAACCGCTTTCGTCGACCGCTGCAGTGGCCAGATTATCCTCGGCCACCAACGTGACGTCTCGGCGTGTGTTGAGCAGCAGCTGGAGCCCGCCGATCAGGGCGTCGCTGATGCCGACGCCAGAGCTGGCGACGATGTCAACGTACTCGTTGCCGCTGTCGTCGACGGAGTCGGTCGCTTGTGCCAAGTCTCTCAGGTCCTGTTGTGCAGGGGACTCGCTCAACACGGCGATGATCTTCGCGTGTCTCGCCAAAAACTCCGGTTCGACGTCGCTCCAGGGCACCGGCAAGTCCGCGGTCGCCCAACTGGGGTCGCTCGGAGTCGTCTGAATTCGCAGCTGGTAGGGGCCCCGTACGGCGCTTGACGACACCCCCGATGGCACTGCGGCATCCGATACCAAGTAATAGTCGCCAGGTGCGAGGGTCGGCGTGAGCCGCCCCCAATAGTCGCCGCCGCCAGGCCCTGGATCACAATCCACGCCGGCCGGCGTAGCGTCGAAAACCGCCACGTTGTGGAAG